>WNFV01005951.1_pt1 | contig 14628 bp, 17 predicted proteins | sample 5400101 | NCBI WGS metagenome assembly WNFV01 (sample SAMN13153361, study PRJNA577476) | soil metagenome | isolation source: 115 cm soil or saprolite under grassland replicate 1 | place: USA:California | collected 2016-06-15 | reverse complement strand
GAGCGGCGGCGCCGAAGACCGGCCCCTCGACCGGCTCGGAGAGACGGAGCACGGTGAGCACCCGCCCCGTGTCGCGCGCGCGGAGGCCGATGAGGCCGAGGACGACGAGGAAGAAGCTGCCACCTGCCCAGACGACGGCCGCGAGGACGTGCAGGACGAGGAACCACTCGTAGCCGCTGACGGCAACCACGGCGCCCGCACATGCTATGGCAGCGCGAATGTGAACACTCGCAAGCCGTGGAATCTCGGCGCCGTATTGCCTCGAGAGACGAAGACAGGCGGCGGCCCGTGCTGGTCCCCCTCCAACCGCCCAAGGGCTAGCCGCCGCCCTTCCGCAATAGGCGTCGACGCCCTGGTACCGGGAGTCCCACCCCCGGAAACCGTCAAGGGGTCGCCCACCTCGCAGCGACGCTTGGCGAGCGCGAGGCCTCCGCGCGTACGTGCCTTAGTTATGAGCGTGCGCGGGGTTGGCTGGCTCCAGCCGCGTCCGGTGAGGGCATCAGGTACCGGGAGTCCCGCGCGAAAGGAGAGACTTGAGGGGGTGTGGGGGCAGCCGGCCAGGTTAGGCGCGATTCGAGCTCACTTGGGATTGCCGGTTGGCGCCGTTACGACGCGTTTCCGGGGCGACCAAGAAGGTAGGCGCAAACCGGCATCGCGAACCGACGCGCGATTATCCTCAATGGGCGTAATCAGGCGGGCCCGCGTGAATCGCCTTGCTTCTATTGATCGAGCCGACTCCTCCGAGGAGAAGCCCCGTTCGCAGGTAGATGCGGCGAATCTGCTTCCTCGTGCCGCCGATCGCCTTCATCATTCCGATCTCACGGCGCTGCACGCCAATCAGCGTCGTCATCGTGTTCGCGATGAGGACGAGCGCCGAGGCGAGCGCGAGCACCTTGAAGACGTTCATGAGAGGCCAGCTGCTCGAACCGGTCCTTGCCCGGATAGCTGCCGGGCTCGCGGAGACCCTCACTGGTAGCGCAGTGCCTCCGCCGGGTAGACGCGGGAAGCCCGCAGCGCAGGCGCGAAGGTCGTCGCGAGGGCGACGACGTAGACAACGAGGAAAATGACGCCCAGGCTCAGCCATGGGACGTTGAGCGAGAGCGTCTCCCAGCTCGGCTGCTCGGCGATGTCGGAGATGACGTTGTAGGAGATCACGAGCCCCAGCAGCGTCCCGACGACGATCGCGGTCAGCGCGACGAAGGACGACTCGAGCAAGAACGCCGCCTGGACCATCCGGCGCTGGAAGCCGATCGAGCGCAGCACGCCGATCTGCTGTCGTCGCTCGACGACTGCTCTTGCGCTGATCACGCCGAGAGCGGCGACGCCCACGATCAGGCCGAGGCCCATGAACCCCTCGATGATGTAGTTGAACGTCTTCTGGGCGCCCAGCACGTCGTCGAGCGTCTCTTCGAGTGACTCCGCCTCGACGCCGTTGGCCAGGAAGGCGGACTCGATCTGCTTCGCCGCCGTACCCGCCTCGGCCCGGTCGTCGAGCCCGAACCAGTACGCGGTCGGCTGCGCGCGCTCGTCGCCGAGCGCCTGCGCCAGCGTCCGCTGCGAGGTCGAGATCCCGATCATCATCTCCGGCGTCGTGTCCGACAGCACGCCGATGACCGTCAGTCGCAGCGTCTTCCCCGTCAGAGGGTCTCGAACGTCGACCGGCACCGGCTCGAAACGGCCATCCTCGAGGTAGAACCCTGAGAGCCGGAAGTCCGGCATGACGCCCAGGTTGTAGGCGTCGCGCCGTGGCACGACGAACTGATCCACGACGGCGAGTCCCGGCTTCCGCTCGAGATCCCGCCAGACGTCCTCCGCGGAGCCGTACCCGTCCGCGATCGCGGCGAAGCCGTACGTCGTGTGCTCGAGGAACGCGTCGTCAAGGCCGGTGATGGGGTAGGACTCGAAGGAGCGACCCGTGCTCGCTTGCCGCGCGTCGAGCGGCACGATCGACTGCGCGGCGGTCACTTCGACGCCGCCGGCCGCCCGCGGCACAGCGGTTGCGGGCTCGCGGATCGGGCTCGCCGGCGAGGCGACCGCGCGGACGTCGAAGCCGCCGCCGAAGGTCTCCACGTTGTTGTTCGCCTTCGTGAACGAGCCGGAGATCGTCGTCCCGACGACGAGCGTGAAGACGACGAGCGTGAACATTGCGAGCGTCACGCCGGTGCGGAAAAGGCTCCGAAGTGGGTAGGCCATCGAGAGCTTCAACACCGGAGCGAGCCCCCGGAAGCGTCCCAACGCCCAGTGCAGCAGGCCGAGCAGCAGCGCGGCGTTGTACATGATCACCCACGTCGCCCCGACCACGATCACCAGGCCGCCCACGAGGAAGTCGCCGTACCCTTGCGAGAAGTCGGCGATCGGCTCGAACACGTCCGACGGCAGCAGCCAGACTGCCACGATCGCGAGTCCGGCCGCGGTGTATGCAACCCGGTCGGGCACCCCCACCATGCGGGCGATCAGCGCGATGCTCACGAGCACGAGGGACACGCCGAGCATGAACGAGACGGCCTGCTCCGACTGGATCCCGGATACGGTCAGTAGCACACCCACGAGGATGCCGAGGGCGGGCGCAATCCAGCGCCGCCGCTTCCGCCGCTTCGCGGGCTCGGGCAGGTTCCGCACGGCGGACGCGATGTTGAGCACGCTCACCCGCCACGCGGACACCGTGACGACGAGCAGCGTCAGCAGGACCCCGAGCGCGTATGCGAGCACGATGCTGCGCAGCTGGACGCTGTAGCCGATCTCGAGTCCGAACGACCCGAGGGCGCGCGCCATCGCAAGCACCATCCCATAGGCGACGCCGACACCGAGCAGCGTCCCGATGCCGGCCGCCGCAAGGTCGTAGGCGACGCCCTCGAACAGGTACGTCTGCACGAGGTGGCTGCGGCGGGTGCCGATCGCGCGCGCGATCCCCAGCTCGCCGCGCCGCTCGGCGGCGAGCATGACGAAGATCAGGAAGATCAGGAGGACGCCGGCCGCGATCGAGAAGCTGCCGAAGGTCGTGAACAGCGACATGAAGGCGTTGCCCTGCTCGTCGGCGATCTCCAGACCGTCCTGCTTCTCGGGGTCAGCCTCGAGCCCGAGCGGGCCGAGTGTCGGCTCGAGCAGGCGAACGACCTCGTCACTCGAATTGGCGCCGGAGAGGGCGTCGCCCCGGTTGGAGACGAGCACGTGCTCGATCTGGCCTGGCTTGTCCAGCAGACGCTGGGCCGTCGCGAGCGGCGCGAGCAGCGCGGTGCTGTCCGTACCCGCTCCGTCGTAGTCGACGATCGTCTTGACCTTCAGCTTCTCGCTGCGGTCTCCGGCGAGGACGAGCAGCGCGTCTCCCGCCTGGGCGTCGAGCTCCTCGGCGGCATCCTCGTTCAGGTACACCTCGTCCGAGGCGAGGTCGGCGAGCGAGGCCGTCTCGCCGCCGGACCTGATAGCGCCGAAGTCCGCCAGCGCCGCCGGATCGCTCCCGAAGAGTGTCACGCGCGGCTCGTTCTGCCGGCTTGTCGCGTCCTGGACGGCGACGCTCTCGATGATCGCCGGCGCGACGCCGTCGACAAGCGGCGACCCAGCCACGGCTTCGCGAATCTTCCCGTAGGCCGACTCGTCGAAGTATGCGACCTCGGTGGCCTCGCCGATCGCGATCGACTCGACGTCCGTGCCCTTGGCCGAGACGAGCTCGTCCGTCTCTCCCAGGGACCGCACCACCGACGAGCGGATCGTCGAACTCATCGTGTCGCCGGTCGCAAGGGCTGCTGCGATGATCGCAGTCCCGAGCATCAGGCCCGCGACTATGAGCATCGTCCGCCCGCGACGGCGCGGGATGCCACGCAGGCCGAGCTTCAGGAAGATGGGGTTGCGAACCGCGAGCAGCGCGACGACGGCGAGGCCGGCGCCGAGCGCGATGGCAAGCGCCGTTGCGAGGGCGGCCGTCGGGATGCCGAAGAGCTCGTTCATGACGCCCCCTACCGGAGGGCCCCCGCCGGCGCGTCCGCTAGGACGACCTCGTAGTGCTCCCGGCCCGGTGGCGAGCGGTACAGCGTTACGAACTTCTCAATCTGTTGCGCGTAAAAGCTGCGCCCGCCTGCAATCCCTGCTTCGGCGGCCTCCTCGCTCTCCCAGAATGTGATCGCGAGGACTTTGCCCTGCGGCGAGAGGAGCACGTACACGCCCTGGTACCCGTCCTGCTCGCGAAGGGCAGGGACCACGGACTCCTTGAACAGCTCGATCGCGTTTTCGAGCCGCATCCGGACGACGTCGAGCTCAGCCAGTGTCACTCGTGCCACCATCTCGCACCTCCAGAAGTTCCTCGTCGACGATCTCTCCGTCCACCATGCGAACGATCCGGTCGGTGGCGCGGCCCACGGCGATGTCGTGGGTCACGATCAGGAACGTCAGGCCCTGCTCGCGGTTCAGCCGCCGCATGAGCGCCACGATCTCCTCTGCGTTCTCGCTGTCGAGGTCGCCGGTCGGCTCGTCCGCCCAGACGATGGCCGGATCGTTGACCAGCGCCCGGGCGATCGTCGCGCGCTGGCGCTGGCCACCCGAGAGCTCGTCCGGAACGTGCTCGGCGCGCTCCGTCAGCCCGACCAGCTCGAGTGCGGCGAGCGCCTTGCGACGGGCTTCCTTGGCGGGAACGCGAGCGACGAGCAGCGGCAGCTCGACGTTCTCCACCGCGGTGAGAACGGGCATGAGATTGTAGAACTGGAAGACGAAACCCATCCGCCGAGCGCGATAGTCCGTGCGCTCGCGGTCCGACATCTCGCTCAGCGCGACGCCTTCGATCAGGACGTCGCCGTCGTCGATCGCGTCCAGCCCCGAGAGGCAGTTGAGGAGCGTCGTCTTCCCTGAGCCGCTCGGGCCCATGATCGCCACCATCTCCCCTCGCGGCACCGTGAAGCTGACGCCGCGGAGTGCGTGCACCTGCACCTTCCCCGTGTCGTACGTCTTCTCGACGTCGCGCGACTCGACGATCGCGTCCGTCGTCGCGGCGCCTGTCTCTGCCGGCTCTCTCTCAACGCGAACCGCCATTCGGCACCCCTTCCCTCGGTTCGGTTCCAGGCTCCCCCCGCCCGCGGCGAGTCTAATCGCGATCGGCCCTGACAGCCGGTTCGGGAGACGACGGATACGCGCAGGGCCCGGCTTGTGTCGGGCCCTCTCGGCTCAGAGCCCGGCAGCTGCTACTTGACGGCCGCCGCCGGCCGGGCGATCGGCTGGCCGGCCCCCGTCAACTCGCAGTCGGTGTTCGTGTGACCTCGGCCAACATCGGCCGATCCGGCATCGTGCCCTCTTCGAGCATCTCCGAGAGGCGGCGCTCGTGAGCGAACGGCATCGGGATCGCGCGAGGTCATGATCTTCCGCGCGTACGGCGAAACGGCGAGCGGGTGCTCGGCACGGACGTGGCCAAGCTGCCGGCGCTTTCATCGCGATCCCCTAGAGCCAGTGGGGACCGGCCGAATCCGGGCATCACCCGGGGCCTGCGGACGAGGGGCTGCATCTTCGACGGCTACGTCAGTAATCCCGACATCGCCAACTTCCCGCTCGAGCGGATCAGCGTGCCAACACTCGGCGTGCACGTGCCCGGGTCGGTGTGGTTCGCATCAAGACGTCCTTGCACCCGACTGGCGGCGCCTTGTCACGACCGATCGGGAAGGGTCTCGGCGAGAACGGTCTCCGTCATGACTTCGTAGAACTGCTCAGGTTGCTCGAACAGGGGCCGGTGGCCGGAGGTGTCGAGCACGATCATCTTCTTGGTCGGCGCCTGGAGCTCCGCGAACCACTCGTTGGCAAGCTCCGCCCGGCCCCGGGCCTCGTGGCGGCCCTGCACCAGGTAGACGGGAACGTCGAGCTCGGTTGCGTCCGTACGGAAGTCGATGTGCTGGATCTGCGGGTAGAGGACGCTGAAGGTGTCCATGAAGGCCCCGAGAGCGTGGATCTGCTCCAGCAGCGTGTACTCCTCGACGAAGAGGTTCTCGGAGAACCCGCCCTCGCCCTCGGAGTTCTCGCTTCGGTCGTAGGGGTAGACGTCCTTCTCGTGTGACAGGGCCGACTCGTACGGGAGGATGCTCTCGTATGGAGGCGGACCGATCTCGGTGAGCGTGTCGACGAGGTCGTCCTTGCCGGTCTCGCGTGCCCACTCGAGCGTGTCCTCGTAGAAGATGCGGTCGGTCTCGCGCGGGCTGACCATCTGCCCGGTGCCGACGAAGGCCTGGTAGAGCTCGGGGTGCTGCTGGACGGCGAGGACGCCGAGGATGGAGCCCCAGGACTGCCCGACGAGGTAGATCTTCTCCTTGCCGAATCGCTCGCGGAGGTGGTTGGTGACCTCCATCGTGTCGCTGACCGCCCGATCGAGGGTCAGGGTCGAGGTCGGATCGAGCTCGCCGTAGGACTTCCCGTTTCCTCGCTGCTCCCAGGTGACGACCACGAAGTCCCGCTCGAGGGCTTCAAGGTGTCGACGCATGGCACCCATCTCGCTGCCGCCGGGGCCGCCAGCGAGGAAGAGGAGCACGGGATTCTCGGTGCTGCGGCCTCGGATCATCATGGCCAGGTCGTGGCCGCCGATCTCGACGCGGGTCAGCTCGGCGATGCTGCCGCGAAGCGGCTCGCCGTCGGCTCCGACGATGGGATCTGTGCTCGCCGGGCGGGCGATGCCCACGGCCAGAACAACCAGTCCGACCCCGACGAGGGCAGCGACTCCGCGGCGGGCGTACAGCCCCGCTCGCGCCCGGCCGTGCCGAACCTGCGGACCCTCGGTGACGCGGCGGGTGAGTCCGGCGCCGAGCGCGCCGCCCAGCACCATCGGTAGTAGGGCGAGGAGTGCGTGGATGCCGCGGCCGACGACGAAGGCGATGAGTCCGTACGTGCTGATGTGGATGCCGTCGACGGTCGGTCCGTCGGTGCCGAGGCGAGCGAGCTCGAATACCGCCACGAATGCGAGGGGCGCCACGAGCATCGCCCACCGCGACCGCAACGCGAACCCCGCGATCAGACCGGTAATGAGGGTGACGATCATCGTTGTGAGCCCGTCGCCGGTGGTGATCGGCCCGCGAGGCATCGCGAAAGCGAGTGCGAGCGCGGCCATGGCGGGGACGCCGACGGCGATCCCACGCCGAACCCATCGGTTTCTCCAAGCCTGTGCGAGTTTGCCCTCCTGCCCGACGGTGGGCATACGCGGGAGGTGTCCCCGCCGCCAGCTCATCGCGCGCCTTCGCTGTCGCCGCTCGTTTGGCGGCCGAGCGCTCCGCATGTGTCGCGTTCCGCCCGCGTCCGACGCGCGAGCGCAGCCTGGGCCGACGAGACGGGCCGGGACGGAGAGGACGGCGCGATGCAAGCGAGGCGGGACCAGCGACAACCCGGCCGCTGGCCGCCATCCCGCCGGCGGGCGCCGTCGGGGCTCGCAGCCGCAGCGCGATCCGCGTCACCCATCAGTTCGGCCGCTGTTTTCGTGACTTCTGGCTCGTTCTTGCCGCGGGCGTCGTTGTAGCGGATCGCCCGCTCCTCGAGCAGCCGCCCCTCGGCCCCGAAGACGAACGTCATCGACGCGGCGATCCCGCCGTAGCTCATCGTTGCGCGCGCGGAGTGCGCGTCGATTTCCTCCCACATGATGTAGTCGGCGAGCGCGCCCGCCGGGAACCACTGGAGCTCGCCCAGGTAGCGGAGCAGGTCGCCCTGATTGAGGCCGCCGCCGGTCTTGTTCGCGACCGGCACCAGCGAGAGCACGCGCATCTGCAAGCTCCCCTCGCCGTCCCTGTACCGGTCGCGGCCGACGACCGAGACCAGCGGCGCCATCCTGAATGAAGCCTTCATCGGCGGAACGTTGATGGTGGCGGGCGTCTACTGGTTCGTCTACCTCCGTCCCGCCCGAACAGGTTGAGTTAGCCCGGTCTCACGCGTTCGGACGGACGATCACGAGAGCGCAGAGGGAATGATGGGCGCACTGAGCGCTCACCGACCCGAGGAGAAGGCCCGTGAAACCGCCGTGGCCGCGAGATCCGACGACGAGGAGATCGGCGTTCGCTCCCGCTTCGACGAGCGCCTCGGCGGCCTGGCCCTGTACGACGCTGGTCTCGGCTTCCACGCTGGCCTCGCGTGCTCGCTTCGCCGCATCGTCCGCGACTTCCTGAGCCACTTCCTCGAACGTCTTGTCGAGAGGCTCTTCGAGCTGCGGAGCGAACCCGGGGCCTCCATAGACGACGGCCGGCACGTGCCACGCGGAAACCAGCCGGAGGCGCGCGCCGCGAAGCTTCGCCTCTTCGATTGCCCAGTCGAGGGCGCGCTCGCCGTGTTCCGAGCCGTCCACACCCACCACGATCGTGCCGTTCTGCGTCACTTGCCTCCTCCTCTTCTTTGTCTGGGTCCAAGATCTCGGCCGCCCTGCGGGCGGGCATCCGTGGAAGCGCCGATTCGCCCGCGGCTAACTACGGATCGCGGGCATCTCCGTCTAGTTGGCGAGAACGCGGCGCCCGAACGTCAACGCGGCGAGCAGTGCGGCCAAGGCTCCGAGCGCGAGGAGAAACGTTCGGGCCAAGAACCGAACACCTCCGCTTCGTGCACCTCGAAGTCGAGCTCAGAGACGCTAGGCTGGGCGCGGCAGAACTTCGTTAGCTTGTGGGCGCGGAGGAAAGTCGTCCCTGCACTGTGCCAGGCGCGTTCGTTGACGCGCGCGCCCGACTCGGCAGAATCGGCCCGCCGGGGGAGGAGGAGGTTCGATGTTCAAGGTGATCATCTCGGCCAGCGACGGTTCCGAGCACGCCGACCGCGCACTCGATTACGCCCGGGGACTCGCAGAGGCCAGCTCGGCTCGTCTCATCGTCGTGCACGTGAAGGAGATCATCGCGGGCCGCGCTGGCGGATACCCGGTGCAAGTCGACGAGGAAGAAGTCGAGCAGAAGATCCAGGGGCAGGTGAAGGATCTGAAAGACGCCGGGCTCAATGTGAGCTTCGAGGAGCACGGCACGACCGCGGGAGGTGCCGCACACGCGATTGCCGATGCCGCGAAGGAGTCCGGCGCGGACCTCATCGTGTGGGCACCCGAGGTCAGGGACCGATTTCGGGCTTGCTCCTCGGGAGCGTGACGCATCGGTTGCTGCACGTGGCGCCCTCCCCCGTGTTGGCTGTTCCTCCCTCGTAAAGGGACTTTCACGGGCCAAAAGGGGGCGCCTGCGCCTCCCTTTTCAGCGTCTCGCCCGATTGCCCGGGCGACGCAGGTCATCAGGGTATGCCCCATAGCGGTCGCTGTTCTCCATCATCATCGAAGTCGCTCTCGTGCTCGCGGGACTCGGGTTCGGAATCCTGGCAGTCGGCGGAGCGCTGCGGAATCCGACACGGCGCTCAGCTTCGTCCGCAGGAAGAAGGCCGGACCAAGCGAGGCCTTCACGGTCCAGAGCTCGTAACCAGAGCTCGAGCGACGGGAGCAAGACTGAGCCTGCGGACGATCCGCATCCGGCGTCGCCAAGAGACCCGTTGACCAAAACCCCACCGCTCGACCTCAGAGTTAGGCTTGTCCCAAACCGTGGACGGCAAGCGCCAGAAGGATCTGATCCTCATCCTCGCGCGCGAGCTCGCTTCGAAGCTGGCCACGGCGATGTTCATCGCTGACGCGGAAGGCGATCTCGTCTTCTACAACGAGCCTGCGGAGGAGATCCTCGGTCGAACGGTCGCTGAAGCAGGCGAGATGTCGGCCGAGAGCTGGACGTCCCTCTTCCACCCCGAAACGCTCGACGGGCAGCCCATGGCCCTTGGCGAGTTGCCCCCGGGCATCGCGCTCCGCGAGCGCAAGTCGGCACACGACGTCTACCGCATCACCTGCCTCGACAAGAGAAGGCGGGTTGTCTCCGTCACGGCAGTTCCGCTGTTCGCTCAGGCCGACCGGTTCGTCGGGATGTTCGCCCTATTCTGGGAACAACCCGAAACTCGGGAGCCTTAGGAACTGCGTTGCGGATCAAGGTCTGGGGCTGCCGCGGATCGCTCGCGACGCCGGGTCCAGGGACCCTGCGCTACGGAGGAAACACGTCCTGCCTAGAGGTTCGCCTCAGCAACGGGACGGTCCTCATCCTCGACGCCGGAACCGGCATCCGCCCGCTCGGCCTCGAACTCGTCCCCGAGACGTCGAGGCCTATCCACCTCCTCCTCACCCACCTTCACTTCGACCATCTCGAGGGCCTGGGGTTCTTCGCGCCGCTCTGGATGGCCGACACGCAGATCCACCTTTGGGGTCCGCCCTCTCCCGTCCGGAGCCTGGAGGAGCGCATCGCCCGCTACATGTCACCACCACTCTTCCCGGTCCAGCTCTCTGACGTTCCTGCGCAAGTCACGTTCCACGATGTTCCGGACGAAGAGTGGGGGATCGACGGCGCTCGACTATTGGCGCAACCCGTCTCCCATCCCGGACCCACCGTGGGTTATCGCGTGAGCGAAGGCGATCGTTCTGTCGCCTACATCCCGGACCATGAACCTGCTTTCGGCGCCGACCTCTTTACCGTGCCCCCTGAGTGGCTCTCGGGCCACGACCTAGCGGACGGAGTCGACGTCCTATTACACGACTCGCAGTACGAGGTTGACGAGTATCCGGCGCGGTTGGGCTGGGGGCATTCGAGTGTCGCACAGGCCGTCGCCTTCGCCCGAATCTCTGGCGTTCGCCAACTCGTGATGTTCCATCACGACCCCGACCACGACGACGAACGGCTCGAGATTCTGCGCAAGCAAGCACGAGAGCTCTGGGGCGCGAACGGAGAACCACCCCTCCTTGCCCACGAGGGAATGGAGCTCGAGGTCCCTTGACCCTCAGTGTCGACTGAGGGGGTAATCCCCAAAACATCAAGAGGCGGAAAGGAGTTTTCATGGCAAGAGCGGAGGGAGGCCGAGTGGTCATCGTCGTCCCGCTGAAACCTGGGATGCGTGACTCCGTCCGGATGCTGCTCGAAGAAGGGCCGCCTTTCGACCCTGAGAACGTCGGCCTCCTGCGCCACGAGGTATTTCTCACCGATCACGAGGCGGTCTTCATCTTCGAGGCACCCGATCCATCCATCCTCGACCGGCTGGCGCGAAGTCCGAAACTGCGTTGGGCAGCAGTGGCCTGGCGCGACTTCCTCGCGGGTCCCACGCGCCTGGCCGAGGTCGCATATTCGTGGAACCGAACGGTAGGCAGCAAGGAAGACGATCCGAGACACGCTTGAGTCGCTAGCCGCCTGATGAGGTTGCGGTTCGTCGCTGCGCTGGGCGCCCGCCTCGCGTTCTCGGTTCACATAGGCCGTTGGTCCGTGGACAAGGTCAGGAACCCGGCGATCTCGGCGAGCGCGTGCGCATCGTTGTGGATGAAGATGTGGCCCCCACGCTCGACTGTGACCCAGTGCGAGCCTGGGATACGCGCCACCATTGATCGCGCGTCCTCGTACGAAGCTGCCTGCCCGCCCTTCTGCGCGACAAGGATGGCCGCGATCACGGGAACGCCCAGCCACAGGAGCCCGAACGGGTGCCCGATCCAGCCGATGACGACCAGTAGGGCCAGGCGGAGGAAAACGTGAGCGCGCTGGAAGACCGGTGGGCGCTCGAGGTCGGAGGCGACCGGATAGGGCATTCGAACCACGTCACTCTCGCGTTGACGGAATTACTTTCGATCCCATCAGGCCATCACGGCTCGATCACGCGATCGCCCCTTCAGGGACGAGACCGAGCTGGACGAGGACGGCCATGTTGTCGTAGTACAGGTTGTCGACGACGATCTTCCCCTCGCGCACCTGCACGAGCTCCATGCCCCTGATCTCCACCCGCTTGCCCGTGGGGGGTAGCTGGCTGCCGTCCGGCAGCGGGAACGGACCGGTGTGTGTTCCCACGAAGATCCACTCGTCTGCGAACGTGTCGCCCTGCTCGACGAAGCTGCCCACGATGTAGGTGGCATCCGGAAGCCCTTCCAGTTCGCGGGCGAGCCGTTCGCGAATCGCGTCCCGGCCCTGGAACGCGCCGTCGGGCATCGTTTGGACGGCGTCCTCGGCGTAAAGATCCATGCAAGCGTCGAGATCACCTGCGTTGTACAGCTCGACGTAACGCTCAAGGAGTTTTCTTTTGGCGGTCATGTCTTCTCCTCTCTTCGACGTCGCGCACCCAACCGTGCGGGCTTGTTCACACCTGCTTCGGCACGTGGCTGGCGAGCACGCGGCGCATGATCCTGTGTCCAAGATCGGCGGTGGGCGCGAACATCAAAGGACACCCTCCGTCGATCACCGTGACGCCGTGCTGGCGGCCGTACTGAGTGGCGGCGTCGGAGACGCTGCCACCACCGGGGCCCCGATGCATCCAGACGTGCTCGATGCCGAGCTCGGAGCACTCGTGCATGGTGTCCTCGGCGATCTCCGGCCTCGTCCCGATCACCACGGCGTCGACGCCACCGGGGATGGAGCTCAGATCCTTGTAGGAGCGATCGCCCTCGACCTCCTTTGCGTTCGGGTTCACGGCGAAGACGTCGTATCCGCGCTCTCGCAGACGCTTGTAGACGCTGTTACTGCCGTGGCTCTTGGAATCCCTGGAGACCCCGGTTACCGCTATCCGCTTCTTGGCCAGGAACTCGGACGCTGCCTCTGTGATTGTCTGCATGGTTCCTCCTTCCTTTCTGCTCACACCGTGCTCACTTGACTGGCACGGCGGCGTCGGATCGCGCCCACGATCAAGAGCGCTCCGCCGGCCATGAAAATCACCCCTGCTGCCAGGAAGCCGAGGCCGATCCAGGGCAGCGCCGGCACGCGGGCTCCCAGGTCCGCCCCGACGGCGATCCCGGGATGCCCATCGGCATTCATCACGACGACGCTCCATGACCCGTCCGCCGGGTCCCACGTGAGCGTCTGGGGTCCAGACCCGGTGGCCGAGGCGACCCAGAAGTCCTGCGTTCCCGGCGCGGATGCGGGCGGGCCGCCCTCGACGGCCTCCGTCTTGTCGCCCCAGAATTCCGTGATGACTGTGTGGTTCACCCCTGCGAGGTAGCGATCGACGTCTGCGGAGGGACCAATCCCCATGAACAGCGGCCCGCCGGTGCTCGTCGGCGTGGTCCGGATCCGAACCTCGCCAAGCAGGCCCGGGGAGTAGAGCCAGTCCAACCCCGGCGATCCGAGATGGGTCGGCTCCGTCGCCAACGCTGCTCCGGAGGTGGAGAACTCATGGACGTCGGTCGTGGCGAAGCCCGCGTCGCGCTGGGTGCGGTCGGCCCACAGGGCCGTTCCCCCACCGCCGAGCAGGGGCAACGAGAGCAGAACGAGCAGCGACCCGATCACGAGCGCCGTGATGCGGCCCGCGGTCCATCGCGAGGGGCGGGCAGCGGCCTTGGGCGGGGGCGGCACTGCCGCAGGGCTTTCGGGTTCGCCTCCGGGCGGCCGAGGCAGCTCCTCGTCGAGGAGCGCCGCGTCACGCTCGGACAGCCCTGTTGGTGGAACATGGCTCTGGTTCACGGGTACCACCCCTTCCAGACTCGGCGCTTACGCCAGGATCTCCTCACCAACCGGCACGTCGGCGTCGAGTGCCTGGAAGAAGGAGAACTGCTTGACGGTGACGGCACCCGCCGCAAGTACATGTGGTGGTGCGGTGATGCTCGTCGTCGGCATGGTGCTCACTTCTCTCTGACGCCGGACTCGACCGGCGATTCCTCGGTTCGACTCGAAGACGTCATTTCGGATCCTCTTTTTCAGAGGACGAGCGTGAGGACGATGGCTGCCAGGACCACGCTCTGACCGCTGTGTACGGCGATCCCAATCCAGGCACTCCGGTATCGCTTCGTCGGGTAGGAGAGGATGAGCGTGTCGCCGACCAGCGTCGCCGGCATCGCCCACGGCACGTGGACGTTGTAGGCGGCGAACAGAACACCGTTCGCAACCCAATCGCCGCGCCCGAAGGCGCCGTTCATACGCGGCAGCAGGAACCCGCGAAAGAGGAGTTCCTCGCCGAGCACCGTGTTGAAGACCCAAAGCACGAGCAGAAGGCCGAACCAGCGCCAGTTCCCGCTCATGAAGCTCTGACCGGCGTCAGATTCCAGAAACTTTCCGAAGTCGCGGTTGTTCGGGGATGCAGGCGTCGGAATCAGGAAGGGCACCGCCGCGTAGGCCAGCATCAACGGGATCAGGACGAGCCAGAGCCTGCCGCCGATCCGGCCGCTGCGCGGACTCTGCGGCGAGCGGAGCCAGAGGGCCTCACGGACGGTCGCCCAACGGAAGGTGTGCTGCTCCCGCCAGACGAGGATCGCGACGAGCAGGAACTGCCAGATCAGGCCGCCCGTGAGGAGGAGGAGCAGCGCCTTCCCCATGGGCACGTTTCCGGCACCGGTAAACCTGTCTGCGAGGGCGGGCGCGACGAGCCACGCCAGCACTCCCATCGGAAGAGTCGCGGCCGCCCAGACCGCGAAGATCATTCGGCGCGAGAGCTGCGGAATCTCGACCTTCGAGACCGCCGGCTCGGCGCCGAGCCCAAGCAATCGCCGAGAGCAGAATCCCCAGGCGGTCTCGAAAATCGCTAGAGGTCGTTAGGTACTACGGCCGCGCACGCCACGCTCGCCCGACGCGATGAGCGACCTCGAAGTTCGCGAGGATCGCAACGGCGACGAGCCCCCCGAAGGGCTGGAGGGCGACGGCGGAGAGGGCGACGACGAGGAGGCGAACGTCCCGTCCG
>WNFV01005950.1_pt1 | contig 14628 bp, 12 predicted proteins | sample 5400101 | NCBI WGS metagenome assembly WNFV01 (sample SAMN13153361, study PRJNA577476) | soil metagenome | isolation source: 115 cm soil or saprolite under grassland replicate 1 | place: USA:California | collected 2016-06-15 | reverse complement strand
AACTCGTCGGTCCACGAATCGCCCATCGGCTGGCCGAAGACCGAGTCGTTGCTCGAGCACGGCGGCCAGCTCAGCCAGACCTGGTCGGGTCCGTAGCGCCCGTTGCGGCAGTGCCAGACCTCGACGCGCTGTCCAGCGCGGCCGCTGACCTGGAAGCGGACGGGGACGTACGTGTGCAGGCGCCCGGTTGGGATGACGTACACCTGCTGCTCGACCGATAGGGTCAGAGCCGACGGAGCTGCGGAACCAGGCGCCGCCCGGACGCTGTTCACTGCAATCGCGAGCCCGACGAGCCCGAGTGCGACCGCAACGGCCCTCACGGCTCGACTGTACCCCGGATGCCTGCTCACGACACCGTCCGACTTGAAGGGTGTCAAACTCCGGTTCGACGTTAATCTTGCGGCTGCGGCCCTGTGTCTTGTGTCCTCGGCGGCCGCGGCCGCTCGGCTGGAGCGACCGTGCGGCGCCGGCTCGGCTCCTTGACGCGTCACTCCTAGGTTTTACCGGGGCCCCTGTTGCCTAATGCGGCAACCGAATACTACACACGTACTACACAGGCCCTGCCGGGCGGTAGCCTGTCGTAGCGGGTCACAGCCGGCTCGAACTGGTACGAAATTCCTGCTCCAGCCAGTAATTCCGGGCCGGAGCCACCCGTAGGGGTCGAACTCGTACCGGCCTGTCACGCCGGAGGTCGCGGGTTCGAGTCCCGTCGCTCCCGTCTTCGAAGTCCCTGGTAACAGGGACCTTTCCTTTCGGCGTTGTCTTTGGCGCGTTCGCGCGATGGGGTGTGGATGGGGAAGTGAGTGCGTCGAGGCTCTCGAGGACGCCCCGGTTTGCGTCCGGGAACAGGTGGCCGTAGAGGTCGAGCGTGACGCGGATCGAGGAGTGACCCATCTGCGCCTGGAGGTACTTCAGATGGGCGCCGGCAGCGACCATGAGCGCGGCGTAGGTGTGCCGGAGGTCGTGGAAGCGAAAGCCCGTCAGACCGGTGCGGCGAACCGCGAGGCGGAAGACGCGGTGGCGGAAGTTGTCGTCGTTCAAGAGCTCGCCGCGGGGCGAGGCGAAGACGAGTCCGCGGTCGTTCGGCTTCCGCGCGAGCAGCTGGCGGCGAAGAACGTGAGCGGCCGTGCTCGAGAGGTCGACGCGACGCCGCGACGCGCGCGTCTTCACCGGCTCCTATGGCCGCCTTGGGGTGATGCAGAAGGAGGGCGTGTACTTCTACATCGAAGCGTCGAGTCCGGAGCTGGTGCTGTCGGCTGCGAAAGCGATGACGCCGATGCCGCGCTAGGAATTGACGGCGAACGCCTGCGGGCAACACACGTCTTCCTAACAGCCGCTCGCTAACGTCGTGGCGATGAAGCTAGCCCTCGCGTTCATTCTTCTCGCAGGGCTCGCCTCGGGGATGCCCGCGGCGGCACCTGCGGGCTGTTGTCCCAGCGCGGGCGGGGACGACTATGCCCCGGTCTGGTCACCTTCCGGGACGCTCGTGGCATTCACGCGCATCGGGCAGATCGATAGCGGCACGTTCATCGTGCGTCCGGACGGCTCCGGGTTGAAGCGGCTCTCGGGACAGTGGCCGTTCTCGTGGGCACCAAGCGGTGATTTGCTTGCCTTCGGCGGTGGAGGCATCGACATCGTCGATACGAGCGGGAATGTCGTGCGCCGACTTACAGAAGAGGATGGCTCCGACCCTTCCTGGTCACCCGATGGACGACTGATCGCCTTTCGGGGCCGTGGCGGCATCTGGCTCGTGAGCGCTGACGGGGGTCCTGCGCGGCGCGTTGCTCCGGCGAGAAACTCGCGAGGCCGGACTGCCACGGCCCAGCGGATCTCCTGGTCACCCGAGAGCGCCTATCTCGCCTTCGTTAGTTCCCGCCGCCTCGGTCGGCGCTGGGACGATCAGATCCATGTCGTGAAGCGGGATGGGACAGGCAACCGAGTGGTGGCCAGCAGCAGGAGGAACGAAGAGGAACCAGAGTGGTCGCCCGACGGTACCCGGCTCGTCTTTTCTTCCGCGCGAGGCGGGCAACGTGACGTGTATGTCGCGAGCGCCGCAGGGGGCAAGCTCGTGAACGTCTCGGCGAGCCGCGGCTACGACGCCGAGCCTGCGTGGTCTCCCGACGGACGCACGATCGCCTTTGCGAGCTCTCGCTCGGGCGCCAAGGGTCTCTACGTCGTCTCGGCCTCGGGCGGACCTGCACGAAGAGTTACCGGATTTCCGGAATCGAGTCATCCGGACTGGTCTCCCGACGGCTCACAACTTGCCTTCATGGGACGCGGAGCCTGCCGGAAGGCCGGGATTCTCACGGTCTCCTCGTCGGGAGGCTCGCCGCCCGAGCTGATAACCAACGACTGCTACATCGTCGGGTCGGATGGTGACGACCAGCTCACGGGGACGTGGGACAGGGACATCGCCTACGGGCGAAGCGGTAACGACGTGATCCGGCTCGACACGTCAGACGACGAGGGCTGGGGTGAAGCAGGCGACGACCGTCTCCTCGGCGAACGCGGGAGCGACGTCCTCGTCGGCGGCCCCGGTCACGACACCCTCGTCGGAGATCGAGGCAATGATCGTCTCTGGACCGCGGATGGAGAGGTGGACGAGCTCGACTGTGGACCGCAGGTCGACTGGGTCGTCGCGGACCGTGTCGATCACATCAGCGGAAATTGCGAGCACGTTCGTCTGGTCAGGTAGCGCCAGTTTTGCGTTAGTCCCGGCGGCCGCCTTGTGGGGTTGAGCGCCCAGCGCCGCTCCCTCTGCGTCTCGCCCGCGCGATCTTAGAGGCAGGACGGGTCCGGGAGCGCCGCGAAGCACGGCGCGCGACTGAACGCTTCACCGACTGGGATCCGCGGCCGCAGCCCTTTTCCGGCTGCGTCTCGGCCGACGATGGTCGTGGCTTCGTGCCCGCGGACGAGCTGCTTGGCCGGTAGCTCCCCGAGCAAGAAGCCGGCCTGGGGCTTGATCACCTGTCGCGACCCGTCGGCGAACTCGATCTCGATGCTCGCATAGCGATCCGCGACCCAGCCCGCGACGAGAACGTCGTCTGCAGTCGGCACGAACCGAACGTCGAAGAGACCGTAGGGGTAGCCCTTCGGCATGCACGGGAAGAGGCGGAGGACACCGATTGGGAGCTCGAGCCAAGCGCACCGTCCCTCGTAGCGGGTCGGCGCCTCCCAGATCACGGCCTCGCCGAGCCGCCCCGAGATCCGAGCGCGTTCTTCCCGTTTGTCGACGACCGCGTCCCGCGGCACCGTTTTCAGGCCGCCGATCCCGGGCCGGATCGCATCCACGACGAGCCGCCCGTCGGCGTCGAGCCCCACGACCGACTCGATCTCATGGCCTGCCCGACGATGCTCGGCGGGAACCCGGTAGATGAATAAGCCCTGGTGGATCGGCTCCGAGACCCAGGTGAGCGCCGGGCGGTCGACCTCGCCGTCGGCGAAGCGGATCTCGACCGTGTCGACATACCTGGAGTTCGCGTTCCCCTCGAGAACATCGAAGACGGTCACCGGAAGCGGGCCCGTCCGCCGCAGATCCCGCGAGCGAATCTGGCCCGACGCGCCCCAGCTGATACCCAGCGGGAAGGTCCCGAGCTTGTCGCAGCCCCCGCTCCTCGTCCCGAAGGTGCAGAAGCCCAAGCCGCCGTGCTTGGTCGGCGCGACCCAGAGGACGGTTCCGTCGGGCAGCGACACCTTGCGCGTCTCGCCGGGAATGGCCCCGGGATCCATGCCCGAAGGCGCTCGCTCGGCGAGGGACTCGAAGTCCTTGACGACTTTGGGCGGAGCCTTCTCGGCCCTCCAGAAGTCGAGTGCGGGAATGCGGATCCCGACCGCGGGTGCAACGAGGAGAAAACCGGCGCTCAGGAGGGCGAGCGCAAGGCCGGTCTTGAGCACGGTCCAGCGCCGACCGCGATCGGGCTCGCCTGGGATCGGATTTGCCGACTGCAGAAGAGAGAACGCATGCCGCGCGGGTGTCATGACCGCGTCTCTCCCATCCTGAGAAGTGTCCCGTCGGCGTCGAAGACGGCGGTCGGACGCCGGCGAGCTCGCCAAGCTCGCCGGCGAGCCGGCGGCGGGCGCGGAGGAGCCGGAGCCGGAATGCGACGGGCGAGCATCCGAGCACGCGTCCTGCCTCGACGGAGCCGAGCCCATCCCAGGCGGCGAGCATGAGCGTCTCGCGATCAGGGTCGGAGAGACGGCTAAGCGCATCCAGAATCGGAGGCGAGTCGTCGAACGACTCCCCTGCCGGGACCGGCTGCTGCGAGAGACGGGCGGCGAGATCGCGTTGCCTGCGATCGCTGCGGCGCCGGTTCGCCAAGACCTTGCGGGCGATCCCAAGGAGCCAGCCGCGGGTCGGCCTGCGAACCTCGGACCGCCGGCGCCACGCGATCTCGAACGTCTGGGAGACGATGTCGTCCGCGAGCGAGGCGTCGGCGCGCCGGAGGCAGTAGGCGCGCACCGCGTCTCTATGCGCTTTGTAGAACCGTTCGAACCCGGTGTCCTGCTCACGTTTGGCCACGTGACATAAGTGTCCGGGATGCGCCGATCTGTTTCTACCCACGGCTTTCTAAGCGCGGGGTCGAACAGAAAAGGGGGGAAGGGTGTTCGAACCCTCAAGGCTTAAACGACCGCAGCCATTCTCGGGACCGTCTGGCGACATGTCCGCGTCAGCGGGAGTACCAGGCCTTCGAGCATCGTGAACAACTCTTTAGAGCTGGAAGCGCGGTAGCAGTGTCGGCTGCGCCGGTGTTCTGGGATGACCCCAGATCAGGTCTTGCCTGTTGGATCGAGCAACTCACGATTTAGCCGCTCAGCCTCAGGCGCGTTCCACCGCAGGCGCAACATGAACCTGAGTACCCACGGCACGCTGACGACGCCGTAAACGAGCACACCGACGATGACCCATCGGATGATCCCGTCGCTCCGCGAAACGAGCCCGGCAAGCGCTAAAACCAGAACAGCGATGAACCATGTCGCGTGCAATAGCCACAGAACTGCCCGCCGACCGCGCGGGCGTGAACGCGGCAGTGCCCATCCCGGCCACCAGGCTGCCTGAACGCGTCGCGCCCACGCCACGGCCAAGGCCGCGTCCCGCGGATCATCGACAGCCTGACCCTCGCGGATCGCCCGTCCTACTGCGCGCCGCCGCTTTGACGGAAGCGCACGCAGTTCGCGACGCAGGTCGCCTCGCGACAGATCCAGAGCATGAGGTTCCAATCAAAGAAGCTTTGCAGCCAAAGGACCTCAGCCTGCGCGAGGGATGCTTCTATGTTTGTCAAGTCGACAGTGGTGATCCGTTCTCGAGGAGTCGGTAGAGGTGGCGGGCCAGGTAGCGCTTGAGGCAGCGGATCGCTTCGCGGCGGCTCTTCCCTTCTTGGACGCGTCGGTTGATGTAGGCGATCGTCGCCGGGTGTGCGCGACGTCTGGTGACGAGGATCATGTGCAGCGCGCGGTTGAGTCGGCGGTCGCCGCTTCGGTCGAGGCGGTAGCGGATCGTTTGTCCGGAGGAGGCGGGGATCGGGGCGCAGCCAGCGAACCTCGCGAACGCCGCCTCGCTTCTGATTCGGCCGCGGTGTGACCAGGAGATGACGAGTTGCGCGGCCGCGAGCGGACCGACGCCGGGCTGGTCGAGCAGTTGTGGCGCGAGCGTTCGCGTGAGCGTCTCGATCTCGCGCGCGAGCTCGCGCTCCTCGCTCGTCAGTTGCTGCACGCGCCGCGCGACAGCACGCAGCGCCTGCAGCGTGCCGCGCAGCTCGACGTCGCGGCGTCGTTCGGGTCGCACAGCGGCGAGGCGTCGCAGCAGCTGGGCGCGTGTCAGCGGTCGCAACTCGCTGCGCAGCGGTTCGGGTGTCGTGATGAGCAAATCGCGGAGTTGGCAGAGTCCTGCTCGTCGCGCGTTAACCGCGCCCTCACGCGCAGCCATTAGCGCGCGCAGAGCTTCTCGCTCGCCGCCAGCGCGCGGCTCGGCCGGCTGGGTCTGGGCGAGGACACTGCGCGCGGCCCGCACCGCGTCGAGCGCGTCCGTCTTGCCGCCCGAGCGGCGTTCGCGCCGCAACCGCCCTACCTCGAGCACACGCTCACCCTCGCCGCTCAGGAAGCGCGTCAGCCCGGCGCCGAACGAGCCCGTTCCTTCGATCGCGAACGCCCGTCGCCCCGGCGCGTGCAGCTTCGCGAGATCCAAGGCGCTCGCATAGCCGCTGCTGCTTGCGCTGATGCTCGTCTCGAGCACGACACCGCCGGCGCAGACGTCGACGATCGCGAGCGCGTGCGTGTCGCGATGCGGGTCGACACCGATCACATAGTCCAGTTGATCTGCAAGCATCCAACTCACCTCCAGCCCAGCGTTGGGGGACACACTCCGGTGCCGGTCTAGGGGTGAAGACCGCAGGCGGCAGAACTGTGATGAGTCACGCCGGCAAGCGGCGGACAGGCTTCTGATCAGGCCAGCAAGCGGGCGCCAGGCCGGCACCGGCGTCTCTGCCCGGACAAATCACTGGAAAGACACCCACGAGCGGGGTCATTCGCGAATCGAGTCACAGACAAAGAGCACCGGCGCCACCCTGACAACAGCCCCAGACGGGACACCCGCACACTCACAGTTCGCGAATGTCCCTCGAGCCTCGAATCCAACCGATGCTAATCAGGCGGCGCAGCCTCGATCGACGTGGCGACGAACCTACCGTCGCTGCAGCTCACGGTTGCCTTGAGAGTCCCTCCTTCCCAAAGCGAGGACTCGATGTCTCTGCGGGTGAGTGGGCGCCCAAGCGTTGCCGGGACGCGAACGCTGAGCTCGGCCCGCTCGTAGGCAGCAAGCGAGGCCTCGGTCGCACGGATCCGAACGTCGTATGGCGGGTCGAGGTCGAGTTCCGTCTGTCCGTCGGCTCCGAGAATTCCGAGCCAAGCGCCCGAGAGCGACACCGGCTGGTCGCCGCTGTCGCAACTCGGCGCGCTCAGGAGGCGCTCGACCTGTGGCGGGAGACGCCGGTGGTCGTCGCGGATCAGGATCGTCTCCTCTCGGCCCGGGATCATGATCGCGACCCCCGGCGAGATTCCTTCGATCTCTGCGACCTCGACTTCGCTGTCTGCCGGCACCGGCTCGTTCGACGTGTCTTGACAACCGGGCTCGGTCGCAGTGCCAAGCGGCTTCCCCTCGACCGGCCCGACCGGTGCCCCGGTACCGAAGTAGCGATGGCCGTCGTACTCGACGACGAGCGCGCAAGAGGCCGCTACTCCTGCTCGAGGAGACGCGTGCGTGGCAGCGCCCTCGCCACTCTTGCCGCCGCAACCGGCTCCCGCCGCTAGACAAAGAGCCGTCACCGCGAGACCGTGTGCGAGGGTGCGTCGACTGGCGCGCATCGACGTCGAGTCTACGGCGGAGCTGTGAAGGATCCTTGATCGTCGAGTGGGCCAGTGCGCGGCAATGGCGTCACTCACCCGAGCGGCTTAGCGCATTTATGCGTGGATCATGTCAGCCGGAGCTGTCGATCCGCAGAGTCCCCTTGACCCTCCAGGTGCTTCCGTCACAGCCAAGTAGCACGCGGAAGTCGCCGTCCGGGAAGGTCTTTTCACCCATCAGCCACCCTCCTCCGAGGGTCATCAGTCCGTAAATGAAACACGGATCGTCCCCCGGCGCGCCCACCACGGAGAGTAACCCGGCCGCGCACCTAGCTATCGTGCTCCGGCGCGCCTTCCTGAGAACGCCGCGAAGAGAAACTGGTTCTCCGGAGGCAATTGGCATATTGCCCCGAAGCGCATCGGCATCGCTGCTCAGATAGCTCCGCGCTTTACCTCCGTCGGCAGCCACCAGCGCCGCTACGAATTGATCGGCAACAGCTTTCGGTTGCTTTCCCGTCGCGGGCGCGCAGTGCTGACCGCCGCCCCGCGATGAGTAGACAAGGCCAACCGCGACGACAAGCAAAACGAGTGGCAAGGCGATCCTCCGCATTTGCCGTCAGAGCCTATTTGCTCACTGGCCGGGCGAATCTCGCTCCTATGGGCCAGTGTGCGGGAAAGTCCCCCGACGATCAGGCCCGTATCTCGCAGTCGTGGCTAGAGGCCTTCTGGATGCGCGGACAGCCAGGCCGCGAATTCGGCTCGGAGTTCGTCTCGGCGGCTGGGAGATGGCGCGATTACATCCGCGCCTCCGTCGTAGGGGTGATAGAGCCAGCCGAGATCGTGCGGGCCGATGATTACGTCGGCGAGCTGACAGTCCGCAGCCGCTTGGAGAACTTCGTCGAACTTTGCGGATGGGTAGGCGATTGCACTGACATAGACGTGGGCTGGCTCGTCGAAGTAGTCATTGGGCTCCATTGTTTGCCAGTGCAACTCATCCGGCGTCGTGACGTCCGGCGAAGGGTCACTGGCGAACCGGGTCCAGACTACGAAGTACTCCGACGATCGTCCGAGCGCAGCCATGAGGGCGTGGTGCCGCCGCAGGACTGTCGTGCGTTCAGCGTCCGTTTCTGGGTACCGCTTCGATCCCGGCAGGCTGTGGAAGCGAACCCAACGATCCGGGTGGAGGCTCCGGAGCAGGAAGGCGATTGGCGGGGTCTCCGGCCACTCAGCGTTCCAAGCCGCGGTTAGACGCTCAATGACGCTGCGTGATGCCACACTCGAATAGTGGCAGTGCGGGCGCCGGCCTGGACGAGCGTCCTTGTCCCAGACCCGCCACGGGATATGGCCGGTGCCTCGGGAAGACAACGATCGCCATCCCGCATTGATGCCGCCCGTTCGCTATTGAGGCAACGCGTCATCCCGCGCTCATCCCGCAAGAGGCCGCCGCAAGCTCCCGCCAACGCCCGCGAATCCCCGCAAGACGGAGCAGGGAAGCCCTGCTCACGGCGGAAATCCCCGCCTATCCCCGCTCACCCCGCAAGCGCCATGACCGGCCTGTCACGCCGGAGGTCGCGGGTTCGAGTCCCGTCGCTCCCGTAAAAGTCCCTGCAAATCAGCACATTGTGTTGTCGAGTGAGACGCCAGATTGGGGCCGACTACACAGACCTTTTCTCCCGACGGGAGGCAAAGAGCGCAAAAGGCGCCACGACGCAGTGGCGGTACCAGGTTTCAAGCCGATTCACGCCGCGTTCGGACCGACGCTGACGGTGGCGCGCGACTACACGAAACGACCGGAGGTCACAGCCGGGAAGCCTGCGCACCGAGGTGGTCACTGCTGCGGCGGTTCTCGTTCCTATGCCGGCGTCCAGTCGCTGCCGACGCGAGCGCAACAAAGGCCCGGGGAGGGTGACTTTGGGCTCCGCAAATGCCAAGTCCTGCGAACCCGAAGGCCCACAGGACTTGACCCGCCGACCGAGAGCCGTGTGGTTCCGGCCGCTCGGCGATGCGCAAAGTTGGAGTCCGCACTCTTATCGTCGATCCAGGCGTTGAGATGCGGAAGTCAAGCACCCGCTCCGTTGAGCGTGAGCGGCATCGGCCGCGTCGAGAGACGAGCAACCACCTATTACGAGCCGCCGTCGAGGGCGTAGCCGGTTTCGATCAGCCAGCTGGACCCGGAGTCGACGAGACCGATGCGGGCGTCGTTCAATCCCTTGAGCGTCGCCGAGCCGCTGGAGCCATTCACGGAGATGGAAGATCCTTCGTCGGCCGCCTCGTCGAGACTGTCCCCGCCGACGCGCCGGGCGATCGTCTTCATCGCGGCGGCGCAGGATGTGCCGAGCTTGCTCCTCGCCTCGGCGGTGAGCTGAGCACAAGCTTTCGTCGTGTCACCGCTCGCGAGCGAGCGCAGGTAGGTATCGGTTGTCTCGCTGATCTTGGATTCAGGACCCCGCTGCCCACGCCGCAGCCGGCGAACATCAAGGCGGCAACGATGAGGAGCGCGTTCGTGCCGATCAGGGGAAAGGAGCGGGTCATCGTTCGTCCTCCTTCGGCTTAGGCATCGCGTCTGGCGGTGCGCCAAGCGCCGGCGAATAGCGGGATGACGGTCCAGGCCGCGATCGTGAGGAGTGCGACGCTGGGCGAAATGGAGTCGTCTGTGCTGCCGGGCTCGATTCGGCGGAGCGCTGCTGCGACGAGGACCGGGTCGAGCTTGCCGGCCCCGAGCATGAGCGGGGTCAGGATGAATTGCCAGGCGAGCAGGAGACCGATCGCGACCCGCCCGCTCACGAGCGAGCCGACGCCTACCGCGATCGCGAAGCCGGTGAGCAGGGCGAGACCGAGCCATCCAGCGTACTCGAGCATCAGCAGTGGGCCCGGCTCCTGTCCGCTGCTCGGCAGTGCCACGGATGCCACGGAAGCGATCACCGCAGCCACGAGCACGTAGGGAGCGAGAAAGAGGATTCCGCCGGGGAAGCGAACGCCGAAGAGCGCGATCCGGGAGCGGCCGGTGACGACGAGCTCGCGGAAGACGCCGGCGCCAACGTCGCCGCCGCCGGCGGTCACTCCGACCATGATCGCCGCGACCATCCCGATCTGAGCCAGGAACTCGTACGTGCTGCGGAGGTTCGTGATCCCGCCGGCGGGGTCGGCATGGTCTGGGTCGACGGCGTGCTGCAGCGTCAATACGACGTAGCCGACGATTACGGGCGCGACGACGAGCACCAGCGTCGACCAGAAGAGGCTGCGGCGTTTGCGCAGCTTGATCAGTTCGGCGCCGACCATCGCGCTCCATGGGATGGCCGTGAGGCGAGCAGGGGTCGTCGTGAGGGCGGTCATTCGGTTCCTCCAAGACGCTCGGTGATCTCCAGGAAGCGCTCCTCGAGCGAGACGCTCTCGGGATCGAGTTTGTGGACGACGATTCCCTGCGCGGTGAGGCGTCGGTTCAGCTCGCCCGCAGCCTCCTCGGTCGTCAGCTCGAGGTCGGACGCGAGCGTCACCCGGATGCCATTGCCGTTGCGCTCGATGGAACGGACCGCCGCATGGCCCGCGAGAGCGGCGTGCGCACCGAGCTCGTCCGGCGTGCCGATCAGCACGGTCCGTTCTCCGCTTCGTTTGAGATCCTCGATCGAGCCCTGGACGACGACGCGCCCACGGTCGACGATGGCGACCGCGTCACAGATCTTCTCGACCTCGTCGAGGAGATGTGAGGAGAGAAGGACCGTGCGGCCCTCGCCGACGAAGCCGCGGATCATGTCACGGAACTCATGGATCCCGGCCGGGTCGAGGCCGTTCGTCGGTTCATCGAGCAGCAGCAGCTCGGGGTCCGCAAGCAGCGCCCGGCCGACGCCAAGGCGCTGGCGCATCCCGAGCGAGTAGCTGCGAACGCGCTCGTCCGCGCGCTCGGTCAGGCCGACCTGCTTCAGCGCCCCGTCGATGCGGGCCTGAGCTTCGGAGCCACGGACAGCCGCGGCGATCTGGAGGTTCTCGCGCCCGGTCAGGAAGGGGTGGAAGCGGGGCTCCTCGACGATCGCGCCGATACGGGCCAGCGCTCGGCCGCGCTGCTCGGGGACGGGCAGTCCGAGGAGCCGCATCGTTCCGGAGCTGGCCTGCGTCAAGCCGAGCAGCATTCGGATCAACGTTGTCTTGCCCGCGCCGTTCGGGCCGAGGAAGCCGAACGCGGTGCGGCGGGGGACGCCGAGATCGAGGTTCGCGAGCGCCGTGCGCTCCCCGAAGCGCTTTGTCAGGCCCTCTACTTCAATCGCTAGGTCGCTCATGGTCACGCCTCCAGTCGCTGGGGGGCTCAACCCTCCGGCCCCGTGGAGTCGGAGCCGGAGGGTTTGACGCCGGGTCTACGCGGAAACGGGGGTCGCCTTGGTCTCAGGCGCGGCCTCGAACTCGTGATGTTCGAGCCGGGGCAGCCACTGGAGCCAGCTGGGCAGGTACCAGTTCCAGTCCCCGAGCAGCTTCATCGACGCGGGCAGGAGCACGGCCCGGACGATCGTGGCGTCGATCAGGATCGCCGTCGCGAGGCCGACGCCGAACTGCTTGAAGAACAGCAGGGAGAGGGTCGCGAAGATCGAGAACACCGCGACCATGACGACTGCTGCGCTCGTGACGACTCCGGCGGTCGACTTGATCCCGTGCGCGATCGCGTCGTCCATGTTCGCGCCGCGGTCGAACGTCTCCCGGATCCGGCTGACGATGAAGACGTGGTAGTCCATCGAGAGGCCGAAGAGGATCACGAACAGCAGCAGCGGCACGACGGGTGCGATCCCGGAGGTCTCGTCGAAGCCGAGCAGCCCCTTGCCGACACCGTGCTGGAAGACGAGCACCAGCACGCCGTAGGCGGCGGCGACAGAGAGCAGGTTGAGGACGATCGCCTTGACCGCGATCACGATGGAGCGGAACGCGACGAGCATGAGGCCGAACGCGAATAGGAGGACGAATGCGACGACGAGCGGCAGCGTCGACTTCATCTGGTCGCCCTGGTCCTTCCATCCGGCCGTCACGCCCGTGACGCCGGCCTCCGTGTCCGGGAGCGCACCGACCGTCTCCGGCACGATCTCGTCGCGGAGCTCGGCAAGGGCGGTGTTCGACGCCGGGTCGGTTCCCGTGCCCGCGATCGGAACGGTGACATTCGCAACCGTCGCGTCTTGATTGACGTCGACGGTGATCGACTCGCCCAGCTGCCCGCTCTCGCGCGCCCGCCGCTCGAGCCGGTCGATCGCGTCCCGCACCGCGGGTGCGTTCACATTCGCTGCCTGGACGACGACGTTCGCCGGGAGCGCGGTTCCCGGGAATGCCTGCTGCATGCGCTCGTACGTCTTGATGATGTCGAGCGACTTCGGGAACGCGGCCTCCGGACCCGGCGTCGCGATCCGCAGCTGCAGCGCCGGCGCGGCGAGCGCCAGCAACAGGCCGCCGGCGACGACCGCGGAGAGCAGCGGTCGGCGCAGGACGCGGTCGACGATCGCGCCCCAGATGCGCCCCTCACCGTCGTCGCGGCGGAGCCGGCCGACGAGCGGCACGTGCAGCCGGTCGACGCGGTCGCCGAGCTTCGAGAGCAGCGCCGGGAGCACGGTCAGCGAGCCGAGCACCGCGACGGCGACGACGATCATCATCGCGTACCCGAACGACGCGAACGTCGCGTCGCCGGTCAGGAACAGGCCAGCCATCGCCACCATCACCGTCAGGCCGGAGACGAGCACCGACCGTCCGGAGGTCGCCGCGGCGGCCTCGAGCGCGGCCCGCTCGCTCCGCCCCGCGGCCCGCTCCTGGCGCTCTCGCTTCAAGTAGAACATCGAGTAGTCGACGCCGACCGCGAGCCCGATCAGCAGCACGACCGCGGACGCTTCCTCCGCGAGCGGCAGCACGTGACTCGGCAGCGCCATCAGCCCGAACGTCGCGAAGACGGCCGTGAGCGCGAGCAGCAGCGGGATGCCCGCGGCCACGAGCGCGCCGAACGCGACGACGAGGATGATCAGCGTGATCGGAATCGAGAAGAGACCGGCGCTCGCGAGGTCGTCCGCGAACACGGTGTCGACCGCCTTCGCGGCGCTCGCGTCCCCGAACTCGCCGATGAAGAAGCCGGGATGCGCGCCTTGCGCGTCGGCGACGGTGTCGAGGACCGGGCCGACCTTGTCGCCGGCCTTGTCCTTGTCGCCGCGGATGTCGAACTCGACGAGCGCGGCGTCCTTGCCCTTCGCGATCTGGCCGGCGTTGCCGGGCGCGAGCGGCGAGCGGACGTTCTGAACCGCCGCCACCTTCGACACGCGCGCGACGACATCCTCGATCGCAGCGGTGAACGCAGCGTCGCCTACGCGAACGGAGCGGCTCTGGATCAGGACGCTCTCGCCGGCCGGCTGCTTGAAGCCGGCGTCGAGGATCTTGTCCATGCGGCCCGACTCGCCGGGCCCGGCCGTGTTCGGGTCGACGCTCTTCGTGCCGACGGCGCCGCCAACCGCGAACGCGAAGGCGACGAACACGAAAGCGAGCCAGCCGAAGACCGCGGTCTTCCAGTGGCCGGCGCTCCAGCGACCCATCCGGGCCGCCAGGTTGTGCGAGTGCTTCTCGTGCTTGGTGCGGAACATGACGGAACTCCTTTCGGTGCGGCCCTCGTCAGGCCGCGTAGGCGAAGGGGTGGTAGAAGGCATCGAGGGCACGCTCGGGCGCGACCGCGATCTGGAAGCGATCTCCGAGATGCGCGTCCTCGACCGACACGGTCAGCGCGTTCTCGTCGGGGTGCCAGAGCAGGACGACGTTGATGCCGTCGCTCTCGCGGGCGGCGAGCTCGCGGGTATGCGGTGTGGCAGGGCTCATGGCTCCTCCTTCTGCTGCGGCTCGAGAAAGCAGGTCGAAATGCATGCCTCGACGCTAGGAGGGCCTCGATGCGGTGGCCTCGTCGGAAGGTCGGATTCGTGGTCCGACCCGGCGACGATTCGGTCTCCTACCCAGGTAGGAGGCACTAAGGCCACATCCGCACGAAGCGACAAGCCCTGCGGGCCCGAGGGCTCACAGGGCTTGTGACGTCAGGGGAGCGGTGCTTTTCTCAGACGACGAGCGTGAAAATGAGGATCCCAAGGAACACGCTCTGGGCGCTGTGCACCGCGATCCCGATCCAGGCGCTCCGATACCGCTTCGTCGGGTACGCGGTGGTAAACATCTCGAGGAGCGTCCCCGGGATCGCCCACGGCACGTGCAGGTGGTAGCCGGCGAAGAGGAGGCCGTTCGCCACCCAGTCGCCGCGCCCGAAGGCGCCGTTCATGCGCGGAAGGAGAAACCCGCGGAACAGGAGCT
>WNFV01015329.1_pt1 | contig 14630 bp, 13 predicted proteins | sample 5400101 | NCBI WGS metagenome assembly WNFV01 (sample SAMN13153361, study PRJNA577476) | soil metagenome | isolation source: 115 cm soil or saprolite under grassland replicate 1 | place: USA:California | collected 2016-06-15 | reverse complement strand
TGTTCTTTTCGGCAGCTTGCCGACAAGCTCTTTAACAAAGCTAGGTGACTTCTAAACAGAAGATAACTCCGAAAGCTTTCGGAGTTTCCTTTTGTTAGAAGAGAAACGCGATTGTGTGGAGTAAAGCGCCGCTCAACCTTGAGATCCAGCAGTTTTAGAACCGCTTTGTCAATGCCACATACCAGGTTCGCCCCCTGATATTGGCCTGCCGCTGGTCGTAACCGTTTTCGAACCCGGCGGCAACGAAGGGCGGTGCTAAGTCGAAGACGTTGTTTACGCCGACGGTGATTGTCGTGTTATTGAGCCATGCGCGCCAGCCACATGGATTGTACTCCGCGGTAGAAACCGGCATGATCTTGTTTCCCTTGCCGTCTTTCCTCTCCGCGTTCTTGCCGCCGTCCCTTGCATATCCGGCGATTTCGTTTTGCGGCACAGACTCAGGCAAGTTGAATGTGTAATTCAGAATCAAGTCCAGTGTCGTCCATTCACGGATTTTGCGAGGTTTACCGTTAACCGTCCAGACGGGAACGTCCGAATATTGCCCAACGTAGTGAACGATGAGACCGGTATCGAGTCCGCCGAGATCGTAAAAAACGCTCGCATACCAGCGGTTCTTCGGAAACGAACCACGTCTTTCTCGAGAGCGCCCTGAAAGAAACCGAGCGCCCTCCGCAAATCCGCTTCGCTGCCCTTGTTAGAGAAAAAGAGGCCTTGCAGGTAAAGTTCGTATGCCTCCGTATTCCGTTGTTCATGTAAGGGAAGTGAAACAGCGAGCTTGACCTTGAGCGCCTCAACAATTGAGCGAGTTATTTCATCCTGCACCGCAAAGACGCCTTTCAGTTCGCGTTCGTACGTTTCCGACCAAAGATGGAAACCGTTGCGTGTGTTAACCAGCTCCGCGGTAATACGAACGCGGTTGCCCTCGCGTCGCAAAGTGCCTTCAAGCACATTCTCGACGTTTAACTTCTTCCCAACTTCGCTCACGCTCGCGTTCTTTCCTTTGAACGAGAACGATGATGTGCGGCCAACGACGCGTAGCCCATCGACCTTTGCCAGTCCGTCGAGAATCTCCTCGCTTATCCCGTCGCAAAAATATTCCTGATCCTTTGCCTGGCTCAGATCGATGAATGGCAGCACCGCGATGCTTTTGTCCGGGCGCTCAACCGGTAGCAGTTTGGCGAGCTCGCTGCGAAAGAACCAAATTATAGCGGCCCCCAAGAGGAGACAGGCAACGCCTGTTGCTATCAACTTTGGGTTACGCCGTGACCAGCGCCAGATTCGCGCGGGAGGTGACACCGGACGCGCGACGATCGGGCGCCCATCGAGCCAGCGCTCCAAATCAGTGGCGAGATCTCCTGCAGATTGGTAGCGCGCTTTTGGATCGCGCTCCAGACAGCGCGCACAGATGGTTTCCAAATCCCGGTCGTGCGAGTGTGAGACCGAGCGCAGTTTGGGTGCAGGCGTTTCCGAGGCTTGACGAATGACGGCAAGCGCGTTGGAGCCCAGAAACGGTGGCCGGCCAGCAAGCAGCTCGAAAAGAATCGCGCCGAGACTGTAAACATCGGCAGCCGGGGTCAGTTCGGCGGCTTTGCCCTCGGCCTGCTCAGGCGCAGTGTAACCGGGGGTACCGAAAGTAGTCAGCGATTTGGTAAGATCCTTGGTCGCGTCGCGCCATTTTGCCAAACCGAAATCGCTCACCAGCGCTTCGCCGCGGCCGTCGAGCAGAATGTTTCCTGGCTTGAGATCGCGATGGAGAATTCCGTGGCCATGCGCATATTCGACCCCGTGCGCAACTTTCGCCATCAGTTGCACACATCGCCGAGGCTCGGCGCGCAGAGCCGGGCCAACCTTTCGCAAGCTACCGCCCGCTGCGAATTTCATGCTGAAAAACGGAAGGCCGTCCTCGCTCTCGCTGACCTCGTAGATCGGAAGAATGTTGGGATGATCAAGACTGGCTGCCGCATCGGCTTCGCGTCGGAAGCGCATCAGCGTTTCCCGTGAATCAGCGTGATAATCTAGAACGCGCTTTACGGCGACCATCCTGTGAGGGTGTCGCTGGCGCGCCAGATAAATTACGCCCATGCCGCCGCGCCCGATCTCGTCGAGGATTTCGTAGTCGCCCAGGCGCCATTGCTTATCCGGCACGTCCACTTCAGCGATTACGCTTTCGAAAACTGCCCTTGACACCTCGTCCCCAGCTTCCAATCCCTCGCCTAGGAGGCAACTCACGCAAACTCCCGTGTGGAGTTGCAAGGTGGCGCCGCACTTCGCGCATTTTGCCGGGCTCTTGGTCCCACTCGGGGTTGTGTCCGAGAGCCCGTCGGAATTTTTCATCGGAGTTACTCCGCTCCGGCAGCGAGCGCCGCACACAGGTACCGGATCTCGTCTTCCACGTCGGCGGGATCTTCGACTGTGTGCGCGACTTCATCGCGCAGCAGACACCTATAACGCTGCCGCATGATGTGCAGTTGGTTTTTCACCGCAGTTTCGGCCACTCCCAGAGCGGCGGCAAGATTGGCATAGGACACTTCATCGCGTTCGTCTGTGAGGTGGCGGCTTAACGCATAAAAAAGCCGGAGCCTGTCTTTGCCTTCGCATTCCTCGCGGAGGCGTTGACGCGCCTGTTCCACCACGGCCGTGGCCCAACGAAGGTCGAAGAGCCGCTCTGCCGGCAATGAGTGAAGCGCTTGAGTTGAGATGGATAATTGCGATGGCGCTTCTGCCATCCAGTCGTCCCAGGAAACAAATTCCACGCCGCCGCCGCGTTTGCGCGTATGAGCTCTCTCAGCGGCGTTAACGAGAAAATTCTGGAGCGACGTGAGCAAGAGCGTACGAAACCGGCCGCGATTGCGATCTGCGTGCTCGAGCCAGTTACGTTCCAGTACCTTAACAAAAAAGTCCTGCGTGAGGTCCTGTGCGTCCTCCGTTGAATAGCCGCGTCGGCAGACAAACGAGAAAACGGGCCGCCAGTAAGTTCGGCAGAGTTCCTCTAGCGAAGTGCGCGCCTTTTGTTCTCCCGTTTCGGATTTCGCAGCGGAAAGGATCAGGCTCCAGCGCGTGGTCGCGAACGCGCGCGGGTCGCCCGCACTCCCTCTGCCGGCGTCTGGGTTCATGGGCGATCAAAGATTGTAGTTATCTGTCTCTTTCCATACAAGCGTAAACGGTAGATACACGCCGCAGTGATTGCTGATTTGGACGCCACTACAAATGTCGGCGGGCCGACGTGCATTCCTCCCACCTGACGCACTTTCTAATCCGCATCGGCAGGTTAAGTTAAGAAATCGGAATGACTTCCGCGCAGGAAAGGAAAATCAGGCAAACCGGTTGTGATGTTCGCTTTGATAATCTAACGCGACAGCTCTACGCCACTGATGCTTCGATTTATCAGATCGAGCCGGTCGGCGTGGCGTTTCCAAAAGACGCACCGCAAGCGAGCGCAGTCATCCGCGCAGCCGCTGACTCCGGCGTTTCAGTCACGCCGCGTGGGGCGGGCACAAGTCTGGTGGGCAACGCGATTGGCGAAGGGTTGATTGTCGAGTTCTCACGATATAACCGCCAGATCACTGACCTTGACCTCGAAAAACGCTGCGTACGCGTCGGGGCAGGCGTTGTTCTCGATCAGCTCAACGATTTTCTAAGGCCGCATGGATTTTGTTTCGGTCCGGACGTAGCAACGAGCTCACGAGCGACACTTGGCGGAATGATCGCGAACAATTCCTCCGGCGCGCGTTGTCCGGTTTACGGCACAACCGCCGATCATGTTCTTTCGCTCCAGACCGTGATGGCCGATGGCCGCATCGAAAAAATCGGATCCATGCATGAATCGCTCGCTGCCGAGCGTGCCAGAATCGAGAATCTTATTCGTGCACGAAGCGCGGAAATGATCGAGCGCTGGCCGCCGGGCCTGATAAAACGCTGGCCCGGTTACGGCATCGAAAGGTTTCTGGGTGCGCCGACTGATCTCACAAACATCTTCGCGGGCAGCGAAGGAACCCTCGCAGCTATTTTCTCCGCCGAACTCAAAATTTCGCCGCTGCCGAGTGAGAAAGGCCTCGGCCTGATCTTTTTTCCCTCCGTGGATGAAGCGATGCAGACCACGGTCGAACTTCTCGATCTTAAACCCGCCTCCATTGAGCACATCGATCGTCCTTTGCTCGATCAAACCAAAGGTCAGCTCCATTTTCAGGCGGCGCGCGACTTGCTAGAGCTCGACGCGCAACCCTGCGAATCGATTTTGATCGTTGAGTTCTATGATGACGTTGCCGAACGGTTGTCGATTTTACAATCGAGAAAAATCGGCCTGCGCACCAAAATTCTCACCGAGCCAGCGCAAATGAATCTGGTCTGGTCGGTGCGCAAGTCCGGCCTTTCCCTTTTGACCGGCTGCATCGGGCCTGCAAAGCCGGTTGCGTTTATCGAAGATGCCGCCGTTCGTCCGGCGCAGCTGCCGGAATACGTGCACGGATTGCGATCGATCATGCAACCGCTCGGACTGCAAGCGAGTTATTACGGTCATGCTGCCAGCGGACTTCTACACGTGCGCCCGGTGCTCGACCTGCACAGTGCAAACGATCTAAAAAAGTTTCGGCAAGTCGCAGATCAAACTTCTGCGCTGGTGCGGCAATTCAAAGGGTCGCTTTCCGCCGAGCACGGTGTTGGCATCGCGCGCACGGAATACATGCAGGAGCAACTTGGCGATGAGCTGCTCGGAGTAATGCGCGAGATCAAGCGAATGTTCGATCCGAAAAACATTTTCAATTCGTTCGTTCATCGGCAATCTGGAACAATGCAACGGGTGCGGCGGTTGCCTTAAAAGCACCGGCATCATGTGCCCAACGTTCATGGCCACCCATGAAGAAGTCATGTCCACGCGTGGCCGCGCCAACATAATCCGCGCCTCGCTGGAACTGCGCGTCAACGGGCACGACCCGTTGCGTTCGGCGGAATTGGACGCCGCACTGAGCAATTGTCTCTCTTGCAAAGGATGCACACCCGAATGCCCGTCCAATGTGAACTTGGCGCTCCTGAAAGCAGAACTGATGCATGCGCGATATCGGCGAGATGGTCTGCCATTACGTGAGCGCGCTTTCAGCAACGTCGACTTGTTAGGCAAAATCGGCTGCGTCGTGCCGTCGCTGGCAAATTGGTTCCTCGATTCAAAACCTGTGCGCATCGCAATGGAGAAAGCACTTGGACTTTCCGCGAGGCGTTCCCTGCCACATTACACTGACGGTCGGTTCGACAAGTGGTTTGCGCGACATTGTAGGGCGTCTGTGTCAGACGCCCCGGCGTTTGGCAGAAACGCCCTACAGAAACGCGGCCGTGTCATCCTTTGGGACGACACATTTGTGCGCTACCACGAACCGCACATCGGAATTGCCGCGGTGAAAGTGCTGCAAGCGCTCGGGTTCGAAGTTTCGCTCGCAAAGAATCGGCGCTGCTGCGGACGACCAGCGTTTAGCCAGGGAAACTTGGATACTGCTGCAAAGCTTGGGAAACACAATGTCAATCTTCTTTCATCACTCAACGACTCCAGCACTCCAATCCTGTTTCTCGAGCCGTCTTGCTGGTCGATGTTCGTTGAAGATTATCGCGAGCTAAAGATCGAGAATGCGGAAAAGATCGCTGCGCGTTGTTTTCTATTCGAGAAATTCGTGGACGACTTGCTCACGCGCGCCCCACAGGCGCTACGCTTTCAAAACTCGACGGCTTTAAGCCGTCAAGTTTCAGCGGAGCGCGGCAAACAGGAAGATCAACAAGTGAACGTTGCGATTCATCCCCATTGCCATGCCAAATCGATCTTGGATCCGGCATTCATGAAGCGGTTGGTAGAACGATTGCCGGGTCATCATGCAACGTTACTCAATACAGCCTGTTGCGGAATGGCAGGCGCATTCGGGGCGCTCGCCGAGAAATACGATCTCTCCGTCCAAGTGGCCCAGGATTTGATCGACAAACTCGAGAATCAAGGCCGCGAGACGGAGATCATCGCCTCAGGGACAAGTTGCCGGCATCAAATCAGTGATCTGATGAATATCCGGCCAAAGCATATGGCCGAGGTGCTCGCTGAAGCCCTCCTTTAACGGCCGCGTGCCGGCTGCAAATGTGCCGACGGCGTTTCCGTTATTGACTATGCCGACGCACACCTTAGCCTCGGCTCCATGAATCCAGTCGTTGCATCCGATAAACTTAAACGCACTGAAGTCTGGGCTGAGGATGATAAGTCAGTCCATTGGGCTGGCGCTTTTGCAGTGTATGGCGGCCACGGCACCACCGCGTCTTCGACGATCGTGTATGAAATTGAGCCCGGGCATCGCCTGGGCTGGCACACCGACGCTACTGAAGAGACGCAGTACATCATTGCTGGTATTGGGGAATTGCACATGGAAGATGGGAACCCTTACCGCGTCGGTCCTGGCAGTGTCTTTGCGATTCCGACGCCGGTAAAACACGATCTCGTTAATGTCGGCAAGGAGACATTGCGCGCCGTCGCTTTCTTCGCGGCTGCGATGTTCACCCAAAACTTCGACAACGTGATGATGCCGCCGAAGAGTCACATCCTCGGCACCCCGAATCGAGAGGGCTAGACGCCTCCTAAGCACGACGCCGAAACCAAACCCGACCGCGTGTATTACCCTTTCGGTTTTGGTGGTTCGCCGGGTTTTGCGGCCTCTCCCGGTTTAGGAGGCGCGGCACCCGCTGGAGCGCCACCCGGAAGATCGTCATCGGGAGCCGCAAGTATCTCAGGTTCGGTGAATGAATTTGCATGATTCGCCAGTTCCTTACGCAACGCCGCAATCTGTTCAGCCGTCACAGGGTTCAGCCGTCACAGGGCTGGCGCTATTCCCCCACTCGCTTCGCTCGTAGGTAAGAACGTCGGCAATTTTTTGGTCGGTCAATGTCTTGTCCCAGGGTTGCATCACTGCCGCACCGAATTTCTGGCCCTTTACGGTGACAGGACCTGTCAAACCTTTGAGAACAATCATCGCCGGGCGGCGCGAGCCGCCAGTTGTAAACTCCGAGCCGGCCAAGGGCGGATACTGACCTGCGACTCCGAGACCGTTTGCCTGGTGACACGTCTGGCAATTGGCCGCAAAAATCTTTTTTCCGCGATCGTGTGGCGAAAGTTCCGCCGCTTGTTGAGCGCCTTGCGGTCCGGCAGCTTTTTTCATCGTTGGCATCTCACCGCCGTATGGATCGAGCGCTTCACCGCTAAAATTTCCCGAGTAACGGCCAAGATATGCGCCGCCAAAAAATACTGCGAGTCCGTACACTGCGATCAACCAGATGGACAGCGGTTCGCGACCCACACGTGGCTCACGTTTTTCGCGCTGCACAGCGGCATGGACATCCTGGACGTCAGCGATTTCGCTATAATCCATACCCTGGCCAGAATGCGGCTCCGGTGTTGGCGTGCTTTCGTTCATTTTGGTGGCTGTCCTGCGGGGGCAGGCGAAGGTGAAGCCGCTGGGGACGCTGCGGCTGCCGCACCGGCCGACCTAACATCCTTCAGCGGATGCGATTGATTCAGCGCCATCATGTACGCCACAAGACATTTCGCATCGTAAGTTGGAACGATCTCCCATCCCTCAGGCGGGGCGTCGGAACCGGTGAGCTGTAACGCATCCGATGAACGCGCGTCACTGATACGCCGAGCCTGGTAAAGAAAACGATAGGACGGCATGTTCGAATCGAGGTTGATACTCCGCGGCGAATAAAGATGCACATGATGCCAGGCAGCGGAATACATTGGTGGCAAGCCCGCGGTCTGCTCGGGCCACGGTGGGGCGGAGGGACTTGGTGAAGCGGCTGGACTTGCGGCAGCAGCGGCTGCTACTGCGGGAGACTTTGAAGGTGGAGGACTCGCGGGACCGGGGCTGGTTGGCGGTTTCGATGCAATAGCACCAGGTGACGTTGCGGGCGCTGTTGTAGGCGAGCTCGCGGGTGAAGGCGAACCTCCAGTTGAAGGCGGCGGACTCGAGACCGCCGCTCCTTGTGTTGCGGGCGAAGTCGTCGGCGGAGGGCTTTCCTGTTCCACCGGCGCACGCGCGCCGATATTCGCAATGTCCTGGCCCATGCGTGCCTTCCCGAGAAACACCGGTCGATCAAAAATGTAATCGCGCGGAGCGCTGCGGCGGTCACCCCATTTTCGCTCGATGTCGGCGCCAGCATATTCGGCGCGGACCTGCTCACTGTGACAATAGATGCAGCCATTGGCAGCGTAAACGCGCGCGCCCCACTGGACCATTCCTGATTGCGGCATCGGATAGATGTCGGTGCCTTCCTCGTCGGATTGAGGATTGAGGTGTCCAATTTGCCAATTGGGGATCACCGTCAATCCCACCCAGGAGAACGCGAACGTCCCAAAGATTCCGAGGAAAAGAGGGGTGAGTCCTTTCATTAGTGTCCTCCAGCCCCTTCTGCTTCAACTGGATTAAGAAATGTGGGCACAGTGGATTTCCGACCCAGGCCGAAAAGCATCAATCCAAAATGATACGCAAAGATAAAGTGCGACGCTGTCAGCAAAATGCCGGATAGACTGCGCCCCCGCAGATAAGGCATCACCGATTCGACGCTCTCACTGAAAGCGAGCGAAGGATTTTCCGTACTCGCGCCTTGCATAAAACCGCCAGCGAGAAGCATGAGCGTCATCAGCCCAATGCCGTACGCCGATGCCCAGAAATGCAGTTTGATCAACGACCCGTAGCGCCACTCGCGTCCAATTAGCCGTGGCACGATGTAGTACATTGAGCCGAAAATCACCATTGTAAAAAATGCGTAAAGACCGAGATGCGAATACGCGATGCTCGCCTGAGTAAAATTCACGTAGCGGGCCACGGAGCGCAGCGAAATCAAAACGCCTACCAGGCTAAAGACGGTGTAAGACATGGCCCCGAACACGGTAAAACGCAGTGTCGGGCTGTAACGCATCAGAGGGAAATAACCCTGCATCGTCATGTGATGATTGAGCCCGACCGTCGCGACGGGAATCAGCGTGAGGATTGTGGCCGCGATGCTGGCAGTGACCATCCAGGCTGGGAACGGCCCATCAACCAGGCGCTGCATACCAGTCCAGCTCGAGAACAACGCGTAGCTCCAGAAGCCGATCGCTGCCAAATGATAACTGTACACCGGACGACCGATCACTTTGGGAATCATGTAATAGGCGGTGCCGAGACCGATCGCGCCGAACCAGAGAAAGAGCAGATTATTTGCGTACCACCAGCCAACAGCTGCTTGCAACACTCCCTGCACTGGCACGACGAAGAGCATTAACTGGCCGGCCGCGTAAAGCCAGGGGAACCAGAGAAACGCCCCGAGTAAATACCACTGCGTAATGTAAATTTGTTCCCCTCGCCGAAACCGAAACATCAGCACCGCCCAGGAGGCGACGAGCATGTAAGCGACGAAAAGAATAATCGCGGCATAACTGGGAAACTCGAGCCATTGGTAACCAGTGCTATCGCCGAGGAGAATTCCGCCTACGCCCAAGAGAACTCCCAAGTTCCAAAATCCAGCGCCTGCAACAAGGAGCAACGGATAACGCAGGACGGTGCGGCACAATCGGGCCATCAGCCAAATTGCCGTACCCATGCCAGCCATCGACGCCCAGCCGTACACCATCACGTTCATGTGCGCCGGACGCACGCGCCCCCACGTGAGGAAACTGATATCAGAGAGCAAATCCGGCGTGTGCAGCTTGAATGAAACAAAACCAGCGAGCAGCGTGCCGAGGATCAGCCACGCCACCGCTGAAGTGTAAAAGATTAACACCGGCACGCGTGTCGACGCGTCAATCAGGGCGCGTTCCAATTGCCCGGTGTCACCTGCAGCAGCCGAAACGGACGGTTCTTTAAGTGGAATTCCGACAGGATTCATTGAGCGCCAAAGCGTTGAAACATTGAAACGTTAAGGATGGTCATGGACTTTTCGTGGGGCTGGGTGAAGCCGGGCTCGGTGGTGACGACTGAGCCGCTGGCGAAGCTTGCGTGGAAGGCGATGCCGCTGGCGATGCGCCGCCCGGTTGCGGGGAACCCACTGGTGCTGGAGAGGCCGGAGCAGCGCTGGCAGCAGCACCTGCCGTTGCCTGCGCCTCCGGCGTAGCGATCGGGCCTGCGGCCGCCGGCTTTTGCTTCGCCAGGTCCGCAACTGTCAATTCCATGGCGCGCTCGACCGGAATGCGAGCGACGCCTTTGTTTTTGTCGATCCAACCATAGGTCGCCAAAGCCTTGTCGGCTTCTTCGCGTAACGTCTTCAAATTCTCCACGCGCTTTTTTGCCCGGGTTTCTTCGTAATCAGTTCCACGCGGCGTCGGCCCAATGATCGCGAGCACAATCACGCCAAAAAGAGCAAAGAGAAGCACGATCCCGAACCACGCCGACCATGGAGCGCGCGCATGAGCAACTTGACGAAGCGATTCGGTCTCAGCCATGTCAGTTCACCAAGTTTAAAGATTCAATGAGGCGCGGATCGCGCACGGGAAATAGAGAAGTCCGAGGCACAATTCGCAGATAAACGAAACCGAGCGTTGCGCCGATGGCGATGACGGAAAGCAAATCCCAGATGCTGGCGTGCACGCCTGTGCCGTGTAACGCAGGCAAAACGATGATGTACATGTCGAGTAATTGCATGCAGATAATCCATCCCGCGACCCAGCAAAGGTGCCGCGGCTCCTTTTTGATCGAGCGTAAGAGGAGAATCCCAAAACAGACAAAGAAGCGTCCGACTACCAGCAGCATGCTCAGCGCCCACCACGATTCAGTATTTCGGGTAATGAAAAATTGCGTCTCTTCCGGGATGTTCGCATACCAGATGAGCATGTATTGACCGAAGCCGATGTAGGCCCAGAAAATGGAGAAGGCCAGCATCCATTTTCCCATGATGTGGTAGTGCTCGAGCGTGATGATATCCTTCAAATAACCAGCCCGTCGCAAGGCTGTGATGACCAGGACGAGCAGCGACATCGAGCTCCCTGCTGCGCCCGCGAAGATGTACACACCAAACATGGTAGAGAACCAGTGATAGTTCAGGCTCATGAGCCAATCGAACGCGCCAAAGGTGAGACAGAGCGCAAACATCGGCAGGCTGATAAACGCGACCTTGCGCATCAAGATTGTGAACCGCGGATTTCCATCCTTGTCCTGTTTCACCGACAAGCGGCGCAGGACGAGCGCTGCGCAAAGAAAAAAACCGAGGAACACGACGGCGCGGACCAGAAAGAAAGACCAATTGAGATAGGCACGCTTCGCATCAAGCGAATGTTCGACACCGGGCGGGATATCCATCCAGGAATACAGATGGCGTCGAAGGAGAAGGATCGGCACAAAAAGAATCGCCAGTACCACCAGTAACACCGCAATGTTTTCCAGCTGGCGCCGCACCACCACCGACCAGTCGGCGTCGGTGGCATGATGCACAATCGTCCAGAAAAAGCAGCCCGCGCAAAGCGTGAAGAAAAATGCGAACGCAAAGAGCCATGAATAGCTGAATTGATGCGGGTTTAGAAATGCGCCAACGACGCAAAGCGCCAGCGCCACAATGGCAATCAATCCGAGGAGCGACGAGAGACCTGAAAAGCGGCTGCTCTCGAAATATTCGCCTTCGGGTGTAGGGGCAGTGTGGGAACGCTCGCTCATTTTGCTGTAGCCGGTGGCGGTGACTCCGGCTTCTCCAGTTCCGCGCGCCGGTCCTCAGGAACGTCGGCCACCGTTGCGTTTTGGCTGCGCTGTAACGCGCGCAGGTACGCGATGATCGCCCAGCGATCAGGCACAATGATGTTTGGCCCGTAGGCCATCATTGTGTTTTTGCCATTCGTAATCGTGTTAAAAATCTCGCCATCGGACATCTTGCGGAGTCGTTCATCCTGAAGCGTCACAACGGTTGCGAGCCCGTACTGCTTGGTGATGCCGTTACCTGCTGCGGTAGCACCGTGACACATCGCACAGGTGATGTTGAATCGCTCATGCCCGCGCTCCATCAACTCGCGCGTGACGGGAACCGGAATGCCTGTTCCCCAACGATCGCCCATTTTGCCGGTGTTGAAGTAATCGGTGCCGGAACCAAAATCGGCGCGCGGATGAGACCAGGGACCCACGTCCGCCCCCGGTTGTCGGGCTAGTCCAAACTTTGGCATCTCATAGCCAATCGGCACCGTGCCCGCGACTGGCAGACGTGGTCCGCGCCCGTCGGCAAAAAGACCGAGGGGTGCTTGTGCACGAACTTTCATCTGGCGAACCATATCGGGGAAAATCTCGGTCGGCGGCGCAGTGCTCTTCTGCCCACGAAACCCAAAGACCGCGAGGGTCGCGATTGCGCACAAAACAAAAATTACCAGAAAGCCGCGCAACATATTCAGTCCTCGTGCACAATGGTGATGTGTTCGCCGCCGGTTCTTTCCAATAATTCGCGCACACCGTTTTCGGTGAACCGTGGGTCGCGCGCTTCGATCGCGAGGAAAAATCCGTCGTTGGTGACCTGGCTAAATCGTTCCCAGTTAAACATCGGATGATACCAGCGCGGCAATCCATTCATGCCAAGCATTGAGAAGAATGCAGCGAACGCCGCGAACAGGACCGTCAGTTCAAACATGATCGGGAAAAACGCCGGAACGGTCCAGAAATTCCACGGCTTACCATGCACATCGAGCTGGTAGAGAATCGAAGATGGCCCAAATTCGACGACTGCAGCGGTAAGCAAACCGGTAACGCCGCCGAACAAGACCCATCCGCTCAACCAGGATTTTCCCAGCCCCATGGCCTCGTCCATTCCATGGATCGGAAACGGGGAAAATACGTCCCAGCGTTTGAAGCCCGCATCACGGACATGCCTGGCTGCTTCGTAAAGCGCAGCTGCGCTGGGATATTCGGCAGCCATGGCGTACACCGTGTGGCCGGCAGGAGTCCTCATCATCGCGTACGCTCCTTTCCGCCAGGTAGTGTGCCGTAATGCGGGTCCGCCTCCGGCACTGCGGTTTTAACTTCCGACATGGCAATCATCGGCAGAAAACGAATGAATAGCAGGAAAAGAGAAGTGAAAATTCCGAGCGTGCCGATGTATGTCCAAATATCAACCCATGTCGGATGAAACACTCTCCATGACGATGGCAGGAAATCGCGGGCCAAACCGCCGGCAATAATGATGAAGCGCTCAAACCACATTCCCGCGTTCACACACATGGCAACGAAAAAGACGACAAACACATTTCGGCGGCACCACTTGAACCAGAAAAGTTGCGGCGAAAGGCAATTGCAGAAAAGCATGCCAAACCACCAGTACCACCAGTAGGGACCAAATATGCGGTTCCAAAAGCCGAACCGTTCGTAGGAATTGCCGCTGTACCAGGCCACGAAAAACTCCATTGTATACGCGTAAGCGACGAAGGAGCCGGTCAATAAAATGATCTTCGCCATTTTATCGATGTGTTGGGGAGTAATCACATCGTGCAGTTTGAATATGGCACGCGCCGGCAAGAGAAGGGTCAGCACCATTGCGAACCCGCCGAAGATCGCGCCCGCTACGAAATAAGGCGGAAAGATTGTCGTATGCCACGTTGGAATGATTGACGTGGCGAAGTCGAACGATACGACGCTGTGTACCGAAAGAACCAGTGGCGTGGAAAGACCGGCCAAAAGCAGATAGGCCATCTCGTAATGACGCCAGTTGCGGTTTGAGCCGCGCCAGCCGCACGCGAAAATTCCAAAAAGAAACTTTCTGACCTTTGTGGTCGCCCGGTCACGCAACGTCGCCAAATCCGGAATCAAGCCGGTGTACCAGAATAGGACCGAGACAGTAAAATAGGTGGATACTGCAAAGACATCCCACATCAAGGCGCTGCGGAAATTTTGCCAGATCGCCCAGTTGTTAGGGATTGGTGCGAGGTACCACGCCATCCAGAACCGACCCACGTGGATACCTGGGAAAATCGCCGCGCAAATAACAGCAAAAAGCGTCATCGCCTCCGCAGAACGATTGATGGACGTGCGCCATTTTTGCCGGAGCAAGAACAGAATGGCTGAGATGAGCGTGCCGGCGTGTCCGATACCGATCCAGAAAACGAAATTGGTAATGTCCCAGGCCCAGCCAACCGGGATCTGATTGCCCCATGTGCCGACGCCGGTGGCAATCAGATAACCAATGCAAAAAAGTCCGAAGGTCGCGGCGCTGGACGTGATGGCGAAGGCCACCCACCACCAGCGCGGCGCGGGCTGTTCCACCACTCCGGAGATCCGTTCCGTCAACCAGCTGAAGTTGCGCCGGTGCAGAACAAGCGGTACGCGTGTCAGCTGTTCAGGCTCTTGGATCGCCTCGGGTGCTGTTGGTGCTCCGTCCATACTTTATGGAACATGGGCCTGTGGCCTGTGCTCCCAACGAGGATGTCTCTCGTTGTCGCCCAATGAAACACGCAGCATGCCCGCCACAGGACGGATTCGCCGTGGCGAACCTGTTTGGCGCACAGACAAAATGTCTATGTTCCTATTCCTCATTCCGGTAATTTCTCTTCAAAACTTGCGATCCCAATGTTTCTCGCGTCGGGCATCTTCGGGTTTGGATTGCGAATGCGCGCGAGATAACTGACGCGTGGGACGACGTTCAAATAATCGAGGATTCGGTAATTCCGATCCTGCTGTTTC
>WNFV01007471.1_pt1 | contig 14638 bp, 14 predicted proteins | sample 5400101 | NCBI WGS metagenome assembly WNFV01 (sample SAMN13153361, study PRJNA577476) | soil metagenome | isolation source: 115 cm soil or saprolite under grassland replicate 1 | place: USA:California | collected 2016-06-15 | reverse complement strand
CGGTGCCGAGCTCGCCGCCATCCTCGAAGCGCACGGGATGATCGCGTCCGACGAGACCTATCTCGCGGCCATCTTCGAACGGATCCAGCGAGATCACGTGAACGCGGAGTGGGCGCTCGCGGAAGTCACCCACGAGCTCGGCCAGCGATTCGAGACCGCCGACTCCGAAGCCATGCGCGAACGCGCCGCCGACATCCACGACGTCGCGCGCGAGATCGCCCGCCAACTCTCCGGCGGCGAGGACCTGCTGCCCGCCGAGCTGCCTCGCGGGTCCATCCTGGTCGCCGACGAGATCTCGCCGGTCGATGCCTCCCGCCTCGATCCCCGCCGGGTCCGGGCCTTGGCGCTTGAGCGGGGAGGCCCCACCTCGCACGCGACGATCATCGCCCGCTCCTTTGGATTGCCGGCCGTTGTGGGGATCGATGGGCTCTGCGAGGCGGTCTCGCCCGAAACGCCGATCGTGGTCGACGGCGATCGGGGGACCGTCGATCCGAGGCCCTCCAAGGAGCGTCTCCGACGCAGCCTCCTGCGCGTACGCGAATCGCGCGAGAAAACCCGCCGCCTGCGAGCCCGCACCGTGCGCGCCGCCACGACGCGGGACGGCGTCCGGATCGTCGTCCGGGCGAACCTCGAGCTCGCCGAGGAGATCGGCGCGCTCGACCGATTCCATGCCGAGGGGGTGGGGCTCTTCCGCTCCGAGTTCCTCTACCTACGGGCCGCGCCTGGCTCGCCCGGAATCGAAGAGCAGCGCGAGGTCTACGAGAGCCTCCTCGCGTCCGCCGCTCCGCATCCGGTCGTCGTCCGGACCTATGACCTGGGCGGGGAGAAGGGCATCGGTCCGGCGCGCGGTGAGAATCCCGCGCTGGGGATGCGCGGACTCCGCTACTGCCTGGCTCACCCCGATCTCTTCGACGCGCAGCTCGACGCGTTGTGTCTGGCTTCCCGAAAGGGACGGCTTTCGATCCTGCTCCCAATGGTGACTTCGCTCTTCGAGATCGAGGAGGCGCGAAAAGCGCTCGACCGGTCGGCGCGCCGCGCCGATCTATCCGAAGCGCCGCCGCTCGGTGTGATGGTCGAGGTGCCGTCGGCGGCCCTCCTGGCGGATCGCCTCGCACCGGCGACCGATTTTTTCTCCATCGGAACGAACGACCTCGCGCAGTACGCTCTCGCCGTGGATCGCGCGAACCCGGACGTCGCCTCGCTCTACCGGCCTCTGCATCCGGCGATTCTTCGGATGCTCCGGTCGGTCGTCGATGCCGGCCGCGTTCACGGGCGACCGGTGGCCGTCTGCGGCGAGCTCGCCGCGGATCCGATCGGGATCGCGGTTCTGGTGGGGCTCGGGATCCGGGAGGTCTCGGTCACGCCCGTCGCGATCGCCGGAGTCAAGGATTCCCTCTCCGTCATCGACTCGGAGCGCGTGCGGTCCCTCGTCGAAAAGGCGCTCGACGCCGCCGAGGCCTCCGACGTGGAAAAATTGATGCGAGGTCGTCCGTGAGAATCGTTCCGAAGCCGTGGGGAAACGAGCTGATCTTCGCCGAAAACGAGCGTTACGCGGGAAAGATCCTCCACTTGGAGCCGGGACACTCGCTTTCCCTCCAGTACCATGAAAGAAAGGACGAGACCTTCTACGTTCTCCGAGGTGAAGTGATCCTTTCAGTCGAGGTCGATGGCGAGATCAAGGAGATGCGGCTTTCCGAGGGCAGTGCCTACCGCATCCGCCCCGGCGTGCGCCACCGCATGCGCGCCGACCGGGCCTGCGACTTGATCGAGGTGTCCTCCCCGGAGTTGGAGGACGTCGTCCGGCTCGAGGACGCCTACGGGCGGGCCGGCACGACCGCCCCGTGACGAGAGGTCTGGAGACCATGATGACCATTTCCGGCAAGAGACGCGCCCCTCTCGCGGCGCTGCTCGCGGCTCTGCTCTGCGTGGCCGCCGCCCCTCCGCCGGCCCCTTCTCCGACGCCGCAATTGACCGGCGGCTTCGGCAAGGCGCCGGTCTCGGGCCGCGCGCGGAGAGAGGGAAACCCGAAGGGAGTCCGGATCACCAACGACTCTCTCGTCACGGATCCCAACAAGGGCAGGTTGACGACGTCGCGTATCCAACCGACCCCGACTCCGCGAGCGAAAGAAGAGACGGGTAAGCGGCCGGCGGGCGCGGCCACTCCTGCTCCGACGGAGTCGGCAGCCGGCCGGCCGGCCGAGGGCGGGCAGGAGTACTGGCGGGCGGAAGCGCGCCGGTTGCGCGAGCGCGTGGCGGCCATCCGGGAAGCGATCGCGCGCCTCGAAGCGGAGACCCGTAAGCTCGAGAGCGACTTCTATTCCTGGGACGACGGCGCGTACCGGGACCGCGTGATCAAGCCGGCCTGGGACAAGGCCCGCGAAGACCTCGCGACTGCGCGGAAAGATCTTCCGCTCGCCGAGAAGGAACTCCAGGATCTTCCGGACCGGGCGCGGCGCGCCGGTGCACTCCCGGGGTGGCTGCGGGAATGACGGAATCGCCCTCCTACCGTGTCGAGACCTGGGGCTGCCAGATGAACGTCTTGGACGGCGAGCGGATGGCCGGGCAGCTCGAGCGCCGCGGCTTCCGGCCGGCGTCCAAGGCAGAGTCGCCCGACGTCGTGATTCTGAACACGTGCGCGGTCCGGGAGAAAGCGGAAGCGAAGGTCTACAGCGCGCTCGGCGTGCTGGGGCGCCGCAAGCAGGAGTTCCCGGAGCTCGTCATCGGCGTGACCGGCTGCGTCGCGCAGGTCGAGGGGAGCGAGATCCTCGAGCGCGCGCCGTGGGTGGACTTCGTCCTAGGCACCGGGAACGTCGAGCGCGTCGGCGAGCTGGTCGAGCAGGTCCGGTCGGAGAGAAGGCACGTGCGGTCGCTCGAGCTCCCGATCGAGTCGCCGATCTACCAGTTCCGGCAGATCTCGCGCGGCTCCGCCTTCCAAGCCTACGTCACGGTCATCGAAGGCTGTAGTCAGTTCTGCACGTTCTGTATCGTCCCGTTCACACGCGGTCGCGAGCGCAGCCGGCGGGCGTCGGAGGTCCTCGAGGAGATCCGGGCGCTTGTCGCGGGCGGCTACAGCGAGGTGACGCTGCTCGGCCAGACGGTCAACGCCTACCGCGATCCGGAAGAAGGGATCGGCTTCGGCGAGCTCCTTTGGAGGGCGGCGCGGATACCGGGGATCCGGCGGCTGCGGTTCCTGACCTCGCACCCGCGCTTCGTCGATAACGCGATGATCGAAGCGCTCGCGGCGGGCGGAAACGTCGCTCCGTTTCTTCACCTGCCCGCGCAGTCCGGCTCCGATCGGGTCCTCTACCGGATGAAGCGCCGCTACACTGCCTCCGAGTACCTCGAGAAGATCGGCCGGGTGCGGGCCGCGCTGCCGGAAGTCGCCATCTCCTCGGACTTCATCGTCGGCTTTCCGGGGGAGACGGAAGACGACTTCGAGGCGACGCTCGCACTGATCCGCGCGGCGCGGTTCGCGAGCGTCTTCGCGTTCCGCTATTCGGCGCGCCCGGGGACCGCGGCGGCGAGATGGGGGAGAGAGACGTTCGTCCCCCACGAAGCCGCGGCGGACCGGCTCGCGCGGCTTCTCGACCTCCAGACCAGGATCCAGGCGGAAGTCAATCGCGGTCTCGTGGGGCGTGAGCTCGAGGTCTTGGTCGAGGGACCCGACAAGGACGGCCGGACCCGGGGGCGTACGCCTTGCAACCGCATCGCTCACGTGAGCGGGGACGGCGGGCTCTCGAAACCCGGCAACTACCTGCGGGTTCGAATCCTTCGAGGGCTGCCCAACTCGCTCCTGGCGGAAGTCGCCGCGTAGAGAGGGGAACCGATGGTGAAGATGGAGATCAAAGGCCTGCTGATGGATCCCGTCTCCAACATGCCCGTGGTCGTCCTGCGGGACGCCGCGAACGGGGTCTTTCTGCCGATCTGGGTGGGAATCTTCGAGGCGAACGCGATCGCTCTTCAGATGGAGAAGATAACGACGCCACGGCCGATGACCCACGATCTCCTGAAGAACCTCTTAGGCGAGCTCGACGCCAAGGTCGAGAGGATCGTGATCAACGACCTCAAAGACAACACGTTCTTCGCCCGCATCCACCTTCTTCGCGGCGAGACCCGGTGGAACGTCGACAGCCGCCCGAGCGACGCGATCGCGCTCGCGCTGCGCGTCGACGCCGAGATCTTCGTCGAGGAAGAAGTGCTCGAGAAGAGCAAGACTCTTCGCCCCGACGGAGACGACACGGATCCCGAGCGCTTGAAGAAGTGGCTCGAGGAAGTCAACCCGGAGGAGCTCGGCAAGTACCGGATGTAGCTCCATTTTCCGGCTCTCCGTTCTTCTCTCGAGACGCATCGGATCGAATGAATTGTCGAAGCGGAGAGCTATACTGTTTTTCCGTGGTCATCTGCATCGCGAATCAAAAAGGAGGAGTCGGAAAAACCACCACCGCCATCAACCTCGCCGCCGCCCTCGCGCAGAAGGGGATGAAGACCCTTCTCATCGACCTCGATCCCCAGGCCAACAGCACGATGTCCTACGTCGACCGCCGGTCGATCGACAAATCCATGTTCGACGTCCTGACGGAGGCGAGCGTCAAGATGTCCCACGTCGTCGTGAAATCCTCGATGAAGAACTTAGACGTCGCCCCCGCCCGGATCGCCCTGGCAAAAATCGAGTCGAAGCTCTTGGGCGAGATCGACGGTCACTTTCGGCTGCGCGACAAGCTCGACGGGGCCCGCAAGCGGTACGACGCGATCGTCATCGACACGCCCCCGACCCTCGGAATGATCACCGTCAATGCCATGGTCGCGGCGACCCACATCCTGATCCCGATCCAGTCCTCGTACTTTGCGCTGGAGGGGACCGACGACCTCTTAGAAACGATCGACAAGATCAAGGCGCGCCCGAACCCGGCGCTTCGTCTGCTCGGCGTCCTGATCACGCTCCACGACCGCCGGACCGTGATCGCCAAGGACGTCTACGACCAGATCAGCGCCGTCTTCGGCGAGAAGCTTTTCAAGACCACGATTTCCAAGAGCGTGCGCTTAGAAGAGAGCCCCGCCCACCGCGAATCGATCTTCACCTTCTCGCCGCGCTCGAGCGGCGCGGCAGAGTACTACTCCCTATCCGAGGAGGTTCTCTCGCGTGTCTAGCCGAAGACGGGGCCTGCCCACGGAAGCGCGGATGCGCCACGACTCCCATTTTGTCGAGTCCCTCGCCGAGAGATTCGGCGAGGCGCTCGGCCGGTTCGTCCCGATCGAGGAGATCGAAACGAATCCCGAGCAGCCGCGCACGAGCGTGGGAGACCTCCGGGAGCTCGTGAAGTCGATCGAGTCGAAAGGAGTGCTCGAGCCCCTTCTCGTTCGCCCGACGCCCGAGGGCCGGTTGCGGATCATCGCAGGGGAGAGGAGATTCCGCGCGGCGCTCGAGGCGGGGCTGGCTGAAGTGCCCTGCATCGAGCTCGACGTGCCGGACTCCGAGGTTCTCGAGATCGCCCTGATCGAGAACCTGCATCGCAAAGATCTCCATCCCTTCGAAGAGGCCGATGGCCTCGCCGGCCTGACGCAGAGGCACGGCTACACCCAGCAGCAGGTGGCCGACGCAATCGGGAAATCGCGCGTCTCCGTCACCGAAGCGATGTCGCTCCTCGACATCCCCGACGAGCTCCGCGAGGAATGTCGGCGCGCCGACATCGAGGCGAAGTCGGTGCTCCTGGAGATTGCGCGGCTTAAGGACCCCGAGAAGATGCGCGACGCGATCCGGCGAATCGCCGCCGGCTCGACGCGCGACGACCTGCGTGCCCGGAAGAAGGAGGAGTCGGCGCCGTCGCGGCGCGCAAAGCGGTTCTCGTTCGTCTACAAGCCAAAGGGGGGTCCCTACAAGCTCGCCCTCTCCTTCGCGAAGTCGCGCGTCGAAAAGTCCGAACTCGTGCACGCGTTGAAGGAAGTGATCAAGCAGCTCGAAGCGGGGGAGATCAAGCTGCCAAAACGGTAGCGGGTTTCGGGCCGCCCGGCCGGTCGGACGGACGAGCTTGCTTCCCCAAAGGGAGGTGGACCATGCGCCAAAGGCTCGTTCTCCTTCGTCTGACTCTGCTCGCGACCCTGGCCGGGGCAAGCAGCGCGGCACTCGGGCAGGAGCGGCCCGACATTCGTCACGCCATCCTCGCCGAGGACAGTCCGCGGACGCCGCAAGTTTCGACTTCGGATCTCCAGCGAATCCTCACGGAGCGAAGCGCGATCGTGTTCGACACGCGCCCGTTCCGCGAATTCGCGGTCAGCCACATACCCGGGGCGCGCAACCTCTCCGCAAAAGCCGGGGTCTCGATGTCGCTGTACGTCTCCGACGCTGCCGAGGTCGGGCGCGCGGTCGGAGGGGACAAGAACGCGACGGGATTAGTCGCGTAGGAAGCAGCCGGAGCGCTGTCGTGATTTAACATAATCTATCTTATCGGACACTACGGATCGACCGTCGATCCTCCCCCGGGCCCCTTCCCTGCGGCTGCGCCGGTCTCGCGGGCCGCCTCCGACGCCCCGCGCTTGACTCCGGCGCATTCACCGCCGACGCTACCCGCGAATGAGGCTCATCTCGAGGTCGGTCCTTCGCGAGATCTGGCCGCCGTTTCTCCTCGGCTTCGCCGCTTACACCTTCATTCTCCTCGTCCGGACGATTTTCCTGATGACGGAGTTCTTCGTCCGACGAAGTGCGTCGCTTTCCGAGGTGGGATGGCTCGTCCTCCTTTCGATACCCTGGATCCTCGTCCTGACCCTCCCGATGGCGTTTCTGCTCGCAGTCCTGATCGGGATCGGACGGTTGGCCGGCGACTCCGAATTGGTTGCGCTGCGGTCCTGCGGGGTGGGCCCCGGGGCTCTCTACCGTCCCGCGCTCGGCGCCGCCGCCCTTCTTTCGGCGGTGGTCTTTCTTTTCTACAACCTGGTTCTGCCCCGGGCGAACGAGGAGTTGACGAAGTCGATGGCGCGTCTCGCGGCGACGTCCGTCGTCAACCTCGTCTCTCCGCGCAGCTTCCGGGAGCCGCGGTCCGGAGTGACTCTGTTCTTCGACCGGATCGGTGCCGACGGCCGCTCCTTCGAGGGAGTCTTTTTGAAGCTCGGCGAGGACGACGAGAGAAACGACCGGGTGATCGTCGCGCGCCGGGGGGCCCTGGCGCTCGAGGGGGGCAAGCTGTGGCTCGATCTCTTCTCCTCGGTCGTCCACGACGTGGACCCCGCGAACCCTTCGCGATACCGAACGAACCGCAACGAGTTCCAGCGAATTCTCTTCTCCGAGGACATCGAAGAGACCGCGCAGTCGCGCATCACTTACGAGAAGGGGCTCCGCGCGCAGTCGCTCTGGGAGCTTCTGAAGACCGCCCGCCTCCTGCGCGGCGTGTCGCCCGAGAGGCGCCGGCTGGCGCTCGTCGAGATCCACAAGAAGTTCTCGATTCCATTCGCGTGCTTCGCCTTCGCCGTCGTCGGGATTCCTCTCGCGGAGACATCTCGCCGGGGCGGAAAAGGGAGCGGCTTTGCGCTGTCGCTGGCGATCCTCGTCCTGTACTACGTCTTCATTTCCAACGGGGAGACGTGGGCGCAAGAAGGAAAGATGAACGCGGCGCTCGCCATGTGGCTCCCCAACCTCGTCCTGATCGGGATCGGTTTCGCGGCGAGCCGACGTGCCGGAAGAGATCGTGGACGCTGGAGGCTTCGATTCCGTCGACGCCGACGCCTCCCCGTCTCCGCGGCCGAACCCTCCCGACGCGCGTGGTTCGGGGGATTCCTGCGCTTTCCAGCGCTCCTCGACCGGTACGTGCTCGGGCGCTTTTTCTCGACGCTTCTGCTCGTCTTCGCGTCGGTGCTCCTTCTCTCGACGATCGTGGATTACTCGGAGAAAGTGGACGAGATCCTAAAGAACCGACCGCCGGGAGGCGTCGTCGCCGGCTACTACCAAGCCTTCCTTCTCTCGATCGCCGTGGATCTCGCCCCGTTCGCCGTGCTGATCGCGACGCTCGTCTGTCTGGGGATCTTCTCGAAGAACAACGAGGACACCGCTTTCAAGGCGAGCGGGATCTCGGTCCGCCGGCTCGGGGCGCCGATTCTCGTCGCGGCCGCCCTCGGAGCCGTCCTCGCCTTCTCGATCGGCGAGTACGCTCTGCCGATCGCCAAGCAGAAGGAGATCCGCTACCGCAACCGAATTTTCGGGCACCCGGCTGACTGGAAGCTGCGGACGCCGGCGGAGCGCAACTGGTACTACGCCCGCGACGGGAGGATCTGGCATCGCCTGGAGGGCGCGGGAGCGAGCGGCACGATCGCCTCGCCGTCGATATACCAGTTCGATCCAGCGTTCGAGCTCATCCGGCGCACCGCCGCCCGGGAAGCGACGTGGGATGCAGTCTCCCGGACGTGGATCCTGCGCCAGGGCTGGACGCGGGTGCTCCGGGGGGGCGAGACGCTGTCCTTCGCGACCTTCCTCGAGGAGCGGACGGGGAGCGACCCTCCGTCGGCCTTTTCGGCCGAACACCGGACCCCGGAAGAAATGCGGTTCCGCGAGCTCCAGCGCTACATGCGAAGGCTTCGAAGGAGCGGATATCCGACCTCCGCCCTGGAGACGGCTCTTCAGTCGAAGATCGCCCGGCCCCTGCTGCTTCCGGTGATGGCACTGCTCGCGCTTCCCTTCGCGTTCCGGATCGGGAAACGCGGCGCGCTCGCCGGCATCGGGGTCGGGCTCGTCCTCGGGATGGTGTTCCTGATCGCGAGCGCGCTCTTCACGAAGCTGGGGGACGTCGGAGCCCTCCCTCCCCCGCTCGCCGCCTGGTCGCCTCACGTTCTGTTCTCCACGGCAGCCGCGTTCCTGCTCGTGCGCCTTCGAACGTGATCCGCCCAGGAGTCCGGCGAAGAGCGAGGATGGACCTCGGCGCGACGAGGCTCGTCAAGGCGGAGCCTCGAAAAGATTCCGCGCACGCAGCAGATCTTGGGGTGTGTCCACCTCGATGGCGCGCAGACTGCCCAAGTCCACCGGATAGACCGCCTCGCCTGCCTCGATCAGCTCGAGGAACGCGGACTCGTACCATTCGTCCAGGCGCCTCTCGCGGAGGAGGCGGCGCTCGAGAACATCGAACATTCGACGCGCAAATCGGGCGGAGAACGCCGCCAGACCGACCGACTCACCCGCGGCCCGATCGAGAGAAACGTGCTTCCCGATGTCGCGGATCCTGCCGTCTTTCCCCAGCCGGATCTTGACGTCTTCTTCCTCGAGCTCCCCCCGGCTCCGCACGGCGAGACGGTTGGCGTGCCCATCCTCGATGAGAAGACCCGCGACTTGCGCATCGAAGACGACGTCGGCGTCCAGGAGAAGCAGGGACTCTTCCTCCGGGCGCCGCGCGAGCCAAAGCGAATACGCGTTGTTGGTGGTCTCGTAGTCGGAGTTGCGGACGAACGTGAACCAGCTCGGCGGAAACTCGGAGCGGAGTGCGGACCGGACCCGATCACCGGCAAACCCGTCCACGACCGTGATCCGCGTGATTCCGCAGCCGGCCAGGATCGAGACAGCGCGCGACAGGATGGTATGACCCGCGACGGAAAGAAGACACTTCGGCAGCGCGTCGGTCAGGGGACGCATGCGGCGTGCGGCGCCGGCGGCGAGGAGGACCGCGCGCATCGGCGCCGTCATTCTGTCTCGGCTGCGCAGCGGGAGGCGCGCCGGTCTGCGGCGAGCGTGGCGAGCATCCAGATGTTGCCGATCGAGACTGCCGCCCAGAGATACCAGTCCGGCCGGTTCAAGACGCCCGCGCAAAGCGCGATCGCCGTCACGTGCATCGTCGGACCGACCCAGACACTCCGCCGAAGCACCGGCAGTTGACACTGTGCCCAGCGGACAGAGCTCTCCCTGTCGCTCGGCGGCGCCTTCGCGCTCGTTCGGGTCAGCGGTGCCCAAGCCTTCCGGTACGTGCAGTAGCTCGCGATCAAGGCACGTCCGGCGAGGTGCTTCCCCTCCGCGCGCCATTGATACGCCTGGCGCCTGAGGGAGTCGACCTGCTCCTTGCGGTCTCGGGAGCGCTGATAGATGCGCCTCTGCCATTCCTGCCGCTTCTCGTCTAAGAACGCGCACTGCCAGGCCATCGAGATTCCCGCCGCGACGACAAGCCACCACCAATTTACTGGCGCCGGATGCTGGAGGTTCAACGAGCGAGCCATCCCGACAAAGACCGCGAACGTACCGACGTAGTCGGCGGCTCCGTCGACGAGATATCCGATCGGCGAGGCGGAGCCCTGCAGGCGCGCGAGTTGACCGTCGGCGCAGTCGAGCACGTTTCCGAGGAGGTATGCGAAACCGCCGAGGAGAGCCGCGCTGCGGCTCGCCCGCCAGAACAGGAGGCCCGCGACGACTCCGCAGACCATGCTTCCGAGGCTCACGTGGTTGGGCCGGACCGAGCTCTTGCGCAAGGGCCACGCGCAAAGAAATGCCAGTGGCCGATAGATCCAGAGATCCAGACGCTCCTCGAGCTCGGGCGCCTTGAGCGAGGAGCGATAGACGACGAGCCAGTCGCGAGTCGTCTCGAAACCCGTCTGGCTAGCCCGAGGAGCGGCTGCCGGAGTCGATCAAGGGCAACACGCGCTTGGAGACACCGGTCAGTCGGCGAAGGATCTCGTGGAAGGCGGCGACGAGTTGCGCATTCTCGTCCGAGGTGCCGAGCGTGATTCTCGCACAATGGACGAAGTCCGGCTCTGTGAAGAACTTTACGATCAAGCCTCGGCGGTCGAGCTCTTCCTTCACTTGCGCGACGGCGGATGACGGGAAACGCGCAAGGACGAAGTTGGCATCGGAATCGTAGGCTCGGACTCCCGCGAATCCGCGCAGCGTCTCGATGATCGCTCGCCGGTCGGCGATCATGCGGCGCCGGATCCCGGCGTAGTAACCGGGATTCGACAACGCCGCCAGAGCGAGTCGCTCGGAGATCCGGTTGTACCCAAGGTTGCGCGCGGAGAATTTGAGGAAGCTGTCGAGCCCAATGCCTGCGATGCCGTAACCGATCCGCGCGCCGGCGAGCCCGTAGAGCTTCGAAAACGTCCGGAGGACCAGCAAGTTCGGATGGTCATGTGTCATCGTCGCCAGGTCACCGGATGGCTCCTCGGTGAAGCCCCAGTAGGCTTCGTCGTAGACCACGATCGCGTCGCGGAAGCGATCCAGGACCTCCGCCAGATGCTGCGCCGGGAAGCGGTTGCCCGTCGGATTGCTTGGGGAGGAAATCAGGAGAACTCGGGCGGGAGTCTCGCGCTGAATCCGGAGAAGAGTCGCGACGTCATAGCGATACGACGTCGGCTCCTCGACGATCGGATACTGAACCGTCACACCATCGACCTCGTCCGCGACCGCACGGTAGTACCACCAGGAGGCGCTTGGGATGAGGCAGCGATCACCCGGCCGCAACCAGTGATGGATCGCTTGCTTCAAGAGGTCCTCGCAGCCATAGCCGAGGACGAGCCGCTTCTCCGGAACACCATGCATTTCCGCGAGTCGCCGGGAAAGGTCGCTGTAGTAGCCCTTCTGGAAGTCGCGCGTGTAGTTGAAGAGCAGATCCGGTTCAACCTCCCGCAGGGCAGCCAGGCATTCCGGTGCCGGACCATAACGGTTCTCGTTCCGGTCGAAAAGGATCGGATTCATTTACAGCCTGAGGATCTTATGCGCCGAGTCGCCGGGCGCCAACAGTTCTTGACGGCCGCCCTCCTGCTCGTGCCCCTTCGGAGCTGAGTCCAAGAGTAGAATCCGTGGGTGACCCGGCGAAGCGCTCTTCTCGCGCTTCTGCTCGCAACGGCGCTCTGTCCATGCGCGTTCTCCGAGACGATCTCACTCTGGGGAGGAGGGGGCGCCGGCACTCTCCTCGCCCGCGCGGACCGCGACGTCGAAGGTCACAAGTTCGGAGCTCTCGCTCTGACCCTCGCCGGCGACCGCCTTCGAATCCGATTCCTTCAGGGCTCTCTCGAGCGCGAGAAGGGGCTCGCCGCCGGCGTCGGCGACGCCGACGTGGATTATCTCGGTCTCGACGGGGTCTTGACTCGAATGCTGACCTCGCTTCCGGCGGACGTCGCGCTCGGTCTTGCACGGTTCAAGGAAGCGTCTCCGCCGCGCGCAGCGGAAATCGGCCGCCGATCCTTCGAATACCGCTGGGGCCCGCACGTCTCTCTGCTTCGCTCTTTCCCCTTGTGGAAGCACCTCGCCGCGTGGACCGAGCTTGACGTCCATTACGCCCCCTATCGCTCGCGGCAGGTCGTCGCGCTGCTAGACGCGGGAATCGGCCTCCATCTTTGAGAGGCGCGGATCAGCGCGGCGCGGTCGCTAAGCCGGAGCCCGGCCGCCGCGAGTGCCCGCGAGAGCGCCCCGGGCGGGCGTGCCGAGGTCACCTGGGGAAGGATCCCCGAGCCGACGGCATAGCGCTCGGCCAGCCGGTCGAACGTCCCCCCGGAGATCCAGACCCGCGGCTTCTCGCGGTGGACGTTCGTGAAGAAGCGCAGGATCCGGTCGCCGTGGGTCGGGCGGCTCGGGAACGAATCCACGTGAACGAGGTCGTTTCTCGCCTTCGCCGAAAGAGGGCGCCCCTCCTCCTCGAACGGCCGGAAGCTCGCGTAGTCGATCCGCCAGGCCGATGCGTAACGGGGAAAGAGCCGGGCGAGGAAGGCGATCGCGTTCCCGGAGTATTCCTCCAGCGCGGAACGCAGAGGCACCCGCTTCTCCCGTGGAATGCCGGACGCGCCCGTCAGCCGTCGGATCGCAGGGCGGTAGGCGATGTTCTTGTGAAATCGGGCCTCGCCCGGGTCGAGACCGTTCAAGAGGTCGCGGCTCGAAATCGGAAACGGCGGCTCGGAAAAGAAGAGGATGTTTCCCGCTTCGAGATCGGCGGCGAGGTTTTCCCCGGGAGCGGGCGAAGCCGGCGAGCAGGTCTTGAGCGGCGGACTTATGTGCCTTCCTCCCAGGACGTCATGTACCGGAGCTGGGCCGCGGTCAAGACGTCGATCTCGATTCCCATCGAAGCGAGCTTCAGCCTCGCGATCTCGCGGTCGATCTCGTCGGGCACCGCGGAGACTTTCTTTTCCAGCCGCCCGTGGTTCTTCACCATGAACTCCGCCGCCAGAGCCTGGTTGGCGAAGGACATGTCCATGACCGAGGCGGGATGGCCCTCCGCGGCGGCGAGGTTGATCAGCCGCCCTTCGGCCAGCAGGTGGATCCGTCTGCCGTCGGCCAGCGTGAACTCTTCCACGAATTCGCGGGTGCGTCGCCGCGACCGGGACAGAGCCTCGAGCGCCGGAATCTCGATCTCGACGTCGAAGTGTCCGGAGTTGCACACGACCGCGCCGTCTTTCATCACGCGGAAGTGCTCGTCGCGGAGCACCGATTTGTTGCCGGTCACCGTGACGAAGAGGTCGCCGATCCGCGCCGCGTCTTCCATCGGCATGACCCGGTAGCCGTCCAGTGCCGCCTCGATCGCCTTCGTCGGGTCGATCTCGGTGACGATGACGTGCCCGCCGAGGCCCCGCGCGCGCATCGCGACGCCGCGGCCGCACCACCCGTAGCCGGCCACCACGACGTTGGCGCCCGCGACGAGAAGATTCGTCGCGCGGATGATCCCGTCCATCGTCGACTGCCCGGTGCCGTACCGGTTGTCGAAGAGGTGTTTCGTCTTTGCCTCGTTGACGGCGACGACCGGGAACTTGAGTACGCCCGCGCGCTCCATCGCCCGCAGGCGCACGACGCCGGTGGTCGTCTCTTCGGTACCTCCGAGCACCCCCGCCAGTAGCGACGCCCGATCCGCCGGGGGGAGACCCGCGGCCCACTGCCGGATCACCGGATCGACGTCGGAGTCCTTTCCGAGCGCCAGGAAGAGGAGCGACGAAACGAGGTCGGCCCCGTCGTCCATCGTTACGTTCGGGCGGTGCGCGAGAGCGGCGCGGATGTGGTCGTAGTAGGTGGCGTGATCCTCCCCTTTGATGGCGTAGACCGCGATGCCGTAGTCGGCCACGAGCGACGCGGCCGCGTCGTCCTGGGTCGAGAGCGGGTTGGACGCGCAGAGGAGGAGGTCTGCTCCCCCGGCCACGAGCGTGCGCGCGAGGTTCGCGGTCTCGGTAGTGACGTGGAGGCACGCCGACATTCGCGTGCCCGTGAGAGGCTTCTCCTTCTCGAATCGCTCCCGGATCTGGCGGAGCACCGGCATGCTCGCCTCGGCCCACTCGATCTTGAGCTTCCCGGCCGGCGCGAGCGAGAGGTCCCGGACGTGATGACCGGTTCGGCTGGCGATCGCCGTCGTCATCGGGTAGCCGGCGCGGCGGCCGCGGCCGCTTCGACGCCGGAGCCGGCGGCGAGATCGCCCGCGCGGTCGACTCGCTCCCAGGAAAACTCGGGCCGCCCGAAGTGCCCGAATGCCGCCGTGGCCTTGTAGATCGGCCGGCGAAGATCGAGCGTCTCGATAATCCCGCGGGGCGTCAGCTGGAAATGCTCGCGGACGAGGTCGACGATCTTCTCCTCGGGGAGCTTCCCGGTGCCGTAGGTTTCGACGTGCACGGAGACCGGGTCTGCCACACCGATCGCGTACGCGAGCTGGAGGAGGACGCGATCGGCGAGTCCCGCGGCGACGATGTTTTTCGCGATGTAGCGGGCCATGTA
>WNFV01011122.1_pt1 | contig 14640 bp, 15 predicted proteins | sample 5400101 | NCBI WGS metagenome assembly WNFV01 (sample SAMN13153361, study PRJNA577476) | soil metagenome | isolation source: 115 cm soil or saprolite under grassland replicate 1 | place: USA:California | collected 2016-06-15 | reverse complement strand
ATAGTCCTTGGCGGTCGCCTGAACCAGCGCATGGCTGGACAGCAACACGGGCTGCCCAGCCACAATCTCCTGGCAGGCAATCCCCACCATCTGATTCGTGACAAACTCAAGGATGGTCGGCTGGAGGGTGAAGGCCGCCTGATTCGAACCACCTTCGATCTGTACGCGGCGGCGCAACGATTCGAGCGCGACGAGCACCTCACGTTTTGACACGGCCTCACCCAGTTTGGCAAGCAAGGTGCTGACCGACACCAATTCGCGCTCGATCGCCAGCCAGTACAGAATGTCGTGCTCCAGCGGCGTCGTGCGCGCACACTGCTGCTCCATCAATTTGCCGAGGCCATTGAAGAATGCATCGCCGGCTGCCAGAAACGCGCCGACATCGCTGCCAAACAGTTCGCGAATTGGCTCGGTCACGAGATGGAGCGCCAGCGGGTTGCCGCCATACAGATGGACCAATCTGCCCACATCGTCTGCGGTTGCGACGATATCCCGCTGCTTCAGGATCATGTCGCAGGCACGATCGTCCAGTCCGCTGAGGAGCAGCGTGCGCACCGGCATGCGGCGGCCTTCCAGCGGCCCGAGTTCTGCGGGCTTCTCACGACTGGTCAGGATGAGGCAGCTTTGGTGCTCGCGCTGACTCAGCCGTTCCAACATGCTGCCATAGTCGGCATAGCCCGTGCGATAGGTGCCCGCGAGCGCGCCAGGCTGTAGAAGCGCTTCGAGATTGTCGAGGATGAAGAGGCAGCGCCGCTCACGAAACAACTGTACCAGCTGCGCGATCTTGTCAGGCACCTGGTCGGGCGGCGTCGCCTGCTGGTCGGAGACCGCGCGAATGGTTTGGTCGAGCACCTCGGCGAGCGGCGGTCCATTTTGCAGCGAGCGGAACAGCACCACATCAAACTGCGACAAGACGCTTCGGGCAAGCGTGATCGCCAAGCTCGATTTGCCCATCCCACCAATTCCGATCAGGGCAACTACCCGGCAGCGATCCTCCACAACCCATTGGTGCAGCACTGCCACCTCGCTCTCACGACCATAGAGCGTCGGAACGGCAATGGCTTCGCCCCAATCGATCATCGCGCGGGGCATGACCGGCAGTGCTTCTGACGCTGGCACAGCACCGCGGGCCTGCGCGAGCTCGTGATTGGCTGGGATGGGCGTGGCGGTGTGGAGCGCCAATATGCGAGCAAACCAGGCCGTATTAAAGGCGGCGAGCGCGTGCGGCCCATCCGCTGCGGCGAGGCTCCAGAGTGCCTGGGCTTCCGGGTGCTCGGCACCATGCGTGAATGCGTGGAAGCTAAGCAAGACGGCGATCAGACGCTGGAGCGTTTCGGCCTTTGGATATGACTCGCCGGCCTCCCAATTCTGCACGCTGCGCAAATGCACGCCGACTTGTTCCGCCAGCGCGCTTTGGGTGAGCGATGCCCGGGAACGCAAAGTCAGGATCTGTTGTCCAAACGCAAATTTGCGCTCACGATAGGTGCGATGAGCTCCCAAGGTTTGGCGCTCCTCGTCTGTGCCGCACGTCCGATCAGGTGCGTTGCGATATGCAACGATGCACAAGGGAAAAGCACAGTATTACGCAGTGACAGCGCGAGTGGAACGACAGAGAATTGGCACACAGCCGTGACGTGGTATGGGTACAGATATGGCGGAATGTAATGAGACCAATCATACCACAGATTGGAGTACCCATGCCTGATTCTGGTCAGACCGGGCCGCACCAAGCCGATGCACAGGGAACCCTGAGCCGCATGGAGAGTGCAGCGCGTAGCGCGTCAGCAGCCACGCCAGGCGAACAGCGGCGCTGGCAGGTGATCGTCTTCCTGGAGGAGCGCGCCACGCTGGCCGAGATTGTGGCTGCGACGGGCTACCGCCCGCGCACCATCCGCGAGATTGCCCAGCGCTATCGTCAGTTTGGCCCAGCGGCACTCGTGGATCAGCGGGCGTATAGCCCAGGCGCGACGCCAATTCTCACTGCGGAACAGCAACACGAGCTCAGGGAAGCACTCCAGAATCCACCGCTGAATGGTGGGGCCTGGACCGGCCCCAAAGTCGCACAGTGGATGGCCGCCAAGACTGGCCGGCGTGTGCATCGTCAGCGTGGCTGGGCCTATCTGCGGCGGCTTAAAGAGATCGAAGCGCCTGCACATGCCGACCAGCACGCTGGGCAGTCAGGCGATGATGATCGTGATCGGTCTGCATGAGCGATCGACCCGTAGACGGCGGGATTGCTTGCTACCGCACCATTTCCCGACTGACTAGGCGGAGGCTATGGCTGACGGATGCATGCAAAGCACTCGGCGCACGCCATACTTGTGCATGTATGTGTGCACGAAAGCACACTCACCCACAGTCTAAATACGCACCCGTACCCACTGACAACACGGTCGCACTGCTGTATCGTTCATCCAACAGAAAAAGTGCAGGGCAATGAACACAGTAGATGAAGTGGGATACACACAAGTATCGAGTGAGCGATCCAATATCCTGTCAACTGAGCGCATTGCACTGCAAACGATGTCGATGCCATCCGGCGCTCTGTTCTGTCGCGATGGCCATACTTCAGGAGGGAAAGCCATGACGACCAACGACGACCGACGGACGGAATCATCAGCACATGGATCGAGCGCGGGCAAGTCGGCGCGACTCTCACGCCGGGGGATGCTCAAGGGATCTGGCGCTGCGTTTGCGGCGCTGGGGCTCCTCGGAACCACAGGTTTTGGCAAAGGAAGCATCGCACAGGCAAACGAAAAGGAGCAAGCCATGTCAGAACGCCATGAGTCGGCCAAGCCACGGATTGTCCTGGTGCACGGCGCTTGGGCGGACGGCACCGGCTGGCAACACATCATCCCGCTGTTGGAGGATGATGGCTTCCCGGTGATCGCTGTGCAGAACCCGCTCACCTCGTTCGCCGACGATATCGCGACCACCAAGCGCGTGATCGATGCCGAAGCCTTGAAGGGTTCGGTCGTGGTCGTGGGCCACTCGTATGGCGGCGCGGTGATCAGCGGCGCAGCCGACAATCCGAATGTCAAGGCGCTGGTGTACCTGGCCGCCTTTGCGCCGGACGCTGGTGAGCCGGTTGGCGCATTGCTCGGCCAATTCCCGCCGACCCCGCTTGGCGGCGCCTTCGTGCCCGATACGGCGGGGTTTGTCTACATTGATCGAGGGAAGTTCCGCGAGATATTTGCCGGAGATGTCGATCGCACCGAGGCGCGCGTGATGGCGGCCGCGCAGAAGCCGGCCTCCGGTGCGATCTTTGGTCAGTCAGCTGCGGTAGCAGTGTGGAAGAGCATCCCCTCGTGGTATCTCGTGTCCACGCACGATCAGACCCTCCACCCAGACATGGAGCGCTTTTACGCTCAGCGCATGGGTGCTACCACCAGCGAGATCGATGCTAGCCACGTGGCCTTTATCTCGCGCCCGAGAGCAGTCGTCAGCTTCATCAAGAAGGCAGCAAAGACTATCGCCGGCAATGCGTGATGCCTTAATGCTTGATGCATAAGTGTAGAAATCAAGCAAGAAGCAAGAAGCATCAGGAATTCGAATGGTCAGGGAGACGGTTATGCACATGCATTTCCTTAGAAACGCGACCTTTCTGCTCCAGGCTGGCCAGCATCAGATTCTCGTCGATCCGATGCTCGGGCCACCCGGCAGTCTGATGTCGTTGACCTTCGTGCGCCATCCGCACCGCAACCCGCTGGTGCCCCTGCCCGAATGCACGGATCTGGCGCAGCTCGCCGCTTCCTCTGCCTGTGTGGTGACGCACTGTCGCTACGCGCACGCCGATCATTTGGATGGCCCAGGTATGCAGTTGTTGGTCGAACACCACATCCCGGTATACGCGCAGGCGCGCGACCAGGTGTACCTGGAGCGGCGCGGTATGCAGGTTGTGCCGGTTCGTGTCGGGGTGCGCCAGCCGTTTCTGGATGGAACCATTCTGGCTGTGCCGGCGCAGCACGGCTATGATTGGCTGCACTGGCTGATGGGGCCAGGGGTCGGCTATGTGATCAAGCTGCCCAATGAGCCATCGGTGTATATCTGCGGCGACACAATCCTGACACCGGCCGTGACCAAAACGATCACGACACTCAAACCCGATATTGTGGTCGTGCCGGCTGGCGGCGCGCGGCTGGATATCGGGCGACCCATCCTGATGACGCCCGACGATGTCATCCGCTGCATCGCGCTTGCGCCAGGCCGAGTGGTAGCCCTGCATCTGGAAGCGCTGAACCACTGCCCAACCAGCCGCGAAATCATCCGCCAGCACGCCAAGCAAGCGGGCGTGCTACACAAAGTCATGATCCCCGAGGATGGTACCGTGCTTCAACTGTAGGCCGTTGTCCGTCGAATGAGAGATGAGAGATTGGAGATCGGCATTGATCACTCGTCACGCGAAACTCAACTCTTAACTGAATGAGGAGGCACACCATGGGCACAATCACGGTGAAAGACGGCACGACGATCTACTACAAGGATTGGGGCAGCGGGCCACCCATTGTGTTCAGCCACGGCTGGCCGCTCACCGCTGACGCCTGGGAGGCGCAGATGTTCTTCCTGGCATCCCACGGCTACCGCTGCATCGCCCACGACCGGCGCGGCCATGGCCGTTCGAGCCAGCCCTGGGACGGCAACGAGATGGACACCTACGCCGATGACCTAGCGACGCTGATCGAAACGCTGAACCTGAGCGACATTATGCTGATCGGCCACTCCACGGGCGGCGGCGAGGTGGCGCGCTACATCGGCCGCCACGGCACCGGGCGCGTGTCCAAGGTGGTGCTGATGGGCGCGGTGCCGCCGCTGATGGTCAAGACAGAGGCCAATCCCGGCGGCCTGCCGATCGATATCTTCGACGGCTTTCGCGCGGCGTATCTGGCCGACCGCTCGCAGTTCTTCCTGGATGTGGCCAGCGGCCCGTTCTTTGGCTTCAACCGGCCCGGCGCAAAGGTCTCGCAGGGGCTAATTCAGTCGTGGTGGCTCCAGGGCATGATGTCGGGCCACAAAAACGCCTATGACTGCATCAAAGCCTTCTCGGAGACCGACTTCACCGAGGACTTGAAGAAGTTCGACATACCGACGCTGATCATCCACAGCGACGACGACCAGATCGTGCCGATTGGCGCATCGGCGATGATCTCATCAAAACTCATTCCGAACGCGACGCTGAAGATCTATCCCGGAGGCACGCACAGCCTCGGCGATACAAGCAAGGAGCAGCTCAACGCCGATCTGCTGGAATTCGTCAAGGCGGAGGTCGCGGTGGCGGTGGGCTGAAGCCTCGTGATGCTCCATAGTGCGGGTTTAGCGCTCTACAACGGCAAAATCGCATCACAAAAGAAGAATGAAGTACCACTGCGAACGGACAGCTCTATAACAAGGAGGAGAATCACATGTCCACACAGCCATACGTCAACGAGGAAATACGCCTGAACGAAGGATCATTCGCCGGCGTCGACGGCCTCAAGATTTTCACCCGCTCGTGGCAGCCCGTCGGGACGCCTCGTGCCATTCTCGTCATCGTGCATGGGTTCAATTCGCACAGCGGTCACTACCTGTGGGTAGGTGAGCAGTTCGCCAAGAACGGTCTTGCGGTGTATGCGCTGGATCTGCGCGGCCGCGGCAAGTCGGAGGGCGAGCGCTACCATGTCGAGAGGATCGAGGACTATATCGACGATGTCGACACCTTAGTGGAGATGGCGAAGGCCAAGCATCCTGGATTGCCGGTCTTCCTGCTCGGCCACAGCGCCGGCGGCGTAATCTCCTGCGTGTATACGCTCGACCATCAGGCCAAGCTCGCCGGCCTGATCTGCGAGAGCTTCGCACACGAGCTGCCGGCGCCGGATATCGCCCTCGCTGTGCTGAAGGGTTTGAGCCATATCGTGCCCAATGCCCACGTGCTCAGGCTGGATAATAACGGTTTCTCGCGGGATCCGAAAGTGGTCGAGGCGCTCAAGAGCGACCCGTTCGTCGCGGACGAGGTGCAGCCAGCCGAGACGATTGCAGCGATGCTGCGCGGCGACGAGCGGCTGAAGCAAGGGTTCTCGCAGATCACCTTGCCGGTGCTGATCATGCACGGCACAGATGACAAGGTCACCAGGCCCAGCGGCAGCCAGCACTTTTATGACATGGCCGGCTCGACCGACAAGACATTGAAACTCTATGAGGGGCATTTTCACGACCTGCTCAACGATATCGACAAGGAAGTCGTCCTCGCGGACATCCGGCAATGGATCGATGTGCGCGTTCCTGCGGCCTGAGGATGCCTCCGATATTCCACCGTTGGATATCGAAGCACCACTGGCGGGTATGTAATGGCCACGAGCTGCGTGCCAGCCAATGCAGGTGGGTAGGATAGCCCTACCTACCTGCATTTTTGTGGCGCCACAAGTGCATCTTATCCAGTACTGGTACTGCCGAGGCACCGTTAACTGCGTTTTATAGCTTCCCGTTCAGCTGCAGCTGCACCACGACTGAGTGATGATACCGCACATTATGAGCGTGACAGGAACAACCAGCCAATTTAATCTAGCGGTGCTCTTATAGATGTTGGCCAGAAATTCGGCCAAGGCCATGTTGAGCTATGGGCGGCCGGGTGAGACCGACAGCATGACGCTAGGCAGCAAGCCGAAGTGTTGCGCTGAAAATCAGCGATGTGGATGTTTTATTGATTCTCAGGCTGGAATACTTCAGACATAACCAGTGAATCAATCTATGCTTCAAACTTCGCTCCGCTCGCACCTCCTGACACGTTCCTCTCAGACATTCGTGCCGTGTGGCTAAGATTCGGATAATGTGCGATATAAGCGCTTAGAAACCCTCTCGCTGATTGAAAAGCGGAAAGCGTACGTTACAGCATTCCAAGCCCCAGGCGAGCATGTCGACGCCGTCGCGCGTCTCCTGAGCATGGTCGCTGAACGTACCCTCGGAGGCAAACCGCCCCCGCACGTCCTGGATCACGACGGCGTAGCCGGCCTGGACTGCACGCATGATGTCGAACGGGACGCTGCCGGCAAGGCCTCGTTCTTTATCATAGGGCGTGCGCGCGAGAAGCACCGGCACCGGCGATGCGCTGTCCATCCGATACACATCGGTTGCCAGCTGCACCCCATCGCGCATCGGTATCATGACGTTCTTGTCAATGAGAATGGTTGCCATTGCTGTCTCCCGTATGGTCGTGATGACGGCATGCTCATCGCTGAGACGGGATAGTCTGTTTAGAGTCCAGCTACTGCCGGGATGATTTCTTTTGCAAAGGTTTCCAGCGGTGTCATTTTGTACCCATCCGGCATATTGAATATTGCGTGCGTGAATCCCATTGCAGAGAGTTCCTTGATACGACGTATGATGCTCTCTACCGTATCATCCCCGGAAAGATGCACGGTGCAGAGGGATGTTTTTTCGATGGTGTCGTAATCGCGCCCCAGGGACTCACAATGTCCTTTGAGTGTGTCGAGCGCTTTTTGCATGTTTTCTGTACCTACCCAATCACCGATATTGCAGGCATCCGCATATTGAGCGACCATGCGCAGTGTCTTGTTCGGGCCTGTGCCGCCAATCATGATGCGTGGATGCGGGTTTGAGAGCGGGCGGGGATTATTGGTGATTGCCGGCGCAGAAAAATGCTTGCCCGCAAAGGATGTCTCATCACTCGCCCAGAGCGCCTTCGCCAGTTTCAGATTGTCCTCCAGTTGCTCGAAGCGCTCTGCTGTTGAAGGGTAGGCGATACCATAGCCTTTTGCTTCGTCTTCATACCATCCTGCACCAATGCCGAAATACGCACGGCCACCAGAGAGAATATCGAGTGTGTTGACCGTCTTCATCAGAACCGAGGGATGGCGATAAATAACGCCCGTTACCAGGACCCCGAGATAGGCTTTTTCAGTTAATCCGGCAAAATACCCGAGCGTGGTATAGCCTTCCATCATCGGGTCGGTGTAGGCTTCTCCGAACAAGCCCCTGATTTGATAGTAATGATCCATGACCCACAGGCTATAAAAACCTGCTTCCTCTGCGGTGGTGACGATTTCTTTCAGTTTCGGTCGGATAGCCGCCGTGCCGCCGGGGTACTTGAAAGACGGAATTTGTAGTCCGATATGCATAATCACTCTCCTATAAGTAGCTGTAGAAACAGAGCCTATCTAATATTCCTTATGCAGTGGCTCCGCCATCGACCGCGAGCGCCTGCCCGATCACGAAGCTTGCGCCGGGGCTGCATAACCAGAGCACGGCAGCGGCGATCTCCTCCGGCCGGCCAAGCCGCCCGATCGGTTGGCCGCTCACCATGTCGTCCATGACGATCCATCCCTTGGCGATCATGTCGGCAACCATGGGCGTCTCGACCGCGCCTGGGCATACGGCATTAATCCGAATGCCTCTGGCGGCGTATTCGAGCGCCGCACTCCTGGTCAGTCCGATCACGCCAAACTTAGATGAATGGTAGATTGCTCGTCCGGGGAGGCCGATCAGACCGCCAATGGACGAGCAGTTGACGATGGCACCACTTCCCTGCTTGCGCATCTGGATCAATTCGTACTTCATGCAGTTCCAGACACTGCGAAGGTTGATCGCGTGCACGCGATCGAATTCTTCGCCACTCGCATCAGCGGTTTCAACGGCAGGGGAATTCACGCCGGCATTGTTGTACGCCACATCCAGGCGACCGAAGCTGGTGACCGTCTGCTCGATCATGGCCGCCACGTCAGCCTCGTCGGCGACATTGCAGCGGATCGCCGTGGCTGTATAGCCGGCAGCGACGAGTTCGTCTGCGGCAGCGCGAACCGCGTCTTCGTCGATATCTGCGAGCACCACCGCTGCTCCCGCCTCCGCGAAGGCTCTGGCCGTCGCCAGGCCCATACCTGAGGCGGCCCCGGTGACGAGTGCCACTTTGCCGCTGAAGTCTAATGGGTTGTTCACGATGTACCTCCTCTTTCAATCGCTCCACTCGTCACGCCGCTACACCGTTTGGCCGCCGTCAACCACCATCGCGTGTCCGACGACGAAGGAGGCCGCGTCCGAACACAGCCACACGACGGTTGCGGCGATCTCCTCGGGCTTGCCCATTCGACCAACCGGCTCCTGCGCGATCACCCGCTCCTGCCCCTCGGCGGTGCCGCCGGTGAAGCGATCCATCATCGGGGTGTTGATGATCCCGGGGCACACGGCGTTGATGCGGATGTTCTGTGGGGCGTAGTCGAGGGCCGCCGCTTTGGTCAGGCCGACCACGCCATGTTTTGCGGCGGCGTACGCAGCTTGACCTTTGAAGGCTTTGACCCCGGCGCCCGAGGAGGGGTTCACGATCGCGCCACCCCCGTGCTTGAGCATCAGCGGAATCTCGTACTTCATGCACAGGAACACGCCGCGGAGATCGATGCCGATGATCCGATCCCACTCCTCCTCGTGAGATCGGCCGTCGCCTCTATCGCCTGTTCGACACCTGCGTTGTTGAAGGCGGCGTCCAGCCGCCCGAAGGTTTCGATTGATTGTCCTGTTCCGAAACGTCGGCGGCCACCACGCTGGCACCCTCGCGTGCGAAGGTCAGCGCCGCGGCACGGCCGATGCCATTCGCTGCTCCGGTGCCAAAGGCAACCTTACCCGCGAAGCTTCCATTCTGGTTCGCTGTCATGTTGTGCTCCTTTCCGCGTTGCTGATCTCGCGGAGCTTGATAGATCTGAGTGCAACTTCAAGCGCTCCGATGTTCTCGTCCGGCCGCTCCCGCTGATCACTGGATCGCTACCTCATGTCTTCCAGCTGGCAAGTCGCGCGCTCGGAGATCATGCCGTGGGGTGTCGGAACGTTGCCCTTCGCCCACGCCAACCGTCCCAGGCGCGGCGCGATCCGTGCTTTGGTATACCCCGGCTCCGCGGGCATAACCCCCAAGGTGGAGAAGATCATGTCGCGGGTCGGAGTACAACTCCACCCGTGGACATGGGTGCCCCACCCCCAGCACTCCCCGATCGTATCGTAGCCACCCACCAGGAACTCCGACCAGCGGGGGTACAGGTCGGGCAGGCGGTCAGCCTTATCCGCTTGGGCCACCGCGTCATGCACGGCATAGCTCATAAACGGCTCGGCCAACACAATCTCCCGCTCGGCATCCCAATCGATCTCGTACATGCCCTGGATCTGCTTCTGGGTCTTCTGTTGCGAATACTCACCCTGGTTGCCGCCGATCCATGAGCGTACCACCAACCGCGCCGGGTCGGTGATGGTGTCGATGATCCGCCCCCACCGGGCTTCTGGTGCCAGCCCTGAGATGATCGCCGCCGCACCAGCCAGCTGGCTCATCTCTGGCCGCCGCTCTCCGTCCACAATGTGGTCTACATACGAGCCGCGCTCTTCGTCCCAAAAGACCTCGAAGCCTTTCCGCGCCTGCTCGTACAGCCCTTCCGCCCAGCGCTGGCTACCGCGCTCCTCCAGCCAACCAGCCATTTCGGCAAACTCGCGCAGCCCGCGTGTCCACAACGCGGTCAGGAGCGAGCTCGTGTCATTGACCAGTACACTCGACCAGTCCACCAAATTCCATTCACTCACGTCCTTCAGTACGCCGCCTGCTGTCTGATAGGGGACATACCAGCGCAACACCCGCTCGATCGTTGGCATCAGCGTCTTGACCACGTCCCGATCACCGCTGAAACGGTAGCAATTGTAGACACCGTGGACCCAGTGCAGCGCCCAGTCGGGGATGGTGAAGGCCCCCCGCGCCTCGATCTCGCCCACGACGCTCATCGGCAGCATACCATCCGAGCGCGGCGAGTTGCCGAGCGTCAGGAAGTGCCAGGCCAACCGCCAGTCGCGATTCGTTGCCAGGTGGACCATCTGGTGGACGACCCCATCGCCCACCCAGGCACGCTGTTCGCGGGTTGGACAGTCAATAAACGAATCGTGCGAGTTGAGTTGCACCGTGCGAATGCCCGCCGCGAAAATGCGGTTCAACTCCTCATCGTCGCAGGTGAAGCTTGCGCCCTCCTCCCATGGGTAGAGTTGCTCCTGCACCGCAAAGCTCTGCAGCGTGACCGAACCGTGCACCCCATGCACCAGGATATAGGCATAGCGGAAGCCGTTCGAGTCAAACACCTGAAAACGGTCGTTCGCTCCCCGGGCGATATACCGCGTCCCGGCACGCACGTCGATATTGCTGGTGGGATCGTTGAGCGGCTCTTCCAGGTAGGCGAGATCCAGCACGGTGCCAGACGGCGCTTGGATCTCGAACGTGACAAAGCCTGAGACGATATGACCCATGTCGAGGTTCAGTCGCACCATCCCGCCGGATGGCACGTCCACTGTAATCGGCAAACGTTCAGCCGGTGTTGTGCGTCCAGCGTGGAGCGCCACCGCCGCCCGAACCCGCTTGAACGGACTAGCAATGGCTGTGTCCACCTGACCATCTAACGTCTCGACCTGCACCGTCGCGGGCGCTTGGATCTGGCCGCCCAGCTTGGCAAGCGGGCGGGGATAGAGCGGACCGTAGGGGTCAGTCGGAGGCTGCGTGTGGGCGAAGCCGCCGATATGCATGGCCGGCACGACCTGAGCTGCGCCCCAGCCGCTATCGTCGAACCTGGCGTCGCGCCAGTCGTGAGGGAAGCGACGCGCATCGAATACCTCGATCGGAACGCCCCCACCGACCGGATCGTCGATGTCGTCGCGCCAGTCATCGGACCACGCATCGACCCTCCTGGCCTTCCAGCTCGCGTCGCTGACCAGCCAACCCGCCACACCCAAATGCGCCTCGAAGACCAGGATACCGGTCTTGCCGAGCGTCAGGTTCGGCGTCGCCGGCATCCAGTAGGATTTCGGCGTGCCATAATACTTGACGTACACCGCCAGGATGTTCTCGCCGGGTTGCAGGTAGGGCGCGAGGTCGAACAGGTCGTAATGCAGGCGCCGGGGCTGGCTGCGAAGCGGACCGCGAAAGACCTCCTGACAGTTGACGAAGAGCGCATAGCGCGAGTCGGCAGTGACGCGGGCAGGCGCGCGGTCTGGAACCTGGTCGAGGTGAACGCGTTTGCGGAACAGGCCGTGGGTCTCCGGCGCTTGCGGGTTGATACCGGCCGACAAGGACCCACTCGGCGTGATCGGCTCCTCCGGTACCCAGATCCAATGACCCTGCCAGCGGATCTCTGGGAAGTCGTGTGGTGTGATTGCTACGGACATGCGTAAACCTCCTTAGCCTTATCGTCCGCGCCCGTTAGGCAGCGTCGTGGTACGCCTCGCGGATCAGCCAGCCAGGGCCGCCGTGCAGGTGGACCGCAGCGAAGAACAGCTCCTCACCGGGCAGCTCCATGCCGTGGGTGACCCCGACGAAGCCGACGTGCCCGCCGGGGCGGGTGGCGCGGATGGACTGCATCATCGACTCGTGGGTGCCGACCGCCTCGACCACCCAGTGCGAGCCAGCAATGGTCACGTGCCCCACGAGAAGCGGTAGCGCAACCAGACAAAGCCGCGCTCCAGCACCTGGCAGCTCTCCAGCGCCATCCCCATCACATTCAGGGCGCCCGGCTTACCATGGATGTCAAACACGGCCGGCCCGCCCGGCACGCCCTCGACGCTCGGGGCGATTACCAGGCTGAGCGCATCGACCAGCCCAGCCTGGAGCAGGGCGCCATTGGCTGCGCCACCGCCTTCCAGCAGCAGGCGACGTATCCCCAGCTCATGGTTCAGCGCCACCAGCGCCGCCGCGAGGTCGATCTCCCGCTCTCCGGCAAAGATGCACGAGACACCCTCCTCACGCAGCCCGGCGAGGTGGCTGTCCGAGACCGCCTGCGTGAGCACCACGACCAGCGGGTCACCGCCCACCTCGTCGCGGCCCTACGCGATCTTGCCCCCGGCGTCGAGTACCACCGCCCACGCGTCGGCCTGCTTCCGCACGAACCAGTTCTCCCGGCCCAACGGTGCGCCCGTGTACGAGGGATAGGGGGCCTCGCGCGAGGCGAACTCCTGTCCCGTCACCCGGCCCACCAGCCACGCGTCACATCCGAGTTCGTTGTGCAGCCGCTCGTACACCCCTCGATCCTCAACTGAGGGATGCCAGCGGTCGGGCAAGATGCGCCCATCCACGCTTGACATCATATGGCAGATCACGTATGGCTTCATGTGATATCTGTCATCTTCCTTTCCTGACGGCCGACGATACAATGCAGCACGTACGGGGCTTCCAGATGTGCGATTTTCGTCGCCCCGATGATCGGCGCTGTCACCGGCTTCTTCTGTACCAGCTAGGCGTCTCGGCGACGTGCAGCGCCTTCTGTCCACGCCCACCTGGCCTAGGCGCCGATAGAGCGGGCCTTGCCTGCCTTCACCACGTCATGCAGCTTCTATTGTCAATCAGAGTCGTTACCATTGCTGTCTCCCGTATGGCCAGGAGAGGTGCAGGTCATCGGCCTCAGCGATCGTGTGCAGTTCGTCGTTCGACCATGTAATCATCGTGATCTTTGCCTTACGGCAGCAGCAGTGTCTTGATCGCGCGGCGCTCGTCCATCGCACGGTAGCCCTCCGCTACCTGGTCGAGCGGCAGGGTCAGGTCGAACACCTTGCCGGGGTTGATCGTCCGCTTCCAGATCAGGTCGATCAGCTCGGGCAGGAAGCGGCGCACCGGGGCAGGGCCACCATGGAGATGGACTTCGGCAAAGAACAATTCCTCACCCGGCAGCTCGACGCCGTGGGCGACGCCGACGTAGCCAACATGCCCGCCAGGGCGGGTGGAGCGGATGGCCTGCATCATCGACTCCTGGGTGCCGACCGCCTCGACCACCGAGTGGGCGCCAAGCCCGTCGGTGAGCTGCTTGATCGCCGTCACACCTGCGTCGCCGCGCTCAGTGACGATGTCGGTCGCGCCGAACTCCAGCGCGAGCTGCTGACGGGACGTGTGCCGGCTCATCGCGATGATCCGCTCGGCGCCAAGCTGCTTGGCCGCCAGAACCGCGAGCAGACCGACCGCGCCGTCGCCGACGACCGCGACTGTCTTGCCCGGGCTGACCTCGGCGGCGACGGCGCCGAACCAGCCGGTACCGAGCACGTCGGAGGCCGCCAGCAGGCTCGGGATCAGATCGTCGGCGGGAATGTCCGGGGTGGCGACCAGGGTGCCGTCTGCCAGCGGAACGCGTAGCCGGGGCGCCTGCGCGCCCTCCGCGCCGATCGGCCGGGCGTCTACACACCGGCTCTGGTACCCTGCCTGGCAGATGGCGCACGTGTTGTCCGAGGCGAAGAACGAGCCGACGACGAACTGGCCAGGCTTGATGTTCTTGACCGCGCTGCCGGTTTCTTCCACGATGCCGACGTACTCATGTCCCATCGGCCTCGGCTTATTGATCGGCTCAATGCCGCGGTAGGGCCACAGGTCGGACCCACAGACACAGGTAGCTGCGAGCCGGATGATCGCATCCGTTGGCTCGATGATCGTCGGTTCCGTGCGCTCCTCAAAGCGGATATCACGCGGACCATAGAGTATCGCTCCTCGCATGAGCTATGTCCTTATGATGTCTTGGTATGATTATCCAAGATACTGTTCGTCCGTCACTTTTTCCATCCAGTCCACGACGTTGCCATCATGCTGCTCTTGAATGGCGATATGGGTCATGGCGGTGGTTGGTGTGGCGCCGTGCCAATGCTTCTCACCCGGCGGAAACCAGACCACAT
>WNFV01026359.1_pt1 | contig 14653 bp, 17 predicted proteins | sample 5400101 | NCBI WGS metagenome assembly WNFV01 (sample SAMN13153361, study PRJNA577476) | soil metagenome | isolation source: 115 cm soil or saprolite under grassland replicate 1 | place: USA:California | collected 2016-06-15 | reverse complement strand
ATGCATTTGGGTGAGACCGTCTGCCCCGATGACAAGTCCGTCAACGTGCTGGCGGACGGCCAGTTCGAATGCGCGGCGCAGGTCGCCCTCGCTCCGCACATCAAGAAGTTCAGCCTGGATACCTAGGGAGCGCGCCGCCGTCTTTGTCTCTTCCCATTCGGGTGGGACAGCTGGATTGCCCATGTTGTGAAGCAACGCAACTCGGGAGAGACCCGGAACCAGCTCTTTGAGGATTTCAACCCGTTTCGCTGTCAGCTCAGTGCTGAAGGTAATCACCCCCGTGATGTTGGCTGCCGGCCGTGCGAAGCTCGCCACGATGGCGCCGGGGCCGCCCATTGTCATCATGACCACTGGAATTGTTCCGGTCGCGTTTTGGACCGCCCTGGTGGCGGGGGTCCCTCTCGTCAGGATCAGGTCGACGTTGAGACCAACCAGTTCCGACGCGAGGTCCGGGAATCGCTCCGCCCGACCATCGGCCGACCGATATTCGATGACGAGGTTTTGCCCTTCGAGGTAACCGAGATCCCGCAGCCCTTTGCGTAGCATCTCGAGATTGGCGGCGTTGCGTGCCGCTGGTATCGGCTCCAGAATCCCGATGCGATAGATCTTCCCTGCTTGCTGCGCGCGGGCCGCGAGCGGCCACGCGGCCGCCGCGCCGCCGAGCAGCTTGAGGAGAGCGCGCCGGCTGCTCATTCGATTACCTCGTCGGCGCGGGCAAGCAGCGTCGGCGGCACTTCGAGGCCGAGTGCCTTGGCGGTCTTGAGGTTAATGACCAACTCGAATGTCGTGGGCAACTGAACCGGAAGGTCCGCCGGCTTCGCGCCTTTTAATATCTGATCCACGTAGGTCGCGGCCCGCCGACAATGGTCCGCATAGCTTGGACCATAGGACATAAGCACGCCAGCCTCTGCGTACTCACGAAGTGCGCCCAATGTCGGCATGCGTGCTCTTAATGCCGACTCCACAATCCGCGGACGGTTCGGGAATGTCAAAGGGCTCGACAGAACCAACGCGGCGTCCGCGCGCTGGCGCGTCATTGCGGTGAATGCGCCCTCAATGTCGTCGAGGACCCGGGTTTCGACGGGCAGTGGGGTCAGTCCGAGCGCTTCGGCGGTCGCCGTAGCTTTCTCAAGCTCCAGCTTGTTGATCACGTTGGTCGGATTCCAGAGGACGGCCACGCGCTTGGCAATAGGAACAGCATCCTTGAGGAGCTGTATGCGTTTCGACGCCAGCTCGACGGTTACGAAGGTCAGTCCGGTTAAATTGCCGCCGGGCCGGGCGAGGCTCTTTACCAAGCCCATTGCGACCGGGTCGCCACCCCCGACAAATACGATTGGGATTCTATTCGTCGCCTTCGCAGCGGCGAGCGCCTGCGGCGGACCAATGGCGAAGATGACGTCCACGCCAAATTGGACGAGCTCCTCGGCGAGCTGAGGAAGACGCTCCTCCCTGCCTTCCCCGTAGCGCCGCTCAATGAAGAGATTTTGGCCTTCGACATAGCCTAGCTCGCGAAGCCCCTGTCGGAACGCCGCGAGAAGGTTTGGGCTGCTAGATGGGAAGCCGGACTCAAGGTGCCCGATTTTGGCGATCCGCGCGGGCTGCTGCGCCCGCGCCGCGAGCGGCCACGCGGCCGCCGCGCCGCCGAACAGCGTGATGAACTCGCGCCGTTTCACTCGACCACCTCGTCGGCTAGCGCAAGCAACTTATCCGGCACATTCAAGCCGAGCGCTTTGGCAGTCTTGAGGTTGATGACCATTTCGAATTTGATTGGTGCTTGCACGGGGAGGTCGGCTGGCTTCTCGCCTTTGAGAATCCGATCGACGTAGGAAGCGCTGCGGCGGAATAGATCGACAGTGTCGATGCCGTAGGACATCAAGCCGCCGTCGGTGGCGTAGAACCGGAAGGCATAGATGGCGGGCAGCCGGTTGCGGGCAGCCAGAGAAAAAATCCGATTGCGCTGGACCGCGTTGATAGCTGTGGGCAGCACGATCAAGCCTCCTCCCGGTCCTCGCGCGAACGTGTCAACGGCCGATTCGAGGTCGTCCGTCGGGGCGTGAAGAAGGAGACTCGTCACCTCGAGTCCAAATCTCGGGGCCATATTCTCAATCGCGCGCCATACCCCAGCAAATCCTCTGAAACCGGGGTCCAAAATGCCTGCCACCCGCCTGAGACCGGGCGCTACTTCTTTGAGCAACTCCAACCATTTGCCGCCGATTTCAGGTTCGAAAGTGCTGAACCCGGTAATGTTGCCTCCCGGTAAGGCGAGACTTTCGACGTAACCGGCGCCGACCGGGTCAATAACGGAAACGAATACGACGGGGATCGTGCGCGTTGCTCGATGCAATGCTGTCAACGCCGGCGTACCGTGAGCCACGATCACATCTGGTGCCAGGGAGAGCAATTCGGTGACGAAGATTCGCGCGCGATCAGGTTCACCAGTCCCGTAGCGATAGTCCATCTGAAGATTATGGCCCTCCGTCCAACCCAGTTCCCGAAGCCCCTGCCGAAAAGCGACGACGCGAGCCTGTGCTTCTGGATCGCTCTCAGCATATGCCATCAGCACACCGACGCGGCGCATGCGCTGGCTCTGCTGCGCACGCGCCGCGAGCGGCCACGCAGCCGTCGCGCCGCCGACCAGCGTGATGAACTCGCGGCGCTTCATTTTGGACATGGGGACTTCCTCCCCTGTCGGTGGCGTCTTCGTTACCGAGAAGCGCCAGGCGATGGCGCTCGGTTACCCGCACGCTCAACCTGCCGCAGAACGGCCGGCAAGTCCTTGGGACAGACCTGAATCGTTCTGAATCGAGGGGTCGGCGGCCGACCCCTCAGGTGCCTCAAATGTCACGATAGCAAATGCGGGTTCGATTGTATCTGCACGCAAATACACGAACGCTCCGAGGGGATTATGTGCCTCATTTCGCGCCCCTAGCGGCTACGCCACGGCGACGCTTGCGCCGTCGAAAGGGCGACTGATCCGTTGCACCGTCGAGACATTGACGCCAAACCGTTCGGCAAGAACCCGCACGCCAGGGCGCCCGGGAGTCGCCAGCGCCGCACGGATTCGTTCTGCGAGCGCCGGCGCTATCGGGGGCCGGCCAAGACGCTTTCCTTCGCTCCTGGCCCGCGCTAGGCCCGCGCGGACGCGCTCCTGGATCATCGCCCGCTCGAACTCGGCAAACACGCCCATCATCTGGAACATGGCCTTGCCGGCGGGTGTCGTGGTGTCGAGTCCCTGTTGGCGCAGGAATAGATCGATCTTGAGCGCGTGAAGCTCGGATAGGAAGCCGACCAAATCCTGTAGGCTGCGCCCCAGCCGATCAACCGACCAAGCCATGACCATATCGAACTCGCGACGGGCAGCGGCGCGGCACAGCGCATCGAATTGCGGGCGCTTATCGCGGCCCTTGGCACCGCTAATCCCGTGATCCTTGTAGACCTTGACGATCTCACAGCCCATTCGGTCGGCAATCTCGCGAAGCTCGCGCTCCTGATTGGCCGTCGTCTGATCGATGGTAGAGACACGAAGGTAGAGAACCGCTTTGCGCATGGCTTGCCCTCCTGATTGGAGACGGCAACCCCTACCATGCCCCGTGCGGAAAAACAAATATTTTTGATAACGCGCAAATCGATTCGAGAAACCCGCGGTTTCATTGGATCGGCGAGGGCGGGATTTCGAGGGGATTAATCACACACCCTCGGCTTGAGCCGCCACAGCCAAGCGCCGTAGGGCGGCACCCGCCGCAGCCGATCAGCTACGCGGTCGAGCCCTCGACGCACGTAGACAAGGTGCTGCGACTTGATCGGCTTGCCCTGATAGCAGCGCAGCGCATAAGCCCATTCTGCCGCCGTGCTTGTGGTGATCGGACCACCATTATGGGCGATCAGCGCTCGCTCGACGCCGCGCTGCACACGGCCGTTGCCAGCCGCCGGTTTGGCCGGCCGCCGCAATAAATTGCGGTGAATTGGCATAATTATAAGCCCGTGTGCAGCGAACGATTGGGCCTATATCTAATTTGCGTTGCTGCGCGACGGTCGCCGAGGCCGAGGATGGCTGCGGACGCGGCTGGTATTACAATGGGCGACGGTGCGTGCCGATGGACGCGCCCATGTACCGGCGCGACTACGGGCCGCCACAGTATCGGGGTGACTATGGGCCGCCCGTGGACCGCGGACCGGGATTGCGACTTGATCTCGGCGGCCGGCGAGACGAGGCGCGATACGCCCCGCCTAATCCAGCCTTTAAAACGTGGAACAACTGCCCGCCGAACTTCACGGTTCAGGATGGGCTGTGCAAGCCGTACAAGGGACGCTAGACGGCGGCCGCGCTGACACGTCTGATACGTCCTGATATGGAAAGCGTGTCAGTGGTGTCAGTCATAGCTTTTGCGTGCTCGTCTTGATCGTGAGGCCCCTGAACCCTCGGTTGCCGCGAGAGTCGCGCACCGCGTTTCTGTTGCATTGGTACAACACGTTGCTGCCAAGTGTTTTCCGGCCCTGGTGCGTTTGCCGAAGCTGATGGTAGGCTCGCAGCGTTGCAATTCCCTCTTTGCTTCTCGGGGCCGGTGTGGCAACGCATCGGCCCCTTTCTTATAGCCACTGTCCGCAAAATGCCTCGACGGGCATTCGGCGACAAGGGGCAAGACGACCGAAAGTTTCTGGAAGCCCTCCATTACTTCTCGGTCCACAACATTACATGGCGGGCGCTGCCTGCCCAGTTCGGCAAGTGGAACAGCGTTTGGAAACGATTCTGGCGGTTGAGCCAAGCGGGCGTCTTCGAGGCATTCTTTGAGACGCTGGCGGCGATGAGCACAACGGCGCATCTCGTTCAGATGTTCGACTCTACCGTGGTGCGGGCGCATGTCTCGGCGGCAGGCGCAAAAGGGGGCAAAGTGGTCAGGCCCTCGGCCGCTCGCGTGGTGGCTTCTCTACCAAGATTCACCTGAAGACCGATTTGATTATCGGGATCGCCCTTGGAGCAACCGTCGCCGGCCTTGCCCTGACGGAACGGCGGTCGAGACATTGGGTGGTCTGTCTGCGACTGCCCCAAGAGCTTCATCGTCGGCTGAGAGAGGAAGCGACCGTTGCCGAGTGGAGCTTCAAAGCGGAAATCATCAGTCGCTTGCAAGCGAGCTTCGGCCAACCGAATGGGGATCAGGTCGATGACGCACCACGATTGTAGATGTGGCTGTGATCGAGCCTGATCTGGGGCCAGTGCAGGCTAGGTACAACGCCCGATAAAGAGAGGGAGCTACCACACGTAGCTCCCTGCTCCTTGCACAGGACGACAGCCTTGACGGGTACGCATGAGCCCCTGATCCCGCCTCCCGAGGCTGTCCTTCGTTCTCGACCCCTGTGCCTGACCGAGGGAGAACGGCGGGTCAGGTAATCCGCATGAACAGATTAGCCAACAATGAAGCGGCGCTAAAGGCCCGTCGTTGGCTCCCACGAACAAATCTTTGGCGTAAACGAACAAATCCCCTGACGGGATCATACCTACTTAAGCGATATCAGCCTGAAGGTGATGTGTGAGAAGCAAAGAACAAGCACCTTCTCCCACCACCGCAGAGTGAAGAGGCTGCTGCATTCGATCCCGCTCTGCTAACTAGAGGCCCTAGCCAGAAGTGGTGGCTGGGGCCTCTTCATCAGGTGAGCGCCATGACCTCCGCCGACAGTCTCTCCCTGATCCTCCGCCGCCTGGACGAAATCGAACGCAAGCTCGACCGTGTGATGGAAGAGGTACGTCCGACAGCCATCGGCTATTCAGCACGCAGGGGCAATCGTCCAAGGGAGGACTGAGGCCCGAAGAAACAAATCTTTGGCGTAAACGAACAAATCCCTCGATCACCTCGTCGGCAGTGGCGAGCAGCTTGTCGGGCACGGTCAGCCCGATGAGGAAAAACTGGGATCGATCAGTACTGCGACGACGCGAGCCCTGGGGACCAGCTCAAGCAGCATCTCCAAGCGCTTCGCGCTGAGCCGATTGCCGACCTCCATGTTTCGCGGCATTTGTTCCAAGCTCGTGCAGGGCCAGTCCGACCAATCCAGTGGGCTATGACTTCCGGGTTTGTGATATGCGTGCTGCCCTTGCCGACCTGGATCAGGGATGCGGTCGGACAGGCGATGCCGGCCAACTTGAAGAATGGAGACTTAATATCCATTCCTTGGGCCGAGGGTGCGGTCCGCCGGTGCGGTGATCGGAACGAGCGGGTGCCCTCTGCACGAACAACCGCTCGCATCCGAAGCCGGGTTCTCACGGCCGAGCTTCGAGCACCATGTTGAAGGGCCCTTGCGCGGCGCGCCGCACATGGCGGAAGCCACCCTCTTTGAGCACCTCGGCCAACCTCGCCTCTCCCGCCTGGGCGCCGAGAGCCTCCCCGACCTCCTGGGCGAGTGAGGTGGGCACGCAGATCATGGTCGAAGCATTGTAGTAGAGTCGGCTGACGGGATTACCGACATTGGCCGCTGGATGGTCGGCCGCAATAGGCTCGACGATCATCCAAGAGCCGCCCGGTTTCAGCAGCTTGCGTACATGCTTTGCGCAGCCGCGCGGATCGCCCATGTCGTGCAGACAGTCGAACATGGTGACGAGATCGAAGTCGCGGTCGGTGATGTCTTTGGCAGGGGCCGTCACGAAACGTACGCGATCCGCGAGACCATGCGCCCTCGCATGCGAGTTGGCTTGCTCGATCGAGGGCGCGTGAAAATCGTAACCGACGAACGAACTTAAAGGGAAGGCTTTCGCCATCAGAAGCGTCGAAAACCCCACGCCGCAACCGACGTCGGCCACCTTGGCACCGTTCTTCAGCTTTGGCAGGACACCGTCCAATGAGGGTAGCCAAGACTGGACGATGCTGTTGACGTAGCCCGGCCGGAAGAACGCGCCGACGGCGCAGAACAGGCAACCGCAACTCTGACCCCAAGCAACGCCATGCCCGGTCTGGAAAGCCGACTCAACTTTGCTCTGGCCCTCAACCATCGCCGACGCGAGATCGAAGGCTCCTTCCAGATACACGGGGCTATCCTTGTTCGCGAAGACCATCGCCTGCTCTGGCGTCAGGCTGAATCGCTCTTGCTCCGCATCGAAAACGATGTAGCCGTTGGCGGCCTGCGCGAATGCCCATTCGCGCACGTAGCGCTCGGCCAATCCGGTCCGCTCCGCGAGTTCAGAAATGCGGGCGGCGCCGTGGCGATGAAGGGCATCAAAGAGGCCTAGCCGGAAGCCGATGCGGACGGTCGGCACGCTGAACGCGCCGCCCAAATCCCCCAACATCTTTCCAACCAATGCTCCAAGCTTGTCGTTGTCGATATCACTCATCGTTGCGGCTTTCTCTCCTGCGGCTCCACGGCCGATGTATCCGAAGTTCATCTGGTGTTTTCCATGAAAATCACTATTATCGACGGCATGTCAGATGGTCGAACGAATATTTTTCGAAGTTCAGAAGCCAAAGCCGGCCTAGACCGAATGGATGTCGCCATTCTGGGCTTGTTGCAGAGCAATGCTCGGCTCTCGGTCAAAGAGATCGCGGCGGAGGTTGCCCTCGCACCATCCTCGACGCACGAGCGGATCAAGCGAATGCGGGATTCCGGGGTGCTGCGAGGAACGCATGCCGAGGTCGATCCAAAGGCGCTCGGCGTGGGGCTCGAGGCGCTGTTCATGATCGAATTGTCCAAGCACCAGCGCGGCACGGTCGATCAGTTCATGGATGATATCGCCGGGGTGCCGGAGGTCCGCGTCGCTTTTCTCGTGACCGGCCGTTACGACGTCGTGGTGCACGTGGTCGTGCGGGATACGCAGCATTTGAAGGACCTCGCCCTCGACCAGTTCACGAGCCGGCCCGGGGTAACCCGCATCGAGACCTCGATCATCTACGAGGCCCGCCGTCGCTACCAACTCCCGGTCTTTCAAATGGAAGATTGAATTCGTAGCCCGGGCTGAGCGACAGCGAAATCCGTGCAACAAAACCTTGCTTTTTTTTGCCCCCCGCACCCGAATCGGACTCAGATTTCCGGCTAGCGCGGCAACTGCGGACATTGGTCGGCGTGGCCCGCAGGTCGCATTCGTGCCATCAGCGGACTCATGCGCTGCAGAAAAAACCACTCGGGTGGGCTCGCCATTAAAATCGGCGCGCTTCCTCGGCTTGCGCTCCTGCGGCCCGATCGCAGTATCGACCTCCATCATCAGCCGGTTCGGCTTGCGCTTGGGAGGCTCGAGCACCGGGAGAGCGGTAGCCGGTACTGTTGTAGGTTCTTTCATCCCCTCGATCACTTTGACCGGACCGCCAGTGTGCGCGCCGCCTCACCCATTCCCCCGCAAGCGCGCGCCGCCTCAGACGGTACGCAAAAAAACATGGCGTCATCCTGAAGACCGCGGACGTAAACATTTGGATCACCCCGAAGCAGAAGGAGGCTGCCCGCAAGGCGGCTCAGCTAGATCAGCGGACGCTGTCGTCACTGATTGAACGATTGCTGACAGAGCATTGCCAAAAGGTGGGAACGCTGAAGCGGCGGCCGTGAGCCTCGTTCCAATTCGCGACGCAATAGGTCGCGGTCGGCAGCCGTCAGTTGCGGCAGGACCTTCAGAACCTTCTCAAGGAGCGTCAGCTTGCGACGGAAGCCCGCCAGGATGGCCGCGCGATTGGCGGTAAGTTTCTTGACGCGCAGATCGGCTTCCGAGCATTGATGCCGTGTCGGGATGTGCCAGCTACAGCGCTAACACCACTCCCAACGATTGATGACGTGATTGCTGTGCTCACACCCGAGCAGCAAGCATCAATTCAAGCTGCCGTCTCTCAACGGGCTGGGCGCGGTGCGCGCGTGCGGAAAAGCATAACGGTCAAGGTGGCAGGGCCGCACTAACGAGCCTAAACGTCCACGCGGAAGGCGAAGTGCGTTTTGGTCTTCACGCTGCGCACCATTCGCGAAGTTGCGATTTCATGACCTATGGGCAGGGACCGAGAACTACATCAGCATTGGCAGACCCTCGTTAGCGACAGCAGCTGAGCCGAGTGGGGGAGATGAAAAATGGTCGATAAGACTGAGCAATCGGACCGAGCTCCGAACCCAAATGAAAAGCCAGAAATTTGCTACTGCTCGGCACTGCCGAAGGGTTCCGGCCCATGTCTACCCTGCTATACGCGATGGCTGTCCTCGGCAAAGACGAGATTTCGTCCGACAATTTCAAATATCGCAGCAATCGCAGGGCCTCACGGAGGACAAACGCAAAAGTGAACCTTCTACTCCGAAGTTGGATAGGGCCATGAAGCCATAAATGACCCAAAACCAAATTGGCTCTCCATTGGGACAGTGGGGATTGCAATTTTGTGTCGCGACTTAGGCGTAGGACTTAGCGTCGTTCCGTGGGTGCTTTACGCGATTTTTGCGACACCGATGATCGTGATGCTGTCTCATCGCGAGGTCGTCGGCGCTCCACTTTTGACCCGCGGGATCCTTTACGCCATGATTGCGGTGCCCGCGATTTACCTTCTATCTCGCCAAACAGGACTTGGCGGGTGATTATTACTGCCGCTGTGTGGCGCGCGGCGGCATTCCGCGCAACACGGGAGCGGGCAATGGTCCGCTCACGGCACTGGATCAAGAGCAAGAACCCACAGCATCCGGCGGTGAAGCGAGAAGCCGAAGAGGGGCACCACCGACGACCTACGGCAAAGGCAAGGGTCGCGTCGGCGTTCGCTTCGGCTGTTCCGGCTTTTCCGGCTTTTCCGGCTGTTCACGATACCAAATCGTGAGGACAAATTTGTGCTCGTAAGGATGCGTCGCCCCTACGTGCGGTGGGAACACTAGAACGGGAAATGTCGGTTCAATCTTCAGAACCTCAATCGTTGGGTGGGCTTTGAGCCAATGATTGGCCGCTTCCTCGACCAGCTCTACGCGGTGCCCTTCGAACACTTTTATCTGCATTGCGCACCTCTTGTAGCTCGGGAGCCGCGATCTGCTTCTGAGCGGCCATACCCACGGCGGTCAGATCTGTCTGTCCGGGTCGATCCCGATCACCCTTGACACCTGCTAGGGGTCGGCAAGGCCCCAATTTCGATCTAAGATCAACCCGCACCCTGCTGTCACAACTCGACCAAGCCTGAAGTCTGTCGTGACAACGGGATAGCCCATCCCATATCCCCAGTTGGAGGTCACCATGGCTAGGCCATATCTTCCCTCATTCTTCGGACGCGGCGATGATCCGTTTGGGTCGCTGTTCCGTGAGGTTCAAAAGACATTTGAAGACTTCTCACAGCGCACTCACGCGCGGTTTAGTGCGGACACGCTATCGCCAAAGATCGACATCGCCGAGAGCAAGGACGCGATTGACATGACGGCAGAGTTGCCCGGCGTCGATGAGAAGGATCTCGATGTAACACTCGCTAATGGGATGCTGACCATCCGCGGCGAGAAAAAGACCGAGCGCGACGAGCAGGACAAGGATAAGAACTGGTACGTGGTGGAACGCAGTTATGGCTCGTTCAGCCGAACAATCCCGCTGTCCTTCGATCCCGACCCCGCGAAGGTCGAGGCGAAGTTTGATAAGGGCGTATTGCACATCCGCTTACCAAAGCCAGCGGAGGTCGCGCAGAAGCAGCAAAAGATCGAGATCAAAAAAGGCTAAAGCGAATGAGGACCTCGGCACACAGTCCTGCTGCGCGCCGATGAGGGTGCGGCCAGCGCACCGATCTGCCGCACCCGGTCCGACTGCTGCGCGCGCGCCGCCAGCGGCCACGCCGCGGCAGCGCCGCCGAGCAGCGTGATGAACTCGCGCCGTCTCATTCGCGCACCTCGTTGGCCCGGGCGATGAAGGCATCAGATAAAGAAACGCCGAGCGATGCCGCCGTCTTGAGATTAACCGCCATGTAAAAGCGCGGCGATTGCTCGATCGGCATGTCAGATGGCTTGGCACCCCCTGCAATCCGGTGGACATAGCTCGCAATGTCATAGAACAGCCCCATCAGGTCGAAGCCGTAACTGATCAGCGCGCCGGCCTCCATGTTCTCTCGGAATGCCGCGACCGACGGAATCCGGCGCTCGAGCAATGCTTGCGCAATGGCGGCGCGGTCGCGCAGAAATATCGGGCCTGCCGGCAAAATGATCGGCTGCGCGCGGGCGTCGTCCATCGCCGCGAACGCGCTTGCGTAGCCCTGCTCGCCCTTGACTTCGATGAGGCGCGGCTCGAGGCCGAGCTTGCGGGCCCCCTCGGACGCCGCCTCGCCTTGCTCGCGCGAAGTCCCGTCAAAAGCGATTCCGACGACTGCCGCGCTCGGGAACGCCTCACGAGCGATCTCGACGCGCTTGGCGGCAAGCTCGACCTGGCGAACGAAAATACCCGTCACATTGCCACCCGGACGCGACAGATTCGTCACATAACCTCTTGCCAGCGGATCAAAATCCACCGCCAAAAAGGCGATCGGCCTATCCTGTGCAGCCGAGAGCGCCGCGCGTAGCGCCGGCTCGTTCCCGACCGCCAGGAACACGTCGATGTTGTGCCCCGCGAGCTCGCGATAGTTTCTATCGTAGCCTTCGACATCCGCGGTCTGGATATAATCGAATGTAAAGTTGCGGCCTTCCTGATAGCCGAGTTCGGCCATACGCTTGAGGAAATTTGCATAATGTGGGGCCTCTCGGGACTGCATACCGACGAAGCCGACGCGAAGCATCTTGTGCTGCTGCGCGCGCACTGCGAGCGGCCACGCCGCCGCGCCGCCGAGAAGCGTGATGAACGCGCGCCTTTTCATTCAATCACCTCGTCGGCGCGGGCGAGCAGCGTCGGCGGGACTTCGAGGCCGAGCGCCTTGGCCGCCGGGTGATTGATAACAAGTTCGAACTTGGTCGCCTGCAGGACTGGCAGGTCAGCCGCCTTAGCGCCCTTGAGGACGCGTCCGGCGTAGACTCCGACTTGCCGATACGCATCGGTTAGGCTGGTGCCGTAGCTCATCAGCCCCCCGATCTCCGGATACTCACGCGACCCATACGAGGCAGGGACTGCGTAACGCGCCGCTAGAAGGGCCAACTGGATACGTCGGCTGAACAGGAAAGCGCCGCCGCCGACCAAAAGTGCGTCGGGCCGCTCGCGCCCAAACGAGGCGAAGGCCGCTTCAATGTCACGGCTAGTGCTGGCATGAACGACTTGGATTTGCAGTCCCATGGTGCGGGCAGCCGTTTTCGCGTCTTCCAAGATGCTGTCCATAGTGGCAGGATCGATGAGCAGGGCAACGCGGGCGGCTGCGGGTACCAGTTCGCGCAAAAGTCCCAAGCGCTTTGCCGCCAACTCACCGCTGAAGAAATTGATGCCGGTTGCGTTGCCGCCGGGCCGAGCGAGGCTCGCGACCAGACCGAGCCTGACCGGGTCTTCGGGGACGGTGAAGACGATGGGGATCGTTGCGGTTGCCGCCTTGGCCGCCAATGCTACGGGGCTGCCTCCGGTCGCGACGATGACGGCGACCTGCCGCCGAACCAACTCGGCCGCCAGCGCCGGCAGCCGATCGTATTGGCCCTCCGCCCAGCGGTACTCGATCGCCACGTTCTCACCCTCGACGAAGCCGGCTTCCTTCAGTCCATGGCGGAATGCGCGCAGACGGTCCGCGAAGGCTTCAGGCGATGAAGCGTTGAGAAACCCGATCACCGGCATCGCGGGCTGCTGCGCACGCGCGCGCCTCACCTTGGTCGCAAGCAGCAGACCGCTGCCACCGACCAGTGCAATGAACTCACTCCGCGTCATGTCGGGCATGGGGACTTCCTCCCCTATGCGCTGATCAGCCCGCCAACCGGCCCGTGCACGCAGTTTCCGCACCTCCAACCTGCCGCAAGGGGGCCTGCAAGTCCTTGGGGCAGATCTGAATTGTTCTGAATCGAGGGGGGCGCTGCGGCCGCTAACGCGCTTTCAGATTCAGAACAATTCAGATCTAGCCCAAGGACCTGAAGGCCACTTTGGAGGATGATCTTCAGCAAGCTAGGGCAAGTCCGCGATCTGCGGAGGCCGGTGTCAACACGGAGGGGCAAAATACAAGATTGACGCCGCGCTCAACGCCAGGTTCCGGCAAAACTTGAGGATGGGGACCATGTCAACCAGCGAAGGAGTACAAAAACGAAATGCCTTTACCGCCTTTGCCGCATTTCGCATCGAGGGCCTTGAAATCTCTTTGAATCACGCTCGCGAGATTGCAGTCCGGGAAGAACTGGACGCCGTAGGGCAATACCTTGAAGAGGCGCAAGGATACTTGGCGCAGATTCGGGTATTACATGAAGAAGCCCTGACTGAGTTCAGCAGAGCGCAGGGAGAATAAGCCTGCCGTCCGTTGATTGCGTGGTCGGCTGCTCGACCGGCAAGTCGACGGGCTTCACGCCCTTGAGAATGCGGCCATGTAGACGCCGACTTGGCGCTACACATCCGCAACGTTGGTCCATAGCTCATCGCCGTCGTGGGGGATGGTCTACCAAGCTATGACGCGGGCGCACGATTTACCCTGAGGTCCTTGAGACGGCCCGCGACGCGAGCAAGGCGACTGCCGAGGTTGCGTGCAGTTGTGAGCTCTGCTTCGACCGGCTGCCGCGAGCCGTCGGTTCCGGCTAGCGTGCTGGGTCCGTAGGGCGAGCCACCGATGCCGTCGGTTACGAGTATTTGCGGGTTCTGTCCGTATGGGGTGCCGACAAACACCATGCCGAGATGGATCAACGGGACGAGCGCCGTCAGGATCGTCGTCTCCTGGCCCCCGTGGATGCTTGCGGTGCTCGTGAAAATCCCGGTGGCCTTGTCCTCAAGCTCGCCTTTGAGCCAGAGGCCACCCGTGGTGTCTACAAACTGCTTCATCTGCGCGCTCATGTTGCCATAGCGGGTCGGCGTCCCCCAGGCGATGCCATCGGCCCAGCGCAAATCGTCGTGCGTGACCGCAGGAATGTCGGCCTGTGCCTGCTGTGCCCGCACATAGGCGTCCTGGGCTGATAGCGCCTTGCGCGCCTCTTCGAGCTCCGCGATCCGGCGCAGCCGCACGGTGATGTCGGGCACGCTCTCCGCGCCCTCGGCCACAGCCAGCGCCATTCGGTGAATGTGACCGTAGGTGCTGTAAAATGTGACAAGAACGTTCGTCGTCATCTCCGAGCACTCCCTTCGATCGGGTCTCGGTGAGATCTATAGGCTCCCGAGCGGATGATCGCCAGTTCGGCCCTCCGCTCACTCTGGGTCAAAATGATCAGGCTAGAGTCTCATCAGGTTCAACTCAACAATAGTCAGTTCTAATTGATGGATACGTTCGCGTATCATCTCTATTTGCCATTTTAGCGCGTCGCCGATCGATACCAGGCCGGCGAGGCGATCCTTGTCGAGCACCGGCATATGGCGGAATTTGCCTTTCGTCATGCGGTCCATAACGCTGCTGATCGAATCGTTCACGTCGCAGGTGGAGACGTTACGCGTCATCACCTGCGCAACCGGCAGCTGCAGAACGGTACTTCCGGTATCCGCCATCGTGCGCACGATGTCGCGCTCCGACAGAATGCCGACGAGGCGCCCGTCGCCGTCGAGGACCACCAGAGCACCGATGCGATGCGTGGAGAGCAACTTCGCCGCCGCCGCCAGATCGGCTGTCGGTTCGATGCAGACGATATTGTCACCCTTGGGGCAAGAATGGTCTTCAAGCTCATGCCAGGCTCCGTC
>WNFV01017750.1_pt1 | contig 14654 bp, 10 predicted proteins | sample 5400101 | NCBI WGS metagenome assembly WNFV01 (sample SAMN13153361, study PRJNA577476) | soil metagenome | isolation source: 115 cm soil or saprolite under grassland replicate 1 | place: USA:California | collected 2016-06-15 | reverse complement strand
ACTCGGCGGTTGCGACAGCTACATCATCTGCGTCCCGACCCCGCTGGTCGACAGAGCGCCCAACCTGTCCATGGTGATCTCGGCGGTGGACGTGGTAGCCGCGAACCTGGCGCTCGGGGATCTGGTGGTTCTGGAGTCGACGACCTACCCCGGCACCACCGAGGAGGTGATCGCCCCGAGGATCGCCGAGGCGACTGGCCTGCGGGCGGGCGCGGAATACCACCTTGCCTTCTCGCCCGAGCGCATCGATCCGGGTAACCGGAGCTATGGGATCGGCAACACCCCCAAGATCGTGGGCGGAGTGGGACCGGCGGCGGCGCGAGCCGCCCAGGATCTGTACCGATCGTTCGTCGACGAGGTGCACGTGGTCTCCAGCCCACGGGAGGCCGAGATGGCCAAGCTCCTGGAGAACACGTTCCGCCACGTGAATATCGCCCTGGTCAATGAGATGGCCGTGTTCTGCCAGGAGCTTGGGGTGAATCTGTGGGAGGTGATCGACGCCGCGGCGACCAAGCCCTTCGGGTTCATGCCCTTCAGGCCCGGGCCGGGGGTCGGCGGGCACTGCATCCCGATCGATCCCTCGTACCTGTCGTGGCACGTACGCCGGCTCGGCTATTCATTCCGGTTCGTCGAGCTCGCCTGCGAGATCAACGACCGCATGCCCGATTACATCGCGTTTCGCGCGGCCGAGCTCCTCAACCGGGAACGCAAGGCGATCAACGGCTCCCGCATCCTGATCCTGGGAGTCGCCTACAAGCGGGACGTCAGCGACACACGAGAGTCACCGGCTGGCGGGTTGGCGCGCCGTCTGGCCTCTCGCGGCGGGACCGTCGTCTGGCACGACCCGCTGGTCGACCGCTTCCAGCTCGACTCGGTGCCATTTCACCGGATCGAGGACCTGTCCGAACGGCTCTTCCAGAGGATCGACCTGGTGATTATCCACACCGACCATTCGGCGTACGACTGGGCATGGATCGTCGAGAATTCGCCGTTGGTGCTCGACACGCGCAACGCCACCGAGGGCCTGGCGGATCCACGCGTCGAGCGTCTCTGACCACCCAGGCCGATGGACGGGTGCCCAGCACCGGCCGAAGGAGGCTCCTTCTCCAGATGGACGATCAGCGGCAGCAGATGTCCCTGACCGACGAGCGCGTCGAGCTGTTCGGCATTCCGGTCGATGCGCTGACGCTCGACCAGACCATCGATCGGATCCGTGGTTGGGTGGAGGCTGGTGGCGTCCACCAGCACGTCGCGGTCAACGCGGCCAAGATCGTCGCGCTGTCCGACAGTCGTGCCTTGGCCGGCGTGGTGCGCAACTGCCATATGGTGAGCCCGGACGGCGTGCCGGTCGTCTGGGCGAGCCGCCTGCTCGGCCGCCCGCTCCCGGGGCGGGTGAACGGCACCGACCTCATGGAGCGTCTGGTCGAGGTCGCCGCCGAGACCGGTCGGAAGGTCTTCTTCCTCGGGGCGCGCCCGGAGATCGTGCAGCAGGTCGTGGCGGTCTTTCGGTCGCGTCACCCTTCGCTGGAGGTGGCCGGGTACCGCGACGGATACTGGTCGGATGACGAGGAGCTCATCAGAGAGATCCGCGAGGCCCGGCCCGACTATCTGTTCGTGGGCATACCCAGCCCCAGGAAGGAGCTCTGGGTCGCCGCGCACCGCGAGGAGCTCGGCGTGCCGTTCGTGATGGGCGTCGGAGGGTCCTTCGACGTCGTGGCAGGGCGCTATCGGCGAGCCCCCGGCTGGGTCTGCTCCCATGGGCTCGAGTGGCTGTGGCGGCTGTGCCAGGAGCCTCGCAGGCTCTGGAAGCGCTACCTGATCGGCAACACCAGGTTCCTCACGCTGCTCGCCCGCGAGCTGGCACGTAGCTGGCGCGACGGCGGCCGGTAGACGGCGATGTGTGGCCTGGTCGCCACCTTTGGGCCCGCGCCGGCTGAACTGGCCGACGTGGAGCTTGCCTGCCGAGCCATCGCCCACCGCGGTCCGGACGGTCAGGGCATCTGGACGGGAAGGGCCGGACGCCTGGCGGCGGACCTGGGGCACCGACGCCTGGCGATCCTCGACCCCTCCCCGGCGGGGGCGCAGCCCATGACCATCGATGGCGACTCTCTGGCAGTGTCCTATAACGGCGAGCTGTACAACTATCCACAGTTGCGCACCCAGCTCCAGAGCAGGGGCCACCGATTCCGCAGCCGCTGCGACACCGAGGCGCTCCTGCACGGGTACCGGGAGTGGGGTCTCCAGCTCGCCGCCCACCTGGAGGGCATGTTCGCCTTCGTCCTGGTCGACCAGCGAGCTGGGACCGTCCTTGCCGCGCGGGATCGCCTCGGCGTGAAGCCGCTCTACTGGTCACGCACGTCCAAGCGGATCTCGTTCGCCTCCGAGCCCAAGGCCCTGTTCTTCCTCGACCGCGACCTGCCGGTCGCCGCCGATCCGCTCGCCACTGCCGCGGTCCTCACCCTCTTATGGGTGCCGCACCCGCGCAGCAGCTTCCTCGGGGTCGAAAAGGTCGCGCCGGGTCATCAGGTCGTGCTCCAGGACGGCCAGGTGCGGGTCGAACGCTACTGGGACCTGGTGGCGGCATGGTCGCAGCAGCGGGCGGCCGGCCCGCCGGCCACGCCCGCCACGCTGGCGGCCGCCCTCGGCGAGGCCGTCGACGGGCAGCTCCTGGCCGATGTGCCGGTCGGCGTCCTGCTCTCCGGCGGCCTGGACTCCTGCTTGGTGCTGGAGCTGATGTCCAGGGCCACCCGCCAGCCAACCATCCCGACCATCGCGGTGGGCTATGAACCCGATGCCCAGGAGTTCGAGTTCCTCCCGGACGACGCGGCCTGGGCTCGGGACTTCGCCAGCCGAGTCTCCCCCGCCGAGCACGCTGAGCTGCTCCTGGCCGGTGAGCACTGGAAGGACGCGGCCGATCTGATCTGGCACCTGGACGATCTCGTCGCCGACCCGGCGGCGCTGTCCATGCGGCTGATGGCCGAGGCCGCGAGGCCAAAGGCGAAGGTGCTGCTGTCCGGTGTCGGCGCGGAGGAGCTGCTGGCAGGCTACCCGCGCTACCTGGCCCTGGGCTCCATCGGGCGGCTCCAGGCGGCGCCGCGGGGGGTCAGGCGGATGCTCGCCGCCGCGACGCGAGCGCTGCCGGCGTCCAGGCCAGGCCCGCTGCTGCCGGTAAGGCGGAACGCGGGCAAGTACGCCGAGGTCCTCGCCCAGCCTCCGGGCTGGTTCCGTTTCTTCAGCTACCACGACGAGCGGCGGCTTGCCAGCCTGGTCGGAAACGCTGGCCTTGCCGCGGAGCTGTTCGGCTGGATGTGCGCGCGGGAGGAGCGCGTTGCCGGGCTGCCCCCGCGCGAGCGCGCCACGCTCACCGATCTGTGCGACTTCCTGCCGAACCTGAACCTGTCCTACGTCGACAAGGCATCGATGGCCGAGGGGGTCGAGGTGCGCGTCCCGCTGATCGACGAGCGCATGGTGGCGGCGGCCGCGCGCCTGCCCGATCCGCTGTTCGTGGCCAGGGGGGTCACCAAGCGAGGCCTCAAGCTGGCGGCCGAGCCCTACCTGCCGAAGGAGTTCATCTACCGGAAGAAGGCGGGCCTGGGTGGCCCCGTCCGCTTCTGGGTGGCCGCCAGCATGGGCGACGCGCTCGACGCCCGTGTCGAGGATCTCGCCGGACGGGGCTGGGTCGACCAGGCGGCGGCGCGGGCCCTGGTGGCGGAGCACCGCCGCGGCCAGGCGGACCGCGCCCTTGCCTGCTGGGCGATGTTCAGCCTGTCGCTGTGGGCTGAGCGCTTCCTCGACGTGCCAAGGGACCGCTGGCTCGGATGAGCGCGCCGGACGACATCAGGGAATTCTGGTCGCGGCACGCCCCGGGGCTCAAGTGGCTGCCGGGCTCGGACCGCGTGCCGGTGTCCCAGGAGCGCTGCGCGGCGGTGCGCGCCGCCCGGTACCGGCTGGAGCCGCACCTGGAGGAGCTCGCCGGCTTCACAAGCCATGCGGGACGGGTCGTCCTGGAGATCGGCTGCGGGATCGGCACCGACGGGGCGCGCTTCCTGGAGGGCGGGGCCAGCTACGTCGGCTCCGATTCGAGCGGGGTCGCCGTCCGCACGGCCCGTGCGACCTTCGACCTCCTCGGATTGCCAGGGGCGGTGCTGGCGGCGGACGCCACCGCCGTGCCGGTCCGCACGGCGAGCGTCGACGTCGTCTACTCGAACGGCGTGCTGCACCACGTGCCGGACACGCGGGGCGCGGTCGACGAGATCCATCGGGTGCTCCGACCAGGTGGGCGGTGCGTGGTGATGCTCTATCACCGCTCGTCGCTCAACTACCGGTTCAACATCCTGGTCCTGCGGCGCCTCGGCGCGGTCCTGCTGCTGCTGCCCCGCGGCACGCGGCTGGTGCGGATGCTGACCGGCGAGTCCGAGGAGACGTCCGGCAGGTGGAGATCGAGGTCCGTCACCTGAACCTGCGGACCATGCCCGCCCTGGACCGGTGGTTGGGCGAGCGGCTCGAGCAACGCCTGGCGCGGCGGTGGGGCTGGCACCTGTACGTGCTGGCGACGCGCTGACCTACGCCGGCTCCCCGCTAGCGGACCCCCTCGGCGATCACGTACCAGCCCCAGACCGCCCCGATGAGGCGGCCGAGCCACCCCCCGCTCGGCGCGTGGAACCCGGCCGAATGCACGGTCCGGGCCCGCACCTCATGGAACTCCCCGAGCAGCCGCCGCGCGCTCCGCCGCGAGTACAGCCGCAGTCGCGGCCGGATGCCCTCCTCGACCGAGCCCTGCTCGCAGCGGGCGATGAAGTCGTCCCACGACTCATTCCGAAAGCCCGCGGTGAGCAGGTACCGGACCAGGACGTGCGCGGCGAACAGGCTCCAGCGGTGGTACAGCCCCACGACCACCCGCCCACCGGGTCGCAGCACGCGCCGGATCTCGCGGAGCGCCGTGGCCGGATCGTCGGTGTGGTGAAGCACACCAAACGAGTAGACCAGATCGAATCCCCCATCAGCGAACGGCAACGCCTCGCCGTCGGCGACCAGCGTCGCACCCTTGACCTGCCAGTGATCGATCGCCCCGCCGGCGAGCCGCGCGCCGGTCTCGGCCAGGTCGATGCCGACGACATGCTGGAAATGGCGGCCAAGGTAGGCCAGGTCGGTGCCCGCGCCGCAGCCAACCTCGAGCAGCCGGCCGCCCCTGTAGCCGTCCAGCAGTCGCGTGTGCCACGGCTGCTGGCGATACCTGGTGGTGCGCATCTCCTGGTAGAACCGCGGGCTGCGCCAGGGCGACGAAGCCAGCCCCGTGCCCGCCGGGTGGCGCCCCCACAGCGCCGACGCCTTGCGCCGGGCAGCGTTCATGACCTCCCTCCTGGGGTCCCCAGTCCCGCGTAGAGCCGCGTCACCTTCGCGCTCTCCAGCCGCCACGAGAAACGGCGCCGCGCGACCCACCAGGCGCGGCGCCGCAGCTCCGGCAGATCCGGCTCCAGATGCTTGATCGCCATGACGATCGAGGCCGGGTCCGCGGGGTCGAAGACCGCCCCCACCGGCCCCTCCGGGTTGTCGAGCAGCGCCCGCCGCACCTCCGGGAAGTCGCTGCCCACCGCCGGGACGCCCGCCATGAGGTACTCGAAGAGCTTGTTGGTGTCGCCGAGGTAGTTGTTGAGGTGCACCCGCTTCAGGGGCACCACGCCGAGGTCGGCGCCGGCGGTGATGTCCAGCAGCCGATCGAGGGGCACCTTCGGGACGAGATGGGCGCGGTCGCCGAGGTCCGCGGCTCGCAGGATCTCGGCGAGGCGGGCGAGGTTCCGCGGGCTCCCGAACCCGACCAGCACCCAGTGCCACTCCGGGAGGTCCCGCAGCGCCGTCGCCACCGCCTCGAAGCAGCGATCGGCGACGTACAACCCGCCCTGGTAGAGCAGGATGCGACCGTCAGACGGGATGCTGAACCGGCGGCGCAGGTCCTCTGGTTGGACGGCGGGCGGCTCGACGGGATAGTTGCCGAGCACGAGCGGGGCGGGGCCGCCGTGCAGCCGGCTGAAGAAGCGTGCCCTCGACTCGTTGGTGGTGACGACCGCGTCCGCCCGGCGCCAGATCATCCGCTCGTAGCGCGCGGCCAGGCCGCGGAAGCGCCGCCGCACCATCGGGACGGTCAGCTCGTGCGCGTCGTAGACCAGTTTGGCCCGGCGCAGCCGGGCGGCCAGCGCGCACGGCAGCGTCAAGTGCAGGTTGTGGGCATGGACGGCGTCGGCGGGCGCCGCAAGGACCGCGATCGACGCTCGCGCGAAGAACATGGCGGCACCCGACAGCCGGCGCGGGCGCGAGCTGCCGCGGGCGGGGAAGGGCAACAGCCGGTAGAGCACGCCGTCGGCGTCCCGGCGGACCGGCCGGCGGACCTGGTAGTCGAAGCCGATCACGCTGACGCGGTGGCCGGCGTCCGCGAGCGCGGCCGCTTCCCGCCGCACGCGAGCGTCGCTCGACAGGTCCGATACGACCGCCATGACAATCCTCACCGGCGCCTCCGTGGCTCGATCGGGACGAACTGGAACTGCCACCGGGTGGGCCCGCGCACCACCACCTGTCCCCGCAGTGACGTGCTCGGGCGAATGGCCCCGTAGGCCGGGGAGACCTGCGAGTCGACGGGGGCCAGCCGGATCTCAGGCCCGTCGACCTGCCGGAGGGCGGTCTCGACGGAGCCGACCCGCAGCAGCCAGCCACCCGCCCGCCGCTCGGCCACGGTTCCGGGCGCGAGCGGGAACGTCACCACCGCCAGGTGCTCCCCCCGGCAGCGGATCTCGTCGGCGACCAGCAGCCGGTCGGGCCACAGCTCGAAGCCGCGGCGGTGGAGCACCGGGTCGGGCAGCCGCTGGTAGCCGCGGTGGCCGGCGCGCACGCGCTGCGGCGTCCCGTCGAGGTCCACCTGCTCCACGACTGGCCGGTCCAGTCCCTGGAGCCGGAACGGGGCGCCGTGCTCGATCGGGTTGATCTCCTGGCCGTCGATCTCGACGGTGGCGTGCGCGCGGGTGCCGCGGAAGCGGTCGCGGAGCACCGGGTCGCGCGTGTACGTCCCGCTGCCCGGGTCCGTCACCAGCTCGCGCCCCCGCACGGCCAGCACGAAGCTCAGGGTGTCGTTGTGCGCGTGGCCGCCGTTGCCCCGCTGGCCGACCTCGCCGCACTCCACCAGGCACCAGATGGCCCGGTTGGCGAGCACGAAGCGGCCAGACCTGGGTAGTGCCACCACCGGTGCCCGCGGCGGCGGCGCCGCGGCGGCACCACCCACCGCCCATTGCTGGAACTCGCCGCCGGCGCACTGGCTCGCGGACCCGGCCAGCAGTGCCCGGCCGGTGCCGATCAACGGAGCCGGATCGCGCGGGTGGCGCTCCGAGGCCAGGTTCACCACCAGCCCGCTGTCGTCGTCACCGACCGCGGGGAGCAGCCCGTCCGGCTCGCGGAGCGACGCCAGGACCTCGATGGCGCGCCCGAGGCGCGCGCCGGCGGCCGGCGGCGGCCGGAGCCCGAGCCGGTCCATGGCCAGGACGCCGAACAGGACCAGCTCGGTGGACAGCCGGTGATAGCCGATGGACGCCTCGAAGTTCACGCCGTCCTCGTCGAGAGCGGGCAGCATGGCACCGACCAGGCGGTCGACGGAGCGGTCCTGGAGGATCTCGCTCGCCCACACCAGGTTGACGGCGCGGATGCCCACCTCCATGGCGTTGCACCAGTTCACGCCGCGCCCGATCGGGTTGTCCCGACGCCAGCACTCCAGCAGCCCAGCCGCCGCACGTGCGTACCCCGGGTCGCCGGTGTACCGCCCCGCCCGGGCGAGGGCGACCAGCCAGTGCATCCGGCTGGCCTCCCACGGCACCTTGATGTCGGCGCCAAAGGACGCCGTGACCATCGCCCGGCGGCCGCGCGCGTCCGAGCGCCAGCTCGCGCCGGTGACGGGGTCGCTGTGCCACGACGGCGGGCGGCCGAAGTCGAGCAGCCCGTGACCGAGGACTTGGAAGCGCCCGGCGATGGCCGCGTCGGCCTCGCGCAGGCACGCCTCGAGGGCGCCCGGCGGCAGGGACTCGGCCGACGGCGGCGACCACCCCTGAGACAGGAAGGGCGCCCAGGGCTTGCCGCCGGTCGCCAATACCCGTTCGGACGACCGGTCGCGCAGCAGCGTCGCCGAGCGGAGCCCGCCGCGGGCGGCCCGCCAGGCGATCTCGGCCGCCACCACGCCGGGCGGCAGCGACCTCGCCCGCCGCAGCCGCGCCACCACCGCGCGCATCACGACAGCGCCTCCGAGCTGAGCAGCCGCACAACGCGCCGGTACGAAGCCATGTGCGCGGCGAGGTTGCACAGCAGCGCGACCAGGCTGGCCCAGGCCGCCCCGACGGCGCCGAACGGGGGGATGAGCGCTACGTTCAGCACCAGGTTGCTGCAGGTGAGCGCCAGCGCGGCGTTGCGGAGCTCCGGCCCGCGGCCGTGAGCGGCCAGGAAGCCGTTGTAGATCGAGGTGACCGACCGCACCGAGGCCGCCAGTGCCAGCGGCGGCAGCAGGCCCACGACCGGGAGGTATGCCGACCCCACCACCAGGCTCACGAACGGCCGCACCAGCGCGCATGCCAGGCCGGCGGTCGCCAGCGAGAGCAGGCCGGCGCTCAGCAGCCACGACTGTTCGAGCCGGGGCTCCCGGGCCATCCGGGGGAACAGCGCCGCCGCAAGGCCCGCTCCCGGCAGGGCCACGGGGTAGGCGATGGCGTTGGCCAGCGCGTAGAAGCCGACCGAGCGCGCATCGGTGAACGCGGCCACCATCAGCGTGTCCATGTTGTAGGTCCCGGTGCTCAGGACCCGGCCGAGGTAGACCTGGAAGCCGTACTGGCGCGCCTCCCGCACGAACCCGCGGACCTGCGGGGCGAGGTTCCGGTAGGCGGGCCGCAGCCGAAGGGTGTAGGCGGTCCAGGCGAGCAGGAGCGCGCCCGATTCGACGGCGAGGGCCAGGGCGACGCTGAGGCGGTGGCCGGCCAGCAGCAGGGCGCCGAGCGCGGCGGCCGCGGCGGCGCGGGTGGCCGTGCGGGTCAGCGAATAGAGCCTGATGCGGTCGAGGCCCTGCGCGAGCAGGAGCGCCACGAAGTCGTAGGGGTAGACGAGCGCGAGCGGGGCCACGGACCGCAACGCGGTGCCGGCGTCCACGTGGAACCAGCCGTCCACCCCGAAGGACAGGGCGAACACCAGCACCGCGAAGGCGACGCCGACCGGCAGGTACGCGGTGGTGGCGGCGGCCACCACCTCGCCAGGGTGGCCGCGACCTTGCGCGAGCCGCCTGGCGGTCGGCAGGAACAACCCGAACTCGAAGAACATCGCGGCGAAGGCGAGCGCCGAGGTGGCGAAGGAGTAGCTGCCGTACTGGGTGGTGGAGAGACTGCGCGCCAGGAGCAGGGTGACGATGCCGCCGAGCGCGGTGGTGAGGACGTCAGCCCCCGCGAAGACGATCACGCGGCTGGTGACCGGCGAGGTGGCGAGCCGGGCGAGCGCTGCCGAGCCTCGGCGGCGTGGCGACTCGACAGGACGCTCGAGGCGGGGTTCCATCGGTCAGATCATGGCCCCGAGCGGCTCCAGGAGAGGCTCCAGGGGCTCCCGCTCGATCCAGTACCGGTGCCAGAGGCCGAAGTTGAGCACGGGCCACAGCACCGCCTGGTTGCGGGCGCCCCGCGCGTGCCGGGCGAGCAGGTCGGAGACCGCTCCGGCGTCGAAATAGGACCGCAGCGCGTCGCCGGCGAGCAGCCGGGCCAGCAATCCGTCCATGCGGGAGGTCAGCCACTCCTGGACGGGCGCGCCGAACCCCTGCTTGGGCCGGCTGAGCACGTGGTCGGGAAGCAGGTCGCCGACCGCCTGGCGGAGGACGACCTTGCTGACCTCACCGTCGAGCTTGGCCTCCAGCGGCAGGCGGTAGACGAACTCCACCAGCTCGGGCGCCAGGAACGGGACCCGTGCCTCCACGCCGTTCGCCATCGAAAAGCGGTCGATGCGCATCAGCAGCAGCTCGGGCAGGCGCAGGCCGAACTCGTGCTCCTGCGTGTCGAAGGCGAGGGCGCTCAGCGGGTCGGCGGCGCAGCCGCGCCCGCCGTCCGACGGCGACCACGCCAGGGCGTCGTGTGGGCGGCGCAGGAGCCGTGCCCGTTCGTGGCTGGTGGCTCCCGCGGGCATGTGGGCCGGTGACAGGCGGCCGCGGTCGATCTGGTCGAGCAGCTCCCGCCGGTACGGGCGGCTCCGGCCCGAGGCGGCCAGTACGCGCGGCAGCAGGGAGCGCACCGGGGCGGGGAGCGTCAGCAGCGCCCGCAGCGTGCTCCACCGCGCCAGCACGTCCCGGTACCGCGGGTACCCCCAGAACAGCTCGTCCGCGCCCTCCCCGGCGAGCACGACCTTGACGCCCTGCTGGCGGGCGAGCCCGCAGACGAAGTGCAGCGGGATGCAGACGGGATCCGCCAGCGGCTCGTCCTGGTGGTGGACCAGGCCCGGCAGGAACGCCAGGGCGTCCCGTTCGGAGACGGCGACCTCGTGGTGGTCGGTCCCGAAGTGCCTGGCCACCCTGCGCGCTTCGGCGCGCTCGTCGACGGGGCCCTCGCCGGCGAAGCCGACCGAGAAGGTGGACAGGGAGCTGGTCCGCTCGCGGACCAGGGCGAGCAGGGTGGTGGAGTCGAGGCCGCCGCTGAGCAGGACGCCGAGGGGGACGTCGCTCATGAGCCTGGCCTCGGCCGACCGCTCGAGGAGGTGACGGACGCGGCGCGCGGCCTCCGCCAGCGGTTGGGGCGACCAGCGACGCGGCGTGAACAGGTCCCAGTACCTGGCCAGGCGGAGACCGCCGGCATCGCAGGTCGCCATCGTGGCCGGTGGCAGCTTGTTGACGCCCTCGAACAGCGTGTGCGGGCTGGGGGTGACGAGATGGGTGAGGTAGGAGGGGATGGCCTCCTGGTTGACCGCCCGCCGGACCAGCGGATGCTCGAGCAGCGCCTTGATCTCGGAGCCGAACACCAGCACGCCGCCCCGGTCGGCCCAATACAGGGGTTTCTCACCGAGGCGGTCGCGTGCCAGCAGCAGCCGGCGCCGGCGCTGGTCCCAGAGGGCGAAGGCGAACATGCCGTCCAGGCGCTCGAGGCAGCGGTCGCCGTCGCGGGCGTACAGGTGCAGGATGACCTCGGTGTCGCAGGAGGTCCGGAAGCGGACGCCGTCGCGCTCCAGCTCGTCGCGCAGTGCGGGGTAGTTGTAGATCTCGCCGTTGAAGACCAGGCATTCGCCGTGCTCGCCGAACATCGGCTGCGCCCCGCCCGCGGGGTCGACGATGGCCAGGCGGCGGTGGCCGAGCCCCAGGTGCTCGTCAGGGCTGACGTACAGGCCCTCGCCGTCGGGACCGCGGTGCCGCAGGGTGTCCCGCATGACCCGGATCAGATCCTCCGAGACCCCGCCGGCGCGCCGGCCGTACTCGTAGACCCCGACGATGCCGCACACGGTCTCAGGGCCCCTCCGGGGTCGGCGATCCGGCCGCCACGGCCGGCGGCGGCTCGGTGGCTTCCAGCCGCTCCAGGATGGCGGCGGCGCGGTGGTCCCAGGTGTGCCGGTGCACGGCGTCGCGGCGTGCCTGGCGGCCGAGTTGCTCGCCCCGGTCCCGCGACCCGAGCACGCTTCGGATGGCCTTGGCGAGATCCGCGGGGTCCCCTGGCCGGGCAAGGCACGCGTTGCGCCCGTCCTCCAGCACCTCCGCCAGTTGGTCCAGCCGGCTCGCCACGATCGGCCGGCCGAGCGCCATGTACTCGAACAGCTTGGTCGGCGAGCCGAAGAACGGGACGCCGGGCAGGGGCACGGTCGGTGAGACCAGGACGTCGCAGGCGGCCAGGCGTGCCAGGGCCGTGCCGTGGGGCACGACCCCGAGCCAGAGCACCCGCTCGGCCACGCCCAGCGACCTGGCCAGAGCGGCGCATTCGGCCCGCCGCTCGCCGTCTCCGATCATCAGGAGCCGGGTGGGCGGAGACAACAGGCTCAGCGCTCGGATCAGCACTTCCGCGCCGTGCCAGGGTCCGAAGGTGCCGACCCAGCCGAGCAGGGGTCCGTCCCCATGATCCCGGAGTTCCTGGTTCCGGCCGTCACCGGCCAGGTCCGGCCGGACCGCCCGCACGTCGACGCCGTTGGGGACGACGACGACCCGATCGGGCGTGGCTCCCGCCTGGCGGGCCATCTCGGCCGCCGGCTCCGAGACGGCGACGACGAGGTCGGCGGCCGCGGCGATCCGCCGCTCCAGCGACACGGCCAGCGGCGTGAACACGCCCTCGAGCAGCAGCCGCCGTTCCCAGTGGGCGCGGGCCCAGACCGCTGAGCCGTTCCACTCCAGGACCAGCGGCCGTCCGAGCGCTCCGGCGACGGCCGCCCCGGCGGTCAGGAAGGCCGAGTGGCGCTGGTAGACGACGGTTGGCCGCAGGCGCTCGGCCAGGCGCAGCCCTGCCCGCGTGAGCCGCCCGTCGGAGGTGATCTCGTGGACGCTGTGACAGACCCGCGCCGCCGGCGACAGCGGAGGGACGATCTCCAGGTCGTCCAAGACCTCGTGGAGCCGCTGAGGTGGTTGCGCCAGGGTGACCAGCCCAACCCGGAGCCCGGCGCGCCGGTACGCCCCGAGGATGCCGCTCAGGTGGGTGACCGCTCCGCCGGTGGAGCCACTGGATGCTCCAGTCCAGATGGCGAGCACCGCGCCGCGGCCGAGCCCGGACGTGGCGCGCACCGGCCCGGGGCGCCCACGGGCGTGCGGGAGCCGGGTGAGCCGCCCACCCACCAACGCGGCGCCCACCAGCATGTCGACCGGCATCCGGGCGCCGCGGCCGACGGCGCCCAGTCGCGTGACCGGGGCGACCTGCCCGGTCTCCTCGTCGGCCAGGTAGCGCAGCCGCACAGGGACCAGCGCGAGGGCGGCCTCGAACACCCGCGGATAGATCTCGCGCCGCCACGCGACGCTGTGCAGGAGCACGGCATCGATGCCCCGGTCACGAACGATCGCACCGAGCCGGTGCCAACGCTCGATCAGACCGGCGCCGTCGAGGACGAGCACCGGTTCGACGCCGGCGGCCCTGGCGAACGCCGTGGCCGCCGCCGGGGACGAGGCGGCGATGACCAGCCAGCGCTTGCCGGTCGGCAGCATCACACCGGTTTCCCCCGCGGTGCGTCGGCGCGCCCAGCGGCGGCGCCGAGCAGGACCAGGAAGAAGGCGTTGGAGCTACCGTACGGCCACATGGTCAGCGTCAGGGACATGACCAGGTAGGCCAGCGCGGCGCCACGCAGCGCTCCGAGCGCCAGCACGTCCTCTCGGTCCATCGATCGGCGGCGCAGGTCGCGCAGGAGGAACCAGGCGGCCACGCCCAGGGCGATCAGCGCCGAGAAGCCCAGCAGACCCTGCTCGACCAGGACGCTGATGAACGTGCTGTGGGGTGAGGTGAGCGCGGGGACCCCGTTGACGGCGACGTCCGGGACCTGCTCCTGTGCCAGCCTGAACTGGTTGACGCCGATCCCGACCAGCGGTGCGCCGCGGAAGATGGCCCAGCCCTCCTGATAGGCGGCGAAGCGGCCGTAGACGTTGCGCGAGTCGCCGAGGCGCTCGGACAGCACGCCGCCTCCGCCGAACAGGTACAGGCCAACCAGGACGCCGGACACCACGGCAGCCGAACCGCCGACACGGGTGCTGAAATCGCGCCGGGTCACCACCGTGGCGATGAGCACGAGCATGCACGCGAGCCAGGCAGCACGGAACAGCGTCAGGCCGATCGCCACCGCCTCCAGCGCCGCCACCGCGCCGCCGAGCACGCGCGCCGGGCCGCGGCGGGCTTGCGTCCAGTAGAGCGTCGCGGCGAAGCAGATGGTCAGGTTGAGCGCGAAGACCTCCGGGACGCTGTACGGCCCCGAAATGCGGACCATCTGAACGAAGGTGTCGTACCGCGGCACGCCGCCGCTGAGGGACGCCAGCTCGAACCCCCAGATGCGCTCGGCGATGCCGATCACCGCGAGCGCGGCGCCGGCCAGCGTGAACGCCCCGGCGAGGCGGCGAAACCGCTCACGGCTGCTGATCACGCGCCGGGCGACGAAGAACGATCCGACCGGCAGCAGGACGGCATCGACCAGCACGGCCCGCAGACCGGCGCTGTCCCCCACCGCCACCGCCGTCAGCAGGATCCTCGCGCTGAAGGCCAACCCCAGGCAGCCGACGGCGATCGAGAGCCGCCTGGACCAGGTGCTCCGCAATGTCGGCGATGGGCCCGCCAGCACGGCGGCCAGCACGGCGGCCACGAACCAGACGCGGTCGAAGGTCACCAGGGACTGCCCGCCAGGGACGCGTACCCAGGGGAACGCGAGCACACTGAGCGGGACCCACAGCAGCAACGCCGGCAGGAGCAGCCTCTGGAAGAGGAGCGCCAGGACGACCACGCAGGCCATGCCGACCAGCAACCCACCAGGCGGGGCGCCGTGGCTGCCCACGAGCCAGCCGAGCAGGAGCGGCCCCGCCAGCGCCGCCAGCCATCCGAGCCGCCAGTCCACCCGAGGCCGCCGGTCGGCCCGACCGCGCCGCTCGAGCGCCCCGGTCGCGGCCGCGCTCCCGTTGCCAGTCAGACGAGTCACCCCCGAAGTCGTGTCGCGTGATCAACTGGCGG
>WNFV01009161.1_pt1 | contig 14665 bp, 8 predicted proteins | sample 5400101 | NCBI WGS metagenome assembly WNFV01 (sample SAMN13153361, study PRJNA577476) | soil metagenome | isolation source: 115 cm soil or saprolite under grassland replicate 1 | place: USA:California | collected 2016-06-15 | reverse complement strand
GCGCCATCGGCCAAGCGTGCGCGCTGCGAGCACGGCAGGGCAATCCCCTGCAGAACAAGGCGATTCACCACTCCGACGCGGGATCGCAGTACACCTCGGTGCACTTCACCGAGTCGCTCCAGCTGCACGGCCTGAGCCCGTCGATCGGGTCGGTCGGCGACGCCTACGACAACGCGCTCGCCGAGACCACGATCGGCCTGTACAAGGCCGAGTGCATCCGCGACGACTCACCCTTCCGCTCCGGCCCGCTGCGCACCGTCGGCGACGTCGAACAGGCCACCTCGGCCTGGGTGCACTGGTACAACACCAGCCGCCTCATGCACCGCCTCGGCCGACGCCCACCCGCCGAGCACGAGGCCGACTACTATGCACGAACCCGTGACGACCAGCCGGTCGTTCACACATAACCGAGGGTGCATCAAACCCGGGACGCTTCATGAACACCCTCGGAGGGGGTCTGGCCCCGCGAGTGTGTGCGCGGATTGCCGACGGTCCCACACGCTCATCGGCGATCCGCGCACACACGTTCTCAAGGGGGCGGCCGCGGGATGAGCCGCGGCCGCCCCACGACTACTGGGTGTCGGTGATGGTGAGGGTCACCGGGAGGGCCGCACCCAGGTAGGCGTGCGTGACGACGTACTTCGTGCCCGACGGGATCACGCCGGTCTCGTCGGCAGCTTCGGTCGCGGACGAGCCGAGCTGCCCGCAGGACGAGTTGTAGAAGTACACGTCCAGGTCCCAGACGCCGGTTCCATCGGCCTTCACCGCGGCCACGTGGGCGCCGTCGCCGGCGTCACCGGTGAGCGTGCTCACGTGCCCGTCGACGTCCTGCGAGGCCGGCGGCGCGGTGCAGGTCTCGACGAACTCGGTGCCGGTGATGCCCGGGTCGACCACGTTCGCCGGGTCGCCGCCGGCGATCGTGAACGAGTCGGTGACCGGCGCGTCCGGCGGCGACGGCGGCAGCGGCGTCACGTCCGACACCGTGCTCGAGAACACCTGCAGGTCACCGGCCTGCACCGACGTCTTCGTGTCGCCCATCGCCTCGTCGGTCCAGAACCGCACGTACGACGCCGTCACCGGCGACGCCAGCGTGAACGTCTTGTAGTGCACGTCCGGAACCACCGGCCGCGGCGTCTGGTAGCCGAACGCATTCTTGCCCAGGGCAACGGTCGTCCAGTTCACCCCGTCGTTGCTGGTCTGCAGCGTGAACGACTTCAGCGCCTCGAACCGCGAGGACGTGTACGCCGACACCTGCACCGACGAGATCGCCGCCGGCTTGGCCAGCTTCACCACCGCGTTGCCGGTCTTGACCGCCGCCGAGAAGGTGGTGCCCTCGGTGTCGTCGATCAGCGCCTTCGCGCCGTCCGGGTTGGTCGTCGAGACCACCGTCGCGCCGTTCGCCACCGATGCCAGGTTCGGCGCCAGCCGGAACAGCTTCGCGGTCGTCTTGCCGGCCGCCACCGAGATCCCGGTGAAGGTGCGCGAGCCGAAGCCCGGCGCCTGGATCGTCACCGGGTAGGTCCCGGCGTTCGCGGTCAGCGCGAACGCGCCGGCGGAGCCGGTTCGTGCCAGCGGAGTCACCTTCGCCTCGAAGACGCCCAGGATCACCTTCGCGTTCGCAATCGGCGCACCGGTGGACGCGTTGATCACCTTGCCGGTGATGCGACCGTTCAGCGCGGGGTTGCGGTTCTCGAACCCCGGCACCGGGTCGATGTCGTTCGCGCCCGTCGGGTCGTCCACCGACGTGTGGTTGCGGGCCGACGTGCCCATGCCGCGCTGCGCGAACGCGGTCCAGAACAGGTCCATCAGCGAACCGAAGTCGGCCCGCGAGTGGTACCGGTTGTCGACCGCCGCGATGATCCCGTCCCGCGCGTCCAGCATCGACGGGTCGTTCGGCGACAGCGGCATCCCGTCCGTCACCGACCGCGCCGCGATCTCGGAACCGAGCGCCTGGCCGTACTTGGCGACCAGCGCCTTGCGCAGCTGCCACAGGGTGGCGGTCCAGATCTCGCCGTCCGCGTGCACCTCGGCGCCCGCGATGTCGTAGCCGATGTCTCCGAACGTCGTCGGGTTGTTGTCGTACGGCCAGTTCCTGATCGCGCGGATCGTGTTGCCGGTGGCGTACGCGCCCAGCTCGGACGTGGCCTGCAGGCCGTCGCGGTGCAGGTGGTTCAGGGCGTACCAGTCGCTCCAGCCCTCACCCATCGAGCCGGACTGGTGACCGCCCAGCGCGCCGTCCTCGGTGCCGACGTAGCGGTTGGACAGGCCGTGCGTGTACTCGTGCTGGATCACGCCCGCGTCGAAGTCGCCGTCACGGCAGGGTCCCTCGAACGCGTCGTTGATCGGTTCCCACAGGAACATGCCGCTCCACGGCGGGATGCCGTCCGGCAGCGTCAGCATGTAGGCGTTGTCCCGCCCGGTGTACGTCGGGTCGCCACCGCTCACCGCGCCGGCCTGGACGAGGCCCTGGATGGCGTCGCCGCCGGAGCCGCCCTTGCCGAAGTTGTCGATCTGGAAGTTGCCGGCCGACTCGGTGAAGCCCAGGTCGTAGTACTCGTCGTGCACCCGGTTGTGCTGGTAGAAGAGGTTCGTCGTGGCCGGGTCGACGTCCATCGCGTACGACGGGACGGCGCAGTTCTGCGCGCCCCACTGGTTCGTGTACGCGTAGTCGAACTTGCCGAGCGGGTTCACCGGCCGCGGCCCGGCATCCACCGGCGCCAGGTAGTTCGACCAGTTGGCGTGCGAGTTCGCGTTGTTGCCGAACGTCGTGACGCCGACCCCCAGCAGCCCGGTCAGGTCCACCCAGCCGTTCGGCGACTGCGGCGTCTTCCCGAACGAGACGACCTCCGGCGTCCCGCCCTTCGGCGCGCCCGGGTAGTTCTTGTACACGGTTCCCTCGGGGTCGAGCGGACCCTCGTGCTGGACCAGGCTGCGCTGGAACAGCACCTGCCCGGTCGATCCGTCCACCATCACGTCGTACGCCTCGTCGAGGCTCTTCACGAACAGCACCCGGTACGCGGCCCGGCCGCCGTCGGCGGTGCCTAGGACCGACTTCTTCACGTACGACGCCGCGGCGAACGGCCCGGCGTCGACGACCTGGTAGCCGGCCCGGGTGGTGCCCGACAGCACCGGCGCGTACGACGTCACCGAGCTGAGCGCGCTCGCGACCGCGGACACAGCCTGCTCCGGGGAGAGGCTGAAACCACCGAGCAGCCCGGTCGAACGGGACGTCGAGCCCGTGTAGGACAGCACTCGCCCGTCGGACGCGACCGCGATGCCGACCGAGCCACCACGGGCCGCGGGGATGCCGCCGAAGGTCTGGGTCAGGTTCACCACGCGGGTCCCGGTGCCGGGCAGCAGGTGGTCGCGCCGGACCGTCATCGCGGCGATGTCGGCGCTGCTCAGGCCGAGCATCGCGCGGTGCTCGGTGAGCCAGGCGCGCGCGACCTCGACCGCAGTGCCGGACCGTGGGCCGGACAGCGCCGCTCCGACGGCCGGGCGGATCGTGCGGGGCGTGCCGTAGCGGCCGTCCCAGCTGACCCGGGCGCCGCGGCCGGCGCCGGCGAGCACCGCCGCGACGGCGTCGAGCTGCGCCTGGGTGGGGGACAGCAGCGAGCTCGCCGTGCTGCGCACGTCGGTGGTCGCGGCGGTGGGTGAGTTGCCGGTGATGTCGTCGGTCATGGCCTCGGCGGCGTGGCCGAAGGCGCCGGCGACGGTCAGGCCGACTGCGATCAGAGCGGCGGCTCTGGCGCTTCGTGAGCGGTTCATACAACCTCCAGGACGGAGAGCCCGGAACCGGCGGGTTCCGGACTCATGAGTAACCTGTCAACGACCCGGATGGGCGAAAGGTGATGACTCCGCTTAGGTTCACCACCGTGGAGCCGGTAGGCTTTGCCGACGCTCTCGTTAGATTTGGAAGGTCCACTGTGGGTTCGGTCATCAAGAAACGCCGCAAGCGCATGGCGAAGAAGAAGCACCGCAAGCTGCTGAAGAAGACGCGGGTGCAGAGGCGCAAGCTCGGTAAGTAACGGGGTTCCGCCGAGTCCGCGCAGTGTCGCGCGGGCGCGCCGGTGGTTGTGGGTACTGCTGATCGTCAACTAGCCAGTGGACGTGGGGCGATATGACGCGTGTGGTGATGGTGACGGGCGTCTCCCGTGACGCCGGTGCTCGGTGCGCGCGGGCGCTCGCTGCCGATCCGGCGATCGAGAACGTGATCGGCGTGGACGTGGTTCCGCCGCGCGCGGATCTCGGCGGTGTGCGGTTCGTGCGCGCCGACATCCGCAACCCGGTGATCGCCAAGGTGATCGCCGCGGACGACGTCGACACCGTCGTACACACCGGTGTCGTCGCCACCCCCGGCTCGGCCGGCGGCCGCTCGTCGATGAAGGAGATCAACGTCATCGGCACGATGCAGCTGCTGGCCGCCTGCCAGAAGGCGCCCGGCGTCGCCAAGCTGGTCGTGAAGTCCACGACGACGGTGTACGGCGCGGGTCCGCGCGACCCGGCGATGTTCACCGAGGAGATGGCGCCGCGGGCGAGCTCGCAGGGTGGGTTGGGCAAGGACGCGGTCGAGGTCGAGGGCTACGTCCGCGGTTTCGCGCGCCGCCGTCCCGACGTCGTCGTCACCACGCTGCGGATGGCGAACTGGATCGGACCGCTGATCGACTCGCCGGTCACCAGGTACTTCGCCATGCCCGTGATCCCGACCGTGCTCGGCTTCGACGCCCGGATGCAGTTCCTGCACGAGGACGACGGTGTCGCCGCGATCCGGCACGCGTCCGTTCACGACGTGCCGGGCACGTTCAACATCGCCGGCGACGGCGTGCTGTCACTGTCGCAGGCGATCCGCCGGCTGGGGCGTCCGGCGCTGCTGTTCCCGTCGTTCACCGCCGGCACCGCGGCGATGCTGGTCCGGCGCGCCCGGATGGCGGACTTCTCGAACGACCAGATCGCGTTCCTCACCTACGGCCGCGCCGTCGACACCACCCGGATGCGGAGCGAGCTCGGCTTCGAGCCGTCGTACACGACCGCCGAGGCGTTCGCCGACTTCGCCGCAGCGCAGCGCACCGGCGCGGTGACCGCCGCCGGCCGGCTGGTCTCAGCCGGGCTGGAGATGGTACGCCGATGACCGACGCGCGAGTGATCCCGATCGGAGCCGGCGGCAGCCCGGGGCGCGGCACCGGCCGCCGTACGACGCCCTCTACCGCGGCCCGTTCGCTCGCCCAGCCGAACCGCGCGAGCGCCGGCGCGAAACCCCAACCGGACAAGGCCGAAACTGACAGGGCCAGACCGGACAGGGCCAGACCGGACAGGACCAGACCGGACAGGACCAGACCGGACAAGCCGAAGACCCAGCCGGGCAAGGCGAAACCGGAAGCCGCGCCGCGGCCGGACGAGCAGCCGCGGGCCTCCGCCGAGACGTCGGGAACCACCGCGACGGCCGCCGACGCGGCGCACTTCGCGGCGTTCGAGAAGTTCTTCCGGGACACCTTCGGGGAGTCCGCGGAGCGCAAGCTGGCCGAGTTCCTCGCGTTCCTGCGGCGGCGGCTGACCGGCGAGTACGAGATCGACGAGTTCGGGTTCGACGCCGAGCTCGCCGACCAGGTCCTGCTGCCGCTGCTGCGCCCGGTGGCGGAGAAGTGGTTCCGGGTCGAGGTCCGCGGCATCGAGAACATCCCCGCGGACGGCGGCGCGCTGATCGTCGCGAACCACTCCGGCACGCTGCCGCTCGACGCCCTGGTGACCTGCCTGATGGTCCGCGACCACGCCGGCCGGCCGCTGCGCACGCTCGGCGCGGACCTGGTGTTCAAGACCCCGTTCGTCGGCGAGCTGGCCCGCAAGGGTGGTTCCACGCTGGCCGGGAACGACGACGCCGAGCGGCTGCTGGGCCGCGGCGACCTGGTCGGTGTCTGGCCGGAGGGGTTCAAGGGCATCGGCAAGCCGTTCAGCGAGCGGTACAAGCTGCAGCGGTTCGGCCGCGGCGGCTTCGTGAGCGCCGCGATGCGGACCGGCGTGCCGATCGTGCCGTGCTCGATCGTCGGCGCCGAGGAGATCTACCCGCTGGTCGGCAGCATCCCGTCACTGGCCCGGCTGCTCGGCGTCCCGTACATCCCGATCACGCCGTTCTTCCCGCTGCTCGGTGTGCTGGGCCTGATCCCGCTGCCGTCGAAGTGGCTGATCGAGTTCGGCGAGCCGATCCGCACCGACGAGTTCGCGGCCGGTGCCGCCGACGACCCGATGCTGGTCTTCAACGTCACCGACCAGGTCCGCGAAACCATCCAGCAGACGCTCTACTCCCTGCTGATGCAACGCCGCAGCGTCTTCTTCTGAGCTGCCCCCGCATGGCGGGTTGGGCAGCTATGCGGGGGATCAGCTTGGGGTCGGGAGGAGCCACTGGAGGATCGGTGGCAGCGAGAGGGTGATGGTGGGGATCAGCGTCGGGGTGCCGCTGACCGTCGACGTGGACGTCGGCAGGATCGTCGGGAGAGCGGTCGGGATCAGCGTCGGGGTCGACGTCGGCAGCGGGGTGCCGCCCCTGGTCGGCTGCCCGGTGGGCAGCGGGACCGACGGGGTCCCGAGCGTGTTGCGCGGCGGCTTGCTCGTGGCGAGGGTCGAGCCGTCGGTCGGCACCGCGGAGGGCTGCTGGGTGTCACCGGGCCGGCCCGAGCCGGTCGGGTTCGCGGTACTCGGCGCGATCGTGGTCATCACCTTCGGCGAGTCGCAGGCCGGGCAGGCGGTGTGCGCCCGCTGCGTCAGCTGGTCCACTGTCGCGATCGCCTCGGCGAGGGCAGCGCGCGAGCTCTCCGGCACGGTGGACGCCAGCCCGGTCAGGCGAACCCGGGCCTCCCCGCCGAAGGTGTAGATCCGGTCGATCGACGACGCGTCGTTGTCGGCCTGGAACGCCGCCAGCAGGTGGTCGCCGCCGGAGCGGGACTCGCTGGTGAAGTCGTGCAGGGTGTTGGTGATCTCGGTCGACGGCCCGCCCTTTCCGACCAGCTCCTCGACCTCGCTGAGCCGGACCAGGGCGTGCGACAGCTCCCGGCGGCCGCGCGAGTCGTCGGTGACGCTGACCTTGGAGGCGACCGCCTCGAGGCTGCGCTTCAACCCGTACAGCGCGTCGCCGGGAACGGATTCCTGCGCGGCCGCGGCGGTTCCGATACCGCCCGCCAGCGCCGCGAAGGCCGCCACACCGGCGATCCACCTGCCGCGTTGGCGGGACGTCGTACGCAGAGGGGTGACCGATCCGTCGCCGTCGTCGTCCTCGGTATCGTCGGGCTCGGCCGGCGTGGCCGTGATCCGGGCCGCGGCCTGGTCGACAAGCTGCTGGCGCAGGGACGCGGAGAACTCCGCCGACGGCTGCACGCCGCCCGCGGAGCGGAGCTGCCCCACCAGCTCGAGCGCCTCGTCGAGCTCCGGATCGCCCGGCGACTGGTGGGCGCCGTCCTCGAGCAGGCGTGCGAACTCCTCGGCACGCCTGCGAGCACGGTTGAGGTCACCCATGGTTCCTGCTTCTCCTCACCTGCCGGACGGGGTCGCCGTCCGATCTCACCTGAGCAACGACGGACGGTAGCGCCGGGTTACGCGCCGACAGCGTTGTCAAGCGCCGTGTGGAATCGTCAATCGGGTGTGTCATCGGATGTCCTTCGGGACGACTTTGGCGAGCTGCCGGACGGCGCGCAGCTGAAGCTGCTTGACCGCGCCCTCGGACTTGTCCAGCGCCCGGGCGGTCTCGGCGATCGACATCCCGGCGAAGAACCGCATCGTCAGGCACTCGCGCTGCTCGGCGGGTAGCTCCGCCACGCACCGGCGCAGCACGTCCGCGGTGGCCTGGGTCAGTACGTCGACCTCCGGGCCCTGCGTCTCGCTGTCGTGCGTCTCGATCTCGTCCGTCGGCGACTCCAGCCGGACCCGGCCGGACTTGAAGTGGTCGGTGATCAGGTTCCGCGCGATCGTCACCAGCCAGGCGCCGAAGTCGCGGCCCTGCCAGCGGAACGAGCCGAGCGCGCGCAGCGCCCGGACGAAGGTCTCGCTGGTCAGGTCCTCGGCGAGTGCCGGTGACGAGACCCGCGCGTACACGTAGCGGTAGACCGCCAGCGAGTACTCGTCGTACAGCTCGCCGAAGGCCTCCGAGTCCCCGGCCTGGGCGCGGTCGACCAGAGCAGCCCGGCGGCTCGCGTCGGGATGCTGGCCGTTCTGTGCCGTCTCGGCCGTCATCGGCGCCGCTCTCTCAACGGACATGTCGGCGAATCGCCACCGCGGCTGACACGGCCCCCACCACTGCCCCCGACGCGCCGGCGGCGAGCAGCCCGATCCGGGCCGCCTTCCGGCCGGTGCGATAGTCGCGGACGCTCCACCCGTGCGCCTCGGCGTGCCGGCGCAGCTTGTGGTCCGGATTGATCGCGCACGGATGCCCGACCAGCTCCAGCATGGGCAGGTCGTTCGCGGAATCGGAGTACGCCGCACAGCGAGACAGGTCCAGGTCCTCCCGTAGTGCCAGAGCACGAACGGCCTCGGCTTTCGCCGGTCCGTGCAGGATGTCGCCGACCAGCCGGCCGGTGTACACACCGTCCACCTGCTCCGCCACCGTACCGAGTGCGCCCGTCAGTCCTAGCCGACGCGCCATCAGTTGGGCGACCTCCACCGGCGCGGCGGTCACCAGCCAGACCCGCTCGCCGCCGTCCAGGTGCATCTGGGCGAGTGCCTTGGTGCCCGGCCAGATCCGGTCCGCCATCACCTCGTCGAAGATCTCCTCGACCAGCGTCCGCACCTCGCTGACCAAGTGACCGGCGATGAACGCCAGCGCCGACGCGCGGGCCTCGGCGACCGAGTCCGGGGTCTCGCCGCGGATCCGGAAGCGAAACTGGTCCACCGCCTTGGCGCTGATCTCCCGCGTGGTGAAGAACCGCCGGCGGTACAGACCCCGGGCCAGGTGGAACACCGACGCGCCCTGCAGCATCGTGTTGTCGACGTCGAAGAACGCGGCGGAGTGCACCTCGGGCGGGGTCGCGAGAGCGGCCTCCACCTCGGCCGCGGCCGCGGCCGCCTCCCCCGCGAGCACCGACCGGGCACGCAGGTCGCGCGTTGACGGGCGGGTCATGGGGCGAGCCTATGTGCTGAGGGCTGGTTCTGCGCAGCCCGAAGGCCACTCTGTGTATGGATGCCACTACAAACGGTCCCCGTACGACGGTCCAGGTCGAGCTCGGCGGGCGCGTGACAGACTCGTCGTGTGAACGCCAACTTCGCCGACCTCGTTCGTGCCACCGCGCAACGTTATGCCGATCGACCGGCGATAGTCGATGGTGATCGCCGGGTTACTTGGAGAGAACTTGACACCGCGGTGGACGAGGTGGCCCGCGGGTTCGCCTCCAGCGGGCTCGTTCCGGGGTACCGGATCGTGCTGCTGATGGCCAACAGCGTCGAGTTCGTGACGTCGTACCTGGGGTGCCTGCGGGCCGGTCTGGTCGCCGTACCGCTGAACACCGGGCTGACCGCGCCGGAGATCGCCCGGGTGCTCGCCGACAGCGGCGCGCGGCTGGTGGTTGCCGACGGCGACCTGGCCGCGAAGGCGCAGGGTCACGGTGTCCGAGTGGTGCGGCCGGGCGAGCTGACCGGGGCGGCGATGCTGCCGGAGCAGACCGACCCGGAGGCTCTGGCGGTGCTGCTCTACACCTCCGGCACCAGCGGGCAGCCACGCGCGGCGATGCTGACCCACCGGTCGCTGCTGGCGAACGTCGAGCACCTCACGGAGCTCGGGCCCGACGCGGCGATGACGGCCGACGACGTGGTCCTCGGTGTGCTGCCGCTGTTCCACGTGTTCGGCCTGAACGCCGTACTCGGCTGGGTCTGCGCCACCGGCGCCGCGTTGGTGCTGGCGCAGCGCTTCGACTCCGAGGGCACGCTGGCGCTGATCCGCTCCGAGCGGGTGACCCGGCTGCCGCTCGCACCACCGGCGATCGTGGCCTGGCTGCGCCGTGACGACCTGCGCGAGTCGCTCGGCACCGTGCGGATGGTGCTGACCGGCGCGTCGGCGCTCGACCCCGCTGTCGCGGACCGGTTCCGGGAGCTGACCGGCTTGCCGGTCCACCAGGGCTACGGGCTGACCGAGGCGGCGCCGGCGGTGACCAGCACGCTCGGCGAGGACGAACCCCCGCGCGGCTCGGTCGGCCGGCCGCTGCCCGGTATCGAGCTGCGGATCGCCGACGAGCGGGGCGACGACGTCGAGGGCGACGACCCGGGCGAGATCCTGGTCCGTGGCGCGAACCTGTTCAGCGGTTACTGGCCCGACGGCGAGGGCGGGCCGGACGCCGACGGCTGGTACCCGACCGGCGACGTCGGCTACCTCGACGCGGACGGGCAGCTCTACCTGGTGGACCGCAAGCGCGAGCTGATCATCGTGTCCGGGTTCAACGTCTTCCCGGTCGAGGTCGAGGACGTCCTGATCGCCGCGCCCGGTGTCCGCGAGGTGGCCGTGATCGGCATCCGGAACGAGGAGACCGGCGAGGCGGTCAAGGCCTTCGTCGTACCGCGTCCCGGCGAGACGATCGACGTCGCCGCCGTCCGGTCGTACGCCGCGTCCCGGCTGGCCAGGTTCAAGTGCCCGGCCGAGATCGAGGTGGTCGACCAGCTGCCGCACTCGGTCACCGGGAAGGTCGCCAAGGGCCGGTTGCGCGAGGCCGGCCGGTGAGCGCGCCGCGGGTCACCGTGTACTCCAAGCCCGGCTGCCATCTGTGCGAGGACGCCGCGCAGATCGTCGACGCGGTCTGCGACACGACTTCTGGCGGGTCGACCCGGCCCGGCTCCGGAAGGCGCTCGCCGGCTAGCTAGCACGTATCCGCGACACGCGGTAGGGGACGTTCGGTCATACTTCTTCGGTACGACCGGCCACTACCCAGCGTCACTGCTCATGGGGCAAAGTGACCGATGCGGCTGCGCTGCGTAGCCGCGGGGGTGAGCGTAGATCCGCCGGGGGAATGGTCGCCATAGGGGCCTTGGCGGGAAGCAAGAGGCGAAACCGGCACCCGTCCACGGACTTAACGGGAGCCTCTGCCATGCCCACTCGACGCACGCCCACTCGACGCACGCCCACTCGACCTGAACGTCCTCGCGTACGTGCCCGTGCCGTCGGCTATGCCGGCGGCACCGTGCTGATCGCCGCCGCCGTCGTGCTCAACGGGAACGTGCTGCCCGCACAGGCCTCGAGCGTGACGACCGCGGTCTTCACCGGCGGTGCCGGTACCGTCTCGTCCGGCGGCACGCTGTACGCCAAGCAGGGCGGCGCGCTGACCCTGACCGTCACCACGAGTTCCGACACCAAGTGCGTCGACGTGCCCGGCGCGGTCCCGGACCACCAGCAGTCGAGCAGCGCGAAGTCGACGTGGACGTTCACCGTCACCGCGGGTGCGGGTGACGGTACCCAGGGGGTGACCGCGACGGCGTCGCCGAACTTCAACGGGCAGGACAAGTGCACCGGCCCGTCGGGCTCCGCCCAGGCGTCGTACACCCTCGACAACACCGGGCCCGTCGTCACCGCGGCGGCGGCTCCGGCGCCGAACGCGGCGGGCTGGAACAAGAGCAACGTCGGGGTCACCTGGTCCGCGACGGACGCCGGCTCCGGTGTCGGGTCCGGTCCGAACCCGGTCAGCGACTCGGTGACCTCGAACACCACGGGTGTCTCGAAGACCTCGACCGCCTCGGACCGGCTCGGCAACAGCGCGAGCGGCTCGGTGCTGGTCAGGCTCGACAAGACCAACCCGACCATCAGCGCGAGCCGGGCCCCGGCGGCCAACGCGTTCGGCTGGAACAACACCGACGTCACCGTGTCGCTGACCTGCGCCGACGCGCTGTCCGGCGTCAAGAGCTGCACCGGTAACGGCACGGTGGTTCTGTCCACCGAGGGTGCGAACCAGTCCGTGTCCGGCACCGCGGTCGACAACGCCGACAACAGCGCAACCGCCGGCGTCACCGGGATCAGCATCGACAAGTCGGCGCCGAGCCTCACCGGCTCGCCGACGACCGCTGCCAACGGCAACGGCTGGTACAGCGGCGACGTCACCGTGAAGTGGACCGCCGCGGACCCGCTGTCCGGTATCGCCGGCTCGGCCCCGGCCGACAGCACGATCACCGGCGAGGGGACCGGCCTGACGGCCACCGCGTCGGTCGCGGACAAGGCCGGCAACAGCACTACGGCCACCAGCACGCCGGTCCGCATCGACCGGACCGCGCCGGTGACCGGCATCGGCGGCACGTCGAACAACTGGGTCAACGGCGACGTCACCGTGAGCCTGTCAGCCACCGACAACCTGTCCGACGTCGCGTCGACCTCGTACGCCGTCGACGGCGGCCCGGCGCAGACCGGCACCAGCTTCACGCTGTCCAGCGAGGGTGACCACACGGTGTCGTTCTTCAGCACCGACAAGGCCGGCAACGCCGAGACGGTCAAGACCGCGCACGTCAAGATCGACAAGACCGCACCGGCGATCAGCCACACGTTCACGCCGCTGAGCTACACCGACGGCGCCTGGACCAACCAGGACGTCACGGTCAACTTCGACTGCACCGACGCCGGCTCCGGCGTGGCGGCGTGCACCGCGCCGGTCACCAAGACCACCGAGGGCGGCGCTCAGCAGGTCGTGGGCACGGCGGCGGACAACGCCGGCAACACCGCGACCGACACCGCGGTCGTCAGCATCGACAAGACCGCCCCGGCCGTCACCGCCATCCCCGACCGGCCCGCGAACGACGCCGGCTGGTACAACGACGACGTCACGGTCAGCTTCTCCGCGAGCGACGCGCTGTCGGGCCTCGCGAGCCTCTCGGCCGTGAAGGTGCTCGGCGAGGGCACGGACCAGTCGGCCTCCGGGACCGCCACCGACGCGGCCGGCAACAGCGCCACCGCCACGCTGAGCGGGATCAACGTCGACAAGACCGCGCCGGTGCTGAGCGCCGTCGTCCCGAGCGGCTGGCACACCGGCGACGTGACCGTCACCTGGTCCTGCACCGACGCCCGCTCCGGCGTCGCGACCGGACCGGCGAACCAGGTCGTGACCGGTGAGGGCGCGAACCTGTCGTCGTCGGCCACCTGCACGGACAAGGCCGGCAACACCGCGACCAAGACAGTGGCCGGGATCAAGATCGACCGCACCGCACCCACTACGACGGCCGACGTCCCGGAGCCGCTGGCCAGCGGCTGGTACGCCGACGCCGTGCAGGTCACGCTGACCGGCCACGACGACCTCTCCGGCGTCGGCGCGACGTACTACCGCGTCGACGACGACCCGGCGGCCCAGGCCTATAACGGCGCGTTCGCCTTCGACGCCAAGGGCGCGCACACGATCACGTACTGGAGCACCGACGTGGCCGGCAACGTGGAGGACGCGATCGACGCGATCGAGCTCAAGATCGACGGCAACGCCCCGGTGACGACGGTGATCAACCCGATCTCTCCGGCCAGCGGCTGGTTCGTCACCAGCGGCATCCCGGTCGCGTTCGACGCCACGGACGCCGAGTCCGGTGTCGCGGCGACCTACTACCAGATCGACGACGGCGAGCCGCTGACCTACGGCCAGCCGTTCACGGAGGATCTGTCGACCGGCAGCCACACGATCAGCTACTGGAGCGTCGACCTGGCCGGCAACGCCGAGACCAAGAAGTCCACCGAGGTGAACGTCGACACCGTCCCGCCGGTCATCACCGGCAGTCGCACCCCGGCGCCGAACGCGCACGGGTGGAACAACACGCCGGTCTCGGTGACGTTCAGTTGCTCCGACGCGAACTCCGGTGTCGTCGCCGGCTGCGGACCGGACACGGTCGTCACCAGCGAGGGTGGCAACCAGCACGTCGACGGCTACGCCCAGGACGTCGCCGGGAACGAGAGCTCCACGACGGTCGGCGGGATCAGCATCGACAAGACCGCGCCGTCCCTGACCGGGGCCGCGACCACGTCGCCGAACGGCGCCGGCTGGTACAACGGCGACGTCACGATCGCCTGGACCGGCGACGACGGGCTGTCGGGCATCGACCCGGCGACCCAGCCGGCCGACAGCACCCTCACCGGCGAGGGCTCGAACCTGGGCGCCTCCGCGAGCATCTCCGACAAGGCCGGCAACGCGACGTCCGCGTCGGTGACCGGCGTCAAGATCGACCGGACCGCTCCGGTCGTGACCGGCGCCGCGACCACCAGCCCGAACGGCTCCGGCTGGTACCGCGACCAGGTCACGGTCGACTTCAGCTGCACGGACAGCCTGTCCGGCGTGGCGTCCTGCCCGTCCAGCAAGGTGGTCGCCGGCGACGGCGCGAACCAGAGCGTCACCAGCGACCCGGCGAGGGACAAAGCGGGTAACGTCAGCGCCGGCAAGACGGTCGGCGGGATCAACATCGACGGCAGCGCGCCGAGCACCACGGCGAACAACCAGTGCACGAAAGTCAACGGTTGGTGCACCGGCTCCACCGCCAACGTCGTGCTCAGCTCGGTGGACCAGGCCGGCCTGTCCGGCGTGAAGGAGATCCACTACAAGGTGGACGGCGGATCCGAGCAGGTCGCGTCCGGCGCGGCCAAGACGGTCGCCGTGCCGCTGGACGGCAGCGGCGCGGGCAGCGTCACCTACTGGGCGGTCGACAACGCCGGCAACGTCGAGACGCCGTCGGCGGTGGCGCTGAAGTGGGACAA
>WNFV01008170.1_pt1 | contig 14666 bp, 18 predicted proteins | sample 5400101 | NCBI WGS metagenome assembly WNFV01 (sample SAMN13153361, study PRJNA577476) | soil metagenome | isolation source: 115 cm soil or saprolite under grassland replicate 1 | place: USA:California | collected 2016-06-15 | reverse complement strand
GACCTTATCTCCACTCATCATTTTTTGCCAACGTTCGCGATACCACTCTTTTAGCGTGGCCGGAGATTTATTCAAAGTTTGCCAGATTTCCATTAATGGCAGAAATGTATCGGAAGCGATAGATACTTTCGGAACAAGAGTGCCTAAAACACCCCCGCTTCCAAGAAAGGGCTCAAAATATGTTCCGAACTCTATAGGAAAGTATGAAATGATCTCATGAGCCATACGTTGTTTGCTGCCAATCCACTTAAGAAGCGACAAATTGAATGGCTCAACCAAGCGTTTTTTGTTGGCTTCTGTCTCGAATAAATAAAGTTGCGATGTATCTTTGACTTCTTTCATAGACTTTACTATACCATCTTTCCTGTCAAAATAATATCCTATTTTAGGATACTTGTCAAATGGTAGACTATGAAAATTCCAAAAGAAAATCGTCAGCGTGAAAAATTTCTGCTTTTGCTAAAAGATATAAGGCAAAAAAAGGGTATTCGACAAGTTGATTTAGCTGAACAACTTGATGTGCCACAATCTTTTATAAGTAAATATGAATCGGGAGATCGTCAATTAGATATTCTTGAATTAAGGCGAATTTGTGAACTTTTGGGGATTACTTTGAATGATTTTGTTCAACAATTGGAGAAAAACATAAATGAAACCGAATAGCACTTTTTTGAAGCTCCCAAAGAACTTTTGGGCGAGTGTACGTTTGATTAGTCAGGCAGTAGGATATACAGATAAATCAACAAAGCAAATTAAGATCCCCACTTCAAATGAAATTCAATCAAAGCTTGAGAAGCTCGAAATTGATTATTCTCGTTTGCAAGTACAACAAACAGTTGGAGGAAATTTTGAGAAATTTTTGCAGGATTACTTTTTCTATCGTGCAGATACAATCAATAAATATGTAAAGCCGTATTTGATGAATGTTACTGAGGCTAAGAAAGTTTTCGACAAAACTTGTAAAAAGCTAAAGCCCACATGTCCTCTCCCTCTGAATAAGCAAAAGGGAATTATGAAAACGCCAGCTTACTTGACTGGAATTGTAAATATGCTTATTGAAGCAAATTCGAAAGGTTTGCCATGTGATTATGATCCACATCAATTGACAACTGTTACGAAAAATGGTCTGCCTCTCCGCACATTGGCTCGACGAGTTGATGGTGCTTTTCCGAGTAGTGTAAATCCAATCGCCGTGTGGGAAATCAAAGAATACTATTACACAACAACTTTTGGAAGCCGCGTCGCGGATGGTATTTACGAATCATTATTAGATGGCGTTGAGTTGGAAGAACTTCGTGAGCATGAAGGCATAGATATTAAACATTACCTCTTTGTGGATGCACACGATACATGGTGGAGGCAAGGAAAGTCATATTTGTGCCGAATTATCGATATGCTGCATATGGGTTATATCGATGAAGTACTATTTGGCCGCGAAGTGCTTGAAAAATTGCCTGCCATAGTCAATGAATGGGTGGAAACTTACAAATCCCGACTTGATCGTTAATCACTACATTTTATTTTTATGAAAGCCCTCATCACCGGTGCAACCGGTTTCCTCGGTGGCGCGCTGGCGCGGCGACTCTACGGCATGGGCTGGGATATCACCTCGTTGGGGCGTAACCCAAGCGCTCTGGCCGCGCTCGAAGCGCAAGGTATCAAAACAATCAAAGCCAATCTTGAAGATACCCAAGCCATAGTCAATGCCTGCAAAGGTCAGGATGTTGTCTTTCACTCCGGCGCATTTTCATCGCCCTGGGGAAAGTATCGGGATTTTTACCAGGCAAATGTAATTGGCACACAAAATGTCATTCACGCTTGCGAAGAAAACAACGTGAAACGACTCGTTTATGTCTCGACCCCAAGTATTTACTTCAATTTTCAATCCAGGCTTAATGTCCGTGAAGATTCGGAACTGCCACGGAAACCTGTCAATGAATATGCACGCACCAAGCTTATGGCTGAGTTCAAAATAGACGAGGCTTTTGCGTGTGGGCTTCCCGTTATTACCATTCGTCCACGAGCAATATTTGGTCCCGGAGATACGACCATCTTGCCACGTCTCATACAACGAATGCAGAAAGGTCGCTTGCGAATCATCGGAGACGGACAGAATGTTGTCGATATAACTTATGTGGAAAACGTCGTGGACGCGCTTATCTTTTGCGCAGAATCGCCCGCTCACACACTTGGTAAAAAATACAACCTCACGAATGGTCAACCTGTGCGCTTATGGGATGTGATTGAAAAACTCGCTGGCGCGCTAAATCTGCCCTTCACTGAGAAACATATTTCCTACAAGGTCGCAGACACAGCCGCGGCAATTCTCGAAATCATATATCGCGCCCTGCCTGGCCAGCCCGAACCACCGCTCACGCGCTATACTGTCAGTATAGTTGCCCATAGCACTACACTTGATATCTCCGCCGCGAAACGCGACCTCGGATACAATCCACGCATTTCACTCGAAGAAGGATTTAGTGAATTCGTAAAATGGTGGAAGGTATATTCGCGTTGAGCGGACACTGAGTGCAGGCGAAGTGGAAGTCGAAACGCTAGCAATAAATAATTTTTATATAAGAAGAGGAGATTGCTTCGCCGCTATACGGCTCGCAACCCCGCCCGAAGGCAGGCGGGGCAATGACGTCAAAACCTTTATATGAAAATCACTATTCTTCACGCAGGCTATTGCTCCTCCCCTGAGCACATCGCTATTCAAGGCGGCGCGCGGCGTCATATTCACTTCCCGGCCATGTTTGCCCTCCTCGAACATCCTCGTTTTGGTGCGATGCTTTTTGATACTGGCTATTCTTACCGCTTCTTCGAAGAGACAAAAACTTTTCCAAATCGCGTTTATCGCTGGATGACTCCTGTTACGCTGCGTGAAGAAGATCTCGCAGTCAATCAACTTTCGATCTCTGAGATTCGGCCTAGCGATATCACCCACATCTTTATCTCCCACTTTCATGCGGATCACATCGCCGCGCTCGCGGACTTTGATAGGGCGCACTATGTCTACATTCCTCACGCATATGACACACTCCGCTTCACGCGCGGACTTGGAGCCGCTCGCCGCGCTTTTATGCCTGGTCTCATCCCAAGCGATTTCGATGAACGTTCCGCACCAGTAGATGTGACCAAACCTTGCTTGCTTCCGCCTGAGTATGCACCTTTTACAATTGGCTACGACTTATTGGGAGACGAATCGTTGATTGCGGTCGAATTGCCCGGCCATGCGACCGGTCAAATGGGTATCTTTGCCTGCGATGATAACGACCAAATCTTCTTCTTCGTTGCGGACGCGGCTTGGCTAAAACGGGCAGTGAAAGAAAATCGCCCGCCTCATAAAATTGCTAATTTTCTTTTCTCCGATCCAAAATCTTATCGCGAGACGTTATCCAACCTGCATGATTATTATCTTAATCATCCGAGCGTGCATGTAATTCCTTCCCATTGCGAAGAGACAATAAGCGCTCATGCCTCAATTCTTAGACGCGAATAGGTTTTATGCAAGCGCAACTCTTCACTCGTGAAAACCTTAACACTATTGAATGGCCTTCCACCCCCGATGGCAACTATGCTTGCCATTATCTCCTCCCAATGATAACAAACGGCCCACAGACGTACATCCGCAACGTTTACAACACGCAATTAATGATTGCCAAAGTGGATGAGACTATTATTCCCCTCACCCTTACGGACTTTCATCCCGAAAACACTTACACTTGTTCACCATATAGTCACTATGTTTCTTATGGTGGATTTGAGGAAGTCCGTCACTTGAACAAGCCGCTTTTAGAAGCGCTGATCAAGAGCATTATGCATCCCATCGCCTGGCTCTTCCGTTTCACGGAACTGGATAAGGTGGCATTTGTGAACAACTATCTACTTTCGACGAATCTGTATCCATCCATAACGGCGACCCAGCTTCAGGTCCTGTGTGAAGCGTTGCCAAAGTGGTTCCCGGATCGCGTTATTGTGTTCCGATCCGTTGACAGACGGAAAAATCCGCTCGTATATGATGTCCTCAAACAAAAGGGCTACAACATGGTCTTGAGTCGACAAGTCTGGTATATGGATCCGGTGGAGGCCAGTCACACACGCCAGTACAAGGAAGATGTACGCGTCCTTCGCAAGCATGGATACGAAATGGTAGAAGGCAAAGATTTGAGCAATAATGATCTTCAGCGCGCCGTGCATTTATATAACTTGCTCTATCTGGAAAAATATTCATATTTCAATCCGCAATTTACTTTCGAATTTTTGAAACTTGCGCGTGATGAGGAAATATTGCATTTGCGTGCGTTGTGCCGCAATGGACAGATCAACGCGGTGATGGGTTTCTTCATCCGTAACGGCGTGATGACCCAGCCCTTGTTTGGGTACGATACGAGTTTACCGCAGGAAGAAGGCTTGTACCGTTTGTTGACCCTGATTACCTTGCAGGAAGGATTGAAACGAAATTTACTCGTTCACGCCAGCGGAGGTGTGGGAAAATTCAAGAAAATACGCGGCGGAAAAAGCGTAATTGAATACAATGCTATCTTTTCGAAGCACCTATCGCGCAAAAGACAGCTGCCGTGGAAGTTGATCGGGAAAATCGGTGAGTTGGCAATACCGTACTTTCAGAAGAATGATTTTTAGAAATATGCCGCTGGTCTCGATACGACCCGACTTGCATGGAGCTACTCGACCAACGATATAACAGGAGCCAATGAATGCAAGTAAACCTGCCTCTCAAAATTGTTGGACTTGGCCGTTATCTTCCCACACGCGTCGTGCCAAGTTCTGAGCTTGAAAAAATGTGTGGCCTGCCCGCGGGCTGGGTGGAAAGAAGGAATGGCGTCGGTGAGCGAAGGTGGGTCACAAATGAAACCTCATCTTATATGGCCGCTGAAGCCGCATGTGAAGCACTTGAAGAAGCGGGGCTCAATCCGAATCAACTCGACCTCATCCTCAACGCTTCAGGCACAGGGGAACAGGCCATCCCAGATACAGGCGCTTTAATCCAGAAACAACTTGGTTTGGGGAAATCAGGCATTCCCGCGCTCACAATACACAACACTTGCTTAAGTTTCATCGCGGCCATGGATGTGGCCGCAAATTATCTTAACTCAGGCCGTTACAAAAATATCTTGATTGCTAGTTCGGATGTTGCCTCGTGTGGCATTAATCCGAAAGAACCTGAGTCTGCTTCACTGGTCGGGGATGCAGCCGCAGCGGTCGTGGTTACCAAACCTGAGGCAGGCGAAAAATCTATGATCCATCATGCTCATCTAAAAACTTATGGTGATGGCGCGTATCTGACCGCCATCATGGGCGGTGGGTCAAGACGTCACCCTTCCAACCCAAAAACAAAACCAGAAGATAATCTCTTCCACATGGATGGTCCCGCGGTGCTTCGCATGGTACGCGAAATCGGTGATGATTTTCTTGAGGAGCTTTATCCTGGCCTTTCAAAAAGCCTTGTCGATATTGATGTTGTCGTTCCGCATCAAGCAAGCAAGATTGGCCTGCTCATGCTCACACGCTTCGGTTGGCCTGAAGAGAGGATTATGCACACGCTTGAATGGCTGGGAAATTGCGTCGCGGCGTCAATCCCTGTTACACTGTATCAAGCCGTACGCGATGGAAAGATCCGGCGCGGACAAAAAGTCCTCCTGGCAGGTACAGGCGCCGGCTTATCTATTGGTGGTTTGGTTTTAACATATTAGCTCCAACCGCCGTCTTCGGTGGTGTTCCACAGGGATGCTCCATTTAGACGGCGCCGCTAGCACTTTATGCCCAATATCCTTCTCACTGGTGGACGTGCCCCTGCAACCCTTGACCTTACCCGTGCCTTTCACCGCGCCGGGCACAAGGTCTTTATGGCGGAGAGCGTACGTGGGCACCTCTCCGAGCCAAGCAATACAATCCAGAAAAATTTTCTCGTCCCTCCCCCGCGCCAACAAACGGACGCGTTCATCAACGCGCTGAAAAACATTATCACACAGCACAAAATTGATTTACTAATTCCTACTTGTGAAGAAGTTTTTTACGTCGCAATGGGTCGCGACGACCTCCCATGCAAAGTCTTTGTCGAGCCGCTTGAAAAACTCAATATCCTTCATAACAAATGGTCTTTCATTCTTAAAGCGATTGACTACGAGCTCCCCGTACCTGAGACGGCATTGATTACCAACGTGGATGATTTGCTCCAATGCTACGCCCATTGGCGCCAACTTATCCTTAAACCGGTTTACTCCCGCTTTGCCGCACAAGCCAAGATTTTGCCCCCTCTTAGGAAAGCGCTTAATACAGTCACATATGAATCCCCGTGGATCGCTCAAGAGTATATCGAAGGTCAGCAAATCTGCACCTATAGCATTTGTCATAAGGGTCATGTCACTGCGCACGCGGCCTATCTTTCAGAATTCACCGCGGGCCAGGGCGCGACGATTGTATTCAAACACATTAATCACATCGCAACATTTGACTGGGTAAAGACATTCGTCGAATCGATGCAATTCACAGGCCAGATTGCCTTCGACTTTATGCAAACGCCAGATGGAGAAATCTTGGCTCTCGAATGTAATCCGCGTGCCACAAGCGGGGTTCATCTTCTGGCTAGCCAGTCAGAATTCATAAATTCATTCTTTGACGAATCTATGCCTACTCTAATCCCCAATCACCGTCAATCATACATGCTTTCCACGGCTATGCTCATGTACGGCTTGTCCGCTTCGCTTCATAATGGTCGCATTGGCAAATGGTTGCGGACTTTCCTTACAAGTCATGATGTGATTTTGAATAGCAAGGATCTCAAGCCATTCCTGCTCCAATTTCGCAGCATCTTCTACTACTTGAGATTAGCGGCAAAAAATCGTATCAGTCCGCTTGAGGCTTCGACATTTGATATTGAATGGAATGGAAAATAGGAACCTTTTTTCACCCGCTGGTGTAAATTATTATAGAAAGCCTCTCGCGAGAGGAATATTTGGACGAATCAAGACTCATCCAGCGCGCGGCTCAAGGCGAACCGGCAGCGTGGGAGCCACTCATGCTGGCTCACCAGGAGCCAGTCTTTCGCCTTGCCTATCTTTTACTGGGTGACCCGGATGATGCAGAGGACGTTACTCAGGAAACCTTTTTGCGCGCCTACAATAACCTCAAACGCTTCGACCCAACCCGTCCATTGCGTCCATGGTTGTTGAGTATTGCTGTCAATCTGTCACGTAATCGGCACCGTTCCATGGGTCGTTATCTGACTGCCATTACACGTGCCTTCCGCCTCGAAACACAGAACAGCCTCGATATCGAAGAGCGAAGCGAACTGGATCAGGATTCACATCAACTCTGGAAAGCAGTCAGGCAACTGAGCATAGATGATCAGCAAGTGGTGTATCTGCGCTTCTTCTTGGACCTTTCGGTTGCTGAGGCCGCTCAAGCATTAGACGTAGCCGAGGGGACTGTCAAATCCAGATTGAACCGCGCTCTGGGTCGCCTGCGTGCAATTATCAAAACTGATTTTCCTGCATTATCCGAAGGACATGAAGTATGACTGAGCCCTTTGAAACCCGTCTACAAACACTGGCTCAAGGATTTGTTTATCCGCCTACGCCTCAAGTTGCCGAAAAGGTTATGGCAAAATTGCGTGCACGCACATCGCCACGACGTTTTGCCGCGCGTCGGCTAGCCTGGGGAATTGCAATCATGATTGCTTTATTTGCAGGTCTAATGGCAGTGCCGCCAGTCCGTGCGGCTGTGCTTGAATTCATCCAGATCGGTATTGTACGAATCTTTCTTCCGCCTACCGGAACGGAGATACCTTTTGCACCAACAGCACAGGCACCTATAACAGCGATGCCGCAATCCGTTGTTCCGTTGACGGCTACACCAGGTCCCACCCCAGCTTCGTCTCTCATCCCTTTCCTCGAGCAGGTCGCCGGTGAAACAACGCTTGAAAAAGCTCGCGAGCTGGTAGGCTTCCCCATCCCACTGCCCACTTATCCTCCAGATCTTGGCCAGCCCGAGCGTGTCTTTGTCCAAAATCTGAATGGCTGGATGGTTGTGCTGGTCTGGCTTGAGCCTCAACAGCCTGACAAGGTTCGGATGAGCCTGCATATGATCCAAGCGGGCAGTTGGGCTATTGACAAGTTCGAACCAACTCTAGTCCAAGAGACAACCGTGAATGGACATCGAGCTGTGTGGGCTATTGGTCCGTATCCTCTCGTTTTGCGCAACAAAGATATTCAGCTTACACGACTCGTTGATGGTCACGTACTGATCTGGGCAGAGGGTGACATCACCTATCGCCTTGAAACAGACCTCTCGCTAGAGGAAGCGATTCGCGTTGCTGAATCCCTGCAAGCGCCGCCTAAACCATAATTAATTCGATAGGCTTTATGATTTCCCTTCTATCACTAAAATATACTTTGACCACAGCGGGGAAAGATTTTTGAACGCTATTTCATCAAATCCAGCTTCGTGAAATAACATCTGGATTTCGCTCTCGTTATAGAGATTCGTTTTCCACCACTTTTCTGCAAACTTTCGGGTGAGAACATTCCGTTTCGTCAGAAATACTAGAAATGTTCCCTCCTTTCTGAGCAACTGTTTCAAAATAACGAGCGCATCTTTAACTTTATCTTTTGGAAGATATTCAAGCATTGTTGATGAGACAATCAAGTTGTACTCTTTCCAATTTACAGGAAGTGTTTCGACTTCCAATACGTCAGCCTGAATTAATTCAATATTATTTGCGCCCTGAACATTGATCCATTGTTGGAATATCTCCAACATGTTCTGAGTTAGATCAAAGGCATGAAAGCTTATCCCCTCGTAGCCTTTTTCACGTGCAAGATGATATAGGATTCTGGTCACCACACCTGTGCCACAGCCAGCGTCTAGGATCTTGATATTGGGTTTTAGGAAGTCCGCTCTCCGAAAGAAAGTTTCAAGTTCTCTGCCCCAGCCTAAAAAATCAACAAATAGCCTCTCATAAAGAGATGCTCGTTTTGCATAGAATCGTTGTACCCAATTCTCATGTTTCATTACTCAATTGTAGTCAAAAGTATGTGGATATCTAAGAGCACTATGTACTATCAACGCGGCGAGGATGCAGGCACAGACCTCGAACGTGCTCATCAACCTTTGTGCTCTTCGTGTCCTTAGCGCTTAAAACATAAACGCGCTCCTCACGGAACGCGTTTTTTTTCTTGTGGCGAGGAGGACAGGATTCGAATACCATCCCCTCAATGGGGGCCTGCGACCGAATATAAAACGCGCTCCTCATGGAACGCGTTTTTTCTTGTGGCGGGGAGGACAGGATTCGAACCTGCGACCGAGGATTTCGCCCCGGTAACCGCTTAGCAGGCGGCCCCATTCGACCACTCTGGCACCTCCCCATTTCGATTTACGATTATCAATCGTAAATCGTCAATTATGCGTCGTCTGGCGGAGGGAGTGGGATTCGAACCCACGTTGGTGTGACCCAAACATGTTTTCAAGACATGCGCCTTCAGCCGCTCGGCCATCCCTCCAGGCTGGAAGATTTTACCATAAACAAATCGGGAATCAAAAATCAAGTGAGGAATTTGTACTTTATTACATTAGCCAATGGTTTCCCGCAATAACCTTACTATTTTGTAAGATTAGCCCAAACTTACTAAATTGCAAAGTAAAAATATTATCTATTCGTTAACTAAATGTGGGGTTGGAAATAATATGAAAGAGATCTTTACCGAAAGGAGATTCTAAAATAATGTCAACGATTTCTTCAAAAGAAGAAAAGAGGCAGCGTTTGATGAGTCCTGATTTAGCTTTGGTTTTTGTCCTGCTGATCGGTGTTCTGGTTATTCTTGGATCTTCTACTGGCAACGCTTACAGTTCTTATCATAATACTCTGGGGATTCAGGGCAATGCAGCCGGTAGCCTCCCCACGAGCGACGATATCTCATTCGCCTTAGATGAACAGTACTGGGATGCCAATTGTAGTCATGGTTGGGCGTCAGATTCTATGTGTAATAATATTGTTTTAAGGGCCCAACTCTGTACATCCAACGTTACTTCTGCCTACTGTTCGGACTATAATAGTTACATGCAACAATTCTACAAACAAAAAATAGCTAACTACCAAAATCTCTGATATGCGGTGAAAATCTCTGAATTTCCAAGAACTCGGAGATTTTTATTCTGTTATATATATCGGAGGCTTCACATGGATTGAGTGGCTCAATTCCTGCTCCAAGTCACGAATCCTGACTACTCTTGGTATAATTCTGGCTCTACATCGTCCTGCGTTTTACATCACGCAGAAACGAAGATTATGCAAGTACCGCGACAATATGAAATTGTATGGTGGTTCTGAATTTTGTCCTTCATACTATGAGAAGCTGCCCTACAGTTTAGGAAGTCGCGGCACAAGGAGCAGGATGAAATACCACATCTGGACCGAAGGCTGTCAAATGAACGTGGCCGACTCGCAACGTGTCGGCTCGTCATTGGAGCACCTCGGCTACTCATTTACCGATAAACCCGAAGAAGCGGATGTCATCGTTTTAAACACCTGCGTTGTACGCCAGTCTGCCGAAGATAAGGCCTATGGACGTCTTAGTTCACTGCGCCCACTCAAACAGCAAAATCCGAATCTGATCATCAACCTAATGGGCTGTATGGTTGGTGTACGGGGTGCGGAGAAGCTTAAGCAAAAACTTCCGTACGTGGATGTTTTCTCGCCGCCATCCGATCCGGGGCCACTCATCTCGCACCTCACACAAGGTGAGGTCCATTCGCTTGAGAATACCGAAACCGCGCGCCGCTTCCTGATGATGGATGAAGAACTGATCCTGCCTGTTGCCGAACGCGGCAAATTGATTACTGCGCATGTGCCAATCGTATATGGTTGCTCACATGCCTGCACCTTCTGCATTATTCCCTACAAACGCGGCGTTGAGCGCAGTCGCCCGGTTGGGGATATTGTTAGTGAAGTCCGTTCGCTCGCCAGACAAGGCGTGAAAGAGATCACTCTCCTCGGTCAAATCGTTGACCGTTATGGTAAAGATATTCCCGATGGTCCCAATCTCGCAGGTTTGCTCCGACTTATCCATGAGGTCGAGGGTATTGAGCGAATCCGTTTTCTCACCTCGCATCCCAACTACTTTGACGACGATCTGATCAAGGCCATTGCCGAACTTCCGCGTGTGATGCCTCACATCGAATTGCCGATCCAGGCCGGTGATGATGAAGTGCTCTTAAATATGAAGCGCGGCTACAGTCAGCAGGATTATCGCGATCTTGTCGCCAAAATCCGCGAACAGATTCCGGACTGCTCCATCGCAACGGACATCATTGTCGGATTCCCTGGTGAAACAGACGAACAGTTCATGCAGACTTATCGCGTCTTATCGGACCTCAGGTTGGATGTCGCGCATCTAGCACGCTACTCCGTTCGAGAGGGTACCGTTGCCACCCGCCGCATGGTCGATAATGTGACCGAGCAGGAAAAGATGCGTCGCTTCCGCATGTTAGAAGAATTGCAGGAAGAAATCGTTGCGGAGATCAACAAGAAATATCTTGGTCAGACCGTGGAAGTTCTCTTCGAAGAAAAAGTCAAAGGACGGTCTATGCAAGCGACACTCGCAGGAGTACGCTCGCAAAAACAACCTGAATTGATTTCAATCTAATCGTGTAGGTCGGGATGCCATCCCGACCTACTTTTGGGAGGGAATATGCAGAACCAAATTCGCCCACTTGCCATTTGCATCTTTCGCAACGGAGATAAAATCCTTGTCGCTGAAGGTTTTGACCCAATAAAGAATCAGACCTTTTATCGCCCGCTCGGTGGTGGGATTGAATTTGGCGAAACATCTAAAGCAACGATTCAGCGTGAAATAAAAGAAGAACTCGGCGAAGAAGTTACTGATTTGCATTTTCTCGGTACGCTTGAAAACATCTTTATCTTCAATGGGACTGCGGGTCACGAGATCGTACAGGTTTATGATGGGAGGCTGGTCAACTCACAGATGTATGAGCAGGCTGAAATGGCCGGCATGGAAGCGGATGGAGGTCCATTCAAAGCACTTTGGAAAAATATCGATGAGTTTAATCCACAAACCCCGCTGTATCCTGATGGTCTGTTAGAGATGTTAAAATAAATGTCATTGCGAGCCTTTCTTCCCTGCGCCGTTCGCAGGACGGAGTGACGACGCAATGACATAAGGAAGGTGAGCGCGGAGAGATTCGAACTCTCAACCAACGGCTTAAAAGGCCGCTGCTCTGCCGTTGAGCTACGCGCCCATACTGTACAGACGTATAGTACTATCAAAGAAGCGGACTGCATTCTATCACGCGAAAATACTAGCGTCAACGTAATATCAACGCGATACACCGCATCTTAAGCCCGGAGGTAAGAATGTCCGAAATGCAATATGTAACCGAAGTAGACTTTCAAGACGAAGTTGTCAAGGCCGACCTGCCCGTACTAGTGGATTTTACCGCTGTATGGTGCCCACCCTGCAAGATGATTGACCCTATTGTCCAGCAATTGGCCCTAGAATGGGAAGGCAAGGTCAAAGTGGTAAAACTGGATGCAGACGAGAACCCAAACCTCCTGATGCAGTATGGTGTGATGGGTATTCCCACGCTGATGCTGTTCAAAGGCGGCGAGATCAAGGAACGCATTACCGGTTATCAACCGAAAGACAAGCTGGTCGCGAAGGTCACCCCCCACGTCTAGCACTTGATCAATCTAACACATAGAGTAAAAACGGCTGTAAAATCGCCGTTTTTACTTTAATCATAAGGATTATTGCGATACGGCCGCAAAAACGTTTCGTATAAAGCCGTTTATTTTACTCCCTAAGAAATTTCTCAAAACTCGCTAAATTGACCGGTGCTGTCATATCCAATGTCAGAGGTGTTGCTGCTACCATACGTTTGCGGCGTAGCACATAGACATCTGTATCTTCAGCTTCCCTGTCCAGTTCAGCGGCTTCCTTGTATGTGACAATCGCGGGTTTGTCCAATGCTTCGCGTTGCGGTGGAACAGGTTCAAAATATCGCTGGCGTGAAAGCCGTGAAGTTTGCCAGGCAGTATTCACCGTCGCATCCGAAGGCACATCCACTTTAAGCAGACTAACTTCGGGCGGAAAAGTTTTTTCCAGCACCAGCTTCGCAAAGTAACCTGTGAAATATGCAGCTGCAGAAAAATCTACCTCTTCTGAATAAGTCAGATGGTAATAAGTGGCAGCTTCCAGCGAGATAGCCAGTGCGCGATAGCCCAGTGCTGCGCCCTCCATCGCTGCACCGACTGTCCCTGAGATGGTAACCCCTAACCCCACATTTTCGCCGTAATTGATTCCAGAGACGACTAAATCAGGTTTATGCGGGACAATCTCCAGAATGGCATGTAATACCGCTTGAGCAGGTGACCCGCCAACAGCATACACAGTCCATTCCTGATCGTTGACCTGTACCTTCTCTTCGTGGATGACCCCATCTGACGTACTTGGTAAACTACGCCCCATGCCTGAAGATTGCTCACGCGGGGCGGTGACTGTCACATAGCCAATCTTGGAAAGCTCACGCGCCGCAGCCCACAGACCGGGTGAGCGGATTCCATCATCATTGGTTAAGAGTATGTGAGGACGGTTATTTTTCATACAACAAAAGAAGCGGGGATTACCCGCTCCTATGACCTGGCGCCCTCGGCGCGACTCGAACACGCGACCTATTGCTCCGCAAGCAAGCGCTCTAATCCACTGAGCTACGAGGGCATTGTTAGCGGCAGGTATTTTACATTATATTGAGGTCAAGGTCAAGCGCGCTTGACTGACCGTAGAAGTTACCCATATTTTTTTTGTGATTTATTTTGGAGGAAATGAAAAGAGGAGCTGAGCGATACCTCTTTTTGTTATACTTGGCTAATCTACATCGTCGTGTTTATCTATAAATTCCTGGTCTTGTTCCTGTTGTGTTTTGTGAGGTAATTGAGCTTCTTCCCATTCGCGCAACAGGCGCTTGCCTACGCTGATGGTTTGTTCGCGCGAATGTCCATAGGCACCAAGCCTTCTCAATAGATTGTTCAGTTGAAAATGTAAGCCCGACGCGCCAGTGCCGAGTTTTAGGCGCTCATCGGCTTCTCTAACCAGTTCCTCCAATTCGTAGAACTCATCCCAGTTTTTGATCGCCATGCTGGTTTTGCCTGCGTTGTAGCGACCACGCCATACTTTCAAAGCCCCACAAGATGCCGGCCCAATATTCGCCATGCAAATCAATCTTGTCTTTTTGGGCAACGCGATAATGAGCCATCAACTCGTGAGCGTAGGCGGCGCGGATTTCTGGATCTGTGATAAAGGAATGGGTGTGGCGCGTTTTTTGATCGGGGGCAGCAGTAATAGTCGAAGTGGTATTTGTAAGCATAAGAACTCCGATGGATTGATTCTACCACGCCACCACCGTCACTTGATCGAGTGGCAGCCGCCCCAAATACGCGATCACATCGTCATCGTCTTCGAATTGGCTCCGTTGAGATCAGTTCCAATGAGATCTACATCAGCGAAAGTGTTCCTTAATCGCTATGCATTCCAGTGAACTAAACCCCGCCTCAATATTTCCAATTGCTCTGCGTGTGCCATTGCTTCTCCCTTCCACTGGCGGACATGATGACCAGCATCCATCAAGTCTCT
>WNFV01005929.1_pt1 | contig 14669 bp, 10 predicted proteins | sample 5400101 | NCBI WGS metagenome assembly WNFV01 (sample SAMN13153361, study PRJNA577476) | soil metagenome | isolation source: 115 cm soil or saprolite under grassland replicate 1 | place: USA:California | collected 2016-06-15 | reverse complement strand
CTCGGCCAAAGCTCCGGGTCGTTCCCTAACGACTCAACGCAAACAAGCTCTCCTGCTGGGCTTGGCCTACAACATTTACAAACTGTGGCCACCCCAATTTCGATCCCTTCTCCATGCGTGAGCTTTTCAACAGAGCCAGGTAGCTTCTAGGATTTTACCCGACCACACAATCATCCAGCTGCCTGATTGTGCTCGTGGATGCGAGGAGCAGACTGCTCTTTGCATTATGATCACTCATCTCAAACTGGACGCGCGGTTGGCCGTTCTTCGTGTGGAAGATCGAGTTAGAAACTGGAGATCGCTCGATGACGAGCGTTTGTGTATTGTCTGTAAAAGAAAATTCAACGGTCGCCAAGTGGAATTCCGCCGCTTGCGCAATGGCAAATATGAATTGCGCTGTCCAACCGAAGGCTGCAATTCACGGCCGCATCTGTGGATCTATCCAAAAACGCCGCTGGTCTCTCACGTAGTCAGGTCGGACTGGTGGCGGCCCGTGGATAAGAAACAAGAACGCCGCGCGTTTGCATTGGCGTCGGGGGCACAGGGGTGATTGCGTATGATTGGATCTATTCTTGATCAGCCCGGGGTTGGATCAGCGGCGGACGAGGATCTGATGAAAGACATTTCACATCGCCATCCCGATGCGCTCACCGAGTTGTACGGCCGACACAGCAAAAGATTGCGAGCGACCATTGATGGAGTCGTTCATGAAGAGGCGGAAGCTGACGATGTCTTACAGGAAATTTTTCTTCAGGTTTGGGAAGAGGCGGCTCGTTATTCACCAAAGGCAGGCAAGCCCTTGGGCTGGATGGTTACAATCGCGCGCCGTCGCGCCATCGATCGATTGCGCCGCCGCCAGGCTTACTCTCGTGCGAGGGAGCGCTACGAGAAACGGGTAATGCAGGCATCACAAAGTCCGCGTCGTGATGCGGCTCGAGAATTCATTTTGAACGATCTTCGCCATTTCTTGAAGAAGAGCATCCGGGCGTTGCCTGAATTTCAACGCGAGGCCGTAGAGTTGGCTTTTTTCAAGGGCCTAAGCCACAGAGAAATTGCGGCTGCAACGCAGGCTCCACTCGGCACAGTGAAGACGCGATTGGAGCTGGGGTTGCAAAAACTCACTCACGCGCTAAAACCACTGCGACATAAGGTGTGACGTTGAGATCGGTCTCCTAACGCACACCTTGGCGTAACGGTTACAACTTGTCGTGCAGGCGCTGCAGATCCAGTAATCTCGCGCCTATGGTGAAGGCGAAGTATTGACGTTTACTTCCGTTTTCTCTTTCGTCGTCGCCGCGGCCGGAGATTGATTTATAATCGTCGTATTGCTTTCTTTCTTTTCTGCAGGCGGATTCACGGTTGTTTCCTTTTGCTCACAAGCCGCCAACAGTGCCATGCCGGCGAGCAGACAAATGTATTTTTTCATACCAACGAATCGTATTTCAGAGGAAACCTTGGTCGTCTCTTCGTGTTGTTTTATTGCTTGGGCCAGCGGGCAATACGAGCCATGCGGTCCATGATTTCAAGACGTGACATGATCGATCGAGGCAACTGATCCTGCCTCGCCGCGCGAAACATGTATCACTATGACAAGATTAGGATTCAAAGGCAGCTGGAACGAAGTGAAGGGCAAACTGAAACAGAAATACGGACAACTAGCCGATAACGACCTCGCTTTTTCCGAGGGCAAGGAGGATGAGCTGCTGGGCCGGCTTCAGCAGAAACTTGGAAAAACGAAGGAAGATTTGCGACGGGAAATCGAAAATTTGTAATTTCGGGTTCGGCTTCTCTGCGAGAACAGTAGTTGCCCGCGCTCTTAACAAGCGGGTTGGAGCAGACTGAGATTACAACTTCGGAATTTGTGATATGTTCTGCGGATGCAAACGCCAGAAATTACCGCATATCTGAAGACCTATTGTGGCTGGAGCGCCGGTGTGCGTGCCGTGCTGGCCAAATATAATCTTCCCTACACGGAAAAAGACATTATCCAGAATCCGGCGTTCCGCTGGGAAATGGAAACCAAGAGCGGCCAGCCGCTTTCGCCCTGTGTCGAAATCAATGGGCAGATGCTGGCCGACGTCAGCGGCGAGGAAGTCGAGCGCTATTTGATCGACAATAAACTCGTCCAGCAGAGTGACGCTGTGACCGATGTTCCGACCAACGCGCCTTGCCCTACCGAACAACACGAGGGCGTGGTGAAGCTGAATTTGTAGGGCGGGGAGAGGATTTGCGCCATGCCGATGTGACCCGTGCGGCGCGTGGGTCATATTCGTTGAATGCCATCGCGTCCTCTTTCTCGGAACATAATCTGTGGCTAGATTGTCTTCTGCTCTAGCCAATGCAATTCTTCGCTCGTCTTCGATCGCGAAAAAAGCAAAGCGGGAACATTCTCTTCCGCTACGGCTGGAAAATCACGCTGCTTATTTTACTCGCAGGCGCCGGCTTCGCGGTTTTCCTCTTTTACGGGACGTGGGCGCAAACCTTCGACATGAAAAACGTCGGCGAAATGCCGGAACGAAACACGGTTTATGATGTAGATGGAAAAATTTACAGCCGCCTCGCCGGCGCGAACCGTCTCAAAGTTTCTCTGAGCGAGGTCTCACCGTTTTTCATCACCGCGGTGCTTGCGCGCGAGGACGCTCGCTTTTACGCACACAAGGGAATTGATTGGCGCGGAATTCTGCGCGCTTTGGTGCGCGACATCACGAGCGGCTCAGCCAGGGAAGGCGCGAGCAGTATCACTCAGCAGCTCGCCCGAAATAGCCTTCCGCTCGGCGGCCGCACTCTCAGCAGGAAAGTATTGGAAGCAATGGTCGCGCTACGTATCGAGCGCCAGTTTACCAAACAGCAGATTCTCGAGCTTTACGTAAATCGGATTTATTTCGGCACAGGGTGTTATGGAGTGGAAACGGCCTCGCAACTTTATTTTGGCAAAAGCGCATCAAAACTGAATCTCTCGGAAGCCGCGCTCCTTGCCGGCTTGATCCGAAGCCCGAATCGGTTTTCGCCGCTAAAAAATCCGGAGGGCGCGGCGATGCAGCGCAACGCTGTTCTGGATCGCATGGTGGCGTTGAAAAAGATTACGCCCGCGGAGGCGGAAGACGCGAAACGGACAAAAATCGTGACGCATCCCAAGCGACTACCCCAGATCCAGGAGAATTATGCGATGGACGCGGTGCAACGCGATTTGAATCTGTTGTTAACGCAGGATCAGATCGATAACGGTGGGCTGTCGATCTACACGACGCTCGATCCGTCCGTGCAAAATGCAGCGCAGGATGCGCTCGAGACGCAACTCACAAAGATCGAGCGTCAATCGAATTTTCATCATCCGCTCAAAGCGAACTACAAACCGCCCGAGAACGGGGAAGGGGACTCGGCCATGCCATATCTAGAGGGCGCGGTGGTTGTGATTGATAATGCCAGCGGCGGTATTCGCGCTCTCGTCGGCGGCCGCGATTACGCGCAGAGCAAGTTCAACCGGGCGCTGGCCCCGGCCAACCGGCAGGTTGGTTCGGCATTCAAGCCTTTCGTTTACACCATCGCTTTTAGCCACGGCTTGTTGCCGAGTGCAGCGATCAACGATGGTCCGATTCAGCCCGGTGAAATCGAAGGCGCGGGAAATTGGTCGCCTGCGAATTCCGATGGCACCTACGGCGGTACGATGCCTTGCTCATATGGCCTGATCCATTCACGTAACACCATGAGCGTGCGCGTAGGACAATTCGCCGGGCTCGACGCGGTGCAAAAGGTTGCTAACGAACTTGGCATTTCGCAAAGCGTTCCGCACGGCCCGGCGATCTACATCGGCTCATTCGAGACGGACCTGAAAGATCTCACTGCTGCATACGCTGTATTTCCCAACGCCGGAGTGCGCAAACAGGCTTACATCATCGAGCGCATCGATAATCAGCAGCACAAACCGATTTATCTCGCAGCGCATATCTCTGTTCCGACGGTGGACCCCGGCGCCGCTTGGATGACTTCGCGGCTGATGCAAGAAGTTTTGACCGAGGGCACTGCGGCCAGCTCGCGGTCACTCGGCTTCAAATTGCCGGCGGCGGGCAAAACCGGGACTACCAATGATTACAAAGATGCGTGGTTTCTTGGTTACACAAGCACGTTGACTTGTGGTGTCTGGGTCGGATTCGACCAGCCGGCAACGATTATTCCACACGGTTACGGCGCCGCGCTGGCATTGCCGGTTTGGGTTCAAGTTATGAACAAAGCCTCCCGGCATTATCCGGCCGAGCCGTTGCAATCAACCATGGCACTCCAACACGCGACGGTCTGTTCGATTTCCAATCAACTTGCCACCACAGGATGCATGTCGGCCGGAACCGCTTACGACATTGATTTACCCTTGGACAAGGTGCCAAACGCCGCGTGCCAGATACATGGAGGTTCACAATGGCCGTTTGCTCAGCAGGCACCGGGTATTCCCCCAAAGGCCGGAACTTTTCCCGGTCGTTTGTTCAAATCGTTCCGAAGACTTTTCGGCGGACGATGAATGTCATTTCTCTCCATTAGAGTTAATTTGCACGACAATCGCGGCGAGATTATCGGCCGGGATGCTTTAACAGAACATTGCGCGACTTTGCTGCTTCCGCAGGGTCCGTTCGGTCCAATTATTGCTTTGCGCCGGGAAACAATACTTGTTCCATGAATTCTTGTGGTGTAGGACATCCAAAGGAGGTGGATGGAGGATAAGATGCGGGTCTTTGAATCTCTTGTCGCCGGTCTGGAAAATGTCGGCGTCACTGCGGCATTCGGCGGCGCTGGGGAAACCTGCACGGGCATGATGCTCGCGCTCAAGCATTCCACTCAGATCCGAGGTATTATCACTCGCCATGAGCAGGCTGCCTCGTTCATGGCGTGCGGCTATGCGATGTACACCAATCATCTCGGTGTGTGTTGGGCGACGGCAGGCCCTGGGGCTTTTAATCTGTTCTCTGGTCTCGGTATCGCGATGTCGGATTCCTATCCGGTGCTGGCGATCACCGGCTATGCGAACCGGCACTGGATGGGACGCGGTTCGCTCAACGAGACTTCTGGGCGGAATAACACGCCCGATTCGCAAGCGATGTTTGCGGCTTGCACCAAGGGCAGCTGGATCATCGATCACCCCGATCAGACCTGCGACATCCTGGAGCAGGCGGTGAATACCGCATTCGCGGGTCGCCCGGGGCCTGTGCACATTGCGGTGCCTGGCGAATTCAACCTGCCCGGGCACGACGTGACCAATCACCGACGAATCCAGCGCTCGGTCGAGACCGTGTCGCCTGATCCGGCACGGGTCGACGAGATCGCGGTAATGCTGGCTGATGCTTTCGCCAAGGGCAAGTCGGTGGTGGCGCTGGCCGGCTTCGGCGCGATCCGAAGCGGCGCGCACAGCGACGTGAAGGAGTTCATCGAGCGTTTCCAGATCCCTTTGCTCACGACGCTCGACGGCAAGGGCATCGTCTCCGAAAACCATCCGCTGTCAGTCGGCGTGTTCTGCGACAGTGGCCATCCCAGCGCCTGGAAGGCGTTCATGAACGCAGATGTCGTCGTGGCCATCGGCAACGCGTTCAACCAGCACGCGACATTCAACTATTGGGAAGGGCTATTCGACGGCCGCACGCTGGTCCACATCAACATTTCGGAGCGCGAAATCGACAAGGTCTATAAGGCCGACTACGCGCTGGTCGCCGATGCGCGGCTTGCGGTCCGCGCGATGACTGAAGCGCTTGACGCCAAGACGGGCGCGCGCGCGCCTGCAGTCGTCGATGGCCGCGACTATGAAAGCCGGATCATAACACCGTTGCCTGGCGCAATTCATCCCGCGCGCCTTGCCCAGATCGTCGGCCGGTTGCTGCCCGAACACGGGATCGTCCTAGCCGATGCCGGGGCTCATCTCACTTGGCTCGGCTATTATCTCGAGCTGGAGAGCGGCCAGCATTTCCGCAAGGCTGGTGAGTTCGGCCCAATGGCGGGGCACACCAACGGCGCGATCGGCCTGCAGGTCGCGCACCCCCGCCGCACGATCGTGGTCGCTTGCGGCGACGGTTGCTATTCGTTGTCAGGTTTCGAGCTGATGACTGCTGTCGAGCACGAACTGCCGGTGATCTGGATTATCTTCAATGACGGCGAATTCAAGCTGATCAAGATTTACCAGATGACCGAATATTTTGAATCGGGCTTGGTCGATTTCCGCAACCCCGATTTCGCCGCCCATGCGCGCGCGTGCGGCGCCAACGGCTACAGCGTTTCTGACGAGGACGAGTTCGAGGCGGCGTTCAAGGACGCGCTCGCCTCCGGCAAGCCGTGCGTCATCGACGCGAAGATCACGCGCTGGGCGATCCCGCATTTCAGTACGTCGCCGCGCGGAACGATCGCCGGGATCGTCGAACGCATCGAGGAGCGCATGCGCGGAGAGTGACAAACCATTAAGGAGGCGGTGATGGCGTCGACATGGGCGGAGAACAATAGCGGCCAACGGGCTGAGGCAGAGCGTCTGGAGTTCGACCGGCTCGCGATCGACATCATGCGCGCGCAGTTGAAGGCGCGGAAAGCAGCCGGGGCGGCAGCGGTGGACCGCGCCTTTCACGCCAAGGCGCTGCTCGCCGTCGATCAGGCAACCGTGACCTTCCGCAGCGATCTTCCCAAAGAGCTCGCGATCGGGTTCGCCAAACCCGGCGCCTCCTACCGCGCGATCATCCGTATTTCGAACGCCGCGAATCATGCCGGCCCCGACTATCGCCCGGACCTGCGCGGGATTGCGGTCAGGATTGTCGTTTCCGCCGACGAGCAGCACGATCTGCTTGCGACCAATTACCCGGTCTCGCACGCCCGCAACGCGCGCCAGTTCGTCCGTTTCGCCGTGGCGACGGCGGGCGGCCGGATGTCGCAGGTCCTCGGCATTGTGGGCCTGATGTTCTCGGTCGGGCCATTCGAAACGCTCCGCATGCTGCGCAACATTCGCGCCGGCCGCCGCCGTGTTGTGCGCAGCGTCGCGCTCGAAACCTATTGGAGCAGGGGCGCGATCAAATGGGGGGATGAAGCGGTCCGCTTTCTGATTCGCCCCGCCGCCGGCGCCGCGCCCGCGCCCGATCCCGCGCTCAAGGACCCTGAATATCTCGCTAAAGAGGCCGCGCGCCGGCTCGCCCATGGCGACATCGTCTTCGATCTGTGCATCCAGCGCTTTGTCGACGAAAAGGTTACCCCGATCGAGGACACGGCGGTTGAGTGGAAGGAGAGCGCGTCACCGCCAGAGCCCGTCGCAACGATAACGATCGCCAGCGCAGATGTCGGTACTGCTGCGGCGCTCGCCTGTTCGCGCGCCGTAGAAGGATTGTCGTTCAATCCCTGGAACACCACCGACGACTTCCGTCCACTGGGCAACCTCAATCGCGCGCGCAAGGCGGCTTATGACGCGAGCGCCGCGCACCGGTTGGGCATGCGCTGGCATGCCGATCCGCTCGTCCGCAACCGTGTCTTGAGCGCCATCGCCAGAGTATTTTTCAGGGGAGTCAATAGGTTCGTCGAATGGCACAAGCTCCCGCTTCGTACGAGCTTGCTCAATCTCGACGTGTTCCGCTTCGTCCTGCGGCGCGACAATCTGATCGACACGAATACGCCGGAAGCGCCACCCCGGGCGCGCGCCGTGCCGCCGGCACCCGACGAGGAGGGCCGCACCGCGCGCAGCTTCGACGGTCGCGGCAACGACATGTCGGTGCCCGATATGGGTGCGGTCGGAATGCCGTTCGGCCGCAACATAAAGCCCAATTATCAGCGCGACCTGTTCGACACGCCCAACCCGATCACGGTCAGCGAGACCCTGCTCAAGCGCGAGGCGTTCATTCCGGCGCGGTCACTCAATATTCTGGCGGCGGCTTGGATCCAGTTTCAGGTCCATGACTGGGTCGACCATGCACGCCACGCCTTGGGCCAGAACGATGTCAGGGTTCCGCTGCCGCAAGATTTTCCGCGTTGGCGCAACACGCCAGACGGCCCGCCCGAGGAGTCCATGCGGATTGCAGGCAACATCGCGCTGTCCGAGCGCGACGGGCTGCAATATGCGTTCGGCAACCAGACATCGCACTGGTGGGACGGGTCAGAGGTTTACGGCGCCAACCTGACCCAGGCTGCGGCGCTGCGTGAAGGCGCGCGCATCCGATTACCCGACGGCTACCTGCCGACTGATCTCAACGGAATGGACGTTACCGGCTTCAACCAGAGCTGGTGGCTGGGGCTGAGCACACTCCACACGCTGTTCGCGCGCGAACACAATTTGTTGTGCGACGAACTTCAACGCCACTATCCGCTATGGAGTGACGACCGTGTCTATCACACTGCGCGGCTGATTGTCTCGGCATTGATTGCCAAAATCCATACCGTCGAATGGACCCCGGCCATCCTGGCAACGCCTGCGATAGATATGGCTCTCAAGAACAATTGGTATGGCCCGCCCGCAAAAGACTGGGCGACCAAATTGGGTCTCTGGCTGCTCGACGCGCAGTCGTCGGTCGGCATTCCGAAGACCAAGCCGGAACATCACGGCGCGCCTTATTGCTTGACCGAAGACTTCGTCACCGTCTACCGCCTTCACCCGCTGTTGCCCGACGATTATGTCTTCCATGATCACGCCAGCGGGAAGCAGATAGACTCCCGCTTCTTCACTGATATTCAGGGGCGTGAGACCGATAATGAGATGCGGCGTATAGGGTTGGCCAACGCGCTCTATTCGTTCGGCATCGCGCATCCGGGGGCGATCACCCTGCACAATTACCCCAACGCGTTGCGCCAGTTCAATCGTGGCGGCGAGATCATCGACCTCGCGGTGGTCGACCTCGTCCGCACCCGGCGCCGCGGCGTTCCGCGCTACAACGACTTCCGGGCCAACCTGCACAAACCGCGCATCAAGCGTTGGGAGGACCTGACCGACGATCCAGAATCGGTCAGGCAGCTGCGCGAGGTATATCGTACAATCGATGAGGTCGACACGATGGTCGGCCTCTTCGCGGAGCCGGTGCCGAAGGGGTTCGGCTTTTCCGACACGGCGTTCCGGATCTTCATTCTAATGGCGTCGCGCCGGCTGCAGAGCGATCGCTTCCTAACCGTGGACTTCCGTCCGGAAATCTATTCGCCCTTCGGCATGGACTGGATCGAGCAGAACGGCATGACCAGCGTCATCCTCCGCCATTGTCCCGAGCTGGCGAGCATGACGCCGCGCGACGCGAGCGCGTTCGCCCCGTGGCGACCGGTACCGGTTCGGACAACGTGATAGGCATGAGCAACGCACCCGATTCTCCGCATCCCGGCCTGCAGGCCCTTCTCGACCGGCCATTGATCGAAGCGATTTGGCATCGGCGCACGCACCGCGTCAGCCGCGGTAGCAATGTCGCGGCGGGAGGGATGAGCTACGAAAGCGCCAATCAGCGCAAGCCGCTGACGCCGCTGGAGGAAGCGGTACTGATCGCACTGACCGGCTGCACCGGCCTGACCATGCCCGACCGCCCGTTCAACGACCCGCGTGATGGCAAGCCGATTATGGCCAAGCCCAACGTCAACATGGCCGGACGCACCGCAGGCAGCCCCGACAACGCGCAGGGCACGCACTTCTTCATGATCAACGACAGCGGCACCTATTTCCTGCGCAAGCTGCCGCCCGCCCGGGACGCCACGTTCAGCGAGGAAACCCTGTTGAGACGCGCCGAAGAGAGCAAGGTGGAGTTGCTCGATCATCGCATCGACGTGCCCCAGGGCAAGCGGGATTTTCCCGCCTATCTTGATTCGAACCGCTTCCTGTCGAATCTGCCCGGTACCACCTTGCTGTTTCCGGTCGTAGACCTGTCGCATCAATATATCAACGGACTGATGTACCTGCTAACCCAGCCGGCGGGCGCGCGACCGACCTTGGTCGACGATCGCAATTTCTACCGCCCGGCGGGCGTCAAGAAATGGATGAAGAATGGTTTCCTCAATAAGGACATCAAGATTCCTCTCGGATCGATCGCGCAGATGCGCACGCAGATTGAGGCCGACCTGATTCTTCAGAACATGTTCCTGACTGCAGACGCGATGGGGCTCGGGGCGTGGATCCATGCCACGGTGTTGCCGCCGATCCTGCTGGGCGACCCCAAGTTTCGCAAGACTTACGGCAAGATGCTCGATTTCGATTACGTGGTGCCGAAATGGAAGCTCGCGGACCTCTTGCGGTGGCAAGTCCCTATTCCCAAATTCGCAAATCTGCGCGCGCATCCGGTGGGGCTGCGCCATAAGGGCGAGCATCTGATCAAGGGCAGCTGCCCGCCTTATTACGATACGATGTCCGAAGCGGTCGACGACGTCATTGCCGCCAAATTCGGCCCGAAGGGCATCTATCGCGACACCGCGGTGTTCGACCAAATCTATAAGGACGGCTTTGCCAAAACTTACTTGCACGATGCGAGTGACTATTCGCCTGAGGTGATTGAGTGCGCGCGCGACATCTGCAACTACATCTTCGCAACGCACGGCCGCTTTCCGGCGCATGTCGATACAATTCACGTCCCTGGCATCTGGCTGCAGGTGCACAAGGTCGAAGTCGAATATTATGACCGCTTCTTCCGGAACGGCCTCACCGCCGCGCATCGGGCTAACGATACCGACTGGGACTAGCGCGACACCGGCGAGAAAGATCGGCGATGGATCGGGCAAGGACCGAATTCATGGAGTTTCGCGAGGCTTATCGTAAATTCCGCAGTCCCGGCGCGCACTATCCAGGGTATCGCGCTAATGGCCTAACCCGACCCTCCTTCGCTTGCGTGGCGCTGGCGCCTGTGTCCGTCTGGTTTTTCCGAATGGTCTTCATTCTCATGCCCACGTTCGCCTTCGCGTGGCAGTAGACCTACAGCAATGATACGGTCTAATCCGCTTTGCTCCCCCTGAAGTTGTAGCTTTCAGCTTTATAGTACCGAATCTTTCGCTTAAATCTTTTGCGCTGCCATTCTCTCTGTTTTAGGTTTCGCTTCCGTCGGTGCAGCTCGCAAAACAAGGTGCCATTAGCTAGCGGACGACTACAGTGATAACACAATCCGGCACGCATGTGGCGCAACTGGTATTGGCGCTGTCGTGATATTCCACTCACGCTGCTTGGTCTTGGAGGTCGAGTTCTTTCTCGTTAAGCACTTAAGGCAGTTAGGGTTCCTACCGTTTCGCGACCTCTTGCTGCTGTTTTCACCGCACCTTCCTTTCATTATCCTTATCCGGGAATTGCGGGGCGAAGTTCTCAAAAAATTTTTAAAATTTTAACCGCCCGCCTTCGCCAAGGCTCCGGCGATGAGCCGGGGTTTTTCTATTGGGGAACTCGCCAAACATTCCTATCTTAAAATGAAAGCTCGGCTTGAATGTTCCTTCTCCTTATCAGTTTTCTGACCCAGGGTAATCGCTTGGCTGGAAACTTACAGCCAAGGTAAAAAGACTGTATCAACGCCCGGCGGACACTCAAAAAATGACTTACCCTGATACTTCACCATGAAACGAACTTCCTTCTGGTAACTCTAGGAAGAGGATTTTCGGCGTGAGCGCAAAACCTGTGCAGGTAAAATATTGACATTTCTGGTGGTGGCGGCGCAGTCGTTCTCTCTTCCCCCTCGCGCGCGTGAAGGTTATTCGGAAAGGGGTTGTCTTTCGCTGAGGTCTCACGCGCGCGCGCGTGGCTGCCCGCTGCCGTTAAAGCCGCGGCGTCTTTCCGAATGATCTCCATGCGCGCGCGAGGCAACAAAACAGGGATGCTGGGCTGCGGGAGCTAAAGAACGATCATGGGCGAACATTGGCAGAAATCAGGGGACGTGTTATGACTTTAGCCCCCATGTTACGACTAACGCTTTAATTTACGGGCATTTTACGAGCGAAATCAGCGGGTGAGGGGAATCGAACCCCCGTGTGCAGCTTGGGAAGCTGCCGTTCTGCCATTGAACTACACCCGCAAAGCGATTTCCGATTTTAGATTTCCGATTGCCGATTGCAACCGAAAGTGTCGAACGGCTGTAGTGTGCGCTGTCCTCAGCGCAGGAAAAATAGGTCGCCACAGGTTGTCCGCTGAGGACAGCGGACGCTACAGCACTCAACCCGCCAAAATCACTGCCACGAAATCACGTCGTCGGCCGCGTTGCCAGCATTCTTGTCTGCCGAGCCTACTCCACCTAGTTGATCTATACCTAATGACAAGGCGATAACTCCCAGCTGAAGAGGACTGGCTCCCGCATTCGCAGTATAAGGATTGGCCACTTGATTGTTATAATCCCCGTCGATGCGAATTACATAATTGGAGCCCCAGGGATCGAAATATTGTCCTCTGTTCGCGGCGTCCGTTCCGATTCCCGATCGCGGGCTTGCACCGTTCTTGACATCTGGTGGGGAAATAAAAACGATTTGGCGTGTGTTAATGGTAGCGGCAGCTGGGCACGACCCCGTCGCGCCAGTGCATCCGCGAAGCTCAGTAAAAAGAGTTTCATTTGTAACCGGACTCCCTCCTAGTCCGAAGGTTGTCTCAGCGGTTGTTGAAAGCGGATACTTTCCATACTCCGTATAGAACGCGTTGACCGCATTGACGATTTGGGTCAGATCGTTCTTCGCCTGCGTTTGTCTGGCCTGGTTTTGAACTGCTTTGAAAGCAGGAAAGAGCAAACCGATCAAAATCGCAATGATCGCGATGACAACAAGTAACTCGATGAGAGTGAAGGCGCGGTGGGATCGCCGTTGCTGTAGGGCGTTTGTGTCAAACGCCAACTTTGGGGAAACCGGCATCCGCGGCGGACGCCCTACGATTCTGGGGTGCATCGCGCCGAGAGTATGCCCGATAAATGGGTTTGCACAATGTTTTAGTTGAAACGTGTCCTGATCTGTCATGTTGAGCCCCTCGGCTTCGCTCAGGACAGGCTCCGCGAAACAAGCTGGCTGTGATTTCAAGCTGCCGACAACATCAATTCAGAGACTCTTCGCTTCGCTCAGAATGACAATGCCGGTTGTGGTTTGGTGCTTCAACGCTTCAACGGTTCAACGCTTTTAACGATTAGGTCCATTTCCTCATCTGCTCCGGGAACGGGCATTGCGCGCAATCGGAATTGTCCTGCATACAAAAATCTTCGTAGATTTGGAGGAGACCTTGCTGATGGGCAACGGTTTTTAGAAATTGTTGCCGGCGCGAATCATCTCCAAAAAGACGTGTGGCAGCTGTTTCGAGCCGTCTATTCGATAATTGTGCTGGCAGCTTTGCGTATTCATCCCAAAGACGCGTGGTCGGCGGACTCGAAGCCTGGAGATCGTGTGCCACCCAAAAGGGGAACAGCACATTCGCCAGAATGTCGGCGACGCGTGAATCGCCGATGAGCGCCATTTTCTTCGGCGATGCAGCGGCTGTAAGTGTGTAATGAAAATTCCAGAACGGATGCTCAAGCGCTTGGAAAAAATAATTCGCCGCATCGACGCTGCTCTTTCCAGAAGCCCGCTGCAGACGCGACCAGTCGCGCGCCAGGATTGCAAGTGCGGCGAGCCGGCGCTGCGGATGATTTACTGGCCGCGTGCTAGTCAGCCGCCACGCGTTGGCTGGCAAGATCAACCTTTGCAGCTCATCCCGATGGGGCCACCAGCCGTCCCATAGCTCCCGAACATATTCGCGTGCCGATTTTTTATAGATGTCGAGATCGGATGCCTCCAGGAAACCGGCTCCACCGAAGAGCAACGCCTCGCAGTGGCAAATATTTTCACGCAGCAATCCCAACGGGAACCGCTGTGCGAGAATCGTGAACGGAAGCTTGTTTTCCTTGTAACCGAGCGCACTCGCGATCTCCTGAAAAAGCGTTTCGTCGCGTCCGTGGTTCTCGATCTTATTTCGAATTCGGCCCGCTTTTTGTCGCAAACGGAATTGCGCTGCGGCATCCAGCACGCTGCACACACGCTCCGCCGGCAAATCTTTGAGCGGTGCCTGACAGCGCCCCGGCCGAGCGAGCGGGACGTTTGCGGCAAATGCTTCGGGCAGCGTCGCGGGGTCGATGCACACCTGCGCTATATTGCGGTTCGATTTCGTCCGCGTGAAAAATTCGCGGTCGCTTCTTTCGACAAAAACGTGAAGCACAGTCGTGTCGAACGCTGGATTGATCGCGTGACCGTGTGTTTCCCAGCTGCGATCGAGCAGATCAATCTCGATACAACCGCGAACCGGCTCGCTGCTATTTATTCGAATAGCGGCATCGCGAAAGTCAGGACCAGCTTCGCGGTTCCAAGTGCCTAATTGGACAACATCGATTTGGTCTCCAGCAGTGCTGACAAAACGTCTGCCGAAATCTCCGGCAAACCAGCGCGCTTGAAGCTCCAGTTCGGATGGGATGCGCGGCGAGACGAAAAGCGCGCGTTCACGTACACGAGCGGTATCGCGCGTCTGCGCGTAGCGTTCTGCGAGGGCGCTCACGGGCAGATTATGAGAAGAGCACGACCGAATGTCACGCGTCGCTTTGGAGTGCGCGGATATGTCCGCGCTTTGAAAGCGGCGACATGTCGCCGCGCGCGATAGCAGCAGACGTGATCTAACTTAGCTTAGCGCGCTATGGATCTCAGCGCCAAAGGCGCGATCTCAATCCCAGCCTGGGGCAGCGCCCCAGGCATCCAATTCCCCAAGTAGCCGAGCGCTGAAAGCGCGAGTCAGTCAA
>WNFV01013485.1_pt1 | contig 14672 bp, 13 predicted proteins | sample 5400101 | NCBI WGS metagenome assembly WNFV01 (sample SAMN13153361, study PRJNA577476) | soil metagenome | isolation source: 115 cm soil or saprolite under grassland replicate 1 | place: USA:California | collected 2016-06-15 | reverse complement strand
CGTTTGCTGCCCGAGGTCGTAGCGGGACAATCCGGGTTGAAGAGCTCGCCTGCGTTCCGCACCGAATTTCCGATTCGCGGGTTGCCCATTAGGCTCTATCGGGTGACGATCTGCCCGAGCTGCGGCACTGAGAACAGCGCGGGGCGCAAGTTCTGCGGCGGCTGCGGTGCACTGCTGAGCCAGGCGTGCCCCGCTTGCGGAGCAGAGAACGAGCCGGGAGTGCGGTTCTGCGGCGAGTGCGGCGCCTCGATGGAAGGCCGGATCGCTCCGGCCTCAGTGCGCCGGGCTCCGGTCGCCGAACGACGCCTCGTCTCCGTTCTTTTCGCCGATCTCGTCGGCTTCACTAGCGCCTCGGAAGGCCGCGACGCGGAGGAAACTCGTGAGCTGCTGACTCGCTACTTCGACACCTGCCGAATCGTGATCGAGCGCTACGGCGGAACGGTGGAGAAGTTCATCGGCGACGCGGTGATGGCCGTTTGGGGGACACCGGTTGCGCAGGAGGACGACGCCGAGCGCGCTGTGCGTGCGGCGCTCGATCTCGTCGGCGCGGTCTCCGACCTAGCCCCGGGCGTTCGTGCACGCGCGGGCGTGCTCACAGGAGAGGCGGCCGTCACGATCGGCGCCGAGGGTCAGGGCATGGTTGCCGGTGACCTCGTCAACACGGCGTCTCGCATTCAGTCGGCAGCCGAGCCGGGCTCGGTGCTCGTCGGGGAGGCGACGAAGAGGGCGACCGAAGCGGCGATCGCGTACGCCGTCACCGGTGAGCACCAGCTCAAGGGGAAGACCGAGCCGGTCGCGACCTGGCAGGCGTTGAGGGTGACGGCGGGGCGGAGGGGAGCCCTCAAGTCGGCGGGGCTCGAGCCGCCTTTCGTGGGACGAGATCGCGAGCTGCGGCTTGTCAAGGAGCTCTTCCACGCGTGCGCGGCGGAGCGACGGGCGCACCTCGTCTCCGTTGTCGGAATCGCCGGCGTCGGCAAGTCACGCCTGGGCTGGGAGTTCTTCAAGTACATCGACGGTCTCTCCGAGTACGTGTGGTGGCACCGCGGACGGTGCCTCGCTTACGGCGAGGGCGTCGCGTTCTGGGCGCTCGCGGAGATGGTTCGTATGCGCGCGCAGATCACGGAGGCCGAGGACCCCGGCGACGCCCGCCGGAAATTGTGGGCGGCAGTCGAAGAGCACATTCCGGACGCGGACGAGCGACGGTTCGTCGAGCCCCGGCTTGCGCATCTGCTCGGGGCCGACGAAGGGGCTGCTTATGGCAAGGAGGAACTCTTCGGCGCCTGGCGGCTCCTCTTCGAGCGCATGTCGGAGACCGGGGCTGTGGTACTCCTCTTCGAGGACCTCCAGTGGGCGGACGCGACACTCGTCGAGTTCATCTCCTATCTCCTCGAGTGGTCACGCAACCACGCGATCTTCGTTCTCTGTCACGCCCGGCCCGAGCTGCAGGAACGCCATCCAGGGTTCGGGCGAGGCTCGAGGAACCAGACCGCGCTCTTTCTCGAGCCGCTTTCCTCGGAGGCGATGGATGCTCTCCTCGACGGCTTCGTGCCCGGCCTTCCGCCCGAGCTCCGGGCCCAGATCCTGAGGCGGGCCGAAGGCGTCCCGCTGTACGCGGTCGAGACGGTCCGGATGTTGCTGGACCGCCGGCTCCTGATCCAGGAGGGATCGATCTACCGCCCCGCGGGCACCATCGACGAGCTCGAGGTTCCCGAGACGCTCCAGGGGCTGATCGCGGCCCGGCTGGATGGGCTCGATCCGGACGAGCGTCGGCTCCTCCAGGATGCATCGGTCCTCGGTAAGACCTTCTGGAAGGAGGCGCTCGCCGCGCTCGCCGGCATCCCCGAGCCCGTGCTGGAGCCGCTGCTGTCTGCACTCGTGCGCAAGGAGGTCCTCGGCGTGCAGGCCGACCCTCGCTCGCCCGAGCGCGGGCAGTACGGCTTCCTGCAGGACCTGGTCAGGCGCGTCGCCTACGAGACGCTTGCTCGTCGGGAGCGAAAGGCCCGCCACCTTGAAGCCGCGGCGCTACTCGAATCCGGTTTCGGCGAGGCGGAGCAGGAGATCGTCGAGGTCGTGGCGTCCCACTACCTCGCCGCCTACGAGGCTGAGCCGGACGCCGAGGATGCGGACGAGATCAGGTCGAGCGCCCGAGAGCTTCTGGCGCGGGCGGGTGAGCGGGCCGGCTCGCTGGCCGCAGTGGCGGAAGCACGGCGGTACTTCGAGCAGGCGGCCCGGCTTGCGGAGGAACCCCTCGAGCGAGCGCGACTTCTCGACCGTGCAGGGTCGATGGCGTTTCAGAACGCCGAGCTCGAAGCCGGAGAACGTCTCTTTGCGGCGGCGCACGAATTGCTTGCTCCGCTGGACACCCACGCTGCGGCAGCCGTCTCCAGCCGCCTCGCCCAGATCGAGCTTGCGACTGGACACGGCGAGCAGGCACGGTCGCGGCTCGAAGCCGCTTTCGCGGCGGTTGCCGACGACGAACCGGACGAGGATGTCGTCGAGGTGGCGGCCCGGCTTGGAGCGGCGCACGCTCTCGGCGGCAACTACGAACAGGCTCGCGGGCCTACCGAGTTCGCCTTGCGACTTTCTCAAGCGCTCCGGCTTCCGGAGCAGCTCATCCGCGGGCTCCAAACGCAGGCGATGCTCGCTCAAGCGAGTGGTCGCCCGGAGGAATCGTTCGCGTTGACGCGCCACGCGCTCCGACTCGCGCTCGAGCACGATCTGACGGAGCACGCATCGGTCGCATACGTCAATTTGTCCGACGCTTGCTTTCGGAATGACCGCTACTCCGAGGCCCTGGACGCGCTCGCGGACGGTCTCGTCCTCGCCCGCAGGATTGGATCTCGGAACCGGGAGCTGTTCATGCTCGCCGAGACGAGCTACGCGCTTGCGATGTCCGGTCGGTGGGAGGAGGCGCTCGCGATTTACCAGGAGCTGCCCGAGGACCAGCTGCGAACGAACAGTGCGCTCGCAAGCGTCCTCAGCGGGGTGCTCGAGATCCTGATCCACCAGGGGCGCATCGAAGAGGCTCATTCCCTCCTCGCCCTGCCCGAGTATCTCCAGCACGTGACCGAGCAGCAGGATCGGGCGATCTACGCCGGGGCCCGAGCGGCCCTCCTCCACGCCGAGGGTCGCTACCGAGAGGCGTTCGAAGCGGGCGTTGAGGGCGCGAGGTACACAACCAATCTCGGTGCCGGCCAGCAGGGCGTCAAGCAAGGCCTCGTCTGGGCGGTCGCCTCCGCGCTCGTGCTCGGCGAGAACGCGCGTGCCGATGAGCTGCTTGCGACGATCGAGGAGCTGCCACCCGGGCTGCGGCCGCCCTTCCTCGAGGCGCAGGCGTACCGCTTCCGCGCCCGGATGAACGACGAGGAAGCCCGCTTCAAGACCGCTGCAGGAGGCTTTCGCGAGTACAACTTTCCCTTCTGGCTCGCCGTGACGGAGCTCGAGCACGGCGAGTGGCTCGCTCGCCAGGATCGCGCTGCGGATGAAGAGCCGCTCTTTGCTGAAGCGCAGGTGATCTTCGAGCGGCTCGAGGCGAGGCCTTGGGTCGAGCGGGCGGCGCAGGTGGATCTCGAGCCTGCAGACGTTTCGAGCTGAGCAGCCGAAATAAGGGGACGCAACCAGTCGTCACTAAGAGCGACCGGCTGTGGCAGCTGTTGACCGGTTCTCTGCCGCTTCCGTCCGTGGCCACCCAATTCCATCGCTCGGGAAAGCGCGATTTGCAGCACTTCAAACCGGAGTGAAAGTTCTTTTGTAGGGAGCTGCGTGAGCCCGGCTTCTCGAGCGAGACAAGCGCAGGGCGCTGCTCGCCCTGCGCCAACCGCGCTGAGCGGCCAACCGACTCGTCGAGCGAGAGATGCCCGCAGCCGTCCGAACCGAGGGATCGGCACGGACGGTCAGGTTGCCGATACTGCGGTTGCGCACCCCATGTGCGTGCGCATGCGGCCGTGTTCAAGATCGGAACCATCGTCAGCTACCGGGGGCGTCTCCACGTCGTCGTCGGCGTGACGCCGATGAGCGTGACGCCTGAGCTCGTCGAGATCGAGGATCGTGAAAACGAACGGATCCGCAGCGTGCCCCCCGATGAGCTCCAACTCGTCCGGGAACCTGGAGAGCGCCGTCGAGAGGACGACCGCGAGGACGACCTCTGAGCACGCTGCCCTGATGTCGCCTTTCGGCTCTTCCGCGACAACCAGGGGCCGGCTACAGACCCTTCAAGGCAAGCCCGAGTTTGCGCGCGCATAGGGAGGTGCGGCGATCCGGGAGCGCGTGGGGCATCGACTCAAGCGCGATCAACTCGGATCAGTCGAGAAGTTCCAGTTCGAGACCCGGTGATGTGCTCGCCAGGTCTCGAGGTAGAGGTGGAGCTCGCGGCGACCCTGGCGCTCGGCAGGAGCGTCGGGGACGATCACCTCGATCGCCTCATCGTTGACCTCGTAGGTAACCCGTTCGGGATCCCGGACTCACAGCCGACGGCCGCCTAGCACCACCCCGCGCGAACCTCCAGCTTCTGCCACAGGTGAGGAGACCGTCGCGTTTCGGCGGAAGGCAGGCGCTGGGGTCGGCCGAGTTCGAGTCTGAGCGTGTCCTTTTGGGGGATTCGCTCGTTCGTGGCTGCGACTAGCGTCGGTGTGTGCGGCTTGGTCGAAGGGACTCGCTGTCGAGAGGGCCACGCGCGTCCCGCTGCCCGACCTCGACCGCGCCGGTGGCGGGCTGTGTTGGCGAGCGAGGGGTCCAGTTGATTTGCCAGGCAAAAACCCCACCGGCCGAGAAGATGAGATGCACGAGTCCGTCGAATCGCCTCTCGTGCCGCGGCCAACGGCGCCGCCAGCAGAGCGGTAGCTCGGCAGATAGACGAGGGGCGCCTGTCAAAAGGCGCCCCTCGGTCGATAGATCGCTCGCTACGCCCGCTACTGCTTGACCATGATCGGTTCGCTGCAGACCGGCCCTGGCTCGGTGGTCGTTGCATCACCGACAGTCAAGGTGATGCCCGTGTAGCAGGCGCTTACCAGGTACAGCGTCTGACCGCCCGGGCACGAGAACGATCCCGGCCCGGTCGGATTGACGGTGATCGACCCCTGCGCACGCCCGTTGTGGACGGGACCCCCCTCCCCCCCGGTCATGGCGAGCCTGGATGAAAGAATGCCTGCAAAGCGGGGTAGTTTGTGAATTTGTATTGGTTACCCCGGTTGCCCATCCCAGTTGCTTCTGAAGGCAACGCAGAAGCGAAGTCTGCGGTGCCGGGAGCCCTCCGACTGGCTCGCCAGGAGGCGCCATAGGCAGGGACCTTTTCCGCACGCTTCGCGAAAAGGTTGCCGCTACCGGCGGGGCGGCGCGGGCCGAGCCGTGTTGGATTGTCGCAGATGAGCCGAAGGACGACACGCAGTACCGGTTTGTCGGCGGGCACGCACGAGAACCGGTGAGTGCGGTCGCGACCCGGCCGGACAAAGGTTCGCTCGTCGCGGCGTCCATGGTTCGGAGCCGAGGGTCAATGTCGGCTCAATCCCCTGAAATCCGGGACTTTCGGGCTGGACGCAGGACGGATTGCGGACGATGATGAGATCGTGGAGTGGCAAATTCGTGACCCGAGATTCGGACTCGACATTTACGAGGCCGAAACGGGCTGGCAGGCGTTGGCCGCGTTCCTCGTTGTTTCCGAGCGCGGTGACATCGCGGCCAAGATGAAGGACGTCTACGTGGACGACGACGGCACCGTCTCGGTCACGTACCGGGGGCGGCGGTTCTACGCCGTGCCTCGGCAAGAAGCGGCCTAGAAACGATCCTCGCACGGCACACCGCCGGCGAGGCGCTGAGAGCGATCGCCGCCGACGACGGCGTCAGCCACCAGGGGCTCTCGAAGCGGATCAGGCGCGCACGCGCACGGCACGCGCAGGAACTCAAGAGTCGCAGTTCCCACAAAGGGCGACATCAACTCCCCTAGGATCGAAATCCTCGGCCTCCGGCAGAGGTGCGCCCGTCATTGCGCCAGCGCAGCTATTAGCGTGGTCTGGATGGAGCGCCTCGTGGCGGTGGAGTTCGGTCCTTCGCGGTCGAAATGGTTCGGCAAGGCCCTCGCCGAGGCACAAAGCCGCGCCCGCACGTGCAGCGAGGTCGAGCCCGGCCGGTACCGCGCGATCTTCGTCCTGGGAAAAGACTCTGAGGCCTACGTTGCCCTCGCCTCATTGCTGGAGCGGGTTCGCCACTGGAGAGCGACCGAGGTGCGCGAGGACAGGGAGCCGGTCTCCGCCTACCACGCCAAGGAGATGGGCTGGTGCGCGTCCTTCCAACTCAAATCGCACGGGGCCTGCCGGTTCCGCTTTTCCTACGGGGTCTTCCCCCGGTGTTCCCTTTGTCCCCTGTTAGACAGCGAACGAGCGATCCGCGACATCTTGGGGGAGAACCCGCCGCCGGCAGCGGTATTCGAGATCGCCCTCGGCCCGAACCTGCGGGGCCTCCTTGCGGGGGAGGTTCCGCTGGACCTCGCTGAGGGATCCGACCCGGCCTCTGAGGTTCCGGACTTCGTGCCAGAGAGATGGGGACAGCCTCAGGGTGAAGAACCGCCGTTTTGAAGGTATATGGCGAGGAAATTCTTTGGCGAGGAAATCCCACTCCTCGCCCGCTTTTCTCAGATCGCTGACGATCTCAGTCTTGGCGGGGCTTATCGCCCTCGCGGTTGGAACCTGGCTCGGACTGCACTAATGAACTCTCGGGACTTCAGGTCGTCCCCGCATCGGTCTGACCCGGACGATCAGAAGTAGAACTGAGACCAAGCCGTCCACCAATCGTCGGCGCGGGAGACGAGCGTGTGGGTGTCGATCTGCTCGGTGCCCTTGCGATTGCGGTACTCGACAAGCCGGTCAGGCGTCGTGAACTCGATCCGGATCTCGCACGGGCGGCCAGGGTCGTACGGCTCCACCGCCTCGAGATCCTTCAGCGCCCTCTTCGCGCCTTCCTCGATCAGCTCCCGCGCGCGGACTGACGGCACCTGCCGGGCGCTGAAGCGGCCGAGCCCTTTCTTCACCGACACCGTTGTCAGCCCGTCGCCGAGCAGCTCCTTCGCTTCGCGGCAGACAGCTTCGTCGCCCGTGACGAGGAGTACCGGGCAGGCCCACTGACCGCACAGAGCCGCGTTGATCCCCGTCTCCCCAACGGAGACGCCGTTGAACTGCAGGTCCTTCCACGCCTGCCCTGAGACCGTGTGGGACATCACGCCGTCCGGAGTGCCGGCCTTCGCGTGCATCCCGACGAAGAGAGCGGCATCACACCCGGAAGAAAGCAGTTCCGTGTACTCCGTCCAGTCGTTCTGGACGACGTATTCGCAGTTTGGATCGAGCTTGTCCGGGATGAGTGAGTTGAAAGTCCACTCCTCGCCGGCACCGTGGCAGTCCATGACGACGATCTCCTTCGCCCCGGCCGACTTCGCGCCGCGAACCGCAGCGTTGATTTCTTCCGTGTAGAGCTCGCGGCCTTCGTGATAGGCACGTTTCTCCTTCGCGCCGTCCGTCTGCTGCCACTTCACGATCCCGGCGACGCCCTCCATGTCACTGACGATGAAGACCTTCATTGCGTTGCGGCGACCGCTGCGGGCGCGCTCCACGGAAAGTTGATCCAGCGATCGGTCCGGCGCCAGACGAAATCGCACCGGACCACGCTCCGCGGCTTCTCGTAGAGGACTGCCGTCCGCACCTGCGGTCCGTGCTGCGCACAGAAGTCGCGGGCGAGCGCGAGAGTGCGGCCCGTGTCGGCGACGTCGTCCACCACGAGCAGCCGTTCAGCGCGAAGGAGCGCGAGGTCCGGGATGGGCGGCAGGAGGAGCGGCTCTTCCAGACGCTCGTCCACGCCGGTGTAGAACTCGATGTTCAACGTCGCCATGTCCTTGACGCCGAGCGCGTACGCGAGCGCTCCTGCGGCCGGTAAGCCGCCACGCGCGAGCGCGAGCACGGCATCCGGCGTGAACCCGTCGGCGTAAATCTGCGACGTGAGGTCGTCGACGGCGGTGCCGAGATCCTCCCACGTCATCCATTCGCGCTCCACAACGGAGAGAATCCCACAGATGGAGACGGGGCTTGCCGGTAAGCGCGTGCTCGTCACCGGCGCGTCGGGCGGCATCGGGTCGGCCTGCGCGCGCGCCTTCGCCGCCGAGGGAGCCGAGGTCGTCATCCACTATCACCGCGGCCGCGAGCGCGCGGAGGCCGTCGCCGCCGAGCTCGGCGGCGCCGCAGTCGTGGGTGCCGATCTCACGCAAGAGAAGGAGGTCGAGCACCTGTTCGCGGAAGCAGGCGCCCTCGACGTCTGTGCCGCGGTCGCCGGTGTCTGGCCCTCAGGGGACGTCCCGGTCTGGGACCTCACCCTCGCTCGCTGGCGTGCCACGCTCGACACGAACCTGACCGCGGCCTTCCTCACGGCACGGGGCTTCCTGCGTCAGCTCGAGGGCGAGGGCGCGCTCGTCTTCGTCGGCTCGACGGCCGGAATCTTCGGCGAGGCAGGTCATGCGGATTACGCGGCGGCGAAGTCGGCCATCCTCGGCGGACTCCTACTCAGCCTGAAGAACGAGGCCGTCCGCAAGGCGCCGCGTGCGCGCGTCAACGCGGTCGCTCCGGGGTGGACCGAATCACCGATGACTCGGGGCCACGTAAGCGACGAGCAGGTGCAACGGGTCTCGCGGACGATGGCGCTGCGCAAGGTCGCGCAACCCGAAGACGTGGCGCGGCAGGTCGTGATCCTCGCCTCGCCCGAGCTCTCGGGTCACGTCACCGGGCAGGTCGTGACCGTGGCCGGCGGCATGGAAGGCCGGGTCGTCCACGAATAGAAAGGTGGCGGCGCTGTCCTCGAGCGCCGCCGCACACTCCGTAGGCCGCAGGAGTGATTGCCGTCAGTCCCTGGCCCTGGGAGTCAAGACGGGCATCGGCACGCGCCTCTTCCACCTTGAGGGAAGCCGTCAAGTGGCGCAGTCAACCGAGAACGGGTGATGGATGAAGTGCCCCCTCCCCGCGATAGTCAGAAGGCATACCGAGCGGGGCCCCGATGCGGCGGGGGCAACCTCGGCGAATCTCCTTCAAGGAGACTCAGGAGGGGCCAGGCGGCGGCCCCTCTTGCGTTTTCCGGGGTGCCTATACTCAGTGGTGGCAGCGGGCAGCGTCCCGCTCCGCATCGAGAGAGGCTGAGGGAACCGGCCCTGTGAAGCCTCGGCAACCTGCCCCAGCGCAAGGTGCCAAACCCGGCCGGGCTGAAGCCCGGGAGGATGTGTCGAGCGAGTTCGGAAGGAGACGAGGTGCCCGCCCAAACGCAGACCCGCAACCGGTTTCTGGAGCGGCTCGAGACCGGCCCGGTGATCGTTGGAGACGGCGGTATGGGCGCGCTCCTCTCGGCCGCGGTCCCGCGACTCCGCTCTCCCGAGGAGGCGAATCTTCGCGCGCCCGACGCGGTCGTCTCGCTGCACGTCAGCTTCATCAATGCGGGCGCCGAGCTCATCGAGACGAACACATTCGGAGCGAACCGGCGCAAGCTCGCGCAGCACTTCCTCGAGGACGACCTCGAGAAGATCAACTCCGCCGGCGTCAAGCTTGCACGCGAAGCGCGGGAGGTGACCGGCCGCGACGTCTTCATCGCCGGCTCGATCGGTCCGCTCGGTGAGCCGGCCGCGTCACGCTTGCGACGGGACCTCTTCGCCGAGCAGGCTGCCGTGCTCGACGGCCGAGGCGCGGACCTCTTCATGATCGAGACGTTCTACGACCTCGACGAGGTCGTCGATGCGGTCGAGGCCGTGCGGAGCGTGTCAGGACTCCCGATCGTCGCGCTGCTCACGTTCGACGAGAGCGCGGAGACGCTCGCAGGGGTGACCGCCGCCGAAGCGGCTGACCGTCTCGCCGAGCTCGACGTCGCGGCGATCGGAGCGAACCACGGCGCCGGGCTCCTGGCCGCGCTCGCGGCGCTCGAGCGCATGGGCAAGAACGGGAAGCCGCTCGCGGCGCTGCCGAACGTCGGTCTCGCGAGTCTCGCCGGAGGGCGCGTCATCTATCCGCACGCGACGCCCGAATACTTCGCGGAGTTCGCCGCCCATGCGCGCGACCTGGGCGCAAAAGTCATCGGCGGCTGCTGCGGGACGACGCCTGCGGAGATTTCCGCGATCAGGTCGGCCGTCGAGGAGGAACGGAAGCCTCGCTCGCCACTCGTCTTCGAGTCGGCGGAGCTCGTCGTCGCTCTCGGCGAGGAACGGCGCGAGACCGGACTTTCGCGCGCGTTTGCCGCCGGCGAATGGGTCGTCTCGATTCAGCTCGATCCGCCGCTCGGCGGCAACAGCGCGGGGTTGGTCGAGGTCGCCGCCGCCCTGAAGGATTCGGGCCGGGCCGGCTGGGTCGACATCAACGACAACGCCACGGCGCGCGCCGGGATGAGCGCGCTGATGGTCTCCGCGACGATCGAGCGAGTCGCCCAGATCGAGACGATCCCGCACCTGACGACCCGCGACTGGTCCGTGATGGGGCTCGAGTCGATGCTGCTCGGGGCACATGCGGAGGGTGTACGCAACGTGCTGGCGATCACGGGCGATCCGCCGGAGGTCGGCGATTACCCCGGCGCGCGCGGCGTGTACGAGATCGACGCGATCGGACTGACGCAGCTCATCACGAACCTCAACCGCGGCGAGGACTTCAACGGTCGCCCCATCGACGCCCCCACGTCGTTTTTCGCCGGCGTCGCCGTCAACCCGACTCCGGACGATATGGAGGTCGAGCTCGACCGGTTCGAGCAGAAGCTCGAAGCCGGCGCGAAGTTCGCGATGACCCAGATCGTCTTCGACGTCGAGTACCTGGACAGCTTCATCGAGCGGCTCGGCGGCAAGTGGCCGATCCCGGTGCTGGTCGGAATCTTTCCGCTGACGAGCTACCGGCTGGCCTTGCGTCTGCACAACGAGGTCCCCGGAATCGTCGTCCCGCAGTCTCTGCAGGACGCGCTCGAGGCCGCAGGCTCGGATGCAGCCGACGTCGGCTTCGCGCACGCGAAGGAGCTAATCGCTGCGACACGGGAACGCGCCGACGGTGTTTATCTCGTGGCCCCGTTCAGGCGACCGCTGCGCGTGCTCGAGCTGCTCGGAGACGCAGACTAGGGCGCGCAGTCACCGGTGGAGACTGATCCGTGCGCAGAGCTCAGCGCCGCGCGGACGGCATCTGACGGCACGCCGAAGCCGCCCACGGAGCGGATTCGGGCGGCAAAAATGGTTGTCTCGACCGCACCCCGCGCGTCGACTGCGGGCGCCCCCGAGTCACCGTGGCGGACGCGTCCGCGCAGTGAGGTGATCGCGCGTGTAACAGGACCACTTCCGTAGGCGTCCTCCGCCAGCACGACCGAGGTCCGGCCGATCCGGGCCGGTGTCGCGGTGAACGGGCCGTTCTCCGGGAAGCCGAGGACCGCGACCGGCGCGCCCGGCTTCGCTGTGACGAGCGGAAGCGGCCGCAGCCCGAGACCGCCGACCTGGAGCACGGCCACGTCGTTCCGCCGGTCGAAAGCGACGGCGTCCGCTGGAAGACGGGCGCCCGACTGGAGCTCGACGACTGTGTCGCTCTGGCCGGCGACGACGTGCGCGGCGGTCACGACGAGGCCGGGCCGTGCGACCCAGCCGCTGCCTTCGACGCCGACTCCGCACGCCGTCCCGAGCACGCGAACGACGCTGGCCGACGCACGACGCACTCCCGGTGCTCGGGCGAGGCGCGGATCGGGACGGGCAACCGGTGCCGCCGGACCAGAGATCGTAGGGAAGGGATCGATCCGGGCAAGAGCGTTCAGGAGGTTGCTCGGCGGGATCACTCCGTTGAGCCGCCGGAGCAGCGCTGATTTCTGAGCGCCCTGACGCAGGTCGGTCTGCCCCGGAAGCAACAGGGCCACGGCACCCAGCACCCAGACGACGGCGAGTCCCGCCACGGCGCCGAGGACGAGCCCGCCGGCCGCATCGAAGGTGCTGAGCCGTCGCCGGCGCACCTTGGAACGCAGTGCGGTGCCGGCCAGCGTCCCTAGTGTCTCGAGCACGATCGCACCGACCGCCGCGCCCGCGAGGGCCGCAAGCGGTGTGTACGGCGAGCTCGTTCCGCCCGCGAGCAGCTCAGGCGCGAGGCGAGAGCCGAGCCAGGCGCCGAGCACGATTCCCGCGACCGACAGGGCGCTCGCGACGAGCCCCTTCTTCCAGCCGATGAACGCGGTCAGCGCGACGAATCCGAGCACGATCAGATCGACCTTGGTCACCGGCTCAGCAGGGTACTCGTTGCGTTGGCGCAGTACGATCCGCCGGCTGGCTCAAAGGGAGAGGGGAGTCGCGGCGGAATCCTTCCGTGCTTCGCGACGCCGCGCGGTCCGGCCTTCGCAGGACCCACAGGTTCGGTGTCGCGCTGGTGGCACGGCATGCAGGAGCGCGTTGCGACGGGCTTTCCGTCTTACACGGAGAACGGGCCGTCGGGCGTCGCGGCGACGGGGCCGCACGACGTAGCTCTGCTCGGCCGAGGGGACATGCGTGTCTCGATCGGCCTGGCGAACGATCCCAGAGTGCGGCCCACATGTGGCGCGCTAGGGCCGATGTTCGGCTCGCTCGCGCAGGTGCCCGCAAGCGGCAACTGGCGAATCGATGCGGACGTTTCCGCCTACGAGGCGGCGGCGAACCCGGACGGGAGTGTTCTTCCCGACAGCAATCCATACGGACTCCTCGCCCAGCCGGGAGCGACGGTCGCGACTGACGCGGGCGGCAATGACCTGTTGCGTGGCACGCGGTCGCTCGTCGCAACCGGCCTTGTGGCGCCGGGCTCGGTCACGATCGGATCCGACGGCGCGTTCTACATCTCCAACTGCAGCATCTTCTCGACGACGGGGACTGGACCGCCTCCTTGCACGATGGGCGGCCAGGTCGTCCGCATCCCCGGCTGACGGTTCGAACCCCGGGGCTCGGCTACACTGCGCGAGCCCCGGGGGCGTAGTTCAGCTGGTTAGAACGCCGGCCTGTCACGCCGGAGGTCGCGGGTTCGAGTCCCGTCGCTCCCGTAAAAATCCCTGCAAAACGGCATGTTGTGTTGTCCGGCTAGACGTCAGATCGAGGCCGACTACACACACTTTTTCGCAACGAGACCCGAAACGCGCAAAACGGCCCGAAACCGGTCCCAGTGGCCCGATTTCAAGCCGATTCAGACCGAGTTAAGGCCGACCCCGAAAGCGGCGTGCAACTCCACGTGACGACCGGAGGTCAAGCGCCCTGCCCACACCACCGCCCGCGCTCGCTGCATGGCCGCGTCGAGCTCGTCGACGTCGACGCCGGGCCAGTAGTGCCCGACCAGATAGGTGCTCCTGCCGTCGCTGCCACAAGCAGTCCCCGCAGCTATGGCACCGGCGGGATCCAGGGTGGGATGACGCACGTTCGGTCGCGATACCACGGGAACCGCTGCGTCAACCACCGGTGCCAGGCGAGCGCGTATGGGTACAGGTTGTCCGCCTCGCCCTCGCTCGCCCCAAGTTTCTGGGCCGCTTCGGTGACGTACACGATCGCCTGGCACTCGACCTTGCCCTCGTCGCGGCGGAAGCGCCAGTGGCGGAGGTGGAACGCTTCGTGAACGAGGACGAGTGTGCCGAGCGCCCGCTCCCAGGCGGGAACCTCGTCGTGGGCGACGTTGAGGGCGCCTTCGCAGATGAGCGGTGGAAGAACCGTGTAGTCGGCGCGAACGTTTGTGTAGCCCCAGTGGAAGCTCGAATAGGGATCCGCCTGCCACTCCGCCTGCGAGGCGCACCGCACCTCCCCGACCCCCAGCGAGTACGCGCGGGCCACCTCGCTCAACCGCGACGGCGTCTCATAGGCGCCCGCCCGAACCGCGACACCCAAACCGAGCAAAAGCACGACCGAGACGGCAAGCGCGCGCAGCCCGCGGGCACGCCAGACCCGTGCGCTCGTCACCACGTCACCCGACGCCGCGTCAGGCGCAGGCCGAACCTGCGGGGATCCAGGAGCCGGCCGCCCCGAGCAGGAACTCGGCTCACTATGGGAGGACGAAGTGGTGACAGGCGTAGTAGCCGGGCCCGCGAGGGATGAACTCGTACGGCCCCGTCGGCGTGCCGTTGCAGGGCTGGCCGTGGTAGAGGTCGGAGCGGATCAGGTGCTCCGTCCCCAGCAACGTGGCGCCGCTTGCGTCGAAGACGAGGAAGTCGAGTTCCGTTGGCCCTGCGACGAGCGGCTCCGAGCCCGGGGTTCGACAATGGAGCAGGTTCTCGTCCGGGACCAACACGCACGTCCAGCCCTGCGCTTTCAGCTGAGCGGCCGTCAGTCCGTCCCCCGATGCGGTCGCCGCGGCGGCGTTGAAGGCGAGGGTGCTGGCGGCGAGCGCGAGGATGAATCCCCACCGGCTGCGGAAGGCTCTCATCTGTTACCTCCTTCTCGAGGAATAAGCGCGCCTATCGTGGATGGCGGGGGTTGCGGCCGGCCTAATCGCCGGTAAACCGGCGTGGAGTCCAAATCTCGCGCTGCAGGCTCGACAGACGGCGGGCCCGTTTACCTTCGAATACGTCGTCGAGCAACCGTCTCGCCCGACGATGGAAGGCGATGTGGTTCGGGTTCCCGCCTCGCTCGTCGTGCCTGCGGCCGATGCTGTTCGCGCGCGCGGCGGTCGCGGTAGCGATCGCCGCGCCGATCACAATGGTCCCGGCGCGATGGA
>WNFV01008691.1_pt1 | contig 14680 bp, 19 predicted proteins | sample 5400101 | NCBI WGS metagenome assembly WNFV01 (sample SAMN13153361, study PRJNA577476) | soil metagenome | isolation source: 115 cm soil or saprolite under grassland replicate 1 | place: USA:California | collected 2016-06-15 | reverse complement strand
TAGTCTGGGGATGGCGATGACCCAACACTTCGCCGATCTCACTGAGTGAAGCGCCTTGACGCAACATCTCGGTGGCCAATCCATGGCGGAACTGATGTGCTCCGTGAGTGGGAGCGTTTATTCCGGCACGCTTGAGGGAGTGCCGAACAATTGATCCCACGCCGCTGGCCCCGCGAAAGCCACGAATCGGGGCTTTCGCGCGTAAAAATACGCGGCGGCTCGCGCTGGCGGGCCGCCCGCGCCGCAGATATTCGGCAATAGCTCTGCCCACCTCCGAAGATAAGGGGAGCTCGGTGCGTTGGCCTCCCTTGCCGCGCACACTCAGCTGTCCCACGTTCCAGTCAATATCATCGAGTTCGAGAAGGGCTACCTCACCTGAGCGCAAGCCCAATCGTGCGAGCAGGAGCAAGATAGCGTAATCGCGACGCCCCATCGCGGTACGTCGGTTGATACTGGCGAGTAACTGGCGAACCTGGTCCGCCGCGATCGCGCGGGGGAGCGACGTCATCGACCAGTTCGCCACAACTGGGACGGCTGCGGCCAAATCCACTGTGACCTCCCCCCGATAGCGCGCGTAGCGCAGGAAGGAGCGAAGCGCCGTCGTCAGCAGCTTGGCTCGCTTCAGGTGCAAGCGCGGCGCCTGGCGCTGGACAAATCTGACGACATCGCGAGCACACAGGCGCAATAACATGACTTCTCCCTTGCCGAAACGATCTTTGAGGAAAGAGCGGATGAATGGCACGTAGTTGATGATGGTCGCAGTTACCAGGGCGCGCTCTTCGCGCAAGTACCGCTCGAATGCCTGCGCGCATCGCTCAACCGGGATCAACCTGGGTGGTGGCGCCTGCTGTGCAGGAATCACTCCCTCGCTGCGTAGAAACTCAATTAGGTGTCTCAATGCGGCCGCATCTCCCCGCTGAGGAAGCACTCGTCGAGCGCGATATCGCAGGTACTGGGCTGCGCATTCAGATGAGACACTTCGCAATGGCACGCCCTTTCGTCCCAGCCACCGGCTGAAACATGCGGCGATTAACACCTGCCGGTGAAGCGAGCATACTGCATATCCCTGCTGCCTCCCCCAGTTTGCAAACAAACCAATATAGGCCGACAGCGGACCCTCCAACGGCCGCGACAGAACCACTTGATCATTGATGACGTCCCTCATGTCGAACTCCTTTCATAGGCGCTCGGGTTGGTGGAATTCCAACTCCTCCCGCTTCCTTCTCAACGCGCATCCATTCTCGAACAGACCGGATCTAGGATTGCGCAGGCTTGCCGGGAAGTGTGTCGATAACCCTTGAATCTTCAGGGACATAAGCCTTGAACTGGGATTGCGCGGCGCGAAGCAGAAGTGCTCCCATTACCCCAATGAAATCAGCGCCTTTCGCCCCGAACTCGTCTTGCGCGATGTCCCATGGAAGTTGGTTCAATGGACGTGGTAATTCCAGCGGTTCCGGAATACGGCGTTCTTTATTCCGATCCTGAATCCGCTGGGCAGTGAAATAATCCGGATACCGCTTACGCCATTCTTTCTGTTTCTTCTTTCGCCGTGCGGCCTGGCAGTCCGGTCTTTTGCAAGCTCGCTGTCGCAGTCCTACTCGGGGATCAGGACGGAACCAGCATCGGCAAATACAACAGGGTTTCTTTCGTGCGTAGGGCATAGCGATTCATCATCACCACGCCTCTCAATGAAGCAACGGCCTCAGTTCAAATTTCTTGCAATCCTTAGTGGACCACTTCTCGTGAGCAGAACATGGGCAATCTGGTCAGTGCTGATGGGATTGTAAGGAGCCAAAGACTATGTCGCGTATGTCCTCAAGCAATTACTACAAAAAAGTCCCGTGCCATACCCATGCGACATAGTCGGGAAGGGTAGATAGTGTCGAAATAGATGTGGAAAGACACGCTTGTTCTTCAGACTCGGACAACTGGCGGAGGCCTGTTCTACTGTTTGTTGCAAAAGGTAGTTCACACCGTCACGTGTCAGCGCCGAACCGCGGGCATTCGGAAAAGCCAACCCTCCGCAACTTTCGCCCAATTCCCGGAACCACGCCTGAAGAGCTTTGGCTGTTGTCGGCCACAACGGGACAGAGCGCTCCTTCCGCCCTTTTCCTGTAAAACTGACGAAAGACTTCATGCCAAAACTGAATTGTTGCCGTCGCAAAGATGCGATCTCAGATACTCGCGCGCCGGTGTTATACATGGTCAGCAGGAGGGCATGATCACGGCGTCCCGACCAGGTGGAGAGATCGCTGGCCGCAAGGATGGAGTCGACTTCCTCGCGCGTCAGGTAACCGACGAGGCGTTTATCGGTTCGCTTGAGCGGGATGGAGAGGACTCGAGTGGCGATCCCGACGCTTTGCGGATCCCGCAAAGCAACCAGACGGAAAAAGGAGCGGATCGCCGTCAAACGGACGTTGCGAGATTGTGGTTGATTGTGCCGTTGCTGCTCCAGAGCATTTAGAAAGTCGAGGATTGCAGGCGCATCCAAATCGGCGATTGATAAGGCTGACGGCTGCTTGCCGGCGGCCTTCTGAGAATACTGGAGAAGTAGCCGGAACGTATCGCGATAACTCCTGATCGTGCGAGGACTGACGCGCTTGTTATTACACAAATGTTCCATAAAGAAGATTTGCAAAAGCGGACCGACAACTGTTTGCGGATTCTCTTTCTTCACCATCATTGATCACCTCCTTGGCCGACAAAGTTCTGGAAGGCTTCCCCCGCGACTGCTAACAATTCAGGGGTTGCGGTTAAATACCAATAAGTATGCGCAGGCCGGATGTGTCCCATATAGACTGACAGGGTTGGGAGCAAATCCTGGACTTTCAATCCGGACCGGTACCAGTCAAGCATCCGCATGACGGCGAATGTGTGACGCAATCCATAAATGCGCGGGCGGCCACGCCCCTGATCGTCAGGAATCCCGGTCGTGCGGAGCAGCGTGTGGAACGTTCTCCGCACGGCCTGATAGTGAAGGAAAGCCCCCTGCTCGGAAACAAAAAAGGCATCTGTGAGACCGTCATAGCTGAGGCGTTTGCGTTCGTTCGCGTAAAGTCGAAGTTTATCGGCGGTCGTCGGGTGCAGCGAGACCAGCCGTGATTTGCGAAACTTGGTCTGAAGGACCTCCAGATAGGCCGGATCCGAATCCAATCGGACGTGGCGCACTGTTAAGCGAATGGCTTCTCCTACCCGGAGCCCAGTGCCGGCGATCAACCCGATGAGGGTGGTGTAGGTCTGCGGGCGTAGCGAACCCGAAGGCCCAAGCAGTGAAGCCGCTTTCATCAGCCGCTCGATTTCCTGTGGGGAATAAAGATAGGGCTTGGGGCGTCGAATTTGGGCGAGGAGGTTTGAAGCCGGAACCTCAGTTTCCGGAAGTTCTGCCCGGAGATGAGCTAAAAATCCACGGACAATTTTCAGACGCGTGGCTTGCCCGGCCGGCCCGCGTTTTGGTGAGGGCAGACAGGCCCAATCGACAGCCATTTGGGCCCGAATCGGTTCGCTCATTTCTTGTGCCTTAACGAAGGACACGAAGTCCTTGAGCAGTTTCTCTTCGGATCGGACTACATAACCCAGAGAACGCCGCAATCCGACATAAGCTTCAACGCGTAAAAAGAGTCCCTCCTTATTCATTGCACACCTCCGGGCCAGGGGAGCGCCACTTTCTCCAACGATTCCAGATCCAGTTTGGCATAGATTCCCGTGCTGGCCAGGGAGCGATGGCCTAAGACGTCAGCGATCTCTTTGAAGGTGACGCCTTGCCGGACCATTCCCGTGGCCAAGGTGTGACGGAGAATGTGTGCCCCGGGGCGATGAACCTTAATCCCTGCGCGCTTGAGGACGGCGCCCACCAAGTTTGTGATTGAGACGGAACTGCGCAACGGGCCGAACGGCGGGCGCCAGCTGAGAAAAAGCTCTCGATGAGAAGACGGTCGGCGCGCTTGGCGTAGATAAGCCACGATGGCGTCTCCGACCTCCGTCGATAGCGGCAGAACTCTTTCCCGGTGGTTCTTCCCGGCTCGAACGATCAAGCGTCCTTCGGTCCAGTCGAGATCGTCGAGTTTCAGGCGAACAATCTCACCGGCCCTCAGTCCTAATCGAGCGAGTAGGACCACCACCGCTCGCTCCCGCAAGCCCCATGGAGTTGAGAGGTCGCAGGCTTTAATCACACGCTCTACCTCGGCTGCGGAAATATGCCTCGGCAATGAGGAGTGAGGCCAAGTACGCACCGCCGGCACAGCTCCTTGCAAACCGGCTGGGACAACGCCCTTAGCCGCCAGAAAACGGATGAGAGCCCGGATCGCAGTGACCGGCAGACCACAGCCGGAAGGCTGCAGTCTGTCGGCTTCTTTACGGATGAACTCTGTAATCGGTTCGCTTTGAAACGCGGACCAGTCGGGCTCCCCAATCCCGAAACAACCAGTTAACAGCCGCCGGGCACAGCGGAGATAGTTGTCCCGTGTTTTGGGTGTGTAGCCTGCCACCTGATCGAGATGATGGTCGAAATCCTCCAACCATCTCTCAACGCCGACCGAAGGCGCTGGCTCGGCCTCGGGTCGCAAAACTCCCTTTTGTCTGAGAAGTTCAACCAGTTGAAATAAACCAAGCGCTTTGCGTGACAACAGCCCCCGTGGGCGAGAAGGGGGAAACCAGCGTTTCAGCCCTTGGCGATACTTACTAACGATCGCGCGGTCGACATCGACGACCGCGATCCCCTGTTCCTGAAGCCAAATCCCGAATTGTTCTGCGGCACGCAGGCGCAGGCGAATTGTGGATTTGGAGTAGCCCTGACAATGGAGCATCTCCGCAAGACTGGGGAGGCACGGACCCAGCAGTCCGCTTTGCATCCGAGTCTGTACTTTGCATTGTGTAAAGAATGTGTCGAGCATCATCTTCTCCTTTGTGGTTGGTTTGTCACATCGGAGAAGTGTGTCAGGAAAATGCGGAGCCATTCAATCGGGAAGGCCTTGTCGTGCGGGCAAAAGACAGGAGGGAATACTGGCTACTCCGGATTTTATTGTGCTCTGGATTTGGAACTTTATCCGGAGCTCTGGATAAAGTTCCATTACTAGGGGCGGCCCAAGTTGGCGCTCGATGATACCAACGGCGCCTTCGCCTTTTACTTGGTCGATGTAAGTGAAATAGTAAGCTGCTGCTTCCGTACTCCGTGGACGTCCGCTCATAAAATCATTTATCTCTTCCGGTTTCGTTCGAGGCGGGCCCACAGGCAAAGATGACCAGTAATTGCTCACGGGCTTGACGGTTGAAGATATCGATCAATTGGCTTGCCCATCAATTTGACCAATGCGTCAAAGATGTTGGCGCCTTTGAGCCGCGCCGTCGCGATGACCGTCTGCAGGGCGGCGTAGGCTTTGGCTCCCCACTCCGAGCGGAAACAGTTGGTCACTTTGCGGTGGATTACGCTGGTCCGTAACGCTCGTTCCGATTCGTTGTTGGTCGGCGGAACATCCGGGTCATGTAAGAAGACCAGCAATTTGTCACGATGCTTCAGAAACCGCTCTTTCAAATTGCGCGCCGCCTGATTGTGGACGGACCGCGAAAGCAGTTCATCGAATTCGCTTTCGATCTGAAACACGCGGCGCACATAACCTGTGGTCGTCATCGGCTCTTTCCCATGGAATCGGTTGCGCAAATGGATCGCTCTCTGGAAGAAGCCTTTCAGAGATTTGGCCCAGGATTGCTTCGGAAACATTTCGATCACGCTCTCGAGGTCTCTGAGTTGATGCGCCAGACACAACTGGAACTCTTTGGCCGGGGCTTTCAATTGCGCCGTGAAGCAGTCGCAGACCCATTTCTCGACCGTCCGATCGCCCAGCACGGCTTGAATCTCGGCGGCGCTGCGAGTCGGCCCGATATGGTGATAGACCCCGGACAATCCGACGAAGACCCATTGCCACCAGTTTCGCCCCTTGACGCGGGCGCTGGTCTCATCGCTTTTGATGACCTTGTCAGCGATGACTTGTTCTTTGATTTGTTCGGCGACTGGCTTGGCGCTCTCTCCGGCGCGGCGCAGGATGGCGGCAATCCCCCCTTCGCTCAACTCGACCCCATACAGATCGCGCAGCGTCTCGACGATCCGCTCATAACTCAGATGCTGAGTCTGTTTGTAATAGACCACGCGCGCCGCCAGATTCGGCCCGAAGAAACGATCCGCCTCCAACCCTGCTGGGAGTATGCCGCGATTGATCTGATGGCAATGCGGACAGAGAACTTCGTGCTGTTGCGTCTCAATGATGAATGGCTTGACCGGCGGGATTTCGGTGACCTGCCGCCGGATGATTCTCTCCGATTTGACCTTCGTCAAGTTGGCCTGGCAAATCTGGCATTCCTTGACAGGAGCCGGGATGATTTGATCGGGATTGTCCACCAGGGGACGCGTCTGCCGAGCGTGGCCTCGGCGGCTCTTCTTTCGCTTCTTTCTCCGTGGATCGGAATTAGCTTTCTGATCCAAAGATGGCGGTCGCGAAGAATTTCGTGATGTCGCAGGCGGTCGCCGGAACTTTTCCAACTCCGCTTTGAGAGCGGCGACTTCGGCTCGCAGCAGCGCGATAATCTCTTGCTGCTGGATGACCAGAGCGATCAGGTCTTCACGCGATAGTTGTTCCAGTTGTTGATTCGCAGCAGTCGTCATCAGGTTGCGATCATACAAAATCAGACGGCAGGTTGTCTCGGGATTGTATCGAGATTTTATGGCCCTTCAGTTTTGGCCGAAAACCTGCGAGTAATTACGATGACCAAGGCTGGGATAAACTCATACGGAATATCCATAAGAAATCTGTGCCACTGCGTGCCAATGTGCGTGAGAGCCTGCGCTGTCATCAGCAGCCCGTGGAATAAGTACGCCCACATGGTGAAGCTGAGGAAGGACACATATGCCAACGGCTTGCGAGCCGCCAAGAAGAAGAAAAAACCCCATACGATATGGATGATGAACAACATGGGCGGGACATAACACGGTTCACGGCCACACTGAATTCCGTTCCAGATCATCCAGTTCAGAGCGCCTCTCGGCTCCTCCGCCAATAGGGGAGTCTGGATGGCGAACCCGACAATCAGTGGCACGAAAATAATGAGTGTGACAACACCGTAGACGCGCAGAAAAATCGTCAAAGCTCGAAGCCTATTTTCTCCGTTCTTGATCATCGGCGCATCGTACTTGCCTAATAGGAGGTCGTCAATAGGGGACATAAAGGTTACTAAAGGGCCGCGGAAGAAGGCGCTTGACAACATGGCGTAGCGAAATGAGAATTGATGTGATGGCTAGATCGCAGCGACCGTTTTGTCCAGTCATGGAATTTCAGCGCATGATCAGCGGCAAGTACAAACTGAGAATCCTTTGGGACCTCAGGGAAGGACCGTTGCGCTTTGGAACTCTTCGGAATGGCCTTCTCCGCGGAGCTCTCGGGACGGACGAAATCTCCCGTCGTGTCCTGAGCCGAGAATTGAAAGCGCTAGCCGAAATGGGGATGCTGAGGCGAAAAGACTTTCAAGTCATGCCTCGCAAGGTCGAATACTCCCTGACGTCGAAGGGAAAGAGCCTGATCCCAATAATCTCGAAGATGCATGACTGGGGCGCGAGACACCTAGCGCCGCCACGGTAGGATGAGAGGTGGAGTGGTAATCGAGTTGGTATCGCTAAAGCTCAAAGCCGGCGTCGAGGAGTCTGATTTCTTGCGCGCCGCCGAAGATGCGACTGTGTTTTTGTCCCAGTGCGCAGGCTTCATCCGGCGCCGTTTGGCCAAAAGTGATGGCGGAGACTGGATTGATTATGTAGAGTGGCGGACGCTGACGGACGCCCTCTCAGCGGCAAAACGATTCAACCAGGTTCCTGATACACAGCAGTTCAACGCTGCAATTGAACCCGGCTCGGTCGTGATGCGACATCTGACCGTTCATTCCGCAGTAAATTGATTGACCGCGCTTTGTGCTGAGGTTGCCACCAACCCGGAAAAATCACCATGCTGAAGCGCTGCGTCTTTAAGAATGGCCAGATCGTGAATATGGCGAACTAAGAATGGATCGTCATCCTGGCCGCCGCGCACCCGGTCGGGAATTCGCCAGACAATGGCTGTCGAAATCGCATAGCATTCGGCATCACCAGTCATAGGATGGTGTCGCTGAACTTGACTTCAGCGACTTAATCATGAGGTGAGACACAGATGACGACATCATCCATTTCTCTACCCCTCGCTCGCGCTCGCGCCGAGTTTGAGAAGTTGATTAAAGACGTTCGGCCGGAGCTTCATCGTTATGTCGCTCACATGATCGGGTCGGTCGTAGATGCTGAGGATGTGGTTCAAGAAGCGCTGGCCAAAGCATATTATTCCTTAACTGTGTCAATCTCTGAGTCCAACGTGCGAGGGTGGCTTTTCCGAATCGCTCACAACAAAGCGATTGACCATCTGCGCCGCTACAACCGCCAACCCATGGAACAACTCGATGAACTCCCCCTGATCGCAGAACCGGATCTCCCGCTTGAGGAGAAGGAACTTGTCGCCATCGCCCTGTCAGTGTTTTTAAAGCTTGCGCCGAGGCAACGGAGCTGTGTCATCCTTAAGGATGTACTTGGCTATTCACTCGCTGAAATCTCGGAGGTTCTCAATGCGACGGTTCCTGAGATTAAAGCTGCGCTTCATCGCGGCCGTGCCAGGCTGCGCGAGCTTGCCGCGAGCGTCGAAGTGAGCCCGCCGACGCTGGACGAGCAGGGGCGGGAACTGCTGGCCCGCTACGTTGACCTCTTCAATGCCCGTGATTTTGACGCCGTGCGGGCTATGCTGGCCGATGAGGTTCGCGTGGATGTCATCGGTCGAGCGAAGTTGCAAGGTGTCGCCGAGGTCGTCAATAACTACTTTCACAACTACCAACTGACCGACGATTGGCGTTTTGCCCTTGGCGTTGTCGAAGACCGCGCGGTCATCTTGGTCTACGATCGCCACGAAGTGTCGGTCCAGCCAGCTTATTTTATGCTGATAACGTGGGACGAGAGTCAGGTGTCACTCATTTGCGATTACCGCTACGCTCGCTACGTGATGCAAGATGCAAAGGTTACCGCAGTATTATAATGGAGGACTCCTGATTCAACTGGGCGCGGACTCTTCAAACGGATCGAGTTAACAACCAATACTTCCGCTTCTTCAACAACGGTTTATACATTAGGCCAGACCCAACCCAGCTTGCTGGGTTGGGTCTTTCGATTACTAGGCCAAAGTGTTTTCCAGAGGCTAGACCGTATCCTTTTTAACTACCTATTCGTTATGTATATGAATCCGCTGATATGGAGGAATGTAAGATATGGAGAAATCTAAGAGGTGCTACTGGAAAATAAGGCCATCATCATTTTTGGGGCCGGTGGAACCATTGAAAGCCAGGCGGCCCGCGAACTTGATCAAGAGGGACTGTCTTCCGGGAGAACTTGACAAACAGGAGGCTGGAAATGCTGCTTAAGAACAAGAATGCCGTCATCTATGCGGCGTCAGGAGCTGTCGGCAGCGCTGTCGCCCGCGCCTTCGCCAGAGAGGGGGCGCGAGTCTTCCTGACCGGCCGCAATCTTGCCGCGTTGGAGGTCCTCGAAAAGGAAATTTCCGCAAGCGAAGGACGCGTTGAGACTGCTCAAGTGGATGCTCTCGACGAACGAGCTGTCGAGCGACATCTGAATGAGGTGTCGCAGAAGGCAGGGAGAATCGACATCTCTTTTAACGCGATTGGAATCCCCCAGGAGGGGATTCAAGGAATCCCCCTTGCCGAGCTATCCGTTGAGAGCTTCGCCTTGCCGATCTCGACGTATACCAAGGCTCATTTTGTGACCGCTAGGGCGGCCGCGCGCCGGATGATTGGCCAGCGTTCCGGAGTGATTTTGATGCACACGCCGGAACCCGCGCGCCTTGGAGCGCCGCTGGTAGGTGGAATGGGGCCGGCGTGGGCCGCGATGGAAGGCCTTACACGTTCATTGTCGGCCGAACTTGGGCCACACGGAATCCGTGTGGTTTGCTTGCGCACGACTGGTATGACGGAGACCGGAACGATTGATGTCGTGTTCGATCTTCACGCGCGAGCTGCCGGGATAACACGTCAGCAGTTCCAATCCCTGATCGAAGGAATGACTCATCGGCGTCGCTTGACGACCCTTTCAGAGTTGTCAAGCGTTGCGGCCTTCATCGCCTCAGATGGAGCCGCGGCAATGACCGGAACGGTTGCCAATTTGACTGGTGGGGCGATTGTCGACTAGCTGCTAGCTTGAGATGTCGATCCACCGCGTCCCCGATTGTCTATTGCGCGTGAACAAACAGCGGCACGGCGCCGCCAACCGCGGCAAGGATCGTCCTTGTTGCGAACCCAAAAGCAAAGGAGATGACACATGCCTATTTCATATATTGACGTCCCTCCGGGCATTAGCGTGGAGGCGAAAAAGAAGTTAGTGAAAGAGATCTACGAAGCGCTCGACGAGGCCTACCGCGTCCCCGACACTCGAATCTTCCTTCGCGAATGGCCGCTCGAGAACGTGAGCCAGGACGGGCGCCTGGACTCCGAACCTGCAAAGCCTGTTTGCTTTCTCGAAGTCCCTCCGGGCATCCGCATCGATGTCAAGCGCAAAATGGTGAAAAGGATCAGCGCGGCAATCGCTGAGGCGTATCACCTCCCTGACATCTTGATATTCATACGTGAATACCCGCTCGATATGGTGAGCCAGGACGGGGGTCTACAATCGGAGAACCCAATGATTCTCGAGGCCATGAAGAAGGCGGCGGACAGGTAGTAGGAGGAGATCGCTGGTGAAGCGTTCGTCGTCAGCTTCGGGGTCCTTGCCGATCCCGACCGCGGGCGGGCGCAACACGGCGGTTCATACGGGTCGGGCCGTCGCGCGGAAGCTGCTCGCGGGTGGGAGATCCGTCGCGAGCAGCTTCTGCGCGACGGATCTCCCGTGAGCCTTCCGTGCGCGGGGCGATGGTCTTCTTGACGCCGAAGATGGCGATCGTCCCAGGATCGCCGCGCAAGACGTCGAGATCATCCAGACAATCACCGCCCAGCATCAGATTGAAAGCCAGCCCAAGAACGCTCTCGGAAACGCTGTAGCCGCGCTCCCGCTCTTTGACGTCAATCTCTTGATTGAGCGCCTAGGCGACGTTCAGTCGGGAAATAAAATCTTTCATCAACACAGCGCCCGCCTGAGAGCTGAGCGTGGCGTTGGCAAACCCGATCTTGAAATTGGCCGCTGTGCCAATTACATAATATTCTAAGCACTTCGGAGACGCCTTTCACACTTCTTCAAAGAGCCGATCTGGGGCGGCCACAAACTTTACCGAAGAAAAGGCCGCCACTGCTGCTTTCACCTTTTGGGTGAAAAGACAAAGTTCACAAAAATCGTTGTTAGGCCAACAAACATTGACCGAAACCGAATCCGCCAATTTCTTACCGGCGGATTTGGGCTTATGATAAGAATCCAGACAGCTTGCCGAAAGTTCACCAAGAAACGGCTGGCCGAGGTCAACGCCACGGGCCGATTCCCCGGCGCCAACATCCGAAGAATGCAGGCGAAGCTGGTGTACTCTTGAAGACCTGTAGTGAGAGGCAGTGGCCAGGCCCGAGCTCGAACGGTAATCAATATGAACAAACGTCCACGTTCAGTCACGGCCATCGGTTGTATATTCGTAGTAGCCGGAGCCGTCGGACTTGCGTACCACGGCGCCGAGTTCAAGGCGCAGCGGCCTTTTGACTATGGCATGGTCTGGGTTCTGCTCGTCCGTCTTCTTGCGATACTTGGCGGAGTGTTTCTGCTCCGCGGCAGCGACTGGGCGCGCTGGTTTTTGCTCATTTGGATCGCATACCACGTCATCCTCAGCGCGTTTCACTCGATGTTTGAGTTGATAATGCACAGTTTGCTGTTTGCGGTCATTGCATATTTTCTCTATCGCCCGCGAGTGTCGGCGTATTTTCGGGATGCGAGAGCAGGAGCCGCGCGTCCGCCAAGGAAAGATGACACACCCGTGGCCTAATCAGACGTTAGTGTAAGGCCTCAGTTCAATTGCCTAACCGCGCGTTCGGCCGGAGCCGCCGCTTTCAGGTCGGCAATAATTGTTTCCGAGCTTGTCGCCAAGGGCGAGTTCGAACTAGGCATGGTCGTCATCACTCAGATTCTGACGACCCCCGGCGTCAAACTCGTTGGCCCGCTCCCGCCGGAGATACAGTCATATGTCACGTTTACAGCGGGAATCAGCGCTAACTGGGGTTCTTTTAGCAAACACGCAGAAAACAACGCTCGTGTCTTAGTTCACAAATCTGATATCCATTCCAAGCGACAAACCCTCTCGGTCTCCCCTAATCCGTCCCTCGCTCTCCAATACAAGGCAGCTTAAAAATCCAGAGATCGGGCGTTCCACAAAGTGTTCCTCGAAGAGATGTCCCGACTTTGTCGGGGTGTTGATGAGCGGTGCGCTGCTTTCAAGATGTTATTTCCGACAATCAACGTTTTGGGTATTATACCGGCCTGTCATGTCCCGCTTCTCATTGCAAAATCAAGAATTCCAATGCGGTGAACTTTCTTGACTACGACAACTGAAACGGCGAGAGGCCGAGATGAACGAGTCCTGGCTGAGTGAGGCTGAGCGCGGCAGACTCACTTCTTTTCCTGAATACATCCCGGAAGTAGATCTGATTGCTTTCTTTACCTTGATCTCGGCCGATCAACAATTGATTCGCAAGCGTTCCGGCGCCAGCAACCGGCTCGGGATGGCGCTGCAATTATGCGCCTTGCGATATATGGGCTTCATTCCTGAGAACCTCAATGCCGCGCCGGCCTCGGCGCTCAAGTTCCTCGCGCATCAATTGGGCATTGAAGAGATCTCGCTCGGCGCCTACGGAGCCAGAGAACAAACGCGGACTGACCATCGCCAAATTATTGAGAAGTATCTCGGTTATCGCCGAGCCGGCTTAGACGAGTGGGGTCGGATTGAGCGGTGGTTGGGGCTGCGGGCGCTCGAGCATGACCGCCCGTCGTTCCTGCTGCAATTGTTGTGCGAGCATCTGCAAACGCTGAAGCTCGTCAGGCCGGGGTGGTCAGTGCTGGAAAGGGTTGTGACTTCTGCCCGCCAACAAGCGCATGAAGAAACCTGGCGGATAGTGGAAGATCAGGTCAAAGCCGCCGACCGGGATAAACTCAATGGCTTACTGATCGTGCCGAAGAATGAGCGTTTCACGCCGCTCACCCGCTTCAGGACCGCCGCTACGGCACACTCGGCACAGGCGATCCTCCACACTCTGGAGAAGATCAGCGAGCTTAAGACTTTGGGAATCGCGCACTGGGATCTCAGCCGGATCAATCCCAATCGCATGAAAATGTTGGCTCAGAAGGGACGCAAGGCCACCAACCAGGCGCTCGGATCAAAGAACCGACCGAGAGGGGGTCCAACATTTCAGTCATCAGTGCGCTCCGCCTATCTGGCTATTTTTGCCCAGGCTATTTTTGCCCATCCCCTCGAAAAGGTAAAAGTTAGAATGTGATTTCGCTTTTTCGTCTGATGGAACGAAATGAGGGCCGTTTTTACTGGTTTTTAGGCTGCTGTGGCGCAAAAACAAGGATGTTCTTTCGCCTTTCGCCGTTCTGCGAAATCGAAACAAAGGATTTCATTGCCAGTGGCGCGCGATTAGCGCCTGACGCCGCTAAATTCAGCTATTTTCGTGAGGCTACTTTGCCCCTGGTGTCACGAATGTTCGGTGATGATCAATGTTTACCTTTTCGAGGGGATGGGCAAAAATAGCCTTAAAGGGGGCCATTTGAAAACTAAGCGAGTCCGCGACCAGGCGCGGGATGACGAATAGATTCGGATCGAGGGCGAGGGCTTCGCTGCGCGCAGCCATCATCATTGCGCGCGCATCGCCGTCCGCGCTAACAATCAGCCATTCGCCCGAGTTCGTGCGCAGAGGGATGTAAAGAAAGGTCTCATCTCGTTGCCAGACCCATCCCTGCCGCGTGTCATTTGTGACGCCGATGACTTCGTATTGAGGGAAGTTGGGCGTAACGCCTGCTAACACGTTGTCCCCTGGCGACGCCACGCCGATGCCGATGCGTTTGCCTATGGCATCTTCATTCGGCCAGAAGCGGCGCGCAGTGGATTCACTGATCAGCACGACGGGCGCGTTGGCTTGCGCTTCCTGTTCGGTGAATCCGCGTCCGCGTGTAATGCGCAGGCCGAGCGTTTGAAAGTAATTCGCCGAGACCGCATTGAAGCTGGCTTGCAAAGGACGGCCATCGGGCTGTTCACGCCCGGCAATCGTAATGGGCGTGGTGTCCATCGCCCCGGTCAGCGGTTGACGATTCGCCTGGCTGACGGTTTTCACTCCTGGCAGCGCGCGCAATCGCTCTGCGAACTGACGGCGCAACTCGCCGTCTCCACCCGGCTCTTGCCGTTCTGTCTGCGAGCGGATGTAAAACGTAATGACATTCCGTGTCACGAGTCCCGTATCAATCGCTTGCATCCGAATCAGATTTCGCACGAGCAAGCCCGCGGCGATCAGCAGCGTCAGGCACTCAGCGCGCAGGTTTCAATGTTCGTTGGATACGACCTGGCTGCGGCATTGCAATCTGATTTGCCATATGAGCAGGCGACGGATGATTAACCTTAGATGATCTTCCTTCTTTCATCATACGGCGATGCGCCTCTTGCCA
>WNFV01008057.1_pt1 | contig 14680 bp, 10 predicted proteins | sample 5400101 | NCBI WGS metagenome assembly WNFV01 (sample SAMN13153361, study PRJNA577476) | soil metagenome | isolation source: 115 cm soil or saprolite under grassland replicate 1 | place: USA:California | collected 2016-06-15 | reverse complement strand
TTGGCGCGGTTGAACGCGTGCCGCAGCAGCTGGGCAGGCAGCCGCGTGCCGGCGGGGTCGACCCTGGCGATGCCGTCCAGCAGACCGGCCAGCACCTCGGCGTCGATGTCGGCCGGATCACCAGGATACTCGCCTGCCAGCGCGGCGGCCACGCGACGCAACCCCGGCGCCAGCACGCCCGCCAGGCCGACCGTCCACGCGCCACCCTGGTGGCGGGCCCGGCACAGCAGCTCTCTGACGGCAGCGTCGCGCGCCGCATACGGGGTGTCGCGGTCAAGCAGCAGCGCGCGGAGCTCATCCAGCGGGATCAGGCGGGCGGGCAGCCCATGGCCCAGCCCGGCCCCGTCGATCGCCAGCGGCGACGGTCCGCAGACCAGCAGACGAAACGAGGTGTCCAGCACGTCGAGCGCGCCTTGGTCGTGGTGGTCGACTGGCACGGAGCGGCTCCTCTCGTCAAGGAGGCGGATAGGAGCCGCAGCACAACAGGCCACAGGGGCAGCACAGGGGCACGGCAGGGGCAGCACAGGGGCACCGGAGGGGCAGGCGACACCGCCGCGGCAACAGATGACTGGCTTGGACGCCGTGCCCCTCCCGTGCCCCTCTCACGCCCCGTATGTGCCCCCGCCGTGCCCCTCGCGTGCCCCTTGCTGCGCCTGGGTCATCCGTGCCAGCGCGCCGTGATCCGCACTGGTAACGCCCGCACCCGCGGGTCGGCGATGGCTGAGGCCCGGCCCGCACCCTCAAGCCAGAATCCCCACCGGGGCGTTCCCTCGCCGGCAAGCACGGCGCCCACCCCTGGCGTGCCGCAGCGGCACGGGCGCAGCCCGCAGCCGGCTGGGTCCAGGCTGAGCGCCACGCCGGTCGCAACCGCCATGTTGAATTTCGGGGGGCGTCTGGATATTTGGGGTGTCGGCGCAACCGATGGCCCAGGGCTCACCCATGGCGCCGCACGCCACCCCCACCCGCGCCGCAGCCATCCTCGACGCGGCCGAACCCGTGCCCTTGGCGGTCTGGCCGTGCGCGCAGACCACCGGCCACATCCAGCGGGCCGGGCGCTACCTGCCCGAGTCCACCACCCACCCCGCCAAGATGCTGCCCGAGCTCGCCCGCCGCATCACCGGCGAGTACGCCCCACCCGGCGGGCTGGTGGTCGACCCCATGTGCGGCATCGGCACCACCCTGGTCGAGGCCGCCACCCAAGGACGCCGCAGCGTCGGCGTCGAGCTGGAGCCCCGCTGGGCCGACCTGGCCCGCCGCAACCTCGGCCTGGCCCTGCCGCCCGAGCACGCGGGGCTCGGCGAGGTCCGCGTCGGCGACGCTCGCCACCTGCCCGAGCTGCTCGCCGACCTCGTCGGCACGGTCGACCTGGTCGCCACCTCCCCGCCGTACGCCTGCACCCCAGGGATGATCGACAAGCCCGCCTGGCGCCAAGGCGGCGCCCTGGCCCGCCGCGACACCGAGAACTACTCCGCCGACCGCGGCAACCTCGGCCACGCCCGCGGCCAGGCCTACCTCGCCGAGATGGCCACCGTGTACGCCGGCTGCCTCCAGCTGCTGCGGCCGGGCGGGCTGCTGGTCACCGTCACCCGCAACCTGCGCCGCCAGGGCCGCGTCTTCGACCTGGCCGGCCAGACTGTGCGGCTGGCCGAGCAGGCCGGCTACCAGTACCTGCAGCACCTGGTCGCGCTGCTGGCCGCCGTCCGCGACAGCGCCCTGCACGCCCGGCCGTCGTTCTGGCAGCTCACCCAGACCCGCCGCGCACGCCAGCGTGGCGAGCCGGCCAGCCTGCTGGCCCATGAGGACGTGCTTGTCTTCCAACGACCACTAACGTCCGGGAGTCCGCCCGCGACCAACCAGGCCGATGCGGCCGCCGACCCACAGCGTCGTCAGCCGGGTCCCAGCACCCTCGACGGCCCGCCGCCTGCGCTGCCCAGCGGCGCCGGCTCCCACCGGCCACTGGGGGGTGGGCGGTAGATGGAGTGCTTCTACCTGGGCGCGCACCAGCCGGCATGGCTGGCACGGCTGGAGATCCCCCTGCTGGTCAGCCATCGCCGGCTCGCCGGCCGCCGCCGGCTTCCCCGCGCCGTCTGCCGCTGGGCGCTGGATTCTGGCGGCTTCACCGAGCTCAGCCTCTACGGCCGCTGGCAGACCAGCCCGGCCGTCTACGCCCGCGCCGCCGCCCGCTACGCCGAGGAGATCGGGAACCTCGTCTGGGCCGCCCCCCAGGACTGGATGTGCGAGCCGATCGTTCTTGCCCGCACTGGCCTGAGCGTCGTGGAGCATCAGGCGCGCACGGTCGGCAACTATATGGACCTGCGGGCACTGGCGCCGGAGCTGCCGTTCGTCCCGGTCCTCCAGGGCTGGACCGTCCGCCAGTACTGGGACTGCGTTGACCGCTACGCCAGGGCCGGTGTCGACCTCACCGCCCTGCCGCTGGTCGGCCTGGGCAGCGTGTGCCGCCGCCAGCACACCTCGGCCACCGCCGCGATCGTGCAGACCCTGGCGTCAGGCGGGCTGCGGCTGCACGGGTTCGGGATCAACACCAGGGGGCTTGCCCGCTACGCCGACGCCCTGCAAAGCGCCGACTCGATGGCCTGGAGCGCCGCCGCGCGCCGCCGCCGCACCCGCCTGCCCGGCTGCGCCCATCCGACCTGTACCAACTGCCCCCGCTACGCGCTGGCCTGGCGGCAGCGCCTGGCCGTCGGCATGGCCGACCCGTCGCACACGCGGCTATCCCCATCGCGGCAAGCAGGGCCTGCGTCCAGGCCGACGCGGAGGGCGGCATGAGGGCGACCACCACCGCTGGGGGGCTGCGTCTGCTCAGCCTCGGCGCCGGCATCCAGTCCAGCACGCTGCTGCTGATGTCGCTGGCCGGAGAGCTGCCGCGCCTGGACGCCGCGGTCTTCGCCGACACCGGCTGGGAGCCCAAGGCCGTCTACCAGCACCTGGACCGCCTGGAGGCGGCCGCCACCGCTGGCGGGATCCCGGTCTATCGGGTCAGCGCCGGGAATCTGCGCGCCGACGCGTTGGACCCGACCCGCCACTTCGCCTGCTTGCCGTTGCATGTGCGCCGCCCCGACGGTGGCAGAGGGCTCATGCGCCGCCAGTGCACCCGCCAGTACAAGCTCACCCCCATCCGCCGCAAGGTCCGCCAGCTGTGGGAGCAGGCGGGCCGCCCGCCGGTGGAGCAGTGGCTGGGCATCAGCGCCGACGAGGCCCATCGCATGCGGGACTCCGACGTGCGCTACATCCAGCTTCGCTACGTCCTGGTCGAGCGGGGCCTGACCAGGGCGGACTGCCAGCGCTGGCTGGAGCAGCATGGCTGGCCAGGGGTGCCGCGCTCGTCCTGCGTCGGCTGCCCCTTCCACTCCGACCGCCAATGGCGCGCGCTGCGCGATGATTCGCCCGAGGAGTGGGCCGACGCGGTCGCCTTCGACCACGCCATCCGTCACGGCCACCCTGCCGCCATCCACAAGGCCGCGCTGCGCGGCAACGCCTTCCTGCACCACTCCCTACGGCCCCTCGACCAGATCGACCTCCCCCCCAGCGACGTCGCCGCAGCCGATGCGGACGGGTTCGGCAACGACTGCCAGGGGGTGTGCGGCACATGAGCACCACCACCCCAGACAGCGGTGCCCACGGGATCCGGTTCGTGTCGCTGTTTGCCGGCGTTGGCGGCTTCGACCTCGCCCTCGTCCGGCTGCGCATGCGCTGTGTCGGCCAGGTCGAGCTCGACCCGGTCTGCCGCTCGGTCCTTGCCCGCCACTTCCCCGAGGTCCCCCGCCACGATGACATCCGCACCACCATCGCCTGGTGGCACACCCAGCCCCGCCCAGCCGTCGACCTGGTCTGCGCCGGCTGGCCCTGCCAGGACCTCTCCCAGGCCGGACGGCGCGCCGGGCTCGCCGGCCCACGATCGGGACTGTTCTTCGACCTGGCCCGAGTCGTTGACGCCCTACGTCCGGGCTGGCTTTTGCTGGAGAACGTCCCCGGGCTGCTCACCTCCAACCAGGGCGCGGACTTCCAGACGGTCCTCGACATGCTGGTCCAACTCGGGTACGGCGTGGCGTGGCAGGTGCTGGACGCGCAGCGCTTTCTCCGGACCAGCGATAAGGGGAAGGCAGCAAGGTCAGGCGTCGTCGGCCAGGAGCCCGAGCCTTGGTGGTGCCTGGGCCTCGGTAGTCACTCCCGCGGCACGACGGCGATCCGTATCGAAACCCTCTGGCCAGATCGTAGAGCTGTCTTCCATGGCGCTGCTGAGATCAGCTCCCTCGAGACGGGCGCCGTGGAGATTCGCGCCTCGCAGATCGGCTCCGCACAGGCTTGCCTGACGCAGATCGGCATCCTGCAGGTCCGCCTCGCGCAAGTGGGCGTTGGTGAGGATCGCCTGCTGAAGGTGAGCTCCACGCAAGCACGCCTGGTCGAGATAGGCGCGACTGAAGTTGCTCCTGCTCAACCGCCCTCCATTGAGGTGGGCCTGGCGAAGGTCCGCCTCTTGGAGGTCCCCGTGTTCAAGATGGACCTGCCGCATGTAGGCGCGAGCAAGGTTCGCAAACCGAAAGGTGGCGCGGGAGAGCTTGGCTTCGGCGAGATAGGTGCGGCGCAGGTCGACCAGGGGAAGGTGCAGCTCCTGCTCGCCTGGTGCGGCGGGACGATGGACGAGCACATTCACAGCGGCATGGACGTCGGGCGCGCGGTCTCGCAACCAGGGCAGGCGTGCATCGACCACCGGTGTCGGGTGTGGCTCTGGGCTGTCTGGCGAGCCCGCGGGCCAAGGGGTGTGGGTGCGCACGAACGCACAGAGGATCCTGGTGATGGTGGGCTGATCGCTTTTCGAGTTCTTGGCGATTCGCTCCAAGGCGTGGATACCGCCAACGCGAACGTCGACCTTGTCGCTGCCCAGTTGGTCGATGGCGCGAGTGAACCGCTCGGTGATCTGTCCTTCACGGCTGATCAGGACCTGCTGCCATGTCGCGATCACGCCCGCGACGAGGAACAGACCACCGAGACCTTGCAGAAGCAGGGCTCGGGCGTTGTTCTGCAGTTGCATTTGGGCCTGTTGGAGTTCGATGCGCCGCTCAGTGGTCGGGACACCCTGCAGTTCGGCGCGCGACAACGGTGGATAGAGCAGTCGCGGGAGAATGAGCACGCAAGCAAGCAGCGCCAGAAGTCCGGCGATAGCCAGTGCGGCGAGCTGGATGCGCTGACGCTGCATCGCTGTTTCCCTCCCCGGGACCAATTTGGATTGGCCGCGTGCCAGGAGGCACGGCCGCTCTGCGGCCTGCCATCTGATCACTTTCTCTCGATTAGCGCGGTGTTCGAGATCGAGCGGTCTTCCCTAGACAAATCGGGCCAGGGTGAAGCTGTCAATCCCCATGGGTGGGCGTCCGGTCTCAACCCAGGTCGCCAGGGCCTGCCCGGTCGCGGGTGCCAGCAGCAGGCCGGTGCCGTCATGGCCGGCGCTCACCCAGGCGTTGTCCAGGCCGGGAACCTGGTCGATCACCGGTTGGCCGTCGGCGGTGGCCGGCCGGAAGCAACACCAGCGGTGGGTCAGGGACGCCTCTCGCGCGGCCGGCAGCAGCTCTCCCAGCCGACGCTGGATCGACGCCACCACCTCGCGGCGGACCGCTGGCGACTGGTCGCCTTCGTCACGGGTGCCGCCGGCCAGCAGCCCGCCGCCGGGCAGCGGCCCGAAGCCACCACCGGGAGCGTGGACGCCGCAGTGCAGGCGGAACCGGCCCGGGGCGGTGGCGATCAGGTGGCCCTTGACCAGGCGCTGGGGCAGCCGCACCCACGGCTGGGGCGCGAGCCCGGTGGCCAGGATTACCGCCCCGGGGTGCAGGTCGCCGACGGTGGTGCGCACCCGCACGACACGGCCGCCGGCCACCTCCAGGTTGGTCATTGCCACCCCGGTCGCCACGCTGCCCGCTCGGCGGGCCAGCGCTGCGGCCAGCCGCAGTGGGTGCACCTGGGCCTGGTCGGGGGCGAGCAGGGCAGCCGGCACTGGCGCGAGGTCGGGCTCGAGCTCGGCGACCTGATCGGTGTCGAGCAGCTCGACCTCGGCCCAGGGTCGCGGCGGGGGTGGCGGGCTGTCGAGCAGCAGCAGCGCTGGGCGCCAGCGCAGCGCGAGGGCCCCGTCCCATTCCTGGTCGAGTCGTCGGTAGAGCGCCAGGCTGGAGCGGGCCAGGGCGATGAACGGGGGCGGGTCGCTGAGCTGGTGCAGTTCGGGGACCAGTGCGCCGCCGGCGCCGCCCGAGGCGGCCGCGGCCAGGTGCTGAGCCTCGATGAGCAGCACGCGGCCGAGTCCTGCTCGACGGCAGAACAGTGCCGTGGCCATGCCGATCACGCCGCCGCCGATTACCAGCACGTCGGGGTGGCGGTCCAGGCCGTCGGGCACGCCGGGGTCGAGCATGGCATGGTCGGCCGGGTCCACGGTGGCCGACCACAGCGTCGGCTGCCCAATCGGGCGCCGTTGGATACTCACGATCGGTTCGCCGCCTTCGTGGACGTGCCTGCTGGCATGGGTATCCTGTGGTCGGCTGGCCACCATGATGGCGTCCCGCAGGAAGACTGCTCATGTTTGCTGGGTAGCTCCGGGCCGCCAGATCCTTGGTGTGCCGAGCGGCACCACGGGTGGCTGGACCAGGAGTCTGCGCATCTGCTCCAGCTTCTGCTGGGCGGCGTTGAGGCTGACCTGGAGCCCCTCGACCTCGCCGAGCCAGCCCCGCTCGATCGCCTCGTCGAGGCGGTCCTGCAGGTTGGTGATGATGGCCAGCAGGCGGGGCTCTTGGAGCGGGTCGGGGTGCAGCATCGGGCAGCGGATGCAGGCGTGCTCGTGGCGGCAGGGGGTGCCGTAGGGCCGCGCGCAGGTGCCAAGCTCGACCTTGCGTCTGGTGAAGTGCTGCTCGAATTCGGCCCACTCGGCCGCGGTTGGCTCGCGGTATTCCTCACCGGGCCGCTCCCCTCGGCGTCGCGCGATGAAGGCGCGATGATGGTTGACCACGTCCTGGTCGTAGACGGCGACGTACCGCTCGGTAGTGGTCAGGCTGTGGTGTCCGAGGATCTTGGCGGCGATGTGGACGGGCAGGCCAGCGGCGACGATCTCGGTGGCGAAGATCCGCCGGAAGTCGTGCGGGGTGTAGCGCACCAGCTCGCCGTCCGGGCCGTGCAACCCGGCCTGCCGGACTGCTTGGTCGAGCAGGTTGTTGACCGTGAGGCGGCTCATCACGCGCCGCTGGGTGCCGTGGTGGCGTTGGAACAGGTGCGGCAGGGGCGGGCCCATGACGCGCTCGTGTTGGTCATAGCGGGCCACCAGCGGCACGCGCTCGGCGCCGCCGCGGATCCGGTGGATGATCCGGGCCAGGACGTGGGCCAGTTCGGGGGAGACCAGCAGCAGCCGCTCGGTGTCCTGCTTGGACGGCGCGATCTGCAGCAGCGGCACGACCTCGCTGGTGCCTGGTGGGGTGTAGGTGACCAGCGACAGGTGGGTCAGCTCGAGCAGCTCCTCGATCCGCACGCCGGTGTGCCGCAGCGTCTGAATCACCGCCCAGGTCCAAAAGGCGATGTCCTCCTGGCGGGCAAGGTCCACCGGCTCGCCGGTCGCCACGCGCACGGCGCGCAGCCGTACCGTGCTCTGCTGGCTGGCGTAGCGGCGGTCAGCGTCGGTGACGATGCGCTGGTAGTGATCCCCGTCGACCTCGAAGCTCTCGCCGGCCAGGGTGGCGGCCGCCATGGCGCACAGCCGCTCGGCCAGGGTCAGGTGCTGCTCCACGCTGTGGACGAGCCGGGGCAGCAGGGGGGCCAGCGTGCGGGTGCGCTGGTGCATCCTGGCGCGGACGTGGCGTTGCTGCTTGAGCGAGCCGCGCACGTCCTCGGGGCGGACCGGGCTGGGCGCCGCCCACGGCGCCCAGCTCGGGTCCTCCACGGCCCACTGGGCGATGTCGAGGTAGAACCCGCGGACCGCGAACAGCAGCCAGTAGCGGTTGTCGCGCGGTTGCCCGGCGCGGCCGGTCTGGCGGCGGGTGGCGGCGCGCTGCTTCCACGCCTCGGCGACCTCGCTGGGCAGGTGCAGCGAGCAGATGCCGGGGTGGTGGTCTTCCAGGTCCTTCCAGAACGCTCCGGCCAGCACCGCCGACAGCCCGCTCAGGGAGCTGTAGTCAAGGCTTGGGGCGCGTTCGGCGAGGTAGCGGACCAGCAGGTCGCGGACCGGGCGGCAGGCGAGCTGGTAGCGGTCGACCAGCTCGGCGACGCTGAGCTTGCCGCGCAGTCTGGCCGCCCGCAGGCTGCCGGTGCCCTCGGGGAACGCCCCGGTCTGGCGCAGCAGGTCCCACACGGGTGCCAGCGCGACCGCGCCGCGGTCCTGCTCCCGCAGCACCAGGTCGTAGGCGAGCAGGTCGGCGGGGGTGAGCTGGCGCGGCCCGTGGCCGGTGTGCAGCAGCAGGCGGCTGAAGTGGGCAAGCGCATGGGCCTGGTGGACGCCGCGGTGCCCGGCGGCCTGCCAGCGCCGACGGGCGTCGGCGAAGAACGCCGGGTCGGCCAGCTCGCGCACGTGCTGGTAGGTCTGCTGGAAGCGGCAGTCAAGCAGCCACCGGTAGCCGGGCCGCAGCACGCCGACGCACAGCAGCGCGCCGACCGCGGTCACCATCGTGCGTTCGGCGATCAGCGGGCTGGCGTCCGGGCAGGTCACGGCCGCGGGCGTGCGCAGCCACCGGCGACCGAGCCGCTCGCAGCCGCTGGCCTGCCAGCGTTCCTGCCAGGTTGCACCCGGGTGGGTCTCCAGCCAGCCCAGCAGCCGCCCGGTGGCCCAGCGGCGGGTCCGGCGAGCCTTGGGGGCTTGCGAGCCGACCGGCAGCCGGTAGGCAAGCTCACCAACCGCCGTCCGGTCGAGCAGCGTCTCGGGCCATGGTTCGGCCTCGACCGGCGGCTGGAATGCGGCCGTCGGCGGGGAGGGGGTGGCCGGTGATGCGGACCATCCGTCCCCCAGCACTGGCGGTGCCTGCGTCGGCGTGCTCACGGTCTGGCCTGCCAGCCGAACAGCTCCCGCAGGTCTGCCTCGTCGTAGCCGACCGCCCCGATGGAGGGCGAGGCCGGGGTCGGCGAGTGGCGATCGAGACGAGTGTCGTGGTGCGCCCGGACCCGCGCGATGACCTCGTCGTCGCGTGGGTTCAGGTACTGCTGGGTGGTGGTCAGGTGCGCGTGTCCCAGGGTCGTCTGGATGTCGACCAGGCTCATGCGAGGGTCGGCGGCCATGCGGACCGCGCAGGTGTGCCGCAGGTCGTGCAGGCTCCAGTTGGTGCCAAGCTCGGCGTTGGCGCGGCGAAGCACCGCCCGCATCGCGTCGTAGGTCAGTGGCCGCCGCGGACGGCGCAGCGTCCACCACACCGGCTGGTCGGCCTGCTTCAGGTCCAGCGGCAGGGTCTGCTGGTACAGCCGCAGCCACACCAACGCGTCCGCGGCCGCCGGCAGCCACTGCAGCGCCCGGGTGCCCTTGCGGATGACCTCGATCTGCTGCTCGCCGTAGTCGATCTGGGTGCCGCGCAGGCCGAGCAGCTCGGCTGGGCGGGCACCGGTCGACACGTACAACGCCAGGATCGCCCGGTCGCGGTCGGATCCCATCGCCGCGAACAGCTCGTCGAACAGCCCATCAGGGATCGCGCGTGGCGCGGTGCGGGGCACGCGCTGGCGGTAGGCGGGCCGCCGCTGGCTGGTGAACGGTTCCAGCGGGTTGTGGTGGGCATTTGGCCGCTCGCCGGTGGGGCTGCGACGCGTCGGCACCGGGTTGCGCAGCAGCCCGCGGCCACACTCGAGCTGGTAGTCGTAGAAGGCGCTCACCACCGCCAGATTGTGGTTGATCGTCGCCGGCGCATACCCCACGCCCAGGTAGTGCTTGCCGGTGCGCCGGTTGACGCTGCCCGGTGCTGGTGCTCCGGGCTGGCGGCGCCGCGCGGGCTTGGCCGTGGTCCGCAGCCACAAGACGAAGTCGCGAACCTCGACGCGGCCGGCGCGATCCCAGTCGACTTGGATCGCCTGCAGGAAGCGAAGCCAGCGCAGCAGCGCCCGCGCGTAGGACTTGACGCTGGCAGGGCTGAAGTCGCTGGCGGTCACCTGCCGCAGGTAGTCGCTGACCTCGAGCGCCTCGCCGCCGTGCTCGTCAACGACCCGCCACGGCAGCGACCGATCCGGGCCGGGCTGCACTCGGCCAACGCGTGGCACCTCGAGCGCCGCCACGTCGCGGGCCGCCGGAACGCTCTCTTCCTTCGTCATGGTGCCGAATCCAACCAGGCAGACCCAGGACGAAAGCAACCCGAGCTGGCTCTGTTAGTCCGGTCAACAAGCTTCGGAGTGGCCCAGCGACGCCGTCGAGTGTGGCTTGCCGGCCGTCGTGGAGGACCGTGTCCCTTCGAAGTACTGTTTGAGCCCTCGAGCGGCCACGGGGATCCTGCGCCGCGCGGCCCGTCGCGGCCGGCGGCTGCCACCACTGTTGCAGCAGGCACTGCAGCAGGTGGCCGCCCGCGACCAGCCGGACGGCACCCAGGGGACGACCACCATCTCGTCGCGGCGACCCTGACCGCCAACTACGGCGATGGCAGCCCGCGCGGCGACGCCGCCGCCAACCTCCTCCCCACCACAGGCCCAGCAGGTGGGCAGGTGGCGGCCACCCTGCTGGCCGGCCAGGGCGGGCTGCGCACCACCGACCTCAACACCCCGCTCATCGCCACGCAGCAGGCCGAAGCCGGGGCTGAACCCCGGGACGGTGGGCGGGTGTGGTCGCTGAGCGAGAACCAGCGCGGCGAGCTCCTGACCGCCAACATCGCGGCTGGCCTGACCGCTGGTGGCGGCAAGCCCGGCCAGGGCTACCCCGCGGTCCTCATCACCCCCCACGCCCCCACCCCGCGCGGCCTGGAGCCGCCACCCGCTGTCACCGGTGACGTCGTCGTCTCGACGCCGTCCATCCACGGCGATCGCGGTGGCCACAGTGACGACATGACCGTGAGCGGCACGCTGACCGCGCGGGTCGGCAAGGGGCCAAGCTCGACCGGCCACGACGGCACGCTGCTCCTGCAGCCTCCCGCCCCTCCACAGCCAGCCGGCGAGGGACCGACGCGCGCCGCGACCACCCGATCGACCGGCAACGGCGACCCTCGGCAGCCGACGCGGCAGGGCGAGCCTCCGGGGGTGATGGTGCGGCGGCTCACGCCCACCGAGTGCGAGCGGCTCCAAGGCTTCCCGGACCAGTGGACCGCCACCGGCGCCAACGGGCGAGGTGTGTCGGACACCGCCAGGTACCGGCTGGTGGGCAACGCCGCCACCGTGCCGGTGGTGGCCTGGATCGGCGCCCGCCTGCAGGCAGCCCACCACGCCACCCCGAGCACGCCCGACAGCGGTCGCCCGGCGGCGGGCCCGGCCAGCCCGTCCGAACAGCAGGAGGCCGCCCGTGACTGAGGAGCAAGACTGGCTGTCGGTGTGGCCAACCGCCCAGCAGCCCGCACCCCGCCAGCGCGCCGGCCGCTACCTGCCAGCCTCCACCGCGCACCCCGCCAAGATGCTGCCCGCCATCGCCCGCACCGCCATCGCCCGCTACACCAGGCCTGGCGAGCTGGTCTGCGATCCCATGTGCGGGATCGGCACCACCCTGGTCGAAGCCGCCCACCTCGGCCGGCACGCGCTCGGCGTGGAATACGAGCCCCGCTGGGCACAGGTCGCCCGCGCCAACCTCGCCCACGCCACCACCCAGGGCGCCGTAGGCGCCGGCACCCCGGGTGCTGCTGCGGCCGGGTGGGATGGTCGTGCTGACCGCGCGGCCGTGGCGGCGGCGCGGGCTGCTGGTCGACTTCCCCGGCGCGCTGGTCCGTGCCGGGGAGCGGGCCGGGCTGGTCTGCTTTGAGCGCCATGCCGCGCTGCTGGTCGGCCTGGCCGGCGACCGGCTGGTGGGACGGCCCTCGTTCTTCCAGCTCGACCGCGTCCGCAAGGCCCGGACCGCCGGCCTGCCGCTGCGGGTGATCGCGCACGAGGACGTGCTCATCTTCCGGAGCCCTGGAACCCGCGCGGGTTCTCCACTGTCACATGGCCAGCGAGCCCAACCGGAAGGCCAGGGATGAACCCTCGCCTCGCCGGCGCCGGCCAGACACAACCATCCGCTGACAAGAGACCGGGTGATTTGGACCTGCGTAGGGAGAAATCGAGGTATCGTCCCACCCCTGCCAATTTCACGGAACTACCCCGGCGACCGTCCTTCCCGAAAGGAGCAGCAAAAAGCACTGGCCTTGACCGCGCCTCCGGGAAATCAGCGCCCGCGGGCTGCCCGGTTCCCCCTGGACAGGCGGGGCATGCCTGATGGCCGACCGTACAGGCCGCCCCACGACCACCGCCCGGCAGGGGACCCGACGGGCACCGCGCAGCGACCCCCCGGGATTCACCTTCGAAATCCGCTATGTCAGCGGCGCCGAGGGCGAGCGGCTGGAGGCCGTCCAACTCGACGCCATCCGCGAGGTCCTCCAATGGCTCCACGAACACCACCATCATCGCACCCGGCCGCCGACCCCGCCGACCTCCCCATAGACGCGCCCGTCAATCCGAGGCCGGCGACCGCGCGGGCCAGCCGAGCAGACGCCCCAGCCCCGCCCGCCCCATCGCCCCTGTCGGGCGCCATCGCCCCAGGCCTGGGCGCCATCGCCCCAGGCCTGGGCGCCGGCGATCCGGCTGGGGCGGGGCCGATCCGGCTCGCCTTCCTCGGCCGCACCTCCACCGTCGAGCACCAAGACCCGACCCTGTCCATCCCCCGCCAACACCACAACGCCCAGGCCGCCCTGCCGCCGGGCGCCACGATCGTCTGCAACTTCTACGACGTGGAATCCGGCCGCAAAGAACTCGACGAACGTGGGCTCAGCCGCGCCCACGAACTGTTCGACATCCCCCTGCGCCGCGACGGCGGCCTGGCCGACCTGCTCGCCGAGGCCACCAGGGCAGACCGGCGCTTTGACGCCGTCATCTGCGAGTCCATCGCTCGGGTCGCCCGCGTCACCTACTTCGGCACCAAGCTCGAATACGAACTGCAACGCGCCGGGATCATCCTGGTCGCAGCCGACGAGCCCCGCGACGGCAAGCACTCCACCAAGATCCTCACTCGCCGCATCAAGCAAAGCATCGCCGAATGGTACGTGCTGGAGCTTCTGGAGGCCTCCCGCGAGGGTCTGGAGCAGCACACCCGCCAGGGCTGGAACACCGGCCACCCACCCCACGGCTATCTCGCCGAGCGCATCCCCCACCCGGTCCCGGCCAAGCGCGCCGAGGGCAAGACCAAGACCCGCCTGCTCATCGACCGCCAGCGGGCGCCAGCGGTCGCCCAGATCTTCGCCTGGCGGGTCGGCGAGCGGCTCGGCTACGCCTCCATCGCCAAGCGGCTCAACCGCGACCCCGACCGCTGGCCACCACCCATCCCCAACCGGCCCAACACCGCCAAGGGCGGCTGGACCGCCTCGCCGGTCGCCGACATCCTCCACAACCCCAAATACACCGGCTACATGGTCTGGAACCGATACACCGGCGGCACCGGCACCACCCGCCGGCGCGGCAGCAACCCGCCCGACGCCTGGGTCTGGTCGCCCCAGCCGACCCACCAGGCGATCGTCACCCTGGAGCTGTGGCGCCAGGCCCAGCAGATCGGCCGTGCGCACCACGGCTCGCGTGATGGCGCCGGCCCCAACCGCCACCCCCACACCAAGCGGACCTACCTGCTGCGCTCCCACGTGCGCTGTGTCCACTGCCGACGGCGGCTGTGCGGCCGCACCATCACCCACCGCAACCGCGCGGGGGAGGTGACCTCCCAACACGTCTACTACCGCTGCCCCCTCCCAGAGGCAGACGGCGAGCTGATGCTCGGCCGCTATCCCGACCATCCGTCAAGCGTCTACGTCCGCGAGGACTACCTCCTGGACGGCCTCCTGGGCTTCTTCGCCGAGCGTGTGTTCCACCCCGACCGCCGCGAGCGGCTCGGCACCCACCTGCGGCGCCTCGACCAGACCGCACGCCAGCACCTCCAACGCCAGCAGGCCGGCCTGCAGCGCGCCATCGACGACCTCGACGCCCGCCAACGCCGCCTGGTCCGCGCCCTCGCGCTCAACGACAGCCTCGACCACGACGACGAGCAGGCCACCCTGGTCGTCGACGAACTCCGACAAAACCTGCGGGAACTCGACCGGCAACGCCACGCCAAGCTCCAAGAACTCGCCGCCCTGGCCGACCAGCACGACCAAGCCGACGCCGTCGAACTCCTCGACGCCCTCCCCATCGCCGCCGACGGGCTGCCTGAACTGCCCGAACCGGTGCTACGCGGGCTGTTCGCCGCCTTCCAGCTCCACGTCGACTACGACCGGCACGCCAACTGGGCCACCGTCCAGGTCACCCTGCTGAGGGACAACGCCGCCGAACTCCAAGCCGTCGCCCGCCACGCGCTGCGCATCGACCAGCCCACCGGCACCAAGGACCGGGACACCCCGCCAGGGGACGCCCAGCCGACGACTGTTACCCATGCTTTGGTCGTACCGCCGGCCGCGACGAGGTTCACTCCCGCGACAACGGCGGCCTCCAAGAACCGCGCGCACTGCGGCGTCATCGTGCCGAGGCGGACCAGCTCGTCGAGGGAGCTGGCCCGCAGCACGAACTTCCGGATGTTGACGGCCCA
>WNFV01005921.1_pt1 | contig 14680 bp, 13 predicted proteins | sample 5400101 | NCBI WGS metagenome assembly WNFV01 (sample SAMN13153361, study PRJNA577476) | soil metagenome | isolation source: 115 cm soil or saprolite under grassland replicate 1 | place: USA:California | collected 2016-06-15 | reverse complement strand
CGGCGACGGCGTCGTCGGCGACAGTCTCCCAGTCCAGGAAGATCTCAGGGGCGCGGTGGTCGAGGAAGAGGAATCTCGCAAGGTTCACTGGCAGCTTGTCGCGGTCGAGGATGCCGTCGTAGAGGACGAGGGCCAGATCGTTGGCGGCGAGGACGTCCATGCGGGCGTTGCGGACGTACGCCGGCGTGTCCAGCGACTCCAGGATGCGCAGCACCCCGGCGCGGACCTTGGAGACCGCCGCACGCCGCGAACCTCGCACCGGCCCGGTCGAGGCTCGGGCGAGGTCGAACAGGTGGGATCGCTCCGCGTCGTCGAGTCGCAATGCCCTGGCGAGCGCGTCGAGGACCTGCTCGGAGACACCCGCGAGGTTGCCGCGCTCGAGGCGGATGTAGTAGTCGGCGCTGACTCCGGCGAGCAGGGCGACCTCTTCGCGGCGGAGTCCCGGGACACGACGTTTGTCCCCGAAGGTTGGCAGGCCGGCCTGCTCGGGGGTCACCTTTGCGCGCCGGGTGGTGAGGAACTCACGCACGTCGTCCTTGATGCTCACTCGTGCCACGCTACGGGCCGGCCTGTGCGCTGCGGGAGGGTCTGCTGGTACCTGTTACAGCGGGAACTCTCACCTGCCCTGCTGAAGCCTGTTCGCTAGAGGCATGAGCAACAGCGTCGCGGCCCTGCCGGCCACCACGGCAACGTTCGATCGTCGTCAGATCGGCACTCTGGGCGGTGCGATGCTCGGCTTCTTCGTGGTGGCTCTCGACGCCCAGATCGTGAACGTCGCCGCTGCCCGACATCGGTGCGGCGCTGGGCGGCGGTCTGTCCGGCCTGCAGTGGGTGGTCACGAGCTACACGCTGACCTTCTCGGCGCTGATCCTGTTTGCCGGGACCTTGGCTGACCGGATCGGGGCACGGCGGGCGTATGGGATCGGCATGGTCTTGTTCGCGGCGGCGTCGGCGGTGTGTGGTCTGGCGCCGGGCCTCGGGACCCTGATCAGTGCCCGTCTGCTCCAAGGCGCCGGAGCGGCACTGGTCACGCCCACGTCGCTGGCCCTGATCCGCGAGGGTTTCGCCGATGCACGTCATCGGACTCGCGCGATCGGATTGTGGGCGGTGGGAGGCTCGGTCGCCGCCGCGGCGGGGCCGATCGTCGGCGGCGCGCTGACGCTGCTGGACTGGCGGCTGATCTTCTGGGTGAACGTGCCGGTGGCGGCGTTCGCGCTGGTTTGCGTGTCGCGAGCCGCAGCATCGCCGCCCCGGGAGGTGCCGTTCGACGTCGTCGGCCAGGTCGCTGCGATCATCGCCTTCAGCTACGTCGTGATCGAGGGCGGAAAGCACGGCTGGAGCAGCCCGCTCATCATCGGACTGGTGGTCGTCGCGGCCCTCTCGGGCACCGCCTTCTTGTCCGCCCAGGCTCGCGGACGTCATCCGATGGTCCCGCTTGCGATGTTCCGCTCGCGCCTGCTCTCGGTGGCGCTGGCGATCGCCTTCACCTCTACGGCGGCCTTCTACGGCGTCGTGTTCGTCCAGAGCCTCTACTTCCAGCAGCAGCGCGGTGAATCCCCACTGGTGACCGGCCTTCTGTTCCTGCCCATGACCGGGCTGGTCATGATCGTCAGTTCGCGGGCCGCATCGCTGGTCGCCCGGTTCGGGAGCCGCGCTCTGATCGCGGCGGGGCTGCTGCTGCAGTGCCTCGGCCTCGTCGTGATCGCAGCCATGCCATCCGATACTTCGGTGTTGGCCGTGGCCGCGGCGATGATCCCGGTCGGTGTCGGTGGTGCACTCACGGTCCCGCCGATCGCGTCCCTGGTCATCGACAACGCTCCTGCCGAGATCGCCGGCACGGCATCAGGAGTCCTCAACACGTTCCGGCAGCTCGGCGGCTCGCTCGGAGTCGCCGGCATCGGAGCTGTGATCGCCGGGCACACCATGTTCATGGGTGGCCTCAGACTTGGCCTGGTCGCGATCGTCGTGGTCCTCGGCATCACAACCGCGCTCAGCCTCACATTGCGCCCGCAGCACACCAACCACTGAAAGCGAAGACATCCCATGCAGACCGTCACCCTGAACAACGGCGTCGCGATGCCCATCGTCGGGTTCGGCGTCTTCCAGATCCCCGAGGATCAGACCCAGGCCGCCGTCGAGTCCGCGCTCGAAGCCGGCTACCGCCACCTCGACACCGCCGCCTCCTACGGCAACGAAGAAGCCGTCGGCGCTGCCATCGCCGCCTGCGGCGTCCCGCGCGAGGAGCTTTTCGTCACCACCAAGCTCTGGATCCAGCACGCCCCCCAGAGCAGCGTCGAAAACGACACCAAGCAGGCCTTCGACACCTCGCTTCAACGGCTCGGCCTCGACTACCTCGACCTGTACCTGATCCACCAACCGCTCGGTGACTACTACAGCGAGTGGCGGGCCATGCAGGAGCTCTACAGGGAGGGGCGGACCCGGGCGATCGGCGTCTCCAACTTCCACCCCGACCGGCTCGTCGACCTGATCGACCACAACGAGATCACGCCCGCGGTCAACCAGATCGAGACTCATCCATTCCATCAGCGCGCGGCAGACCAGGAACTGATGCGCGAACGCGGTGTCCAGCTCGAGTCCTGGGGTCCGTTCGCCGAGGGACGCAACAACCTGTTCACCGACCCGATCCTCAGCGGGATCGCCGAGGCGCACGGCAAGTCGGTCGCCCAGGTCGTGCTCCGCTGGCTGGTCCAGCGCGAGGTCGTCGTCATCCCGAAATCGGTTCGCCCCGACCGGATGGCGCAGAACCTCGACATCTTCGACTTCACCCTCACCGACGACCAGATGAACGAGATCGCCAAGCTCGACACGGGCGCCAGCCTCTTCTTCGACCACCGCGACCCCGCGATCGTCAGCTGGCTCGGCGGCCGCCGGACCAACTGAGCGATGGCATCCCCAACTCCCGCCGAACCGCACGCCGGTCCGTCCCACCCTCTGCGCGTCCCATACGCCATGGGACGCCGCAGGTTCGTCGGTCTCGGTCTCGCAGCCGCGGGCGCTCTGGGTACTGCGACCCTCGGCGGCTGCCGCGCTGGCGCGTCACAACCGGACTCGCAACCGGACACGCAACGACAACCGACCGAGGACGCAGGATCCAGCACAGCAATGCCGAACTCGGAGTCGTCCACCGGCGCGTCCCCGAAGGTGCTCGTGGCCTACTTCTCGCGAGCAGGCGAGAACTACTACTACGGAAATCGGACCCGGCTAGAGGTCGGCAACACCGAACGGGTCGCCCGGATGATCGCAGAGTCCACCGCCTGCGACCTCCTCCAGATCCAAGCAGCCGAGCCGTACTCCGACAGCTACCAGGAAACGGTCGACCGCAACCTTCGTGAGCAGAACGACGACGCACGCCCGGCCATCGCGAACCCCCTGCCCTCGATAGACCAATACGACATCGTCCTCCTCGGAAGCGGCATCTGGAACGTCCGAGCACCAATGATCATGTCCACCTTCGCCGAGAGCCACGACTTCGCGGGCAGGATCGTCCATCCCTTCACGACGCACGCGATGAGCGGGCTCGGCACGACCGAGCGCGACTACGCCCGATCCTGCCTCGGCGCCACCGTCGGAGAAGGCCTCGCGATCCGGGGCGAGGAAGCCCCGGACGCCCGGCCCGAGGTCGCAGCATGGCTGCGCCGTATCGGCCTGATGACGGCGTGACCGATCCGAACCGAGCGCTCAGATCGCTCCCCCGATCCACCGCCTGATCGATTAGGGCTATCACCAGCAGTACCTGAGCAAGAACCCCAACGGCAGGCCGCGCCGCAGGCGGCCAAGGTCGAGTTCCGAACCGACAACCAGTGGGTCGACGGCACCCACAGCCGCGGCACCATCCACGGCTACTACGGTGCCGGCGGTCGATCGATTCGCCCACCATCGGCGAACTCGTTCCCGCCGACTCGCTCGGCGACGGCGTGCTGATCGCCGTACGGTAGCGACGTCTCGTCGCGGCCGCTCAGGTAGTAATCCGGGCCGCCTGATTCACGGCTGAGCAGCCGGGGGCCTACCGGGCCCACTGCGACTCACGGACGCACGCCCTCAGGTAGTGGCATGCGACGTACTCCGCCGAGCCTGCGATGGAAGCGGACGTGCTCCGCGTACGAGTCCAGCGTCCGCCACAGCACTTCGTGCGCCGCCCATGGCAGCGGCTCGTCACCGTTCTGCCAAGTGGCTCCGAAGCCGATCCATACCGGAGTCCAGTCGGCGGCGACACCCCATTCGCCGCGGTGCCGCATAAGCAGACCTCGACGGATCTGGAACGCCATCCGCGGTCCATCCGCGCAGATCGCCGCGGTTCTCACCGGCCAGACGCGCAGATCCAGCGCCATCAGCTCGAGCTCGAAGTCACCGAGCACGCGCGGGTCGACCAGCACGGTGGCGACATTCTCGTGCGGCGCGCGTCTCACATCGGCACGCTAACCCCGCCGACGGGTACTCGTCAGCCCCAGATGCCGTCGTGAGGGCCCACTGACCTCGCGACGCCGCGTTGAATGTCGGGCATGCTGGTCATCACGCTGGAGGGACTGGCATGGGTGAGATCCGAGATGCCGACTTGCCTGAGGACCTGGAACCGGTCGAGCGCCTGTGGCTCGACTACCTCACCTGGGGCAACGACGAGCTGGAGTCGAGACACGGGTTTCGACTGCCTGTCCGGGAGGCTGTGGAACGCGACCTCGCCACCATCGCCAAGTTCCGGCCGCCCGATGGTCGCCTCCTGTTGGCTGTCGAGGACGGCGCCGCCGTCGGCACGGCTTGCATGCGGCGGATCGGGCCCGACACCGCCGAGATCAAGCGCATGTTCGTCCAGCCATCACACCGCCGCGCCGGGCTGGGCCGCGAGCTGCTCGACGTGCTGATCGGAGCCGCACGGACAGCCGGATACGCGCGGATCCGGCTGGACAGCCCGCACTTCATGACCGCCGCCCACGGCCTGTACCGCTCCAGCGGGTTCGTGGAGATCGGGCCGTACCCCGAGAGCGAGATTCCCGACGAGTACAAGCCGCACTGGGTGTTCATGGAGCGAAAGCTCACCTGAGCGCCAGACGGCTCGGCCGGCTCCGGGATAGCGTCGAGGTGTGCGCGCGATCGAGTACTCCCTCACCGGGGACCCCGAGGTCCTCACGCTCGTCGACAGACCGCTGATCGATCCGGGACCTGGAGACGTGCGGGTCAGGATCCACCGCTCCGGTGTCAACCCGACCGACTGGAAGTCGCGTCGCGGTAGCGCGTCCGGTGCGGCCGTCGATCCGCCGCAGGTGCCGAACCAGGACGGTTCCGGGGTTGTCGATGCGGTCGGTCAGGGTGTCGAGGCGTCGCTGCTGGGTCTTCGGGTCTGGGTCTGGGAGGCCGCCTACCTGCGTCCGTCCGGGGGGACGGCGCAGGAGTACGCCGTGGTGCCCGCCCGCCACGTCGTATTCCTCCCCGACGTGGCGTCGTTCGACCTCGGCGCATGCCTCGGCGTGCCGTTCCTCACCGCACACAGGTGCTTGACGGCGACCGAGGACGGTCCGGCTCGTCTCGGTCCGGGCACGATGGCCGGTCGCACCGTCCTGGTTGCCGGCGGCGCGGGCGCCGTCGGGAACGCCGCGGTCCAGCTTGCGCGGTGGTCCGACGCGACGGTCATCACCACCGTGAGCAGCCCTGAGAAGGGTCAGCTGGCGGCGCATGCGGGTGCGGACCACATCATCGACTACAGGCGCCAGGACGTCGTCGCCGAGGTGCGCGCCATCGCACCGCACGGGGTGAACACGATCGTCGAGGTCGCCCCGGCGGTGAACGCGGCCATCGACGTCGAGGTGCTCGCCCGGCACGGCTCGGTGGCGGTGTACGCAAACAACGGTGGCAACACGATGGAGCTGCCCATCCGGCCGTCCATGGTGCCGAACGTCCGCTGGCAGTTCGTCCTGGTCTACAACGCCCCGCGCGATTGGCGTGTGCGCGCGCTGGAGGACGTCGCCGCAGCGGTGCTGGACAGCGCCGTACGGGTAGGCAAGGAGGCCGGCCTGCCCCTGCAGCATTACCCCCTCGAACAGGCCGCCGCGGCGCACGCGGCCGTCGAGCAGGGGGCGGTGGGCAAGGTCCTCATCGACGTCCGGCCGGACTAGCGACATCGCGGTGTCGCTGTGCCACGAAGGCGCACGCGACTGTAGCCGAGGTCGGAACCGAGTATGTGCATGAGCTCCCGGAAGTGGATCGTCCGGAATCTGATCTACCGTGAAGGCCATGACTGAGCGCGACTTCACGAGGCTTTCCGGCAAAGAGTTCGAGCGTATGGACCTGAACGAGGCCCGGTTCCGCGACGTCGACCTGAGCGGCGCGCGTTTCGAACGGGTCGACCTCAGCGGCGCCGTGATGCGTGGCGTGGAGCTGGTCAACGTGACGATCGACGGCGAGATCCACAACCTGACGATCAACGGCGTGGATGTCGCGCCACTGGTGTACGCCGAGCTCGATCACCGGTTCCCGGACCGGATCAAGATGCGCCCGACCGATGTCACGGGATTCCGTGAGGCGTGGGATATCGTCGAGCGCCTGTGGGACGGGACGGTCACGCGAGCCCGAGGGATGCGGCCGGAACTGCTGCACGAGCGGGTCGACGGGGAATGGTCGTTCATCGAGACACTGCGCCACCTGGTGTTCGCCACCGACGCTTGGGTCGGGCGGGCGATCCTCGGAGATCCGAAGCCCTGGGACGCGCTCGACCTGCCGTTCGACGAGATGCCCGACATACCGGGCGTGCCTCGTGACCGCGACGCACGTCCCTCCCTGGATGAGGTGCTGGCCCTGCGTAAGGACCGGATGGCCACCGTACGCCAGGTGATCGACGACCTCACCGACGAGAAGCTGGACGGGCAGACCGAGCCGGTCACCGAACCCGGCTGGCCGAGATCGATCAGCTACCCCGTCCGAGAATGTCTGCTCTGCATCCTCAACGAGGAATGGCACCATCGCCGGTACGCCGAACGGGACCTCGACGCACTCGAGTCAACCGGAACGTCACGGCCCAAGGACTGAGGCATACGTGGTCAATTCGCAGCCACCTTCGCAACTTCTCGCAACATCCCTTGACGGCAACCATCCGCATCCGGAGGGTAGTCAGCGCCGATCCCGACGCACTGGCCGGGCAACGATTACTACCTGTTCGACGACGAGCGAGTGGTATTCCTGCACTACGCAGGGTCCGGACTCAACACCGCGTTCACGACGACCACCGATCCCGCTGTGGTCGAGATGTGCTTGACGGCCTTTGAGCACGTCTGGGCCCAGTCCATCCCGCACAGTGAGTACAAACCCCTCTGACGCCGCCGCTGGGCATTCCGGCCGTAGTCAGCGCCCAATAGCCGGCGGGACCGGCGTCGCCCCCTGCGGCGACAAGGGCGTTCCTTGAAGACCGGCGGGCGGACGTACTGGTTTGACCCCTGCGTCCGTCCGACCGTTCCAATGAAACGAGACATCCGGTCACCGTCGTTCTGCATTGACGGCAGCCCAAGCGACTTCACATCGTCGAGCTGATCTGGACGGCCATGGTGGTGAGTGCGCATTCGACCCAGGTGGTGCCGGGCGCGAGCAGCAGGGGCTTCCCGGTCGTCGTGGTGAAGGTGAACGGTTCGTTCACGCCACGCTTGCTCCACCGCCCGGCGACCACCTTGTCGCCGGTGAACAGTTGCAACGAGCCGGAGGCGTCGACCACGTCCAGGATCGTCATCGACGCCTTGGCCGGCTTGAAGCTGGTGTCGCGCTCGGCGCGTAGCACGATCACGTTCCGCGCGGAGACCTGCTTGCCGCCCTCGAGGCGGTGCGGGGACCACTTCTCGGCGCGTAGCCAGCGCCCGGTGCCACGGTCGTAGCGCCACGTCGCGGTCGACGATCCGCCGTACCCGATGGTCACCGACCCCGCCGGCCGTCCGCCGAGCTGCGCCGACGACCGGGCGACATTCGCGGCGTAGCTGAAGTACGGCGTCGGTGGCGCGGTCCGGCCGGTCAGCTCCAGCAGCCTGCGGGGATGCGCGAAGACGTGGTTGGGCGCTCGCCTGCTGCTGTCGATCCGGTACGTGCCCCTCGGCACTCGCAGCGTGCCCAGGTCCGCCAGATCGGCCACCCGATCGACGTACCGCAGCACCCACCCAGCCGCCATCGTGTCGGCGATCACGCCCTTCGTGGGACCGATCAGTGCCGCGTCCATCGGACGCAACGACCGCACCGGGCCGACCTGGTCCGGCAACCGGGAGTGGAAGATCGCGGCCAGCCGTGTGGTCGCGCCGGTGATCGGCTCGACGAACACGATGTCCGCGTCGCCGAGCCCGCGCTGCGGATGGGCGTCCGGTGTGTTGGAGACCTTCACCGTGACAGCGGGATGGTCCAGCGCGTGGCCGGTGGGCTCGCCGGTGAGCGGGGCGCGCCCCTTCATGCTCACGGCACCGTCGCCCGAGGCCGCTTTGCTCGGTGTCGCCGTGGCCGTCGGTGTCGGCGTCATCGTCGGTGTCAGTGTCGGCGTGCCGGACGGCCGGACCGGTCCGGCGTGCTCGCCACCGCCCCACAGGGCGCACCCGCCCACGACCGCCAGAATCGTCACCACGACCAGGCCGGCACGCCCGCGAGCGGTGGAGAGCAGGCGCGCCACACCCGTTGTCCGCATAACGCGACGATGATCCCCCGTCCGCAGGGTTGATGGCAACGAGGTAGCCCGTCGTAACGGCAGCTGATCTCTTCGCTTCCCAATGCGACTTGCACATCGCTCGCGATGTGACACACCGCCAGCGATGTGCAGTCTCCGCAGGAGTCGCCGAACACCCCGGCTCGCCCGGCCTCCCGGTAGCCTCCCGCTCATGACCGTCCATGAGCTTTCCCGCGCTGACGCCCGGCGGATCGCCGTACGGGCGCAGCTGTTGGACGGCCGGCGGCCGGTGGATCTGCTGGAGACGGTCCGCGAGCTGACCCTGCTGCAAGCCGACCAGACCGCCGCGGTCGCGCCGAATGCGGATCTGGTGCTGTGGAGCCGCCTCGGTTCGTCGTACGACCCGGACGAACTGGTCGAGGCGCTGGAGACCCAGACGCTGCTCGAACTGCAGGGGTACATCAGGCCCCGGGAGGACCTGGCGCTGTTCCGGGCCGACATGGCCGACTGGCCGGGGCGGGGAGAGCTGAAGGACTGGCAGGAGTACCGCCGCGACTGGGTGAAGGCCAACGAAGCCTGCCGCCTGGACATCCTCGAACGGCTCCGGTGCGACGGCCCGCTGACGATGCGCGACCTGCCGGACACGTGCAACGTGGCCTGGGCGTCGTCCGGGTGGACGAACAACCGCAACGTCCAGCAGCTCGTGGAGTTCATGCTGGCGCGCGGCGAGGTCGCGGTCTTCGGCCGCGAGGGCCGGGACAGGCTGTGGGACCTGGCGGAGCGGGTGTACCCCGACGACCCTCCGGTGCCCGCCGACGAGGCGCTGCGTATTCGCGACCAACGACGCCTGCGCGCTCTGGGCATCGCCCGGGCACGGGCACCGGTGTGCCCGGGGGAACCGCAGGACGTGGGTGAGGCCGGCGAACCGGCCGTCGTCGAAGGCGTCAAGGGCAAGTGGCGGGTCGACCCGTCGCAGCTCGGCCAGCCGTTCGACGGGCGGGCGGCGCTGCTGTCGCCGTTGGACCGGCTGGTCTTCGACCGCAAGCGGATGACCGAGCTGTTCGAGTTCGACTACCAGCTGGAGATGTACAAGCCGGTCGCCAAGCGCCGCTGGGGCTACTTCGCGCTGCCGATCCTGTACGACGACCGGCTGGTCGGGAAGGTCGACGCCACCGCCGACCGCAACGCCGGGGTGCTCGGGGTCGACGCCGTCCACGAGGACGTGGCCTTCACCACGACCATGACCGCCGCGGTGCGCCGTGAGCTCGAGGACCTGGCCCGGTGGCTCGGGCTGGACCTCATACTGCCCGCTGCCTGAGCGACCGGGATCAGGCCGGTGGTGGCGGGGGTGGGGTGCCGTCGCCGCCCGGCTGGCCACCGCCGCCCATCTGGAAGGAGTCGTCGGCGCCGACCGCGGTGTCGGACAGGTCGAGCGCGATCGAGAAGGTCGCCTCGTAGCCGTCGTCGGTCGGGGACGGGTTGAGCAGCATCTGGTCGCCGATGTCGGCGTAGTGCATGTCGGTGGCGTTGGTCGTGTCCGGTGTGCCCTTCGCGGCGTACGGCGCGGTGGCCAGGTACGCCGCCTTGAACTCCTCGGTGAGGAACAGCTGCGACGTGAACTCGTACGGGTTGCCGTCCGTGCCGGTGGTCCGGATCTTGACGTGCGTGTGGACCGTTCGACCCCGGTACCAGCCGGGCAGGATCGTGGTGAACCTGGCGATCCCGCCGCTGTTGGTCACCTGGTAGCCGCGCAGGAAGTTCGTGCCGGTGGTGCCCTCCTGTGCGATGTCCGAGTAGACGCCGAGCGCGTCGCAGTGCCAGATGTCGACGGTTGCGCCAGGCAACGGCTTGCGGACGCAGTCCACGATCTGCGACACCCGCAGCACCAGGCTGAACGTCGTACCCTCGACGACCGATCCGTCGGAGGTGTCGATCCTGATGTCGGAGCGGTTGAGGCCTTCGTCGACGAAGTAGGGTCCCTCGGTCATCTCGGGTTTCGCCACGCAGTCGACCGCACTCCCCGAGGCACCGTTCGCCGTCATCGTGTCGGCCCTGGCGAGCGCCGTACCTCCGACGGCGGTGAAGGTGACTCCCGCGGCTCCGAACAGTGCGAGTGCGCGGCGCCGGCTCAGTACGCGACCGACCGGCGTGTCGTCGTGATCCATCTCGGACTCCTTCTGGGGTGGGGGTTCGGTTCGAAGGAGACGCTATGGACGCCATCTGGGGAGTCCCGGGCAGTCATCTGTGAGTACCCCGTGAACCTCGAGAAGACCGTCCGGGTCGCGGAGACTCAGCTGACCGGGACGTCGCCGGTCGTTCCCCAGGTCACGACGAACTGGCCGTGGACGTGCCAGGTGCCGTCCGCCGGACGGAACAGGGCGATGTCGTACCTGCCGTCGCCGTTGTAGTCGCCGGGCGTCGGGATGTCGGACCGGCCGCCGTACTGGACGGCGGGCATCCCGACGACGTACCAATATCCGGTCGACGGACGGAACAGCGCCTGCTCGGCCCGACCGTCGCCGTCGTAGTCGGCCGGCACCGGCCGGTCGCCTTGTCCGCCCATCCGGACCTGCGACTGTCCGCGGACGTACCACATGCCGGTCGAGGGCCTGAACACGGCGAGGTCGGTCCGGCCGTCGCCGTCGTAGTCCGCCGGCGCGGGAATGTCACCGGGAACGCCGTAGCCGATCGCGAACTGGCCGCGGACCCACCAGGTGCCCGTGGACGGCCGGTAGACCGCGATGTCGGCGCGGCCGTCGCCGTCGTAGTCCGCCGGTACGGGGATGTCGCCGCGCGTACCCCAGCTGGCCTGGCCGATGCCGTACAGCAACCAGGTCCCGGCGGAGGGCCGGAAAACCGCCGGTGTGGTCCGTCCGGTGCCGCCGAAGTCCGCCGGTGCCGGGATGTCACCCAGCGTGCCGTAGCCCAGGGTGTACTGCCCCCGGACGAACCAGGTCCCGGTGGAGGGCCGGTAGACGGCGACGTCGGTGCGGCCGTCCCGGTTGTAGTCGCCGTGCACGTCGGCGGGCGGGATGAGGCCCATCCGCTGCTTGGCGAACAGCACCTTCAGCGCCGCCGCGTTCACCTTCGCGCGGAACGTGCTGTCGGCGTTCGCCTTCGCCAGTACGGCGTTGACCATCGCGGGGATCTGCACCGGATCGGTCATCAGGACCAGGTCGCCGCCGGCGTTGACGAAGTTGATCGCACGGGTGGCGGGAGACCAGGCCTGCACCTGCCTGGCGGCGAGCGAGTCGCTGATCACGACACCGCGGAACCCGAGCTCCGAGCGCAGCATGCCGCCGATGATCTTGCTGGAGAACGCCGCGGGCATACCCGGGGCGATCTTGTCGTAGTACGCCAGCGACATCATCACGAACGGCGCCCCGGCCGCGACGGCTGTGCGGAACGGCGCGAGGTAGGGGTCGTCGTACGTCGTGACGAAGTCGGTGACACCGGCGGAGACGTCGGTGTTGTGGTAGACCCGGCCGAGCCCGGGGAAGTGCTTGGCGGTCGTCGCCACGCCGGCCGCCTGCATGCCCGACAGGAACGCGGAACCGTGGCTGGACACGACCGAGGTGGTGTAGCCGAACTCGCGGTCGTAGTAGCCGATCGGCTTGTTGGTGTCACGCATCGCGTAGGGGACGGTGTCCATCACCGGGGCGAGGTTGAGGTTCACGCCGGCCGAGCGCAGCTGGCGGCCCCGGGTCAGCGCGCTCGAGCGGAGCGTGCTCGTCGACCAGGTGCCCTGGGTGAGCGCGGTCGGGATCGCGAGAACCCCGGTCCTTGCAGCACCTGGACGTAGCCGCCCTCCTGGTCCGTGGCGACGAACAGGGGCACGCCCAGCGTCGCCGCGGTCGTCGCCCGGGCCTGGAGCGCCTGGGTCACGGTGAGGGTCGCGATCGTGCCCAGGGTGCTGCGGCCGGTCAGCATGACCGAGCCGACGTGGTAGCTCGAGATCGCCGCGTACGTCGCGGCCGCCGGGCCGGTCGCGGCACCGCCGACCATGAACAGCTGCCCTACTCGTTGCGCTGTCGTCATCCGGTAGAACACCGCCCAGGCTCCCCCGGTGGGAACGACCGCCCCAGCCGTCGTTGCGGATCCCGACGCCGGCGTCACCGCCGCGGCCAACGCGAGCGCCAGCAGACCGGCGCCGAGACGCATCCTGGTCATACCTCATTAGACGCGCGAAACAGCTGAATGGATGTCGCCGGGAGGCTGTGCTCGGTGGGGCCATGACACTATGAGTTCCAGGCGCCAAGATGGCTGTACGACGGGTCGCGGAGCGGGTCCATCCCCGCACCCAGGGAGGGCAACCGTGAAGGCGATCGTCCAGGACAGTTACGGCTCGGCCGACCGGCTCGAGCTGCGCGACATCGACAAGCCCGTGCCCGGGGATGACGGCGTGGTCGTCGAGGTGCATGCGGCGGGTCTCGATCCGGGTGTCTGGCATCTGATGACCGGCCGGCCCTACCTGGTGCGTGCGATGGGCTTCGGCATCCGCGCTCCGAAGTTCCCGGTCCGGGGCGGCGACCTCGCGGGGATCGTCGAGTCCGTCGGAAAGAACGCCACCCGGTTCAAGCCTGGCGACCAGGTCTACGGAACCTGCGACGGCTCGTTCGCGGAGTACGCCCTGACGGACGCCGAACGCATCGCGCCGATGCCGGCGAATCTCGACTTCCGGCAGGCCGCCGCCGTGCCTGTCTCGGGCGTCACCGCGCTCGTCGGCCTCCGCGACGCCGGCAGGGTCCAGGCCGGCCAGACGGTCCTCGTCATCGGAGCAGCGGGCGGCGTCGGGTCTTACGCGGTTCAGCTGGCCAAGGCGTTCGGGGCCGTGGTCACCGGCGTGTGCAGCACGCCGAAGGCGGACCTCGTCCGGTCGATCGGCGCGGACGACGTCATCGACTACACGCGCGAGGACTTCACCGACGGCACCCGGCGTTTCGACCTGATCCTCGACACCGCGGGCCGCCGGCCGTTGTCGCGGCTGCGCCGGGCCCTGGCCGGCGAAGGCACCCTCGTCCTGATCGGCGGCGAAGGCGGCGGTCGCTGGCTCGGCGGCTTCCAGCGGCAGATCTTCGCTCCGCTGCGCTCGGTCGGTTCCAAGCAGCGGCTCGTGGGCCTGGTGGTCAAGCAACGCCAGGAGCACCTCATGACGTTGAAGGAGCTCATCGAGGCCGGCAAGGTCACGCCGGTCGTCGACCGGACCTACCCGTTGAGCGACGCCGCCGACGCGATCCGGTACCTGGAACGCGGACACGCCGGCGGCAAGGTCGTGGTCACCGTCCACTGACCCGGTGGACGTCAGGCGGGCAGAGCCAGGTTGCGGCGGCGCAGTGACAGCAGGCCCGTCAGGAGCAGGGCGGCGACGACCGCGATCAGCGCCAGAAGCGGAGCGGCGGTGACCGGGACCCCCGGGGCCTTGGGGACGTGGGTGAACGGCGAGATGTCCTGCACCCACTGCGGCAGGCCGAGGCCGGGACCGAACAGCGGACCGACCAGGATGGATGCCATCAGCAGCCCCCAGGACACCGCCGAGGCGACGCGGGGCAGCAGACCGACCGCGGCGATCACGACGGCGCCGATCACGAGCACCCCGGGCAGCTGGACCAGGCCGGCCGCGATCAGGCTGCCTACCTGTCCGGCCGGGTCGCCGAGGACCGCGCCGGCGGCCAGTCCCCCGCCGGTCGCGAAGAGCAGCACCAGGGCGGTGGCGCCCGCGAACGCGGTGACGGCGTAGCCGGCCGCCCACCGGAACCGGCTGACCGCTGTCGCGAGGACCGGTTCCAGAGGTCCGTCGGCCTCCTCGGCGCGCATCCGCAGCAGCACCTGTACGACGTAGATCGCCGCGGCCATGCCCGCCATCTGCACGAGGGACGCGCGGAAGGCGTCGAGAATCCGGTCGCTGCCGCCCATCCGGACGTACCACTTGCGGGTGGTGCCCGTGGCGTCCCGGACCTGCCCGATCAGGCCGCCCATGACCACGCCGAAACCGAGCATGCCGACGGCCCAGCCGATCAGCGCGCCGCGCTGCAGGCGGAACGCCAG
>WNFV01005920.1_pt1 | contig 14681 bp, 16 predicted proteins | sample 5400101 | NCBI WGS metagenome assembly WNFV01 (sample SAMN13153361, study PRJNA577476) | soil metagenome | isolation source: 115 cm soil or saprolite under grassland replicate 1 | place: USA:California | collected 2016-06-15 | reverse complement strand
CTCGCGACGGCGATCCTTCCGCTCCTCTCCCGCCAGGCGCTCTCGGAGGACCGCGGGCCCTTCAAGGACAACCTGGCCTTCGCGCTGCGCCTGCTCGTCTTCGTGACGATCCCGGCGAGCGTCGGGTTGATCGTGTTGAGAGCTCCGATCGTGCGGGTCCTGTTCGAGGGCGGCCGGTTCGCCGCGCCGGACACCCGCGCTACAGCGGCGGCCCTGGCGACACTGGCCGCAGGGCTTCTCTTCTTCGCGGGCGTCCGCGTCGTGGTCCCGGCTTTCTACGCCTTGAAGGACACGCGGATGCCGGTCCTGGCGGCGCTGGCGGACTGCGCGACGTTCGTCCTTCTTTGCGTCCTGCTGACCCGGCCGATGGGATTGTCGGGCATCGGTCTCGCGGCCTCGGCGGCCGCGGGAGTGAACCTCGCGTTTCTGCTCTTGATCCTGCGCCGCCGCGAGGGCCGGCTGCGTGGCAGGGAAATCCTCATCTCGTTCGCCCGCGTCGCCATCGCGGCAGCCGTCATGGGCGTCGCGCTCGCGGCGGCCGCCCGGTGGCTCGATCTGGAAAACTCGCGAGGCTGGACCGGAGTGATCCTCCTCGTTTGCGTGATCCTCGGCGGCGCCGGAATTTACTGGGCGGCGGCAGCGCTGGCCGGGGCGCCCGAGCCTTCCGAACTTCGGACCATGGCGCTCCGGCGGCGGTCGTGAAACTCGTCATTCAGCGCGTTTCGAACGCGCAGGTCCGTGTTGCTGGAGAAACAGTCGGTCGGATCGGCCGGGGTCTTCTCGTGTTCGTGGGCGCCGAGAAGGGGGATGGCGCGATGCAGGCGGAGGAGGCGGCGCGCAAGGTCGCAGGACTTCGTGTCTTCGAGGATTCCGCGGGCAAGATGAACCTGGGCCTCTCCGAGGCTGAAGGAAGCGTGCTCGCCGTTTCCCAGTTCACGCTATCGGCGGATCTGTCGCGCGGCCGGCGGCCGGGCTTCGAACGAGCGCTGCCGTCGGACGAGGCCCGTCCGCTCTATGACCATTTCTGCCGGACTCTCGAGTTGCTCGGCGTCCCCCTCTCGACCGGCGTCTTCGGCGCGATGATGGAAGTCGAGCTCGTCAACGACGGGCCCGCCACGTTCCTGCTGGACGTGCCACCGGCGGAGGGAATGGCCTAACGAAGCTTCGCCTCAAACCGACGAGTTGTTGATGACGCCGGTGAGTCCGCACGTCGGTATCCCGTCTCGAACAATGCGCCCGGAGTCGCCGGCATTGCCCTTGGCGGCACGCGGCGGCCGGGCCGCATGGAAGGATACCGGGCCGCCGCTACGGTCCGAGGGCACAGAGGCCGCGTCGTTTGGTCGAGAGCTTGGCGTGTGCCCTCGGACAGTGCCGCCGCCGGGCAAAGCCGTCGCCTCCGGGCTGCACTCCGGCTTGGCCGCGCTGCAGCCCCGGCGGCGGGACCGCCTCCCGGAGGAGGCCGTGAACGAAGGCGCACACCACTGACTCCCTGTCGCCCCGCTGCGACTGCGCCTTCGTGACAGAGCGACGGCCGGTTCTCCTGCCACGGCCCGCCGTCGCGTGCCGACGAGGAACGCGGGCACGATGCCGGGGCGGGTTGTCTGCAGATCCCTTGAGGCAGCCTCGCTTCGCGCCCAAGAGAACTTGACTCATTCGTGAAGAAGTCACTCATTGAAGAGATCTAGGGAGTTTCAGGTCTCAGGTCTCGGGTCTCAGGAGGGGACTGGCTCCGGCCGCCTGAGACCTGGGATCTGAAACTTGAGACCATCTCCTCGTCACGTGATCGTTATGGGGACGAGGGAGAAGCAGAGCAGGAACACGCCGAGGCAGGCGAGCGCGAGAAGGGTTCGGCCGTAATCGAGAGGCTCGTCGTCGTCCTCGACGGGAGGATGCCGGATTCCGACGAGAAGCGCCGTGACCAGAGCGAAAACCGTCCAGGTCATGCCGCGGAAGGCGCTCGCGGCGGCGAGCCCGAGGACGATCAGCGAGACCAGGGGCTGACGGCGGCCGACAGCCGCGCGCAGCACGTGTCCGCCGTCAAGCTGCCCGACCGGCAGAAGATTCAAGGCGGTAACGAGGAGCCCGAACCATGCCGCCATGAAAACCGGATGCTCGTGAACTCGAAGGCTCGTGTAGAGGCCGGAGCCGGTCCATTTCTGCGCGAGGCGGACCATCATGGGGTAGTCGAAAAGGACGGTCCCGTTCTCCGGAGATCCTGTGATCGGTTTTGCGCGCGTGACGCCATAGAAAAGAAAAGGCAGCGCCACGAAAAACCCGGTCAGCGGGCCGGCGGCTCCCACGTCGATCAGTTCCTTCTTGCGGCGGATCGGTTCCTTGATGCGGATCAGGGCGCCGAAAGTGCCGATCAGATTCAGAAAGGGGGAAGGAATGAAGTAGGGGAGCGTGGCGGCCAATCCGTAACGACGGCACATCACATAGTGACCGAGTTCGTGCATCCCGAGGATCAGCAGAAGCGGGATCGAGAAAGAAAGCCCGTCGGAGAAGGAACCTTTCCCCAGCAGGCCTCCGCTTTCGGTGAAGCTTCCGCCCGCGATAGTCGTCGTGATGAACGTGGCCGCCAGGAGCGCGAGATGGAAGAGGGGGTGTTCCGCGAAACGAAACCGGGCCGACCACCAGCGCCTGCGGGGCGTCGGCTCGGGATCCTGGATGTTCCAGCGATTGTCCACGCTGCCGACGTTATCTCACGACGGCGGCCGACTACCGCAGACGAACACACCGGCCAGGAGCGTGTCCGACTAACTCATCGTCGTACCAGCTCCGGTCGCGGCGCGCTGAGTCTCCGGGGCTCTCGTAGCTGAAATCTCTCGGCGCCGGTTGCGCAGCGACCGCCTGCGCCGAAAGTTATGCCAGGTCGCGCAGGTCCTTGCCGGGCTTGAAACGGATCGTGTTGCCGGGGGGGATAGTGACCTCGACGCCGGTCTTGGGATTACGGCCGATGCCGCGCTTGCGGCGCTTGACCTGAAAGACACCGAACCCTCGCAGCTCGATCCGGTCCCCCGCGCCCAGGGCGGACCGCATGGACTCGATGACCGTCTCCACGGCCGTAGCGGCCTTGGCGCGCGGTATCACTGCAAGATCGACGACGAGGTCGACGATGTCCGCTTTGATCATTTCCCCTCCGGGTCGCTGGAAATCATTATATCTCCCCCTTCTTCAATCGGATAGCGTTCGCAAAAGCCGTCGAGGCCGCATCGCAAAGCCGGCGGATGTAAGCGAGGTCCCACTCGGTAAAAGCGCCCGCGGAGGGAGAGGAGGCGAAGAGGAATGCGACGGGCTTTTCTCCAATGAAAACAGGCTGGACGATCCCCTCGTGCGGCCAACCACCCAGAGCGGCCGCCAACTCGTGGTGTCGGGGAAGCGACGGCAGCGGACCGACGTAGAAATCGCGGGAGATGCGCGCGGTCAAGAAAACGGAGGGCTCATCCCAGGACACCGAAAAGGACCGGAGGGCGGAGGGGTTGACGTCCTTTCCGGCGGCGTCCCAGCCCGAAACCCCTTCCGAGCGCGAGGAAAAGATGGCCGCGGTCGGAAAACGCCGGACGAGGGCCGCCAGGACCGCCCCGGCGGTCGCGTCCAGGGTCGTTGCAGCCAGCACCTGGTCGAAGCGCTTCTCCGGAGACGGGAGCGACTCGAGCGGTGGCTCTTCCCCGGCCGGCTCGAAGGGTGCGAACTCGAAGGCCTCGGCCTCTTCGAAGGGCGCGGGAGGAGGCAAATTCTCCGGTTTCCGGCGAGATCGGCTGCCTGTCGTATCCTCCCAGGCAATAGCCTCCGGCTCTCCCGGGCGATCCGGCTCGGGAAGCGTGGCGAGAAACGGGGTCCAGGCGCCCGGCGTCGGAGCGGTCGGCGACTTCGGAGCCGAAGGCGGTTCCTTGACCTCCGGGGTTGCTGGTCTCTGCGCGAAGAACTCCGGGGCGGGAGGCGGGCCGGAGGCTCTCGGCGCCGCCGCGACCTTCTGCAAACGCGAGAGCCTTTCCGCCAGGATCGCGTAACGGGGCACTCGAAACTTGCCGTAGTGCTTTTCGAGAGCCTGACAGATCCGGACCTCCGGCGCCACGTTCGCGAAAACCCGGCGGCCCGTGACGAACGCGAGCTCATCGAGGGCGCGCAAATCGCCGGGATCGCGAAGGGCCATTTTCACATGGCCCTCACCGCACTCGTAGGGGATCGCGTTGTGCTTGAGCGCGAACCGCGGGGGAAGAACGGCGAGCGTTTCCGGCGGCAGAACGGAGAGCGTGTTCCAGGAGACGTACTCGCAGCCATGCTGGAGGGCGAGCGCCCTGCCCAGATCGTCTTCACGAAGGGCGCCGCGCTCCAGCAGAAGCGTGCCAATCCTCCCACCGGCGGAGTTCTGAACTTCGAGGGCTCGGGCGAGTTGGGATTCCGTGACCAGATCGGCCCGGACGAGAAGATGGCCGATGCGCGCTTTCAAAACGGAACAGATTATCGCGCAGCCGGTGGCGCGCTGCTCTGCCTGCGTCCGCGGGGAACAAGCGCACGGGTCCCGAGGTTGTCCATGAAGGAAGCCGCGCCATGCCGGAGCGGCCGGGCATGCTACATTGCAAAACGTGAAAAGTCGCTTGATTGCGGTCCTTTTGGCCGCCTCGCTCGTTCCGGCCGCCCTAGTCGCGGACGCGACGCTGGAGGCGCGGAAGGTCTACCTTCGGGCGCGCTCCGCCGTGGGAGACGGGCGATATCGCGAAGCCCTGGATCTCTACCGGCGCGTCATCGAGCAACTTCCGGAAGACGCGGTCGTGCGCTTCGAGTACGCCCAGTTGCTGCGGGACTTGAACGTCGCCGACGAGGCCGCGAAACAGGCCCGCGAGGCAGTGCGCCTCGATCCGTCGTTCTCCGAAGCTCGCCGGCTTCTCGGCTCCATCGAACTCTCCGGCGCCGGCTCCGACCCCGCTCGCCTCGACAAGGCGATCGAGGAATTGAAACAGGCGCACAAGCTTGCCCCCGACGACGCGGCAACGACGGCCTCGCTGGCTCGGGCTCTCCTGGCGCGTGGACGTTCGAGCGAAGCCGCGGCTCTCTTGGACGAGATTCCCGAGGGGCGCAGTCAGCCAGGTCTCATGCGGCTGACGGCCGAGGCTCGTGCCAAGAGCGGCCGTTTTCGCGAAGCGGAGGCCGTCTACCGGGAACTGCTCGAGCTGGATCCCAGCGACCGGGAATCGCAGGCGGCCCTCGTGGATCTGTACGAGGACCAGGATCGGTTCGATGAGGCCCTTGCCCTGCTCCAGGAGATGGAGAAAAGGGACCCGGAAAACGCCGCCATCGGGGAGCGGATCACGCTCGATTTCGCGCGCGCCGGCCGCTTCGGTGAGGCGGAGAAGAGGGCGAGAGATCAGGCTTCCCGCCGACCCGAAAACCGGTCGATCCGGCGTCTTCTTGCCTCCGTTCTCTTCGAGAAGGCGGACGTCGTCGGCGGAGAGAAGATCCTGCGGGACCTCCTGAAGGCCGACCCCGATGACGACGCCGCCCGGCGGGCTCTCGCAGGAGAGCTGCTGCGAGAGCGGCGCTTTGGAGAGGCGCGGCCGCTTCTGGAAGAAAGCCTGCGCCGCGCGGGAACGGATCCCAAAAACGCCGCGGAGCGGCAGTGGGCGCAGGTCGAACTCGCCCATCTCTTCTATCTGCAGAAGGACTACGCGGCAGCCAGGAAAGTGCTCGAGCCCGCGGCCGTTTCGGGCTCGGCGGTCAATCCCCGTGCCGTGCGCATTCTTCTCCTGATCGCTCGGGATACCGAGGACTTCACCCACGGCCTTGCTCAGGCCAGGGCGGCGGCGGCCGCGGACAAGGAGAACGCGGAATGGCTCGGCGCGGTCGCGGAGTTCCAGTTCCGGTCCGGGGACCGCCGGCCGGCGGCGGAAGCGCTCGACCGTCTGGCCGCCTCGAAGGAAGCGGAGCGGGCTCTCGCCGCCGCGGACGTCTATGCGCGCTTGAAGGAATACGCCTCGGCCGTCCGCGTGGCGCGCGATGCTGTCAAGCGGTTCCCCGAGAGCCCTGACGCTCTCTTCCGCCTGGGTTCCAGCCTCGAGCGCGCGGGGAACTCCGCGGAAGCGGAGAGGGTCTTTTCCAGGCTCCTGGAAATGAGGCCCAACGACTCTGCGGCTCAGAATTACCTCGGTTACATGTGGGCAGACCGGGGTGAGAATCTGGAAAAGGCCCAGGTCCTGCTCGAGAAGGCCGTGGGCCGCGAGCCTCGCAACGGCGCCTATCTGGACTCCCTCGGTTGGGTTTATTTCCGGATGGGAAGGCTCGAGACGGCGCAGCTGAACCTGCTCGAAGCTCATCGCCGCGAACCCGACGACCCCACGATCGAGGAGCATCTGGGCGATCTCTCCGAACGGCAAGGCAACGTCGCGCGAGCCGTCTCGCATTGGGAGCGCGCGCTGACCCTCAAGCCCGAGGAGCCGGACAAAGTGCGCAAGAAGCTCGCGCGGTACGCGTCTCGGACGTCCGGCGTGCACTAGAGCAAGCCCACCGGCCCTGTCATCCCGAGGAGCGAAGCAACGAGGGATCTGCTCCGCACGGAAGCGAAGGGACAAAGCAGGTCCTTCGCTTCGCTCAGGATGACAGATGCTGGGAATCGAGAGAATGAATGGGACAAGAAGCCAGCCGGTCTGCTCGAGGGTCACGATTTCCAATTCACGGCTTTCTCTGGATCGTTGTCCTGGCGCCGGTCCTGTCAATGCCCGCCTGCGCCGGGCGCCGGACGCCGACGTTCGTGCCGGCCGCGCGAGAAGATGCCGATCGCGCAATCGCATCCTGGAGAGACTCCATCTCCAGAGCGGATTCGCGCGGACCCGCCCGTCTCTTTTACGAGGCCCGAGTCTCGCAGGGCCCATTTCGGATGTCGGGCACTCTGGCTGTCCGGGAGGGACGCCGCACAGTGGATGCCACCCTCGCCGGCCCCCTGGGTGATCCCGTTGCCCGTTACGGGGAGGGCGCCCTGCGGGGAAACGGCATCCGGCCGATTGCGATCGAAGAGGAGGAGTTGCGATGGCTCCTCGCCGGAGCCTGGAAGGGATCCATGGCTCCCGAAGTGGCCGGTGTCGATGGAGAGGACGCGCTTCTGCGCTGGAGTGGCGGACAGCAGGTCGAGGGAGTGATCGACGTTCCCCGATCGCGTTTCAAATCCCTGCGCATCAAGCGCTCCGAGGGCACAATCGCCGCGACCTATTCCGGCGAGTTATCGACCTGGCCTCAGAGGATCGAGCTTGAAGACTTGAAGACCGGCAACAGGCTGCGCCTCACCCTCGTTGCGGTCGAATCCGTCAATGAATAGTCGAGACTCTTGACATGGCCCTCATCGCCGAGGCCCCGGCCAAGATCAACCGCGAGTTGCGCGTCGGCCCGCGGCGGCCGGATGGTTTTCACGAAATCCGGTCGCGCTTCTGCGCTATCGACTTCTGCGACCGGCTCGAGGTGGAGGAGTCCGATCGCGTGGAGCTCTCCTGTTCCGGGCTCCCGGTGCCCTGCGGCGACACGAACCTCGTCGCCCGCGCCGCGCGAGCCCTCGCGGATCGGCTCGGCGTCGCGTCCGGCGCCCGGATCCGATTGGAAAAGAGGGTCCCAGCCGGGGCGGGACTCGGCGGCGGGAGCGCGGACGCCGCCGTGACGCTCCTTCTGCTGTCGAAGCTCTGGAGCTCGCGACTGAGGCAAGACGAGCTCTCGGAGGTCGCGGCCCGGCTTGGCAGCGATGTTTCCTTCTTCCTGTCCGGCGGAGAAGCCGACGTGGCCGGCCGCGGCGAAAGCGTGACTCCGTTGGGCGATTCACCGCCTCAGGAGCTTCTGCTCTGGATTCCTCCGTTCTCCATTTCGACGGCAGAGGTCTACGCGACCTACGACAGGCTGACGGCAACGGCGGCCGCGCTCCCCGACAGCCTGGAGATCGAAACGAAACGGAGTTTCCTGGGCCCAAACGAGTTGGCATCCGCCGTGCTAGAAACAGAGAGGCAGATGGAGGATTACTTACTATCGGCCCGCCAGGTCGCTTCCGAGTCGGGGATCACCGGCTCCGGCTCCGCGCTGCTTCTCATCGGGGTCGGCCCGGAAGGGGAGAAACGGCTGACGCAGACTCATCCCGAAGCAACACTGAGGCGAGTCAGGACTCTCACCCGCGAAGAGTACAGACGCCGAACAACAGCCTGAGGAGGCTCGCATGGAAATCACCCAGGTCAAGGTTTTTCCGGTCGACGAGGAGAAGCTGAAGGCTTACGTCTCGATCGTCCTGGACGACTGCTTCCTGGTCTCTGACTTGAAGGTCATCCATGGCCCGAACGGACTCTTCATCTCGATGCCCTCGAAGAGGAAGAAGAACGGGGAGTTCAAAGACATCGCGCACCCGTTGAACCGCGAGACCCGGGAACAGATGGAGCGCCGGATCCTGGAAGAGTACGAGCGTGTGCGTGCGCAAATGCCCACCGCGCCGCCCGAGCCCGCTGCCGCCCCCTCCGAAGTCGCCTGACGCCGAGTTATCAGTTATCAGTTATCAGTGATCAGTTGTCAGTTCCGAAACACCGGCACAAACTGAAAACCGAAACCTGAGACCTGGTAACCGACCGTCTATCGGAGAATCCGGTCGGAATCGAAATCGTCATCCACGGTCTCTCGGTCGAAGGCCCTGGTCGCGGCGCGCGAAGTCTCCCAGAGGGGAGGAGGCGCGCGCCGCGGGAGCGAAGCGCCGGAGCTGATGAGCCCGCAGGGCGAAATCCAAGCGGAGCGCGCGTAGCGACGTTTGGCTGGGGCGGGAGGACTCGAACCTCCAGATGCCGGCTCCAAAGGCCGGTGCCTTACCAGTTTGGCGACGCCCCAACGTCTCGATTGTAGCGCCGCTTTTTCGTTGCTGTCGCCTTGCGGATCGGCACCGGCGCGATTCGATAGAATCGCGTTCGCTTGACCGCCAACTTTTCCTACGGGGAACTCAAGATCTTCTCGGGGCGCGCACACCCGGCGCTCGCTCAGGAGATCTGCGATTACCTGGGGATTGCCCCGGGGGAGCTCACCCTCTACAACTTCTCCGACGGCGAGAACTACTGCCAGATCGACGAGAACGTGCGCGGCGCGGACGTCTTCGTCATCCAGCCGACGTGCAGTCCGGTCAACGATCACGTCATGGAGCTCTTGATCCTGCTCGACGCCTTGCGCCGCTCTTCGGCCTCGCGCGTCACGGCGGTGATGCCCTATTTCGGATACGCGCGGCAGGACAAGAAGGACAGGCCGAGGGTTCCCATCGCCGCCAAGCTCATGGCGGATCTGCTCACGGCCTCGGGCGCCGACCGCATCCTGACGATGGACCTTCACTCGGCGCAGATCCAGGGCTTCTTCAATATCCCGGTGGACCACCTCTTCGCGGCTCCCGTCCTGCTCGACGCGATCCGGGAAATGAACCTGGACAATCTCGTGATCGTTTCTCCCGACGTTGGAGGCGTGGCGCGGGCGCGCGCGATCGGCAAACGGCTCGGAGTCTCGCTCGCTGTCATCGATAAACGGCGCACCGGCAAGAACGAGAGCGAGGTCCTGAACGTCATCGGGGACGTCGAACGGAGAAATGTTCTGATCCTGGACGACATCGTCGACACAGCCGGCACCCTCGTTCAGGCGGAGGAGGCGCTCCGCCGCCAGGGAGCTCGGAAGACCTTCGCCGCGGCCGTCCATCCCGTCCTTTCCGGTCCGGCCTTCGAGCGAATCGAAGCCTCGGGACTCGAGTCTCTGCTCGTGACGAACACGATTCCCGTGGACGGCGCTCTGGCCCGTTGTTCGAAGATCCGGTCGTTCACGATCGCTCCGCTTCTGGGGGAGGCGATCCAGCGCATCCACCAGGGGACTTCCGTTTCCTCCCTTTTCGTGTAGAATGTCCCGTTTTGCGCGGTCCGCCGCGCGGGGAACAACACCATGAAAACGATCGAATTGAACGTCGAGAAGCGCTCGACGATCGGCAAGAACGAAGCCCGGCGCTCCCGCGCCACGGGAAAGATTCCGGCCGTCGTGTACGGGGCCAGGAAGCCCACGGTTCCGATCAGCGTGGACCGGAAGGCCTTGACGGACGCCTTCCGGGGGGGCGGGGGAGAGAACGCGATCTTCCTCCTGAAGCTCGCCGGGACCGACCAGGCCCGGCACGTCATGATCAAGCAGCTGCAGCAGGATCCGGTGTCCCGCAAACCGCTGCACATCGACTTCGTCCGGATCGAGATGACCTCGAAGATCCGGGTCAGAGTCTCCGTCGAGATCATCGGGGTCGCAGCAGGAGTCAAGACCGAAGGGGGCATCCTCGACATCGTCACGCGCGAAGTCGAGGTCGAATGCCTGCCCGGAAACATTCCAAAACACATGCCCGTGGACGTCACCGCGCTTTCCATCGGCGACGCCCTGCGCGTCTCTCAGCTGGTCGCCCCCGAAGGTGTCACGGTCGTGGACGACCCGGAAAAAGTCATCGTTCACGTCACGCATCCGACGGCGGAGAAGGAACCGGAGGTCGCGGCGGCCGAGGCGCCCCCCGAGATTACCGAACCCGAAGTCTTGAAGAAGGGGAAGGCCGCGACCGAGGAAGAGGGGGAAGAAAAGGAGAAGGAGAAGTAGAGCCTGCGCGCCATCGTCGGTCTCGGAAACCCGGGGGACCGCTACGAGAACACGCGCCACAATGCGGGGTTCCGCGTGGTGGAGAGCCTGGCGTCGCAGGAAGGCATCAAGCTCCGCTCGCGGGAGTCGCTCTCGCGGGTGGGGCGGGGAACGATCGAGGGTGCCCGGGTTCTCCTCGCTCTTCCCCAGACACAGATGAACGCCTCGGGCGAGGCGGTCAACGCTCTTTGCAAGTCCAATGACATCGATCCTCGCGACGTCTGTGTCGTCTTCGACGAAGTCGCTCTTCCGGTCGGGACCCTGCGAATGCGCGCGCGAGGCTCCGCCGGAGGCCACAACGGGATGGCCTCGGTTCTCTCCAGCCTGGGCACGACCGAGATTCCGCGGCTGCGGCTGGGCGTGCGGGGAGAACGCTACTCTCGCCGGCGCGACTTGGCGGACTACGTTCTCGAGCCCTTCGCGAAGGAAGACCGGGAGCCGTTCGAGCAGGCTGTGGAGCGAGCCGTCGAGGTTCTTCACGCCTGGCTTTCCGACGGGATCGATGTCGCGATGAAACGCGCGAATACGAGGAGTTCGTTGGAGCTCTCCTAGCGGAGGACCTCGCGGTCCCCCAAACACTGGCCTTCCTCTCCGGACCCTGCCTCGGGTCTGGATTGAAATCCACGAGGAGGAAACAATGAGGCTTTACGACATCGTCGTCCTGGTCACCCCCGATTTGAACGAAGAAGACGCCGCCAAGGTGACGGCGGACCACCGCAAGATCCTCGCCGACGGCGGCGCCACGCTCGTCAAGGACGAGTCCTGGGGGCGCCGGCGCCTCGCCTTCCCGATCGAGCGCAAGCGCGAGGCTTACTACCACCACTTTCAGGTCTCGGCGGAGCCGGCCCTGATCGCGGAAACCGAGCGGCGGTTGAGGCTCTCCGACCAGGTATTGCGCCATCTGGCCGTTCGCGCCGACGAGGAGCAGAAGCGCTCGGCCAAGATGGCGGAACGGATCCGCAAGAAGGCGGCGAAGAGGCCGCCGCGCCCGGCGCCCGCAATGGCGGCGGCCGCGGCCTCTCCCGCGGTCTCGCCGTCCGAGGCCGAGGAGCCGGAAAGGAGTGAGTCATGAGAAGCGTACCGACCCGTTCGAGCGGAGGCCGCGGGGCTTCCCGCGATCGTGAGGGCAAGCCCACGACGCGCAAGAAATTCTTCGTGCGGCGCCGGAAAGTCTGCAAGTTCTGCGCGGAGAAGCTCGAGTACGTGGACTGGAAAGACATCAAGCTGCTCCAGTCGTTCATTCCCGAGCGCGGCAAGATCCTCCCGCGGCGGATCTCCGGGACCTGCGCGCTTCATCAGCGCAAGCTCCAGACGGCGATCAAGCGGGCGCGGTCGATTGCCTTGCTGCCGTACGCCACCGACTAGTCGGACGGGATTCGGAATTCGGGACTCGGGACTCGACGGAAGGCCCCTTCCCGATTTCGATCTCCGTTTTACGCCCATGCCCACTGAATCCCCGCCCGGCGAAACAGGACCGTCTCCGTCCCCCGATCGCGGCAGCGGCGTCCGGGAGATCCTCGTAGCGGGCTTCGTCACCGTCCTGCTCTTCGGGGCGTTTCTGGTTCTGCCGATTGTGGGCGCGCTGACGCTTCCCCTTCTGCCCGTCCCGGCTGTCCGGCTGACGTTTCGCAGAGGGACGGGAGCAGGTCTCTCGGCGATTCTCCTGGCCTCGAGTCTTCTGCTCGGCCTCGGACTGGCGACTGGCTCAGCCGCGTCCGCAATCAGCGTCGTTTCCTTCGCCGGGATCGTGACGGCTCTGCCGGCTCTGTTCGCAATCAGGGTCTGCCGGGGCGCGGAGCCCTCGCGGGCGTTTCTCGGGCTTTGCGCTGCAGGCTTCCTCCTTCTCACGGCGGGCCTCGCCCTTCGTTCACTGGCGGGAGAAAGAACGATGCGCCAGGAGGTCTCGGCCGCGTTCGACGAAATGGCTCCCGCGGCCATCCAGTCTTACACGAAGGGCGGAATGGATGCGGAGGCGGTCGCCAGGCTCAAGGCGACTCTCACCGCCGCCCGCGACTTTTCCATGAAGTACTGGGTGGGCCTGGTGGGAGTCTCGTGGATCCTCTCCGCGGCGGTCGGTTTCTATGCGGGAGCCCGGATCGCCCGCCCCGAGCCTTCGGCGGAAAGGACCAGCTTCGACAGCCTTTCCGTTCCACCGGCCGTCGTCGCGCTCTTTGTGGCGGCCGGCGCAGGAGCCGCGCTCGCCCCGAACCCGTTGCGGGAGATCGCGGGGAACGCGCTCCTGCCTCTCTCGGCCTTGTATTTCCTGGCCGGCCTCTCTATCATCTGTCACTTCGCCCGGAAGTGGTTCCGAGCAAGGATTCTCCGCGTCGGCCTGTACGGCCTGGCTCTCTACTTCCCGATCAACGTCGGGGTGGGGCTTCTAGGCTTGTTCGACTGGTATGCGGATTTTCGCCATCGAGGCGAGAAAGCGTAGAGACTCATGAAAGTGATTCTGGCCGACGATGTTCGCGGGTTGGGGCATCGAGGCGACACCATTACGGTCAAACCCGGTTACGCCCGCAACTACCTGTTTCCCCAGGGATTCGCCTATGAGGCCACCGAAGCCAACGTGCGCCGTCTCGGAGAAGAGAAGAAGAAATACGATGAGAAAACGCTCCACGAAAAAGTCGGCGCGGAAGCGGTAGCCAAGCAGATCGAGGGGATGACCGTCGTCATCACGAAGAAAGCCGGTGAGGGAGATACGCTCTACGGCTCCGTGACGCCTTCGGAGATCGCCGACGCGCTGGCCCAGCGGGGCATCCAGGTGGACCGACGCCGGATTGAGCTGGCCGAGCCCATCAAGCGCCTGGGCGAACACCGTGTCCACGTCCGCCTCCACCGCGACGTCACCACCGAACTCATTGTAGACGTCCAGCCCGTTGCACCGGTCACCGCATAAGGAAAGCCGAGATCAGAGCCCCGGTTTGAAATCTTCTGGCCGCCGCTCGCGAAGCGAGCGCCTGCGGCCTGTCCAATCCATCGCACCGGTCACGGCGTAAGGAAAGCCGAGAACAAGAGTCCTCGTTTGAAATCTTCCGGCCGCCGCTCGCGAAGCGAGCGCCTGCGGCCCGGTCCAGCCCATCGCAGCGGTTACGGCATAACGGAAGCCGAGGTCGAAGCCCTGGTTTGAAACAGCTCCGACGTCTTGAGTTTTCTCGTCGCGGGCAGTAATTGGAGTTCTCCTCATTTAGTTAGAACAATCCGGGACTTTCCCTCGAAGGATAGACAGTGAGAAAGGACCTAGTTCTTTCGTGTGACCTCGCCGTGTGAAAAAGGATTGGCGGCGAGCATGGCGCGTATATGATCGGAAGGCGGCCGGGAGCAGACTGGTAGGCCCTTGAGCGGGCAAAGGAGGATTTCATGGTTCGTACTCTCGCTTCCACCATATTCGCTGTCGCGCTCGCCGTTGCGACGGTAGTATTCGCCGCCCCGCAGGCAAGCGCACAGTGCAATGAAGTCGTCTCGGGTCTCCGCGAGCCGCTCGGGACCGCCCTGACCAATCAGGGCAATCTGCTGGTCTCGGAGACCGGGACTACCGCACCGAACTCGGGACGCATTTCCATCGTTGACGCCAGCGGTAATCGGCGGACGCTTCTGGACGGCCTGCCGTCTGCGATCAACGATGTCAATGAGCCTTCTGGCCCTGCCGGTCTCTTCATGCGCGGTCGCACCCTCTATGTTGCCATCGGAGTGGGCGACGTCGGGCGGGCCGGGCCGGCTCCGGGAACGGACATACCGAACCCTGCTGGCCCTTCGTCCGCAATCTTCAGCTCGGTTCTGGCCGTTCAATTCAGCGCCAATGCCGAGAAGACTACGAGCGGGTTCACGCTTACTGCTGCCAACCAGCTGGCCCTCGCTAACGGTCAGACGGTCACGCTCTCAGGCCCCGGTGGGGACAACGTTAGGATTCGGCTGGTCGCTGATTTTCCCAACTTCATACCGTTCCCGCTTCCGTTCTTCCCGCCAAACGTTAAGCTTTCCAATCCCTTCCAACTGGTCGCTGTCGAAGATGACCTTTACGTTACAGATGGGGGACGGAACCT
>WNFV01010835.1_pt1 | contig 14682 bp, 14 predicted proteins | sample 5400101 | NCBI WGS metagenome assembly WNFV01 (sample SAMN13153361, study PRJNA577476) | soil metagenome | isolation source: 115 cm soil or saprolite under grassland replicate 1 | place: USA:California | collected 2016-06-15 | reverse complement strand
TCACCTCGGCCTCGCGCGGCACGACGCACTCGAGCCCGGACAGTGCCGCTACGTGGCGGCCGAGGCCGCCGGCGCCGCCTCCCAACGCGACGAGCACCGGCCGGTCCAGGCCGTGGTCGTGCATCGCCGCGCCGACGAGCTCCGCCACCGCCTGCCCCGACGCCTCGAGCATGCGCCGGGCGACCTCGCCGGGAGTCAAGCGGAGGTAGCGGCCGGCGGCACTGAACGCGGCCCGGGCCGCCTCCTGCGAGCCGGCCGCATAGTCGTCCGGCTCGACGACGCCGAGGAGGTTGGCTGCACACGTGTTCGTCAGCGCGAAGCGGCGGTCTCCGGCCACGACGACCAGGTAATCCGACGGGTCGCCGGGCGACGGTGCAACCTCGACGGCTTCGGAATCCCGCAAGGCCTCGGGCGGCGCGAAGCACGAGTATTCGAGCCCGGCGATGTGCGCGCTGCGCGGCCCGACGCCGTAGACCCGGCGGCGACGCACCCGCAGCATCGAGCCCCCCGCCACCCCCACCACGCGCACGTCGAGCGCCCGGATCGCGGTCGAATGCGTCGCCACCTGCACGTAGGACATGCGCGGGCGCCCTGAGCGGATTGCCGCCACGTTCGTCGACGTGCCGCCCACCTCGACGACGACGGCGTTCGCGACGCGAACGCGGTGGAGCGCGCCGGCCACCGACGCGGCAGGCCCGGAGTACAGCGTCCGGGCCGGGGCGCTTCGGAACCCTGCGAGGTCGGTCGCGCCGCCGTCGCCACGCATCACCATGATCGAGCCGCGGATCCCGGCGTCCAGCACTCCCACCTCGACAACGCCCGCGGTCCGCAACGCGATCGGCGTGATCGCGGCATTGAGCGCGGCGGTGACCGTGCGGAGCTCGAGCCCGTACAGGCCGGTCAGCTCGTTCGAGGTGCACACCGGCAGGCCGACCTGGGCGGCGAGCGCGGCGACGGCCCGCTCGTTGCCGGGGTCATCGGGCGCGAACGCTTCCGCGACACAGATCGCCGTGGCGCCCCCGTCCCGCAGACGCTCGAGCGCCGCGCGGGCGGCGGAGGGATCGAAGCCGTCGGTAATGTCGAGCAGCTCATGGACGGTGTGCAGAGGTCGGCCAGGGCTGAGCTCCACCCCGGCCAGCCGCGTGCGCCGCTCGATCTTGCGCAGGTCCGGGCGACGGCCGATCGCAACGACCCCGACGAGGCCGACGTCCCCCTCCAGGAGGGCGTTCACGGCCTGCGTGGTCGAATGCGTCACCAGAGCCACCCGCTCGGCGCCGACCGCTCGCGCCACCCGGTCCACCGCTTCGACCACACCGGCGGCGACGCCGTGCTCGTGCGTATGCGTGGTCGGTACGACCGCCCGCTCGATCACTGCGTCTTCGGCGGCGTCGTACGCGACCGCCTTGGTGAAGGTCCCCCCGACGTCGACGCCGACCCGGAGCGCCCCCATCACACGCCGACCCGGACCGCCTCCCGTTCGGGGAGCGGCGCGCTCACCTCGTCCGGCGGCGGTGGGGTCGACCGCGAACCGAGCCTCGGTCGCAGGACGAACATGTAGAGCGCTCCGACCATGTAGACCAGCGCCAGCGCCGACTGGCCCAGCACGACCTGGAGATCAGGGCGGTAACCAGTCGCCTGCGCGAGGTAGATCGGCAGGCGCGGCCAACCGGAGAGACGCGTGTAACCGATCACGTCGGCTTCTTGGAGCCCGGCGATCGCGTTGCCGAGGAACGCGATCGACGTCAGGATCACCAAGCTGACGGCAACCGTGAGGAAGGTCTTGAGGGGCAGCCTCCGCCCCAGCGTGAAGATCCCGAACGCGCACGCAGCCAGCGCGACGACGCCGAGACCGAACCCCAGCGCGGTCCAGGCTTCGAGCCCGGTGTCGAACGACAGGAGCGCCTGGTAGAAGAGCACGGTCTCGAAGCCCTCGCGGTACACGGCGGTGAACCCGATCAGCACCAACGAGGTCGTCGAGCCAAGCGACACCGCCGTCCAGACGCGAGCCTTGAGAAACTCCATCCAGCGCTTGTGCTCGAGGCGCGAGATCAGCCAGAACGACACCCAGAACAACACCGCGACCGCGAGGACACCGGTGAGCGCCTCCATGAGCTCGCGGCTTGCGGGCGCGACGTTGATGACCGCTCGCAGCGCGAAGACGGTCGCGAGAGTCGCGAGCCCGGCCAGTGCCACGCCCCACAGGATCGGTCGCTTGTATCGACCCGCCTTCGACGCCTCCAAGAAGCCGATGAGCACGGAGAGCAGCAGCACCGCCTCGAGGCCCTCGCGGAAAATGATGAGGAACGACTGGCTCGTCACCAGCAGCGGCGCGGACAGGCCGGGGTCCGTGAGCTTGCGCTCGGCGTTGTCGACGTAGCCACGCAGCTCGACGATCTTGTCGCGGATCTCGCCCGTCGGCGCGTCCGAGCGGATGAGCTGCCGGACCTCGGCGAACGTCTGCTCGGCGTCGAGCGTCAGCTCGGGGTCCGCGATGCGCAGGGGGATCTCGACGAGCTCGAAGTGGGAGAGATAACCGGACTGCGAACGGGACAAGGCTTCGTCGCGCTTGCCCTGTTCGAGGAGGGACAGCGTCTCGTCGATCGACGTGCGCGTCCGATCGAGCTCCGCGATCGCCTCTTGGCGGCTGACAGTTCCGTCGGCGGCCGATGCGGGCCGGGCCGACAGCGAGAGGACGGCCGACGCCAGCAGGCCGAACACGAACAGGGCAAGCAGGGCGAGAGCAACGCGGCGTGTCACGGGTGACTCGCCAGGTACTCGCCGGAGATCGTCTTGATGTCCTGGGCGCCGCGCTGCGCCTTGGCCCCGTCGCCGTCCCGCGCGCCTGTCCGCACATCGCTCAGCGCGTCCTCGAAGCGGAGGTAGAGATCCTGCTCCTTGTTCTTGATCGTCCCCTCGATGCTCTCCCAGGTCTCGAACGCGGTGTCAGCCTGGGTCTTCGCGGCCGCGGCGTCGGATCCGGCACTGCTCGCGGCCTGGTCGACCTGCGTCTGGAGCTGGGCAAGCCCGGTCGTGACCTCGGCGTCGCCCACACGGCGATCCTCCGGCCGGGTGGTCTGCGTCCCACCGCCGCCACCGTTGTCGGAGCAGCCCACCGTCAGCCCCAGCACCGCGGCGGCGGTCGCAACGCCGGCAATCTTGGTCCGCATGGGCGTTCCCCGCGTCGGTCCGGTCACAGGTAAGGGAAGCCTAACCTTGTGCCCCGGATGGGGTCAATGCGAGGGTAGGGACGCTGGGCGGTGCGTCCCGAGGCGGCGAGCTACCCGCCCGCGACGGCGGGGACGATGCTCACGACCTGGCCCTCCGTGGGCGTGTCGAGGCCCTGGAGGAAGCGGATGTCCTCGTCGGCCACGAACACGTTCACGAATCGGCGGAGTTGACCCTTGTCGTCGAAGAGGCGCGCCGCGAAGCCGGGGTGGCGGGCCTCGAGCTGCTTGAGCACCTCGGCGACCGTCGCCCCTTCGACGTCCACCTCGGCGTCGCCCCCCGACAGCTCGCGGAGCTGCGTCGGGATCCGAACGTTGACCGCCATCATTTCTCCTTTGTCGCCGTCGCAAGCTCCGGCTATGCGTCGGCGGTCAGCAAAGCCGCCGCCGCCGCGGGGCTCTCCTTTACTCCTCGATCTCGCTCGGTCCGAATGCCTCGTGGAACGCGTCGAGGGTCGGGGGAATGACGGCCGTGGGGCCGACGTGCGGTGAGACCGCGTCGAGGGTCTTGAGCCCGTGACCGGTGATGTAGACGACCACGCGCTCGTCGGGCCGGACGACGCCTTCGCGCGCCAACCGCGCCAGCGACGCCACCGTCACCCCGCCCGCGGTCTCGGCGAAGATCCCCTCGGTGCGGGCAAGCAGACGGATGCCATCAACGACCTCGTCGTCGGTGACCGCCGCCAAGCCGCCGCCCGTTTGCCGTACGGCGTCGAGCGCAAAATAGCCATCGGCAGGATTGCCGATCGCCAGCGACTTGGCAATGGTCGACGGCTTCACCGGCCGGATCGTGTCGCTCTGCTCCAGGTACGCGGTCGCCACCGGCGAGCACCCCTCGGCCTGCGCGCCGGAAACGCGCACACGCGGCGGCGTGTCGAGCAGGCCCACCTGGTGGAGCTCGTCGAAGCCCTTGTGCACCTTCGTGAGCAGCGAGCCGCTCGCGACCGGCACCACCACGTGGTCGGGCGCCTCCCAGCCGAGCTGCTCGGCGGTCTCGAACGCGAGTGTCTTCGAGCCCTCGGCATAGTACGGGCGCACGTTCACGTTGACGAACGCCCAGCGGTACGTGCCCGCCAGCTCCGCGCACAAGCGGTTCACGTCGTCGTAGTTCCCGTCGATGGCGACCACGTTGCCGCCGTACACGGCCGTGGTGACCACCTTGGCCTGCTCGAGATCGGCGGGGATGAACACGAAGCTGCGTAGCCCCGCGTGCGCGGCGTGCGCGGCAACCGAGTTGGCGAGGTTGCCCGTCGACGCGCACGCGGCCGTCTTGAACCCGAACTCGAGCGCCTTCGAAAGCGCCACCGACGCCACGCGGTCCTTGAACGAGTTCGTCGGGTTGAGGGTGTCGTTCTTGACCCACACCTCGCCCAGGCCGAGCTCGCCCGCCAGCCGGTCCGCCCGGACCAGCGGAGTGAAGCCCGCCCCGAGGTCGACGGCTTGGCTGTAGTCGACCGGCAGCAGCTCTGCATACCGCCAGATCGCGTGGGGCCCGGCGGCGATCTTCTCGCGGCTCATCGCCGACTTGATGGCCTCGTAGTCGTAGCTCACCTCGAGCGGCCCGAAGCACCGAAGTCCCTGCACGTACGACACGCCGACTCCCTTCGCAGTCTCCGTGGGGCGGACGGCCCGCCCCTCTCGACGCGCTCTCGAGCACCCCGAGCGGAGATCCGCTCATCGGCTACTCATCGTTCAGGCATTGGCACCTGGCGGTCGATCGCACGATCGGCTACTGGTTGCCGCGGCTTCGTTGGGCCTGTCCCTCAGCCGCTCTTGATGAGCGCGTACAGCCGGTTACATTACTACGCCCCCTATGTTCGTTTAAACCCGGTTCTGCGGCTGCGTAGTCTGGCCGCGTGCGGAAGTCCCGTGAGGCGCGGCTCCTCACTTCCCTTGTCGAGGCCAAGGCCCGTCACGGCCACACGGTGTCGGTGTGCCTGCCGGCGCGCGACGAGGAAGCGACCGTCGGGCGCGTCGTGGCCACCGTGCGGCGGAGCCTCGTCGAGCGGCTGCACCTCGTCGACGAGGTCGTCGTGATGGACGACGGGTCGAGCGACGCGACCGCCGCCGCGGCAAGCGCGGAGGGCGCGCGCGTTTTCCCCGTCCACGACTTGCTCCCCGACCTGCCCGCCGGAGCCGGGAAGGGCAATGCGATGTGGAAGTCGCTGTACGTCTGCGAAGGCGACCTCCTGTGCTGGGTCGACGCCGACATCCGCAACTTCCGCGCCGACTTCGTCACCCGGTTGATCGCGCCGTTGCTCAACGACCCCGACGTCGGCATGGTGAAAGGCTTCTACCGGCGGCCGCTGAACGGCGAACCCACGGGCGGCGGCCGCGTCACGGAGCTCATGGCCCGGCCCGTGCTCTCGTACCTCTTCCCGCTGCTGACCCGGTTCGTGCAGCCGCTCGCCGGTGAGTACGCGGCGCGGCGGTCGATCCTCGAGACCGTGCCGTTCGTCGAGGGGTGGGGCGTGGAGATCGGCTTGCTCCTCGACGTGGTGCACCGGTTCGGCATCCAATCGGTCACGCAGGTCGATCTCGGGGTGCGCGAACACCGAAACCGTCCGCTCGACGAGCTCGGGCCTCAGGCGCTGGCGATCCTCGCCACTGCCCTACGCCGAGCCGGCATCGACGCCTGCGACCCGCCGTTCGCCGCCGAGCTCGTGCGCTTCGACGACGACCTCGCGCCCGAGCGGGTGCCGGTCGTCGTGCACGAGCGGCCGCCCATGATCGCGGTCCCCGCGTACTGCGCGAAGTTCGGTCGCGAGCAGACCGCTTAACCGAGTGCGCGTCGCCCGGCTTCGATCGCTGCTTCCTCGACGAGCACGGCCGCGCGCGCGAACGCCTCACCCGATTGCCAGACCCGGTCGGTGAGGATCAGAAGTTGGACGTCGCCGAGAACCGACAGCTCGTCACGACCCTCAGGTGTCGCCTGCCCCACGATGACCACTCGTTCCGTCACTCCTTCCTCGGCAGCCCACTCGAGCACACTCCCGACGACCTTCCCCTCGAAGCTCGTCGCGTCGAGCTTGCCCTCGCCCGTCACGACGAGGTCGACGCCGTCGAGCGCGTCGTCGAGGCCCGCGGCGCGCGCGACGACGTCGAACCCGGGCTCGAGCTGCGCACCGATGGCGGCAAGCCCACCCGCGAGCCCGCCGGCCGCTCCCCCGCCCTCGAGCGTCGTGACGTCGACGCCGGTGCGGTTGTGGTACTCCTCAGCGAGCCGAGCGAGACGGCGCGTGAGCAACGACACCTGGGCGGACGTCGCGCCCTTCTGAGGTCCGTAGACATTCGCCGCGTCGAGGAACGGTGTGGCAACGTCGCACGCCACGACGATCTCGGTGCCGGCGAGCGACCAGCCCAGCGCGTCGACCGCGCCGAGCCCGCCGTCGGTCGTCGCGCTGCCGCCGACGCCCACGATCACCTGACGCGCCCCGCCGCGGCGCGCGGCGAGGATGAGCTCCCCCGTTCCGCGGCTCGACGCCCGCAACGGGTCGTTGCGGTTCGCCACGAGGGCGAGACCGCTGGCGCGGGCCATCTCGACCACGGCGGTGCCGTCCGGGAGCAGCGCCCACTGCGCCTCGACCGGCTCGCCCAGTGGGCCGGTCACGGTGGCGGTGCGCGTCGAGCCGCCGCGCGCCGCGAGCAGCGCATCGAGCGTCCCCTCGCCGCCGTCGGCAAGCGGAACGCGCCGCACCGTGAATCCGGTCGTCTCGAGCCCGGCCGTCATGGCGTCGGCGGCGGCGGACGCCGTCAGCGAGCCACGGAACTTGTCGGGAGCCACGATCGCGACGGCCACACAGATAGATTGCACTGAGTGCCGGAACGAGTCCCGCTCCTCGAGAAGAGCCTCGCCGAGTACGTCCCCATCGTCGGCCCCGAGGTGGTCGAGCGGGTCGAGGCCTTGGCCGAGCCCCTCCGGGGAAGCCGTGTACTGCACCTCAACGCCACGGCGTACGGCGGCGGCGTGGCCGAGCTCCTCGCCACCCATGTCCCGCTGCTGCGCAGCGTCGGCATCGAGGCCGAGTGGCAGGTGATCCGAGGCAGCGACGAGTTCTTCGGAATCACCAAGGAGGTCCACAACGGCCTTCAAGGCGCCGACGTCGACTGGTCGAGCCGGAAGCAGCGCGTCTACCTCGAGCACGTGCTCGACAACGCGCTCCGGCTCGAAGGCGAGTGGGACTTCATCGTCACCCACGACCCCCAGCCGGTGGCATTGCGGAGCTTCCTGCGGAACGCCGAGCTCGGCACGTCGGCCAAGTGGGTCTGGCGCTGCCACATCGACCTCACCGCGGCCAACCCCGCGGTGTGGGAGTTCTTCCGGCCGTACGTCGAGATGCACGACGCTTCCGTGTGGACGATGAAGGACTTCATCCCCGACTCGTTGTCGATGGATCGCGTCCTGCAGGAGCCGCCGTCGATCGACCCGCTGTCGGTGAAGAACCTCGAGCTGCCGCTCCCGTTCGCCGAGGAGCTGTGCCGCCAGTACGGGCTCGACGTCCGGCGCCCGATCGTGTGCCAGGTGAGCCGGTACGACCCTTGGAAGGATCCCGTCGGCGTCATCCACGCGTTTCGCGCCGTTCGCGAGAAGGTCACCGACGCGCAGCTGCTGCTCGCGGGATCGATGGCCACCGACGACCCTGAGGGGTTCCGCGTCTGGGAGGAGGTCCAGGAGGCACGAGCCGGCGATCCCGACATCTACACGCTGTCGAACCTCCACCAAGTCGGCAACGTGCAGATCAACGCATTCCAGCGCGTGGCGGACGTCGTGATCCAGAAGTCGATTCGGGAAGGCTTCGGCCTCACCGTGAGCGAAGGGTTGTGGAAGGGTCGACCCGTCGTGGGTGGCCGCGCCGGCGGCATCGTGCTCCAGCTCCGCGACGGATTCGACGGATACCTCGTCAGCTCGGTGGAAGAGTGCGCGTCGCGCACGATCGATCTGCTCGCCGACCCCGTCGGCGCCGACGCGATGGGCTCGCAGGGCAAGGAGCATGTCCGCGAGAACTTCTTGTCGACGCGCGAGCTGGAGGACTGGCTCCGCCTCTTGACGGACCTCCGCGGGTGATCGTCGTCTCCCACCGGGGGCCGGCGAAGTTCGCCCGTGCCGACGACGGATCCTTCCGGGCCTCGCGCGGCACCGGTGGACTGGCCGGAACGCTCGGGCGGCTCTTGGCCGGCGGCGACGACGGGCCCGTCGTGTGGGTCGCGGCCGCCATGTCCGACGACGACCGGGCTGCGGCAGCCGGCGGCGCGACGAAGCTCCATGACTTCGACCTCCAGTTGCTGAATCTCGACGCGCGCCAGCACCGCCTCCACTACGACGTCGTGTCGAACGCAACGCTGTGGTTCCTCCACCATGGCTTGTTCGACCTGCCGCGCCGCCCGCGTTTCGACGAGCGGTTCCGGGAGGCGTGGGAGGCGTACGTCGGGGTGAATCGCGCGTTCGCCGATCGTGTGGCCGAGGTCGCCGAGCGCGAGGACGTCGTGCTCGTCCAGGACTACCACCTGGCGCTCGTGCCAGGTGAGCTCCACGCGCGCCGACCCGACTTGCGAGTGGTGCACTTCACGCACACGCCGTTCTGCGGGCCGAACTCGATCCGCGTCCTTCCGGAGGACGTCGGGCGGGCGATCTGCGGCTCGATGGCGACCGTGCCGAGCGGTTTCCATACGTCGCGGTGGGCGCTCGCCTACGAGGCCTCCGCCGCGACCGTGCTTGCAGACGCGCCGCTGGCGCCGGCGTTCGCGGCACCGCTCGGTCCGGACCCGGCCGACCTGGCCGAGGCCGTCGACTCGCCCGACGGCCGGGCGGAGCTGCAGGCGCTCGACGAATACCTCGGCGACCGGCTGCTCCTGCTGCGGAGCGACCGGGTCGAGCCGTCGAAGAACATCGTGCGCGGGTTCCTCGCGTTCGACCGCCTCCTGGAGGTCGAGCCGCAATGGCGTGAGCGCGTCGTGTTCGTGGCGATGCTGAACGAGTCGCGCCAGGGGCTTCCCGAGTATCAGGCGTACGGGCAGGAGGTCGAGCAGGCGGCGGCGCGTGTGAACGAGCGCTGGGGACGGCGCGACTGGCAGCCCGTCGTGATGGACCTGCGCGACAACTTCCCGCGGAGCGTCGCCGGTTACGCCCGCTACGACGCCCTGCTCGTGAACCCGCTCAAGGACGGGCTCAACCTCGTCGCCAAGGAAGGGCCGATCGTCAACCGGCGCGACGGTGTCGTGTGCCTCTCACCCGAGGCGGGCGCCTACGACGAGCTCGAGCCGGCGGTGCTGGCCGCGCACCCGTACGACCTCGACCAGACGGCGCGGGCGTTGCACGAGGCGTTCACCATGCCCGCCGCGGCGAAGCGCGACCAGGCGGCGCGGTTGCGCGACCTCGCGTCCGCGCACACGCCGGCCAGCTGGCTGCAGGCGCAGATCACCGCTGCGTGCGCGTAGCGGCGTCCGCGAGCTGCTCGAGCAGCGACACCAGGCCCGGGGGTCCGTCGACGACGACGTCGGCGCGGGCGAGGAGGTCCGGCGCCGTCTCGGTCGACCTCACGACGATGCGCACTACGTGGCCGAGACGCCCGCGCGCCGCGAGGCGCTCGAGGGCTTCGAACGCGGGGATGTCGCCGTAGTCGTCGCCCGCGAAGCACGCCCTGGTGACGCCGTCGAGCAGCGTCTCCACCGCGGTGCCCTTGTCGGCCGGGACCGGAGGCCGCAGCTCGCGGGCCATCCGGGTCGGCAACACGACGAGGCCGTGCCGCTGCGCGATGCGCTCGACGACGGCGACCGCGTCGCCCTCGCGCTCGGGGGCGGTGCGCCAGTGGACCGTCACCGCGAGCCCGGCCTTGCGCTCGACGAGCAACCCGGGCATCTCACGCTCGATCTCGTCGGCCGCCTGCGCCACAGCGGGGAGGTATGGCTCGACCCGGCTGTCGACGACGGCGCGTCCGTCGACCATGCGCTCGAGGCCGTACTGACCGACATAGGTCAGCCCGGGCAGGTCGATCGCCCGGGCGAGGACCTCGACCGGTCTCCCGCTGACGACGCCGACGGTCCCGACCACGTCGACCAGGGCGGCGAGGGCCTCGCGTGCGGCCGGCAGCACGCGCGCCGCCGCCGGATCGTCGACGATGGCGGAGATCGAACCGTCGAAGTCGACGAGCACCGCCGCGCTCCGCGGTTCGGCCGCCAGCGGGAGCAGTGGCTCCGGCAAGGACATGGATGGCGCGGTTACTGGCCGAGTAGAACGACGCAGTTCACGTTCTCGGTGCCCGGCAGCGCCGGGTTCGCGAACGGCTCGACGGTCGTACCCGCTCCGACGTCGCCTTGGAGCTGCGTCGCCTCCTTGTCGAAGCCCTGCTTGCACTGCACGGCCGTCCCCCGGCGGGGGTTCGTGTTCGACGGTGGTGCGAGCTGGTAGCCGAGCGTGCGCAGCTTGTTGGTCATGTTGGCGGCGGCGCCGGCTGCCGCGCCGGCATTGAACACGAGGACGCGCACCTCGCCGCGTGCCTTCGCGCCCCCACCTTTGGCGGTCGTCGAGGGGGTCGACGTCGCGGCGCCCCCTCCGGACTGCGGTGTCGTCGCGGGGGTCGTCTTGCTCGTGCTCCCCGACGATCCGCTCCTGCCGCTCGTGTCGCCGGACGGGCCCTTGTCGATCACCTGCAGCAGAACGATGCCGAGGATGACCGCGAGGCCGACCAACCCCGCGCCGCGGATCGCCGAGTTCACGGCGGGACCCTCACGGGGGCGGCCGCGGCCCACCATGCCGGTCACCGTGAGCCCGGGTCGGCGCGTCGACCCTCGATGCGGACCCGCCGCCGTTGGTTGCGTACTCGCTGCGCGCGCTTGACCGTGAGCGGGTCGTACGCGAGCGCGTCGGAGTCGTCGAGCAGCGCGTTCAACAGCTCGTAGTAACGAGACGACGACATGCGGAGGTGCTCTCGGATGGCGGTCTCCTTCGGGCCGGGTTCCCGGCGCCACGTCCGCTCGAAATCCAGGATCGCGCGATCACGCGCCGAGAGGCCCATCGAGTGTCGATCCTGGTCGCTGACGGCAGTGAGAGCAAGCATTTCGAAATGAGGTGTCTTTGCCGACCGCCGGACGCGGAAGCGGCGGCTTCGCCGACCGCTTCCGCAAAGCCCGAGCTTGCGAGGGCGACAGAAGACGCCGAGCCGGAGCTTGCGACGGCGACAGAGTGCGCGGAGGCGGCGGCTTTGCCGACCGCCGGAGCAAAGCCGGAGCTTGCGACGGCGACAGAGTGGTCGAGCCGGAGGTCGGATTCGAACCGACGACCTGCTGATTACAAATCAGCTGCTCTGCCGACTGAGCTACTCCGGCGACGCGTCAAGGCTAGCGCCGCGCACCCGCGCGATCGCTGCGCACGCGATGGCGACAGCGGCCGCGACGTTCAGCGACGCGAGATGACCGTGCATCGGGATCCGAGCGATCACGTCACAGCGTTCGCGTGCGAGACGCGACAACCCGCGCCCTTCGGCACCGAAGACCAGCATCAGCGGCCGGTCGGCGACGGCCAGCGCGTCGATCGTCACGTCGCCGTCGGCATCGAGCCCGATCGTCCAGACGTCGGACTGCGCCGCGTGGGTGATCGCAGCGGGGATGCCCGGGACGCTCGCGATCGGGAGGTACTCGATCGCGCCGGCCGCGGCCTTCGTGACCGCGGGTGTGATGTGGGCGGCTCGGTGGCGCGGCAGCACCACCCCGGTCGCGCCGGCGGTCTCGGCCCCGCGCAGGATCGCGCCGAGGTTCTGCGGATCGGTCACGCCGTCCAGCGCGACGAGGAACGTCGAGGGCGCCGCGAGCAGCGTGCCGAGGTCGGCGGGCTCGATCGGCTCCGCGGCCGCCACGACGCCCTGGGGCGCGTCCGTCCGGGCGAGATCGACGAGCTGGTCGCGCGTGACACGGCGGACGTCTACCCGACGCTCGTCCGCCAGGTCGCCCAGGTCACCGAGGTCGTCGGACCGGCCGGCCGCGAGCCAGACGGTGCGCACCCGACGCCGGCCGGCGGTCAGGAGCTCCCGCACCGCCCGCCGCCCCTCGACTCGCTCGCCACCGAGGTCGGAGGAAGTACGCCGCCGCGTCACCGCCGGTGCCGGTGCCAGATCGTGCCAGTCGGCGTGTCCTCGAGCGTGATGCCGCGCTCCGCCAGCTCGGCCCGGATGCGGTCCGCCTCGGCGAAGTCGCGCGCCGCGCGGGCGGCGTCCCGCCGGCGCACGAGCGCGTCGATCTCGGCATCGTCGGCGCCGGCGCCGTCGTCGAGCTCGAGGCCCACCGCCCGGCTGAGCTCCCGAACCGTCGCCACCCCGGACGCGGCGCGCTCGGTGTCGCCCTCGTCGATCGCGGTGTTCGCGTTCCGGGCCAGCGTGAACACCACTGACATCGCCTCCGGCGTTCCGAAATCGTCGTCCATGGCGTCGCGAAACGCCGCCACCGCCGCCTCGTCGAGCGGCGCACCTCCGGGGATGCCGGCGGCGCGGGCGCGTCGGGTGAGCGCGTCGAGTCGCGCCACGGCCTCGCGAGCGGCCTCGAGCTCTCTGTCGCCGATCTCGACGGGACTCCGGTAGTGGCTCTGGAGCACCGCCAGGCGCATCGCCCGCGGCCCGTGGGCGTCGAGGGCGTCCTTCAGCGTCGTGAAGTTGCCGAGCGACTTCGCCATCTTCTCGGTGCCGACCATCACCATGCCGTTGTGGATCCAGTAGCGAGCGAAGCGGTGACCGGCGCCCTGCGCTTGGGCGCGCTCGTTCTCGTGGTGCGGGAAGATCAGGTCGTCGCCGCCACCGTGGATGTCGAACCCTTCGCCCAGCAGGTCGAGCGACATGGCCGAGCACTCGATGTGCCAGCCCGGCCTCCCCTTGCCCCACGGCGAGTCCCACGCCGGCTCCCCGGGCTTCGCCGCCTTCCAGAGCGCGAAGTCGACCGAGTTGCGCTTGCGCTCGTCGACGTCGACACGAGCGCCGGCGGAGCCGAGGAGATCGTCGAGGCGGCGGTGCGCGAGCTCGCCGTACTCCGGGAACGACGTGACGTCGAAGTACACGCCTTGGCCCTCGACAACGTACGCGCGCCCCGAGTCGACCAGCTCGCCGATGAGCTTGACCATCCGGTCGATGTACGCGGTGGCGCGCGGCAGCGAGTTCGGGCGCCGCACGCCGACGCGGTCCATCTCCGCCCAGTACGCGGCTTCGTAACGCTGCGCGACCTCGGGTTCGCTGCTGCCCTCCGTTGCGGCCCGTTCGATGATCTTGTCCTCGACGTCGGTGATGTTGGTCACGTAGGTGACGTCGAGGCCGCGCCACTCGAGATAGCGGCGGATGATGTCGAACACGAGAGCTTGTCTTCCGTGGCCGACGTGCGGCACCTCGTACACCGTCGGCCCGCACACGTAGATGGAGACCTTGCCCGGCTCGCGCGGCACGAATTCGACCGTCCCGCGCGAGAGAGTGTCGTGCAGGCGGATCATCTCGCGTCGGCGGTCTCGAGGAGGGCGACCGACCACACCGCGATTCCCTCGCCGCGACCGATCGCGCCGAGGCCCTCACCCCGCTTCGGCTTCACCGACACCAGGTTCTGCGCGCCCGGGTGCGGGAGCAGCGGGACGAGCGCGTGATACAGGTTGTCCGTCATGCTGCGGACGTGCGGGGCAAGCGACGGGCGCTCGGCAGCGACGACGACGTCGACGTTCCCGAGCCGCCAGCGTTGCGCGGCGACGTGGACCGCGACCTGGCGCAACAGTCCGATCGACGAGGCGTCGCGGTACCGATCGTCGCCGGCCGGGAACAGCGCGCCGAGGTCGGGCAGGCCCGCCGCACCCAGCAGCGCGTCGGCGACTGCGTGCGCGACGGCGTCGGCGTCGGAGTGTCCGACCAGCGCCGGGCCCTCGAGCTCGACGCCGCCGAGGACGAGCACGCCGCCGTCACCGAAAGGATGTACGTCGAAGCCCTGGCCGATCCGGGAGGGGCTCACGGCTGCTCCTCGGAGGTGGCGGGGGCAAGCAGCGCGGCCGCGAGGGCGAGGTCGTCCGGAGTCGTGATCTTGAGGTTGCGCGGGTCGCCGGGCACGACAACGACACGCCCGCCCGCGGCCTCGACGAGCGCAGCGTCGTCGGTCGCTTCCCCGCCCGCGGTGTGCGCAGCGCGGAGCGCGTCGCTCCGGAAGGCCTGCGGTGTCTGCACGGCGCGGAGCCCGTCGCGCGCGATCGTCTCCACGACGTGGTCGTCGTGGACGCGCTTCACGGTGTCGGGAATCGGCAGGCCGGGCACGGCGGCGTCGGCACCGGCGCGCACGGCGCCGATCACGGCCTCGAACAGCGCGGGCGGCGCCAGCGGGCGAGCGGCGTCGTGCACGACGACGACGGCCGCCGAGCTCGCAACCGCGTCGAGACCGGCGCGCACCGACGCCGAGCGGGTCGATCCTCCGGGGACGGTGGCGGCGACGGGACGGCCGTCCCAGGCGACCCCGG
>WNFV01017261.1_pt1 | contig 14689 bp, 24 predicted proteins | sample 5400101 | NCBI WGS metagenome assembly WNFV01 (sample SAMN13153361, study PRJNA577476) | soil metagenome | isolation source: 115 cm soil or saprolite under grassland replicate 1 | place: USA:California | collected 2016-06-15 | reverse complement strand
GTCTGGCGCAGCAAGGTGTTGTTCACGAAGTTCTGGAACCACTGCACGTGGATCACGTTCTGCAGGAGCGTCGGGAAGTACAGGACGGACGAGGCGAAGATGATCGGGATCACGCCCGCCTGGTTCACCTTGAGCGGGATGTACGTGCTCTGGCCTCCCGTCATCCGGCGGCCCACGATCCGCTTGGCGTACTGCACGGGGATCCTGCGCTGTCCCTGCTCCATCCACACGACGGCCAGGATGATGGCCACGCCCAGGAACAGCAGGAAATAGAACTTCGCCGACCCGGCCTGGTTCAGGATGGCTGCGCCCTGGGCTGGCAGGCGTGAGATCACGCTGGTGAAGATCAGGATCGACATCCCGTTGCCGATCCCGCGCTGGGTGACCAGCTCACCGAGCCACATGATCATGGCCGTCCCGGCGGTGAGGGTGAACACGATCAAGGCCACCCGCGGGGCCGTGAACGACCGGATCACGTGGAACTGGTTGTGGAACAGGAAGACCAGGCCCGTGGACTGCAGGAGAGCCAGGGTGACCGTCATGTAGCGGGTCCACTGGGTGATCTTCTTGATCCCGATCTCGCCCTGCTTCTGCCACTGTTCGAGCTTGGGGATCACCACCGTCAGGAGCTGCATGATGATCGAGCTGGTGATGTAGGGCATGATCCCCAGTGAGAACACGGCGAACCTGGTGAGCGCTCCGCCGGAGAACAGGTCGATGAATTGCAGGGCCGACAGTCCCCGGGCCGGGTTGGCCGCGTTCTGCAGGTCCTGGAGCTTCGTGAGGTCTACGTCGGGAACCGGGATGTGCGAGCCCAGGCGGAACACCGCGATGATCCCGATGGTCGCGATGATCCCGATGGTGAACAGGATCTTCTTGCGAAGGTCCGGGATCTTGAACGCGTTGACGAACGCCTTCAGCACTGCGTGGGGAGCCTCCTGATCCTCTCGAGAGCCCCAGTGTACAGGCTCACAGGATCTCTACAGCGCCTCCGGCCTGCTCGATCTTGGCCCTGGCGGAGGTCGAGACGGCATGGGCACGAACGGTCAGGGCCCGGTCCAACTCTCCCTGCCCGAGGACCTTCACCGGAAGCGACTTCCTGACCATCCCTCGCTGGCGAAGGAGCTCGGGTGTGACCTCCGTGCCGGCCTCGAAGGCCTGGCCGAGCTTGTCCACGTTGACCACTGCGAACTCGACCCGGTTGGGATTGGTGAACCCCTTGAGCTTGGGGATCCGGCGCTGAAGGGGCATCTGGCCGCCCTCGAATCCGGGCTTGGGGTTGTGGCGTGCGTTATAGCCCTTCGTCCCACGCCCGGCCGTCTTGCCCTGGCCGGCTGCCTTTCCCCGCCCGACCCGACGCCGGTCTCGAACCGCACCCTCGGCGGGACGGAGATGATGGAGCTTCATGTCAGTCCTCCCCTTGGATCTCTTCGACCCGAACGAGGTGGGAGACCTTGGCGATCATGCCCCGGATCTCGGGGCGGTCGTCCTTGACCACCGAGTCGTGGAGTCGGTGCAGGCCGAGCCGCCGGACCGTGGCCTTCTGGTCCTTCGGCCGGTCGATGCTGCTGCGGATCTGGGTCACCTTAAGCTTCGCCACCGGACTCCTCCAGGCCGGCTTCGGCCCGCTTGGCCGCCATGGCGACCTCGGCGTCCGCGACCCCTTCGACCATGGCCCGGGGGGCGATGTCCTGGACGTCTCTGCCCCTGAGGCGGGCGATCTCCTCCGGTCGCCGCAGTCCCCTGAGGCCGGCGATGGTCGCGTGGACGATGTTGATCGCATTGCCCGAGCCGAGGGACTTGGACAGGATGTCCTTGATGCCCGCGGCCTCCACGACGGCGCGGACCGGCCCACCGGCGATGACGCCGGTACCCGGTGCGGCCGGCTTGAGCAGCACGACCCCGGCTCCATCCTGGCCGATGACCTCGTGAGGGATCGTCGTGTTCATGAGCGGGACCACGAACATGTTCTTCTTGGCTTCCTCCACGCCCTTCTGGATGGCGGCCGGGACCTCTTTCGCCTTCCCGTAGCCGACGCCGACCCGGCCGGCCCCGTCGCCCACCACGACCAGCGCGGTGAAGCTGAACCGGCGGCCGCCCTTGACCACCTTGGCCACGCGGTTGATAGAGACCACTCGTTCCTCGAACGGGCTCCGTTCTGCCTGCTGGTCGTACCGTCTCAAATCTCCAACCCACCTTCGCGGGCGCCTTCGGCGACCGCCTTGACCCTGCCGTGATAGAGACGTCCACCACGGTCGAACACGGCCCGGTCCACGCCGAGGGCCTTGGCCCTCTCCGCGATCTCCTGGCCGACCTTCTTCGCTCGGTCGCCCTTGTCTCCCCCACCGGCGCTGAGGTCGGAGGCGGCGGCAATGGTCCGAGCTCCCTGGTCATCCACGAGCTGCGCGTAGATGTGGCGGTTCGACCGGTAGACGGCCAACCGGGGCCGCTCGGGAGTGCCTCCCAGCTTCCTGCGGACCCGGCGATGCCGGCGGAGCCGAGCCCCGCGCTTGAGCTCCGAACGCATCACGCAGCCCCCTTGGCAGCCTTGCCGGCCTTCTTCCGCACGTACTCGCCCTCGTACCTGATTCCCTTGCCCTTGTAGGGCTCGGGCTTGCGAATCTTTCGGATCTCCGCCGCCACCTCACCGACGAGCTGCTTGTCGATGCCCCGAACGGTCACGCGGTTCTGTGCCGGAACCTCGAACTCGATCCCCTCCGGCGGGCGGAACGTCACCGGATGTGAATATCCGACTTGCAGCTCGAGATCGGATCCCCTCAGAGCGGCTCGGTATCCGACCCCGACGATCTCCAGGCGCTTCTCGAACCCGTTGGTGACGCCCTCCACCATGTTGGCCAAGAGGGTCCGCGTGAGCCCATGCAGCGAGCGGTGCAGGCGCTCGTCGGAGGGGCGCTCGACCCGAACCGTCCCGTTCTCCATGACGATCCGCATGTCGGCGTGGAAGGTCTGCTCCAGGGTTCCCCTGGGCCCCTTCACCGACACGCGAGACCCGTCGACCCCCACCTCCACACGGGAGGGGATCGTTATGGGCTGTCTTCCGATCCGAGACATCTCTCTCTTGTTTCCTTCGTTTACCAGACGTACGCCAGAACTTCGCCGCCCACACCGAGCTTCTTGGCCTGACGGTCGGTCAACACTCCACGGGAAGTGGACAGGATAGCGATGCCCAGCCCGCCCAACACCCTGGGGATCTCTTCCTTGTCGGCGTAGACTCGCCGCCCCGGCGTCGATACCCGCTTCAGCCCGGTCAGCGTACGTTCCCTGTTGGGGCCGTACTTCAGGCGGATGACGATCCGACGATCCTTGCCTTCGCCCTCCACGGCCGTCTCGGAGACGTATCCCTCACCGGCCAGGATCTCGGCGATGCGCTCCTTGAGCTTGGAGGCCGGCACCACCACCTCGTCCTTGTGGGCCATCGCGCCATTGCGAATCCGGGCGAGCATGTCGGCGACGGGATCGGTCATGACCATGTGATCACCTCACTCACCACGACGCCTTCGTGACGCCCGGGATCTCGCCCTGGTGGGCGAGCTCGCGGAAGCACAGACGGCACAGCATGAACCGGCGAAAGACCGCCCGGGGACGTCCGCATCGGGCACACCGCGTGTAGGCCCTCGCCTTGAACTTCCGGCCGGCCCGCCTCTGCTTCTCGATCAACGCCTTCTTCGCCATACAGCTCTCCTCTAGCCGGTGATCGCCGGGGCCACGGGCATCCCGGCAAACGGGAAACCCAGGGCTCGCAACAACGCCCGTGCCTCGTCGTCGTCCTCGGCCGTGGTCACGACCGTGATGTCCATGCCCCGGACCTTGACCACCTTGTCATAGTCGATCTCGGGGAAGATCAGCTGCTCGGTCACGCCGAGCGTGAAGTTCCCGCTCCCATCGAAGGCCTCGGGGTTGAGGCCGCGGAAGTCCCTGATCCGGGGCAGCGCGGTCGCCAGGAGCCGGTCCAGGAACTCCCACATGCGATTGCCCCGAAGGGTGACTTTGGCCCCGATGGGCATGCCGGCTCGCAGCTTGAAGTTCGCGATCGACTTCCTGGCCCGGGTCACCGCCGCCTTCTGACCCGTGATGGTGGCCATGTCTCCCAGGACCGCGTCCAGCAGCTTCCCGTCGCGGATGGCCTCGCCGACGCCCGAGTTCACCACGATCTTCTCGAGCCGGGGAACCCGCATGGGATTCGACATGCCGAGCTCGCGCTGCAGCGCGGGCACCACCTCGTTCAGGTAGCGCGCCTTGAGCCGTGGGATGTAGGTCTCCTTCGTTGCCTCGGCCATGGCTACGTCTCCGCCCCGCAATGCCGGCAGATCCGGGCCCTGACCCCGCCGTCGAGGCGGTGCCCGATCCTGGTCGGCTTGCCGCAGTTCTTGCACACCAGCATCACGTTCGACAGGTCGATGAACATCTCCTTCTGGATGATGCCGCCCTGCTGGAGGGCCTGGCCGCTCCGAGACCGTTTGCCTCCGGCCCGGGTGTGGGCGGTGGCTCGGGCCACGGACTCGACCATGACCCGATTCTTCTTCGGCAGGACGTTCACCACCCGGCCGCGCTTCCCGCGGTCCTTCCCCCCGATTACCTGCACCTCGTCGTTCTTCCGGATGTCGGTAGGCATGGTCAAAGTACCTCCGGCGCAAGCGAAATGATCTTCATGAACCTCTTCTCGCGAAGCTCGCGAGCCACCGGACCGAAGATCCGGGTGCCCCGTGGATTCCTCAGCTCGTTGATCAGCACCACCGCGTTGTCGTCGAACTTGATGTAGGAGCCGTCGGGCCGGCGTCGCTCCTTCGCCGTGCGGACGACGACCGCCCGAACGACCTCTCCCTTCCCGCCGAGCACGCGGATGCACAGGACCTCCTTGGCCCCGGTGTTGTCCGCCACGCGGCAACGCGACTCCTGCTGAATCACGCTTCCTCTTCTCCTCCTCGGCAACCCGACGAGGTCGGGTTGCCGACGAGCCAGGGGGTCCGCACTGCCCGCTCGCTTCGCTCGCGCGTGCTACCCCCCTGGACCCCCATTACCTAGCCCTCTCGACGATCTCGACGACGCGCCACCGCTTGGTCTTGGACAGCGGACGCGTCTCCGAGATGCGAACGGTGTCGCCGACGTGGGCCTCGTTGGCTTCGTCGTGCGCCTTGAGCTTCGTGGTCCGGCGCATGATCTTTTGATACAGGGAATGGCTGACCTGGCTGGAGATCCGAACCACCACGGTCTTGTCCATGGCGTCGGCGACCACCACCCCGGTTCGCACTTTCCGCCGGCCGCGCTCCTTGTCCTCGCTCACTCTTGGCCTTCCTCATCGGGGGCCGCCGTCGCCCCCGCGGCGGCCTCACGCTCGATCACGGCCTCTTCCGCCATGTCGCCCAGGGACCGGCCCTTCAGCTCGCCCGAGGCGATGGCCTCGCGCCGCTCCTCGAGGGAGACCCGATCGGCCCTGGCCACGGCCTCGCGGAGGTCCTCCTCCGTCTGGCGCCCCCGCAGGGTGGTGAGGATCCGGGCGATGTCGTGCCGCACTTCCTTGATCCGCATCGGGTTGTCGAGCTGGCCCGTGGCCGACTGGAACCGGAGATTGAACAGCTCCTCCTTGGACAGCTCGAGGCGCGCCAGGAGCTCCTCGTCGGGAAGCTCACGAAGCTCGGTCGCCTTCATCTCGTGCTACCTCCCTGAACCCTCACTCCGCTCCCGTCCTCACGATGAACTTGGTCTTCACCGGCAGCTTGTGGGCCGCTCGCTGCATGGCTTCCCGGGCCACGGGCTCCGCCACCCCCGACAGCTCGAACATCACCCGGCCCGGCTTGATCACGGCCACCCATCCTTCGGGGTTGCCCTTGCCAGACCCCATACGGGTCTCCGCGGGCTTCTTGGTGACGGGCTTGTCGGGGAAGATGTTGATCCAGACCTTGCCGCCGCGGCGGATATGACGGGTCATAGCGACACGAGCGGCCTCGATCTGTCGGTTGGTCAGCCACCCGGCTTCGAGCGCGAGCAGGCCGTAGTCGCCGAAGTGCACCTCGGTGCCCCCCTTGGCCTGGCCCTTCCTCCGGCCCCTATGCTGCTTGCGGTGCTTGACCCGCTTGGGCATCAACATCTCTAGGACCGACCTCCCGTGGGCTTGCGGGTGGGGCGGCGCCCTGAGGGCCGGGCGGGGCGCCCGGGCTCCTCGCGCGTGTCTCGAGGCTCCGCAGTCGGAACCGGGACGCCCTCTTCCACCTCGCGGACGTCGGTGATGAGGGCGCCGGTGGAGGCGCCAGCGGCTCCACCGACCGGCACCCCGGCCAGAGCTCGGGCCCGGGCGCGTTCGATCTCCTGTTCGTGCACCGGAATCTCGTCTCCGTGATAGACCCACACCTTCACCCCGATGACTCCGAACGTCGTCTTCGCCTCGGCCGTGCCGTAGTCGATCTTGGCCCGGAGCGTGTGGAGGGGAACGCGGCCCTCCCGATACCACTCTCGCCGGGACATCTCCGCTCCGCCCAGACGGCCTCCGCACTGGACACGGACGCCTAAGGCGCCGGCCTTCATGGCCGTCTGAACGGTCCGGCGCATGGCCCGGCGGAACGATACGCGGCCCACGAGTTGCTCGGCGGTGCTCTGGGCCAGCAGGGCCGCATCGGTCTCGGGCCGGAGCTCGCTGGCGGACTGGTTCATGTCCTCGACCTTCACGTCGACCCGCTTCCCGGTCATCTTCTCGATGTCCTTGCGGATGCGGTCGACCTCGGCGCCCTTGCGGCCGATGACGATCCCCGGCCGGGCCGTCCGGATGAACACCTGCACCTGGTCGCCCTTGCGTTCGATATCGACGCTCGAGATACCGGCCCTGGTGAGCTTGGAATGGATGTACTTTCGGATCCGCACGTCCTCATGGAGCGCCTGGGCGTAATCCTTGCGTGCGTACCACTTGGACTTCCACGGGTAGATGACCCCGAGCCGAAATCCGTACGGGTTAACCTTGTGTCCCACCGCTCACCTCTTCCAGGCTCTTCAGGACCACGGTTACGTGGCTCGTCCGCTTGCGGATCCTCGTCGCTCGGCCGTAGGCACGCGGCTGCCACCGGCGAAGAGTCGGTCCGTCGTCGACCCACACTCGCGCCACCACCAGGTTCTCCGGGATGGCCTGCTGCTGTTCCGCGTTGGCCACCGCCGAGTTCAGGACCTTGATCAGGGTGCGGTTGGCCTTGTACGGCGAGAAGGTCAGGATGCGCCGGGCATCCTCGACGTGCTGCCCCCTGATCAGGTCCACGGATCGCCGCAGCTTCCTCGGCGAGATCCGCACGTATTTGGCGATGGCTTTCGCTTCCATATCTTCCTCTCAGTGCTCCGCCTGCCGGCGAACCCCTGAGACCAGGGGGACTGCAGCAGCCTGATCCGCTCCGCTTCGCTGCGCGGGGCTGCTGCCCCCCTGGACCCCCGCTCTCTCTCTCATTTGAGTGACGTGCTCCGTTCAGTGTGGTGGCCGTGGGTCCGGAAGATCCGGGTGACGGCGAACTCACCGAGCTTGTGGCCCACCATGGACTCGGTGATGAAGACCGGGACGTGCTTTCGTCCGTCGTGGACGGCGATGGTGTGGCCCACCATTTCGGGCACGATGGTGGACCGGCGCGACCACGTCCTGATCACCCGCTTGTCTCCCCGGCGGTTCATCTCGACCACTTTCGACATGAGGTGATCATCGACGAACGGCCCTTTCTTGATGGAACGCGGCAAGGGTTATCCCCTCCTCTTTCCACGGCGGCGCACGATGAGCCGGTCGGACGGCTTGGGCTTCCTGGTCCGGCCTTCCTTCTTGCCCCACGGGCTCACGGGATGGCGGCCGCCGCTGGACTTCCCCTCGCCGCCGCCGAGCGGGTGGTCCACCGGGTTCATGGCCACTCCCCGCACCGAAGGACGCTTGCCCAGCCAGCGGCCACGGCCGGCCTTCCCCAAGGATACGAGCTCATGCTCTGGATTCCCCACGACGCCCACCGTCGCCCGGCACTTCGCATCCACCAGCCGAATCTCGCCCGAGGGCATCCTCAGGGTAGCGAAGCCACCTTCCTTTGCCAGAAGCTGTATTCCCACACCAGCCGAGCGGGCCATCTTGGCTCCCGCCCCCGGCTTCAACTCGACTGCATGAACGACCGTGCCCACCGGGATGCTCGCTAGGGGAAGCGCGTTGCCGGGGCGGATGTCCGCACCCGCACCCGACACGATCCTGTGGCCCACCTCCAAACCCTGCGGGGCCAGGATGTAACGCTTGTCGCCGTCGGCGTAGTGCAGCAGGGCGATCCTGGCCGTGCGGTTCGGGTCGTATTCGATCGAGGCGACCTTGGCCGGTACCCCGTCCTTGTTTCGCTTGAAGTCGATGACCCGGTATTGGCGCTTGTGGCCACCGCCCTGATGCCTCGCGGTGATCCGTCCGTAGGCATTCCGGCCCGCCCGCTTCTTCAGCGATCGGGTCAGGGACTTCTCCGGGCGGCTTCTGGTCTTCTCCGAGAAATCGGAGACGCTGGCCCCGCGGCGGCCCGGCGTGGTCGGCTTGTACTTACGGATCGCCCTGGGTCACGGCCCCTTCGCCTCGAAGATTTCGATGGAGTCGCCCTCGGCCAACGTGACCACTGCGCGCTTCTGATCCGGCCGCTTGCCCGTGGACAGACGCGTTCGCTTGACCTTGCCCACCCGGTTCATGGTGTTCACGTTGAGGACACGAACGTTCCAGATCTGCTGGATCGCTTCCTTGATCTCGGTCTTGTTCGCCCGCGGGTCGACAAGGAACGTGTAGGTGTTGCGCTCCAGCCCCGCGTAGGACTTCTCGGAGACGATCGGCCGGATGACGATGTCGCGCGGGCTCTTCATTCCTGGACCTCCTCGTCCGCAGTCGAACCGATGCTTTCCTCCGGCGGGCTCTCATCGATCGTGGCCGTGGACACTTCATCCTCTCGGGGGGCTACGCTCGGCTTCGCCTCGCTGCTTGAGCCCCCCGAATCACCCTCGCGACCCTCCAGGACATCCAGTGCTTCGGCTGTGAACAGCACCTGGTCGGCGCGCAGGACATCGTAGGTGGAGATGTTGCGCGGGTAGTCGATCTTCACGTTCGGGAGGTTCCGGAAGGACTTCTCCACGGCCTCGTCCGGGCCTCCGAGGATCACGAGAACCCGGCCGTCGACGCCCAGTGCATCGAGGACACCGAGCGCGTCCTTGGTCCGGGGGCCGTCGAAGGCAAGGCTGCCCACGACCACGAGCTTGCCGCTCTGCACCGCGTCGGTCAGAGCGGAGCGGAGAGCTGCTCGTTTCATCCTCTTGTTCACCCGCATCTCGTAGCTGCGCGGCTTCGGCCCGTGAGCCACACCGCCTCCGACCCATTGGGGCGACCTGATCGATCCCTGCCGGGCGCGTCCAGTCCCCTTCTGGCGCCATGGCTTGCGGCCTCCGCCCGCCACCTCGGCGCGAGTCTTGGTCGAGTGCGTGCCGGCGCGCGCCGCGGCCAGCCCGGCCACGACCACCTGGTGCATGAGGGGTGGATTGATCGGCGCATCGAAGAAGTCAGCCGGGAGCTCGCGCTGCTCCAAGACCTTCCCCTGGGCGTCTCGGACGTCGACGGTGGCCATCAGCCGTGACCCTTTCTCGTCTCGCCGGTCTTGACGCTGGACCGGATCATCACCAGTCCTCCGGTCGGGCCGGGGACGGCGCCCTTCAGCAGAAGCAGATTGCGCTCGGGATCGGAATCGACCACCTCGAGGTTCAGCACCGTGACTCGCTCGTTGCCCATCTGGCCGGCCATCCGGGTCCCGCGGAACACGCGGGAGGGCGTGGCACAGGCCCCGATGGCTCCCGGCGAGCGGTGTTTTCGCTCGGTGCCATGGGAAGCCCCCATTCCGCCGAACCCGTGTCGCTTCATGGGCCCGGCGAACCCTTTGCCCTTGGACACCCCCACGACATCGGTGTGCTCGCCCGGCTCGAAGATGTCCACCTTGATCTCCTGGCCGAGCTCATAGTCGGTAGCGGCTTCGGTCCGGAGCTCCACCAGGTGCAACATCGGCCGCTTCAGGCCTGCCCCGTCGAAGTGCCCCGAGATGGGCCTGTTGGTCTTGCCCTTGCGGGCATCACCGAACGCCAGCTGAACGGCCTCGTACCCGTCCCGCTCCGTCGTCTTCACCTGGACCACCCGGCACGGGCCGGCCTGAATGACCGTCACCGGCACCGCTCTGGAGTCGTCGGTGAAGATCTGGGTCATCCCGAGCTTGGTGCCGAGGATTCCCTTCGCCGCTGCCATCTCGACCGACCCCTACAGCTTGATCTCGATGTCCACCCCGGCCGACAGGTTCAGGCGCTGGAGCTCCTGCACCGTCTTGGAGGTGGCTTCCATGATGTCGATGAGCCGCTTGTGGGTGAGCATCTGAAAGTGCTCGCGGCTGTCCTTGTCCTTGTGGGGGCCGCGGATGACCGTGTAGAGGTTCCTCTCTGTTGGCAGAGGCACCGGCCCGACCACCGTGGCGCCCGTTCGAACCACGTGGTCCACGATCTCCCGGGCTGCCTGATCAAGGATCTCGTGGTCGTACCCCCGCAGCTTGATCCGTATCCGCGGCGCCGCCATCACACACGCACCTTCGCGCGCAAAAGCGATTGCCGGCTATGGACGCCGCCAACCCCACGCGTTCCAGCCAGCGAGCCACTGCTCGCCCACGGTCGCCCGCAAGCCCGGCGCGTAGCCGGCGGGGGCCCCCCGCGCTCGGGTCGGCGAGCGAGCACCCCCGTCCGCGAGTCGAGCGCAGCGAGCAAGCGGACACCCTTGCGCGAGTCGAGCCGACCGACGCGCGGGGGTGCCGGCGTCAACAGCCGGGTGTCGCCAGCGAGTACGGTCGGCCAAGTGTTCATTTCAGGATCTTCGTGACCCTTCCGGCGCCGACGGTACGGCCGCCCTCGCGGATGGCGAACCTGAGCCCCTCCTCCATGGCGATCGGGCTGATGAGCTCGACCTTCATGACGGTGTTGTCGCCCGGCATGACCATCTCGGTGCCTTCGGCCAGGTTGATCGTCCCGGTCACGTCGGTGGTCCGGAAGTAGAACTGCGGCCGGTAGTTGGTGAAGAACGGGGTGTGCCGGCCGCCCTCTTCCTTGGACAGGACGTAGACCTGAGCCTCGAACTCGGCGTGGGGGGTGATGGTGCCTGGCTTGGCCAGCACCTGGCCCCGCTCCACCTCCTCCTTGTCGATGCCACGCAACAGGACGCCGACGTTGTCGCCGGCCTGGACATCGTCGAGGAGCTTGCGGAACATCTCCAGGTCGGTGGCGACGGTCTTGCGGGTCGGCTTGATGCCGACGATCTCGACCTCCTCCATCTTCTTCAGGCTCCCGCGCTCCACCCGCCCGGTGACCACCGTGCCGCGCCCGGTGATCGAGAAGACATCCTCGACGGGCATGAGGAACGGCTTGTCGATGTCCCGAACGGGCTCGGGGATGAAGTTGTCGCAGGCCTCCATGAGCTCGAGGATCTGGCCCTTGGCCTCCTCGTCGCCCTCCAGGGCCTTCAGCGCGGAGAGTCGGATCACCGGGACCTCCTCGCCGGGGAACTCGTAGGACGAGAGCAGCTCTCGCACCTCGAGCTCGACCAGGTCGAGAAGCTCGGGGTCATCGACCATGTCGATCTTGTTCAGCGCCACGACGATGTAGGGCACGTTCACCTGGCGTGCCAGGAGGACGTGCTCGCGCGTCTGCGGCATGGGTCCGTCGGCCGCCGACACCACCAGGATGGCGCCATCCATCTGGGCCGCGCCGGTGATCATGTTCTTGATGTAGTCGGCGCCTTGTCGATCTCGTCGAACGGCGTGAAGTCGGCCAGGCCCTTCTCGGCCAGCACCTTGGTGATGGCGGCCGTGAGCGTGGTCTTGCCGTGGTCGATGTGGCCGATCGTCCCGATATTGACGTGCGGCTTCGTCCGCTCGAACTTCTTCTTGGCCATCGATGCTCCTCCTCTGAGCCGCGCCTTCGGCGGGCCTACTCTCCTCTGACCTTTGCCACGATCTCCCGAGCGATCTGCGACGGGATCTCCTGGTACGCGTGCAGCTGCATGGGTGTATGCGAGGCCCGCCCCTGGGTCCGCGACCTGAGATCTGTGGCGTAGCCGAACAGCTCGGCCAGCGGAACCAGCACCCGCACGGCTCGCATCCCGGCGCGCTCGTCGATGTGCTCGATCCGGCCCCGGCGGGCAGTGACGTCGCCCAGGACCTCACCCATGAACTCCTCAGGGGTCAGCACCTCGAAGGACATGACGGGCTCGAGGAGGACCGGATCGGCCTTGCGAACCGCCTCCCTGAGCGCCATCTGTCCCGCGATCTTGAAGGCGATCTCCGAGGAGTCCACCTCATGGTACGACCCATCGATCAGCGTGGCCCGCATGTCGACCATCGGGTATCCGGCCAGGACTCCCGACTCCATCGCCTCCTGGATGCCCTGGTCCACGGCGGGGATGAACTCACGGGGGATGGTTCCGCCCACGATCTTGTTCACGAACTCGTAGCCACCGCCGGGGCCGGTCGGCTCGAGATCGATCACCACGTGGCCGTACTGGCCGCGACCTCCGGTCTGCCGGATGTACCTGGCTAACACCTTGTGGACCGCCTTGCGGATGGTCTCCCGGTAGGCCACCTGGGGCTTGCCCACGTTGGCGCCCACGTTGAACTCCCTGGTCAGCCTGTCCACCAGGACCTCCAGGTGGAGCTCGCCCATGCCGGAGATCAGGGTCTGCCCGGTCTCGTCGTTGAACCTCACCTGGAACGTGGGATCCTCATCGGCCAGCTTGGCCAGCGCGTTCGACAGCTTGTCTTGGTCGGCCTTCGTCTTCGGCTCGATGGCGACCGAGACCACCGGGGTGGGGAAGGTCATGGCTTCCAGGATCACCGGGTTGGCCGGATCACACAGGGTGTCTCCCGTCGTCGTGTGCTTCAGCCCGACCACGGCCATGATCTCGCCGGTGAAGGCGGCCTCCTTGTCCTCGCGGTGGTTGGCGTGCATCTGCAGGATCCGGCCGATCCGCTCCTTGCGGTCCTTGGTGGAGTTCTCCACGTGGGCTCCGGTCCGCAGAGTCCCCGAGTACACCCGGATGTAGGTGAGCCTGCCGACGTAGGGGTCGGACATGATCTTGAAGGCGAGGGCCGAGAAGGGCTCCTCGTCGCTGGGGTTCCGGATGACCTCCCCGCCGTTCGGTCCGATGCCCCGAACAGCTGGGACGTCCACCGGAGAGGGAAGGTAGGCCACCACCGAGTCGAGTAGCGGCTGGATCGCCTTGTTCTTGAAGGCGGATCCACAGAGCACCGGGGTCCCGGTGACTTCCAGTGTGGCCTTGCGCAGCGCACGGCGAAGCTCCTCGCGGGAAGGCTCCGCTTCGTGCACGTACTTGTCCATCAGCTCCGGGTCGTGGTCGGCGAGCTGCTCGAACAGGCGGTGGCGCCATTCCTCGGCCGGCCCTCGAAGTTCCTGGGGGATCTCGACGGTCTCCCAGGACTCGCCCATGCCCTCCGCCCACCTCAGGCCCTTCATCTCGATGAGGTCGATCACCCCGGTGAAGGAGTTCTCCACACCCCACGGCAGCTGGACCACGAGAGGGACCGTGTGCAGGCGCTCCTCGATCATCCGCACGGTGCGCTCGAAGTCGGCCCCGACCCTGTCCATCTTGTTGACGAAGCAGATCCGAGGGACGTGGTACCGGTCGGCCTGGCGCCACACCGTTTCGCTCTGTGGCTCCACGCCGGCCACGGCGTCGAAGATGGCGATGGCGCCGTCGAGGACCCGGAGGCTCCGCTCCACCTCCACCGTGAAGTCCACGTGCCCGGGCGTGTCGATGATGTTGATCCAGTGGTCCTTCCACAGACACGTGGTGGCGGCCGAGGTGATGGTGATGCCGCGCTCGCGCTCCTGGACCATCCAGTCCATCTGCGCGGTGCCCTCGTGGACCTCACCGACCTTGTAGGACTTGCCCGTGTAGTACAGGATCCGCTCGGTCGTGGTGGTCTTGCCCGCGTCGATGTGGGCCATGATCCCGATGTTCCGCGTGCGGACGAGCGGGTATTCCCGGATGACCAGAGACTTGCCCGGCCCCGTCCGAGCCCTGCTCGCTACCTTTGCCGCTTGTGCCATGTCGTCCAGCTTCCTCGCCGGGGCGCCCACTCAGATCACCCCGCGAAACGCCGGGCCCTCGGCGGGCCCGGCCACGATTTCCTCGTCCGTCACCATCGGTAGTGCGCGAACGCCTTGTTCGCGTCGGCCATCTTGTGCATGTCCTCCCGGCGCTTCACCGCCGCTCCCTGCCCATTGGCGGCGTCCATGATCTCCCCGACCAACCGTTCGGCCATGGAATGCTCCCGGCGGGCCCGCGCGTAGTTCACCAGCCACCGCAGGGCCAGCGTGGTTCCCCGATGAGGCCGGACCTCCACGGGGACCTGGTAGGACGCCCCACCCACGCGCCGTGATCTCGTCTCGAGGAGCGGCCGTGAGTTCTCCACCGCCCTGCGGAGGGTGATCACCGGATCGTTGGCCGTCCGTTCGCTGATGATCTCCAGGGCCCGGTACACGGTGCGCTCGGCCAGCTGCTTCTTGCCGTTGGCCAGGATCTTGTTGATCAGCTGAGTGACCAGCGGATTCTGGTAGATGGGATCCGGGTGGATCTCGCGCTTGGTCGCAGGTCCCTTCCGAGGCATGG
>WNFV01011647.1_pt1 | contig 14698 bp, 17 predicted proteins | sample 5400101 | NCBI WGS metagenome assembly WNFV01 (sample SAMN13153361, study PRJNA577476) | soil metagenome | isolation source: 115 cm soil or saprolite under grassland replicate 1 | place: USA:California | collected 2016-06-15 | reverse complement strand
CGCCGCGCGGCCCCCAGCGCTTTCCGCAGCTCCCCCGCGCTCTGGAAGCGGCGAGCGGCGTCCTTGGCGAGCGCCTTGTCCACCACCTGCACCACGGGGATCGGCATTTCCGGGATCGACTTGCGGATGGGCTCCGGATCCTGGTCCAGCACCTGGTAAAGGACGGCGTGCAGGCTGTCCGCCTCGAAGGGCTTGTGGCCGGCCAGGAGCTCGTAGGCGAGAGCCCCCACCGAGAACACGTCGGAGCGGGCGTCCACTTTTTCCCCCCGCACCTGCTCGGGAGACATGTAGTTCGGGGTCCCCATGACCGTGCCCGAGCGGGTCATGTCGGAGGCGCCCAGCCGCGCCAGCCCGAAATCCATGATCTTGACCTGGCCCTTGGCCAGGATGTGGATGTTCGCGGGCTTCAGGTCGCGATGGACCACGCCCTTGCGATGCGCGTAGGCCAGGCCGTCGCAGATCTGCTCGATGATCAGCAGCGCGTCGTCGAGGCGGGGCAGCGCGCGGCGGTGGATGAGATCCTTGAGGTCGGTCCCCTCGAGCAGCTCCATCACGAGGTACGTGATGCCCTGCTCCTCGCCGAACTCGAAGACGGTGACGATGTTGCGGTGGCTGAGGGCGGCCACGGACTGCGCCTCCCGGTGGAAGCGCTTGCGGAACTGCTCGTCGGCCGTGAGGGTCGCGGCCACGGTCTTGATGGCTACGAAGCGGTTCAGCACGGGGTCGTGGGCCTTGTACACCTCGCCCATGGCCCCCTCGCCGATCTTGTCGAGGATCTTGTATTTCCCGAGCTGCTCCAACTCATCGCCTCGAAGGCGGCGAGCGCCGCGGAAGCCTTTCCCCGGAGAGAAATGTGCCGGAGATCGTATCACACGGGCACGATGCGGCCTCGGGAAGGCGCGCTATCGGCCGGTACGCTGGGCCCGCGCGAAGCGGACCCGGGCCCGCATGAACTCCCGGGCCGCGGCGGCGTACTTCTTGCCGCGGAACGCCGCCTCGCCATCCCGGAAGAGCGAGGCCCCCTCCTGAAAGCTCTCGACCCGGCTGGCCTGGGCCTTGTCCGCCGCCTGGCGGGCTTTCGCCGCCTCGCCCTGCGCTTGCTCGGCACGTGCACGGAACGCCGCGTCGAGCCTTCCCGTCAGCTCCCCGGCCGAGGGGTGGTCGGGAGCCAGCTCCAGGAGCTTCCAATAGGCGCCCGCGGCGCGCGCCTTGTCGGCCTTGTCGACCGCGGTACGCGCGTCGCCCACCGCCTGCTCGATCTCGTCGATGGCCTTCTTGGCCTCGGCCAGGACCTTCTTCGCGCCCGGGTCGTCGGCCAGGCGGAGCGCTTTCTGGGCCTGCCGAGCGGCGTCCTCGTAGTCGCCGGCTTCCATCCGCCTCCGCGCCAGCTCGACCTGGGTCTCCACCACGGCCCGGGCCAGCTTGTCGACCTGCCGGTCGGTGGCGCTCCCGGTCGCGGGGGTTGGGGGCGCCGGCCCCGTGCGCGTCAGCAGGACCGCCCCCGCCGCGATCGCCGCCAAGAGGATGCCGCCCATCACGAGCGGGAGGGCTCCCGCGCGGGCCGGGCTCGGGGGAGCCGAAGCCGGCCGCGAGCCCGAGGGTGGCCGAAGTCGTACACGGTGATGATGTGGGGATGGGCGAGGCGGGCCGCGGACTGCGCCTCGCGCTGGAAGCGCCGGCGTCCGGTCTCGTCGGCTCCGACGTCCGAGATGATCTTGACCGCCACGTGACGGCCGAGGGCGGCGTCGTAGCCCTTGTAGACGCTACCGCTCGCCCCTTGTCCGATCTTCTCGAGGATGCGGTACTTGCCGATCTGCTCCAAGGGACGCGCCGGATCTTAGCACGGCCCCCGCGGCTTCATCGGGGCGGCCGCGTCATCAGGTCCTCGATGACCCGCGCCAGCTCCGTGGGCGCCATCCTCTCGATCAGGTAGCGGTGGCTCTTGCGGGCAGTGGGGACCCACTCGTTGTAGCCGAAGCCCACCCGGGCGTGCATGAGGCAGAGACCCGGCTCGGACTCGGTCCAGTAATCCCGCGGGCCGCGGACGGCGTAGAGCACGGCCGTCTGGTCCCAGCTCTGCCGGTTCGCGAGCCCGTTGAAGTGGAGATAGGCGGCGCGGACCGGGCTCGTCTCGGGAGCGGCCCGCAGCCGCTCGCCGGTGAAGACGCGCGCCCCGATCTCGAAGCCCGAGAAGACGACCGGGGTGGGCCAGTCGTGGAGGGCCCGGACGGAGGCCGCGGTGTCCACTTTCACGTTGTACTCGCCGTCGCCGTCTTCGAACCGCCCGTTGGGGAACTTCCCTCCCATGCAGACCCAGAGCTTGACCTTGCGCCGGACCAGCTCTTCGCCGCTCAGGGGGCTGGCCGCGTCGGGTGGCGTGTCGAGCAGGCTCTTCAGGTTGGTGAGGAAGCCGACCGAGACGATCACCACGCTCCCGTCGGGCTGCCCGGCCAGGACCTTTCGGTAGAGGGGGGCCGCGTCGGGGGCGTCGCTGCTCTTCGCGAGGCGGTGGGGGAAGGCCTTCCCCACCGCCTCCGCGTACTTCGACTCGGTGGGGTCGCCCGCGTCCTTCGGGTAGCCCACCTGGAGCCAACGCTGGTAGCCGATCGGGACGTCCGGCCGGCCGTACCAGGTGTTGATCGCGTCCAGGCAAGGCCCGACGTGCTCGTTGCGCGAGGAGATGCCCGCGGCCAGGATCTCCGCCTCCCCCAGGTCGGCCAGGGCGTGGAGCGTGGCCAGGGCGCCCACGTCGTCCACGTCGGAGGCCATGTCCGTGTCGAAGATGACCTTGACCGGCGGCCCCGCGGCGGCGGCGCCTCCGATCAGGAAGAACAGTCCGGCGAGCAACCCTGGGAGGCTCGGCCGCTTCATGGCAACGGCCGGGATCATAGGAGGACCCCGGGGTCAGGTCAACGCGTCGATCCAGCCCGGGGCTGACCCCCGCTCCCTCCTTTCCTCCGCTTCCCGTAGAATGGCCACGTTCATTCGCACTGGACCGGGGAGGACTCATGGCGGACGACAAACCGACGCTGATCGACGCCCAGGCGGACGTGGAGGGCCGCCTCAAGGGCAAGGACGCGCACATCCTCGGCCGCTTCAAGGGCGAGGTGGACGTGTCGGGCCGCCTGTTCCTGGGCGAGGGGGCACGGGTGGACGCGAAAGTCGTGGCCGACGCCGCCGAGATCGCGGGCGAGTTCAAGGGCGAAATCAAGGCCCGCGCCATCACCCTGGCCGAGAAGGCGAAGGTCGAAGGGAGCGTGGACGCCCACCTCCTCGTGGTGAAGGAGGGCGCCCAGCTCAACGGCGCAGTCACCGCCGGTGGAGCGAAGGGCAAGGCCGCCCCCGCGAGCCCCCCGGCCACCCCTTGATCCTTCGCGAGCTGGCCGACCGCCTGGGCTGCGCCCTGCGGGGCGACGGGGCGGTCGAGGTGGATCGCGTCGCTCCCATCGACGCCGCGGGCCCCGGCTCCCTGACCTTCGTGGCCAGCGCGAAGTGGGCGGTCCGGCTCAGGACCACCCAGGCCTCGGCCGTCATCGTCCACCCCTCGATCGCGACCCCGCTCCCCAGCCTGCTGTCGGACAACCCGTACCTCGCCTTCGCGGGAGCGGTGGTGCTCCTGCACCCGAAGGCGGCGGCGCCGCCGGGCGTGCACCCCTCGGCGGTGGTCCATCCCACCGCGGCCCTCGGCGAGGGCGTGCACATTGCCGCCCTGGCCGTGGTGGGAGCACGCACCCGGATCGGCGCGCGCTCGGTCGTCCATCCCCACGTGGTGCTCCACGAGGACGTACAGGTAGGCGAGGACTGTGTCCTCCACTCGGGGGTGCTGGTGCGCGAGGGCTGCCGCCTGGGGGACCGGGTGGTGGTCCAGAACGGGGCGGTGATCGGCGCGGACGGCTTCGGGTTCGCGAAGGACGCGGAAGGCCGCTACCACAAGATCCCGCAAATGGGGACGGTGGTGATCGAGGACGACGTCGAGGTCGGCGCCCTCACCGCGATCGACCGGGCCGCGCTGGGCGAGACCCGGATCGGGCGGGGGACCAAGCTCGACAACCTGGTGCAGATCGGCCACTCGGTCACGGTCGGACGCGACACGGTCCTGGCCGGCCAGGTAGGGGTCGCGGGCAGCTCGACCATCGGAGACCGGGTCACCCTGGCTGGGCAGGTGGGGGTGGCGGGCCACTTGAAGATAGGGGATGGCGTGATCGCCACCGCCCAGACCGGCATCCCCCACGATGTGGACGCGGGGACCGTGATCTCCGGCTACCCCGCCATCCCGAACCGCGAGTGGCTGAAGGCCAGCGCGGTCTTCCCCCGGCTGCCCGAGCTGCTGCGTCGCCTGCGCGCCCTCGAGAAGCGCCTGGGCGGCGATCCGCCCGACGAGGGATGACATCCCGGCCTCGAACTCGTTCTGGAAATAGTACGAAAGGTAACAGGCGAGGGAGGGTAGGGGACGTCTGGGCTAGCGCTCCTTCAGCCTCAGCTTGCCACCCGGCACCGCGTAGTAGCCCTGCCGGTGGCGGACCCGCAGGCCCTTCGGCTTGACCTCGACCTTGAGCCGGTGGTACCGGCCGTCGAGGACCAGGTTGTCGGAGACGAACCCGAGCACGTACTGGTTGGCCAGCTCGTCCAGGATCTTCTGGTAGATCGCGGACAGGTCGCGGTACGCGATCGGCGAGTACACCTGGCCGCCACTCGACTCGGCCAGGGTGTTCAGGATCGCGCGGGCGGAGACGTAGCGGTTGGTCCCCAGGCCGAAGTTGCCGTTGAAGGCGATCGGGTAGACCGTGACCCCGCTCGCGCGCACGAGGGCGATGGTCTCGGCCAGGCTGATCGCGCTCGTGGTGTCGTCGCCGTCCGTGAAGATCACCAGCACCTTGCGCCCGCTGGAGTCGGCCACGCGGGCGAGGTAGACGCCGATCGCGTCGTAGAGAGCGGTGTTGCCCGACCCCTTGATCTCCAGGATCCGCTCGAAGAGCCCCTGCTGGTTCTCGTCGTTGTAGCGCGAGAGGCGGATGTCCTGGTCGAAGAAGATGAGCAGCAGGTCACGGGCCCGGGGGATCGACTCCAGGAAGCGCACCGCCGACTGCTGGCTGAGCCGGATCTGCGCCTTCATGCTCTCGCTGGTGTCCATGAGCATGCCGAGGTTCAGGCCCAGCGGCTGCTCGTTCCCCTCCCCGGCGGCGGGGGCGAAGACCTGGACGTTCCGGGCCAGGAGCGGCTTGCCGTCCTCGTAGATGACGAAGTCGTCCCGGCCCAGGTCGCTGACCAGGTTGCCCCGGGCGTCCCGCACGGTCACGGTGACGTTGACGACGTCGATCCCGCCCGGGTAGACGGGAACCTTCTGGGCGGCGGCAGGGGCCGGCCCCGGGAGGGCGCAGAGGACGGCGAGGAGGAGCGGGAGAAAGGTCCATCGGGTCCGCGGCATCTCCTCTGGCCTCCCCTCGGCCCAGGAGCGCATCCGAAACGGCACTTCTTCGGACGGACTCCTAATGCAGCACGTCGATCACCCGCACGGCCAGCTCGACCTTGTTGAACGGCGGCATGATGTAGACGCCGTGCGCTCCCTCGCGGGCGGCGAGGGTCGCCTCCTGGGCTATGCTCACCCCCTCGGCCTGGGCCTTTTCTCCGGAGCCCGCCTTCTTCATCCGCTCGCGGATCTCGTCGGGAATGCGCATCCCCGGCACCTCGTTGTGCAGGAACTCCGCGTTGCGGTGCGAGTACAAGGGCAGGATCCCCACCAGGATCGGGACCTTGATATGCCGGATCATGGAGAAGAAACGCTCGAGGGTCCGGGGATCGTAGATGGGCTGGGTCATGATGTACTCGGCTCCCGCCTCGACCTTCTGCTCCAGCCGCCGCACCTCCTTCTCCATGTCCGGCTTGCTGGGGTCGGCCCCGCAGCCGATGTGGATGCCCAGGGCGGGGCCGATCAGGTTCCCCGCCAGGTCGCAGCCGTGGTTCAGGTGGTCCATGATGCGGATGAGGCCGATGGAGTCCACATCGTACACCGCGGTCGCGTCCGGATAGTCCCCCAGTTTCGGGGGGTCGCCGGTGATGGCCAGGATGTTGCGCAGGCCCAGGGCGTAGGCCCCCAGGAGGTCCGACTGCATTCCGAGCAGGTTCCGGTCGCGACAGGTGTAGTGCAGGATGGTGTCGATCTCCACCTTGTTCTGCACGAGCACGCAGAGGGCCTGGGCGCTCATGCGCGCCGAGGCGCGAGGCCCGTCCGCCACGTTGATCGCGTCGACCTCCCGCTCCTTGCAGTAGTGGGCGCGCTCCAGGACCTGTCCGGGGTCGACACCCTTGGGCGGGTCCAGCTCCACCGAGACCACGAACTTCTTCCCGAGCTTCCGGGCGAGCGCCGTCTTCTCCTCCCGTGGGACGGGGGTGGGGGCCTCCTTGGCCCGGGTCGGAGGAAGCACCGTGACCGTCTCCCGGCTCGGCTGCAACATGCGGACCGAGCGCACGAGGTTCTTGATGTGGGCGGGGGTGGTGCCGCAGCAGCCCCCCACGAGGTTGGCCCCCGCCGCGATGAAGCGCCGTGCGTAGGAGGCCATGTACTCGGGCGTGCAGAGGTAGACGTAGCGGCCGTCCACAAGGGCGGGCGCCCCCGCGTTCGGCATGGCCGATAGCTTCGCGGTGGTGGCCACCGCGGCCATGCGCTGGATGGTGAGCAGCATGGCCTGGGGCCCCTGGCTGCAGTTGGCCCCGACCGCCTGGACCCCCCATCCCTCGAGGGTGCGCACCGCGTCCTCCGGGGTGTCGCCGTAGAGCGTCGTCCCCTCCTCGTTGAAGGTCAGGCTCACGACCACGGGCAGATCGGCCGTCAGCTGACGCACCGCCTCGTGGGCCGCCCGGGCCTGGTCGAGGGAGGGCATGGTCTCGATCATCAACACGTCGACCCCACCCTCGAGCAGCCCCTCCACCTGCTCGCGGTAGGCCGCCTTCGCGTCCTCGAACGGGATGTTGCCGATGGGCGCCAGGGGCTTGCCCACGGGGCCGATGGAGCCGGCCACGAGGGCGGCCCCGCCCGCGGCTTCCCGGGCGAGCCGCGCCCCCTCGTGGTTGATCTTGCGGACCTGGGCCTCGAGCCCGTGGGGCCCCAGCTTGAAGCGGTGCGCCCCGAACGTGTTCGTCTCGATCACGTCCGCCCCCGCCTCGAGGTACTCGCGGTGGACGCTCTGGACGAGGTTGGGGTTCGAGAGGTTTAGCTCGTCGAAGCAGCGGTTCAGGAAGACCCCGCGCGCGTAGAGCATCGTCCCCATGGCCCCGTCGCACACGACGACGCCCTCGGCGAGGCGCTCGAGGAACGGCTTGACGGCGTCCGGAGAGGCCTTGGCGATCACTTTCCGTTCAGTTTAGCCGGTATGGTTCGGTCGGGGCAAGACTCGGGGGAACGGGGCGGTGAGCGGGCTCACCGCCGGTGGTTCCTTCTCTGCCCGGGAGCCCCGGCAACCCGCGAAAGGCATTAGAATGGTGGCCAAGAGGGATCCTGGAATGGCGGAAAGGCTCGATCCGAAGGAGAGCGCGAAAACCGACGGCAGCACACCCGCGCCCGCCGTACGCGAGCGCTACGAGAAGCCGGCGGTGGCCTGGCAGGACATCCTGGAGACCCGGCCGGGGCTCATGGCGGGTTGCGCGAAGGTCGCCGGACAGTCCCCCGAGTGCGACGCCGCGATTTCGAGCTGACATGCCGTATCGCCACGCCCCCCGCCTGGCCTGGCAGCTCATCGACGGCGAGGCCGTCGTCATCGACCTCGCCCAGGCCAGGACGCTCGGCTTGAACCCGGTGGCCTCGCTCATCTGGTCGCTCCTTCCCAGCCTCGACGAGGCGGCCATCGCGCAGGAGATGACGAAGCGATTCGACGTGGCGCTGGAAGCCGCGAGGTCGGACGTCGGCGACTTCCTGCGCACGCTCCGCGAACAGGGCCTCGTGGTCGACGCCTGATGGCCGACCCGGGTACCGCGCCGGGCTGGCTGCGCCTGAAGAGCCGCGCCCTCCGCCTCGCCCAGCCCCTCTCGGCCCACCTGGAGCTGACCTACCGCTGCAACTGGCGCTGCGTCTTCTGCTACAACCCCCGGCACCACGACCTCCGCGGGCTGAGCGGGCCGGAGTGGATCGCGGTCCTCGAAGACCTCCGGGCGCTGGGCACGCTCTCGGTCGCGCTCACGGGCGGCGAGGCCCTCACCCACCCCGACTTCCTCGAGATCGCGCGGGCCGCCCGGGAGCGGCACCTCGCGCTCCGCATCTTCACGAACGGCGCCCTGGTGACCGAGGCGATGGCGGACGCCCTGGCCGCGCTCGACCCGATGGGGGTCGAGCTGAGCCTCCACGGTGCCTCGGCCGAGACCCACGATCGGGCCACCGGCCGGCCCGGATCCTTCGCGGCCCTGCTCCTCGGCCTCACGCGCCTGCAGCGGAGGGGCCTTCCCCTCCTCCTCAAGACCCCCCTGACCTGCATGAACGAGCACGAGCTCGACGCGATCATCCGCCTCGTGGACCGGCTCGACGTTCCCCACAAGGTCGACGCGACCCTCACTCCGCGGGACGACGGAGACGCGGGCCCGCTGCAGTACCGCGCGTCGCCCGAGGGAGTGGAGCGGATGTACCGCCGGTTGGCCGAGCGCGGCCGCCTGCCGTCCGTGGAGCGTCCAGCGGGAGCGGTGAACTGCGGCCTGGGGCGGATCACGGTGGCCGTCGACCCCGAGGGCAACGTCTACCCCTGCCTGCAGTGGAAGCGCACCTCGCTGGGCAACGTCCGCCAGACTCCGTTGCGGGAGCTGTGGGGGCTCTCCCCCGCGCGCGAGGAAGCGGCAGGGGTGGCCCTGGCCGCGAACGAAGCCCTCATGGGCATGGGCGAGGCGCTGGCGCGCTTCCCGTTCTGCCCCGCCCTGGCCTTCCAGCGCACGGGCGATCCGCTGCGGCCCGACGCGCTGCACACGCTGCAGGCCGAGATCGTGCAGCGGATCCGCGACCACCCCGCCTGAGCGTGCACCTGGTCGGCGGCCTGCCCATCGAGATCGAGCCCGAGGAGGCCCTGATCCCCGACGAGCGCAAAGCCCTCGCGCGGATCTCCCGGCAAGGCGTCGGACCGGGGGAGCGCGCCCTCCCCTTCCGGCTGCGGCTCGTCGCGGAACCGCCCTGGGCGAGCGCCGACCCCGCGCTCTTCGCGGACGGCGGACCGGCGGCGATCGACTGGGTAGACGAGCGCGTGCGCGTAAGCCACGCGCGCTTCGTGGCCGAGCTGGATCCGGTCGACCGGTCGGGACGGCTCTTCCGCCGCTCCCGCTGGGTGGGGGCGCTCGAGGTCACGCTGCGGACGGTCCTCTGCAGCCGTCTGCCCTTCGAGGGCGGCCTTCCCCTGCATGCCGCCGGCATCGTGCCCGATGGGCGGGGAATCGCCTTCTTCGGGGTGTCGGGCGCGGGCAAGTCGACGCTGGCGGGCCTGTCCCCCCACCCGGTGCTTTCCGACGAGCTGGTGGCCGTGGTCGCGGACCATTCGGGGACAGGCCCCGCGCCCTTTGCCCTCACCGCCTCGGGGTTCTGGGGGACGGGAGAACAGGATCGGACGTCGGAGCAACCATGGCCGCTCGTCGCGCTGGTGGAGCTCGCCAAGGGCGCCCGGTTCAGGCTCGACCGGCTCGAGCCGCGAGAGGCGATCGCGAGGCTCGTTCGCGTGATCATGGTACCGCCGGGCCCGCCCCTCTGGTCGGCCGCTCTGGCCGTCCTGGGCCGTCTGGTGCGGGAGGTCCCGGTCTACCGCATGGCCTGGTCGCCCGAGCAGGCTCCCTGGTCCGATCTCCTGGAGGAACTGTCTAGGTTGCCGCCAGGTACTGGATGTCGTTGAGGATGCCGGCCGCGGTGACCTGGGCTCCCGCCCCGGGTCCGGTGATCACGAGGGGCTCCGTCCGGTAGCGGCGGGTGGTGAAGGACACGAGGTTGCGGGTGCCGCGCAGGGCGCCGATCGGCGAGTCCGCCGGCACCTCCGCGAGGTGGGCCCGGACTCCCTGCGAGGTGGCCGAGACCACGTAGCGTAGGACGTTGCCGCGCGCCGCCGCCCGCGCCACCCGCGAGCGCCATTCCTCGTCGAGCGAGGACAGTCTCCGCAGGAACTCGGGGAGGGGAACCCGCCGCAGCGCCGGCGGCAAGAGGTCCTCGGCCGCGGGCGGGGCCCCCGCGTAGCCGAGCAGGCGCGCCAGGATCAACCCCTTCCGCGCTGCGTCCCGGCCCGAGAGGTCCTCGCGCGGGTCGGGCTCGGCGTAGCCTCTTTCCACCGCCTCCCGGACCGCCTGGGAGAACGGCTTGCCCTCCGAGACCGACGAGAGCACGTAGCCGAGGGTCCCGCTCACGCAGCCGTCGATGCGCAGCACCCGGTCGCCGCTCTCCACGAGCTTCAGGTGGGTGTCGATGATGGGCAGGCCCGCCCCCACCGTGGCCTCGTAGCGGATGCGCCGCCCCGCCGCGGTGGCCGCGGCCAGGAGCTTCTCGTAGCTCTGTCCGGAGCCGGCGAGGGGCTTCTTGTTCGCGAGCACGAGGTCGAAGCCCTGGCCTAGGGCGAGGTGCAGCAGGTCGGCCGTCTCCTCCGCGGTCACGTCCACGAGGGTGGGCCGGGAGACCGCGTGGCTCGCGATGAAGGCGAGGGCCTCGGCCGCCCCCGCCTTCCGCCCGCCCAGCGAGGCCAGGAGCGCGCCCCGGTCCTTGCCCTGGGCCAGGCGCAGCAGGCGCTGGCGCGAGATCCCGCGGGGATCGAAGACGTAACCGGAGCGGTCCAGGGCGGCCACCACCCGCACCCGCGAGCCGCCGTTGCGGGCCGCGAGCTGGTCGGCGAGGGCGCGGCCCACCCGGCCGAACCCGAGCAGCACCACGTCCGTGCGCGGGGCCTCGGGCGAGCGGCCGCCGCCGATCTTCGAGAGCTGGAAGGCGGCGTGGACGCGCCTGGCCGCCTCCGCGGCCTGCGCTCCCTCCACCACGAACGAGATGTTCAGCTCGGATGAACCCTGGGCGATCGCGATCACNNNNCGAGAAGACGCGGGCCGAGATGCCGGGGGTCCCCGCCATCCCGCTCCCCACCACCGCCACCACCGCGACGTCGCCCCGGGCCGTGATGCCGTCGATGAGGCCGGCCTGGAGCTCCTCCCGGAAGGCCCGGCGCAGCGCCGCCACCGCTTTGCCCGCCTCGCCCTCCGGCAGCGTGAAGCCGATCGAGCTCTCGGACGAGGCCTGGAAGATCGTCGAGACCGAGAGCGCCTCGGCGTGGACGGCGGTGAACGTGCGGGCGGCGATGCCGGGCACGCCCATCATGCCCTTCCCCGCCACCGTCACCAGCGCCTGGCCCTTGATCGTGGCCAGGGCCTTCACCGGGTAGGCCTCGAGGGTCCGCCTGGCCGAGACCTCGGTGCCCGGCCGCTCGGGGTCTAGGAAAGAGCGGACGTGGAGGGTGATGCGGCTGCCGTCCAGGGGGATCAGCGCGCGTGGGTGAAGGACCTTGGCCCCGAAGTACGCGACTTCGGCCGCCTCGCGGTGGTGAAGCTGGGGGATGAGCCGCGCGTCGGGAACGGCTCTCGGGTCCGCGGTCAGGATCCCGGGCACGTCCTTCCAGAGGACCACCCGCGCCGCCCCCAGCGCGCGGGCGAGGAGGGTCGCCGTGAGGTCGGAGCCGCCGCGGCCGAGGGTCGTCACCGAGCCGTCGGGCCCGAGGCCGACGAAGCCGGGGACCACGGGGGTGACGCCCCGCCGGAGCAGGGCGGCCAGTCGCCGGCGGGCCCTCTTCCGCGTGGCCACCAGGTCGGGAGCGGCCGCTCCGTGCCGGCCGTCGGTCGTCACCACCTCGGTGGCGTCGACGCGCTCGGCCTTCCGGCCCGCGGCGTGAAGGGCCGCCGCCAGGACTGCGCTGGCCGCCCGCTCTCCGCGCGCGATCAAGGTGTCGCTGGCCCGGGGGGACAGCTCGCCCAACGCGGCCACCGCGTGGGTGATCTCCTGGTACTCGCGGGCCTGATGGTCGGCGGAGGCGAGGAGGGCCCGGCGCACCCGGCCCGGGGGCACCAGCTCCATCGCGATGTCCCGGTGCCGGCGCAGGAACGAGGCCGCCACCGCGGCCGCCGCCGCGGGGTCACCCCCGGCCGCGCGCCGCGCGCCCCCGAGCAGGGCATCGGTCACCCCGCCCAGGGCCGAGACGACCACCGCCACGGGGCCCGGATGGCGGCGGATCAGGTGCACCGCGTTGCGGACGGCGCCCGCGTCGACGACCGAGGCCCCCCCGAACTTCCAGATCTCGAGGGGGGCTGGGCTCTTCCTGCGGGCGCTCATTCCAGGGACCCGAGAGGTTACGCTGCGTGGCCCGGAGGGTCAAACCCTTGAGCGTCCGATCAGGCCCTGCCCTTGCGCCGGAAGCTCGCGAAGTGGAGGCGGACCTCGCCGTCGGGCCCCAGGATCGAGACCCGCACCAGGCGCGAGGGCGGGGAGTCGCGGCAAGCCTCGAACAGGGCCTCCAGCGTGCGCACCTTCGTCTCCGAATCGCTCCGGCCCTGGCCGTCCGTGACGGTGACCATCGCCACCGCGCGCTTTCCGCGGAAGAAGCTCACAGGCCCAGGATCCCCGCTTCCACGTTCAGGACCTGAGCCCGGATCTTCTCCTCGATGAGCTTGCGCACGGCGCCGTACTCGCCGCGGGGCACCGGCAGGCGGAAGGAGCCCGCGCCGCCGCGCGGCAGCAGGATGAGGACGAGGTCGGGGCTCTCGCGGAACGCGAGGCGGCGGATGCGCTCCCAGGGGAGGAAGCCGGCGTCCGCCCACACTCCGTCGCGGTAGAAGCCGAGCTGGATGCGGCTGGCCAGGGGCACCATCAGCACGAAGTAGAGGGCCATGAGGCCCAGGCTCACCACGTGGTGCAGCGGCCGATGCATCAGTCCGTTGAGCACGGTCAGCACCACGTTGACCACCCCGAGGCCGACCAGCCAGGGGAGCTGCTGCGACCGGGGCACCGGCCAGGTGAGCACCGCGGTGGGGCGGACGCGGCGGAAGCGCGCGTACCCCAGCAGGCCCCGGGTGAGGACCACGGCGAAGTACGCGCCGAATCCCAGGAGGAAGAGGCTGAGGATGGTCTCGTTCTCCATGCCCGCGGGTCGAAGCCTACACCGCGGCCAGGGCCTGTTCCACGTCGGCGATGAGGTCCGGCGCGTCCTCGACCCCCATCGAGAGGCGGACCATCCCCCGGTCGATGCCCGCCGCCCGGAGCTGCTCGTCGCTGAAGCCGTGGTGCGAGGTCTGGACGGGCAGGCTCGCCAGGGACTCCACGCCTCCCAGGCTCGCGGCCCGGCTTACCAGCTTGAGCCCGTCGTAGAAGCGCTCGGCCGCCCCGAGTCCGCCCTCGAGCACGATCGTGACCAGCCCCCCGAACGCGCTCATCTGCCGCCGCGCCACCTCGTGGCCGGGATGCGTGGGCAGGCCGGGATAGACGACTTGGCGCACCTTGGAATGGCCCTGCAGGTGGCGGGCGAGGGCGAGCGCGTTCTCGCACTGGCGGGCCACCCGCAGGTGCAGGGTCTTGAGCCCCCGCAGGACCAGGAAAGCCGGGTGCGGGTCCATGCAGCCCCCGAGCACCTTGAGGTAGGACCGCGCCCGCTCGATCCGCTCCCGCGAGCCGACGAGGGCGCCGCCGATGACGTCGCTGTGCCCGGAGAGGGCCTTGGTGAGGCTGTGCATCACGAGGTCAGCTCCGAGGGAGAGCGGCCGCTGGAGATGCGGCGTGGCGAACGTGTTGTCGACTACCACCGCCAGCCCGCGCTCGCGCGCCGCCCGCGCCACCGCCGCGATGTCCACCACCTCGAGGATCGGGTTGGTCGGACTCTCGAGCACCAGCACCCGGGTCTTCGGGGTGACCAGGGCGTCGAGACGGCGGAGGTCGGCCGGGGGGACGAACCGACCCGCGACCCCCAGCGAGGGGAGGATCTCGCGGACGAAGCGCGTGGTCCCACCGTAGAGGGAGGCGCCGGCCAGCACCTCGTCCCCGGCCTGGACCAGCGAGAAGAGGGCCGTGGTCATGGCCGCCATCCCGGAGGCGAAGACGAGGCCCGCCTCCCCACCCTCGAGCGCGGCCAGCGACTCCTCGAGCTCGCGCAGGGTCGGGTTCTCGTAGCGCGTGTAGAGGTAGAGCCGCTCGTCGCCCTCGAGGTAGCGCCGCATCTCCCCCGAGCCTGCGAAAGCGAAGGTCGAGGACTGGACGATGGGGGTGGTGAGGGGCCCGGGACGCGCGTCGCGCCGCCCGTGCACTGCCTTGGTTCCCGGCCCGCGATCCTTCATCGACCCCCCATCAGTCATCGACCCCCCCTCCTAACCTCCCCCACGTAGGGGGGAGGAAATGCTGCCCCCACGTATGGCTCCGCGCTTCATCGACCTCCCACCCTTGCCTCCTCACGGTCGGGCAGGGGCGCTCCTCCCACCACCGGCTCCACGAACAGACGGCCCGCGTCGCGGTAGCCCTGCTCCAGCAGGTCGGCCATGGTCTGCACCACTTCGGTGGCGGGGTCGCGCGCCCCGCCGACCTCGAGGGGGCCCAGGGTGCGCCGCGGAGGACGGATCACGTACAGGGCCAGCTCGCGGTAGAGGCGGCCGGTGGCGGGGTCCTGCCAGCCCCGCGAGCCGTCATCGACGCGGTGGCCGAGGGTCGCCACCATGCGGTTGATCCGCTCCGCCTCGGAGA
>WNFV01010394.1_pt1 | contig 14698 bp, 8 predicted proteins | sample 5400101 | NCBI WGS metagenome assembly WNFV01 (sample SAMN13153361, study PRJNA577476) | soil metagenome | isolation source: 115 cm soil or saprolite under grassland replicate 1 | place: USA:California | collected 2016-06-15 | reverse complement strand
CCTGAACTTATGGGGCTTGCTCCTCTTGACTCCTGGAATACAATAGGTACATCGGGGCGCAGCTGCCAGGCTCTCCTTTCCCCTTTCATCGCTCTCTACCCCCTCTCTACGCGGCTCGTCCCTCGATCTGGTCGTAGCACAGAAAGGAGTCGATCCATGCCCACGTATCTCACGCTCATCAACTTCACACAAAAAGGCGCAGAAACGATCAAAGAGGGTGGCGCGCGGCTCGATGCGGCCAAACAAGGGCTTAAAGCGCTAGGCGCGGAATTGAAGGGTTGGTATCTGACGATGGGCCGGTACGACGTGGTCTTCATTTTCGAAGCGCCGGACGATGAAACTGTCGCAAGGGGCATACTCACTCTTGCGGCTGCCGGCAACGTCCGCACCGAGACCATGCGTGCCTTCACCGAGGATGAATACCGGAAGATCCTCGCCGGGTTGCCCTGAGCGATCGTACAGTTGCGCGGCTATTGGCAAGAAGGGAGCGCAACCAGGCGCTCCCTTCCGCTCCTTCCCAGTTCACGGCCCTGCCACGACGAATTTCATCCCCGCGCTGCGCCCGAACACCTCCGGCGAATACATTCGGTAGGCCGTCGCCGGCAGCGTCTGGAACGTCCCGGCGGTCGTCGCGCGTGCCAGGTAGGTGTAGGAGTAGGTGCCCCTCGGTAGATCGGTCGCGAACAGCGCCACGCGGTTGTCGTGGATCTCGGTCTGCGAGAAGTACCACCAGTACGGACGATTCTCCTCGTCGCTGTTCGCTAACTCAGGGCTTTGGGCCGCGGCGCTGGTCGTCTTGAGGCTGCTGTCGAGCGCTTCCATCCCAGCTGGCAGCATGTCCTCGACCGCGAAGTACGGCATGTCCTCCGGCACGGTCAGCGTCAGCCGCACCTGCACCAGGTCGCCCAGCTTCGCCTGTGTGACCAGTTGGCCGGTCGGCGAGAGCGTGGCCGTATCTACAGCGATGTAGTCGCGCCGCACGCCGATCCCCTGATCGAGCGGCTTGACATCCGCAGCGTCCTGGTAGTAGCGCATCCGCAGCGTGTAGTACAGCCGGCCTCTCCCGCTCTGCCCGCTCGCCGCCTGCCGCTGGAGCATAAGCTCGCTCTTGTCGCCGAGTTTGAGATCGGTCAGGGCGAAGACAACACTGATCGGGTCTTCGAGGTTGTCGCGATTCACCTGCCCCTCGCGCAGCGTCTTGCCGTCGAGCGCGGCCTTGTACGAGTAGTCGGCCTCAAGCTCGCCGCTCTGGGCGATATACTCGGCCAGCGCCATGAGTGTCGTCGCTGACTCCTGGGTCGTGCGCCAGTGGCCGCCGTCGCGCAGGCCCATCAGGTAGCGCACCGCGTTGGGAACCAGGAAGTTGTTCGGGTCGGCTCGGACGAGCGCCTGGAGCGCCAGCGCGGTCGTGCGCGCGTCGCTGCTCATCGTCCAGTAGTCGGTCGCGCGCTCCTCCCAATGGGCGTCGGCCGCGTGCAAGATGGCACTGCTCATCAACTCGCCGACGAGCGTGCGAACCCGCGCATCTTCGCCGCCGAGGGCCTTCAATGTCATCAGCAGGTAGGCCCGCCCGTAGATCTGGAGCTTCGCGCGCTGGTCGAACAGCGCGACGGTGCGGCCGCGGTCTGGTTTACCGGCCTCGGCCAGGACGAACAGGACGTAGCTGCGATAATTGAGGATGGAGGATTGAGCATTGAGAAGATCTTTTCCACTCCCTTTTGCTCCGTTCTCAGGGCTCAATGCCCCATCGAGAGCCGATTCGAGATAAGCGATGCCCTTGTCGAACACCTGTCGATCGACGCCGTAGCCGGCCTTGCGCGCCTCGACCAGCCCCTGCACGACATAGCCGGTCAGGTAGGGATCGCTCTTGTCGTTGGCCCACCAACCCCAGCCGCCGTCGAGATTTTGTAGCGCGTACAGCTGCTGCAATCCCGCCGCCAGATTACTGTCCAGCGAGGCTTTCAACTTCGGGTCGTCCCTGCCGATTTGCTTGAGCAGCCGGTAGGTCACGGCGTTCGGTAGGAAGCGGCTGACGGTCTGCTCGGCGCACAGGTAGGGGTAGTGTTCCAGATAATTCAGCCCGCTCTCGATGCCCGCCGCCAGCGAGGGTACGAGCTCCAAGTTGACTTCGCCCTGTGTCATCGTCGTCGCGTCGGTCGCCTGCGGCATGTTGGCGGGCGCCTGTAGCATCTCAACCACCGGTCGATCCTGCACCTGCCCAGCGCTGGCGACGACTTCCGGCGTCGTGTAGCGCTGGATCGGCAGCGACTGTTCGACGACATCTTGGAGGTCACCGCCCTTGACGGTGAAGCGCAATGTCGCCTGTCCGGCCGCCGTGACCTCCGCCGGCCAATGCACTACGGCGGTGCCGTTGGCCGGGACGCTGACGTTCTGCTGCGCCGGCCCACCCAGTTTCACCGTCGGCGTCGCGCCATCCGGCGTCACGAGTTCGAGCGTCACCGTCGCGTCGATCGCGTTCGCGGTGTTGTTATGGACGACCGTCTGGAGTGCCGGCTGGTCGCCGACCGTTAGGAAGCGCGGCAGCGCGGGACGCGCCAGCAGCGGCCGCGTCGCAATCACGTCCTCGGTCGCCTGGCCGACACGGGTATCGGCGGTCACGCCGCGCGCGGTCATCCGCCAGGTCGTCAGGCTGTCGGGCAGGGTGATCGTGACGCTGCCGGCGCCGTCGTCCCCGGTGACGAGCGCCGGGTTCCAGTAGGCGGTGTCGGGGAAATCGCGCCGCACCAGCACATCGGAACCGAGGCCGCCGCCGCCGCCCTTGCTGCCCGGCTGGAGCTTGAGCGTCACGCGGTCGACCAGCGCGGTGAGCGATTGGGCGGTGAAGACCCCCAGCGGCCGCTTCTCGTAGAACGCCTGCTTGAGCGTCGGGTTCGGGTCGTCGGCCAGCGCCAGCACTGCCTTATCCACCAGCGCCAGCGAGACCTCGGCTTTGACCCCTTTGCCGGTGTAGTCGGTCGCCTTGACGGTGTACGTCACCTTGTCGCGCGGCCCGGCCTGCTGCTTGTCGGGCGTGACAGCGATCGTAAGCTCTTGCTGTTCCGTTGAGACCGGCAAATTTACCAATCCGACGCGCAGATCGGGCACCGGCACATCGCCGCCCGCGGGCTTGAGCAGCACGACCGAGACATACACGTTCGGCGCGTAGTCGGCGCTGATCGGCACTTGGAGCAGCTCGGTCGTCCCTTTAAGTGTAAAGAGTTTATGCTCGATCACCTCGCCGCGCTCGATCGTCATCAGCGCGGTCATGTCTTTGTAGGGCGCAGTGATCAGGATTCCGGCAGTGTCGCCCGGCTTGTAGCGATCCTTGTCGGCGATCAGATCGACGCGGGCGGTGTCGTTGATGCCCCAGAAGACATCGTTGCCGGCCGCCCAGGTGAACGCGCTGGCCTTGACCGTGTGCCCGCCGTCGTCGCGCCCCTCGGCACCGATGCGGTAAGAGCCGCCATCCTTCGGCGTGAACGTGATGCCGGCGCGGCCCTGCGCATCGGTCGTCGCGCTCTGCGTCTCAGCCAGGGTATCGGTGAAGTTCGAGGTGAAGTAGAAGCGACCGTCCGGCCCCTGCTCGCGCACACTGAACCACTCGCGCTTGTAGATGTTGACTTTCAGCGCGCGATTGCCGGCCGGCTGGCCCTGTGGGTCGAGCGTGATCAGCTCGACCTGCTGCGGCTGGCCGGCCTGCGCGACGTAGCCATCGGGCCGCAAGCCGATGTAGAACGCGCCGGTGTGGACGTTCGCGCTGCCCCCAGACGAGATCACTTGGCCGTCCACGTCGGTGATGTCGATGTCGAATGTCAGCTTGCGGCTGTGGTTATCCTTGCCCAGCGCCGCCGGCAGGCTGACGGTGAAATGACCCTGCGCGTCGGTCTTGCCGATGCCGTCGGCGACCTGCTCGCCGCCGCTCGCGCGCTGGTTGTCGAACCAGCGGTACCACTCGTAGGCATCGTCCAGGTCTTCGAAGCGGAAATTCGGCGCCGACTCAGGCGCGAAGTAGAACGGGTCGGCCAGCAGACGCCAGCGCACCGGCGCATTCGCCAGCGCACCACCGGAGTAATAGCGCGCCGAGACGTTCACCACCAGCGTATCGCCCTGGATCAGGTCGCTCTTCGTGGGCGTGACAGTGATCTCGAACGATGGCTTGCGGTACTCGGCGACGCTGAACGAGCCGTAGATCGTGTGGTCATCGATGTCGTTGTCGAGCCGCGCCAGCAGCGTGTAGCCGCCGAGCTTGGCGCTGCGTTCGATTGGGAAGCTGGTGTTGAACGCACCGAATTCGGTCAGTTGAAGCGTCGTCGAGAGGACGGCGTTGCCCTCGGGGTCGTTGATCGTCAGATGCGCGCGGCGGCCGGCGTCGGGCAGCGTGTAGCGCCCGTCGTGGTCCATCCGCAGCACGCCGCGAATGTAGACACTCTGCTCGGGGCGATAGATCGGGCGGTCGGTCGTGATGTTGCCGGCGACCGGGTGCTGGCTGTAATCGCCCGGCAGCCCGTAATCCCACGGGTTGATCCCCTCGCCCCAGTTGGTCGTCCGGGCTGACGACCAAGATCTGGCGGTCGAACTGGTCGCCGGGGATGGATAGATCGAGATAGTACACACCGGCGCCTAGCCGGCCCAGGTCGAGCAGGTCGAGCCGCTGCTGGTTGCGCTCGCCAGTCAGGTTCAGCGCGTCCTGCTTGATCAACGCCGCGCCGCCGGGGTCGAAATTCTGCCAGGCGTCGTAGTCGGTCAGCAGATGTGGAACCTGCGCCGCGTCGAGCCGGTAGAGCCGGTAGTTGACGCTCGGCGTGTTGACGTGCTGGAACGGTACGCGCGCCGGGGCATAGGCGTTGTACGCGCCGATCTGGTACGCGCCGACGATCGAGAGCGATGGTAGCAGTGAGCCGGTATGGAAGCTGATCGCCGTATCCTGGCCGAGTGCGACGCCGTAGGGATCGTGCGCCGCCGCGCCGACGGTGATGCGGTAGTCGGTCTCGGGCTTGTAAGGGAAGCTGACCGAGAAATTCGTATCATAGCCCGAGGTGTAGACCTCGGTTGGCTTCGGCTCGATCGCCAGATTCTTCTCGACCGAGGCCCAGTCCATCGGCGTGCTGAAAATCAGGTTGATGCCGCCGCCGCTGGGGTCTACCGCGCCGTCGCCGTCCTGCGGCCCCGATCCGGTTAGTTGCGGCAGCGGCACGACGCGGAACGCGCCACGGTACTCGCTGGCCAGCGCCCCATCGCCCTGCGCCGCACGCGCCCCGGCGGCGACGACCAGCCTGTAGGTTGCGCCGCGCTCCAGCGGCGCGGATGGCTTGAAGATCGCCACGAAAGGGGCGTTCAGCTGGCGCTGGGTGTCGCCTTTGCTGTTGTCAGGCGCGGGGAAGGTCGCCGCGCTGGCCGCGAACGTGAGCGCGCCGGGCACGATCGCATCGGTGTCGCCGTTGCGCAGCGAGATCGCGGCGCGCAGGCCGGCCGGATCCATCGGCTGGTTGAAGAATATCTGGATCGGGTCGCGCGGGCTGGCCTGCTGATCGCCCGATACCGGCGACGTCTGGACGACCTGCGGCGTGATCGTCTTGAACGTCCATGCGTAGGGCTGCCGGAGCGCGCCGCCGGTCTGATCCGACAGGCCGGCGGCGACGTGCACGCGGTAACTGGTCGAAGGCGCCAGCCCGGCGGTCGGCGAGAAGATGTAGGTGCTGGTGTCGAGCCAGCGACCGGCGCCCACGGGCGCCGGCTCGATCGTCAATGGCTGCGGCAACGTTTGTTGCGCATCGATCGTCGTCAGGGCGACGACCGGGTGGTTGAAGCGCACGCTGATGCGGTGCGTGTCGGTCAGCACCTCGGTGGTATCGGCGGGCGGCTCGACCTGCACGATCTCAAGATCGCCGATCACCGTGAAGCTCCAGGTGAGCGGGCCATCGTTGAGCGGCCTGCCGGTGGTCGTCTTGATGCCCGGCGTCAGCCGCGCCTCGTAGCGCGCGCCGCGCTGGAGCGGCGCGGCCGGCGCGAACAGGAAACCGCCGCCGCTCGCGGTGATCTTGCCATCCACCGGCACGCCGGTTTGGGCCTCGACGAGGGTGAAGTGCGCGCCCGCCGAGGCGCTGTCCACGTCGGGCGCCAACCGCACCTCGATCGGACCATTCGCCGGGGTTTCGGTCGCGCCGTCGTAGGGGCGCGTCCCGGCGAGCAGCGGCGCCTCAGTCGTGAAGTTCCAGGAAAGTGGCTTTTCGAGCCGTGCCTTGCCGTCAGGCGTCACATCGGTGCGGACGGTGGCGTTGTACTCGGTCGCGGCATGCAGCCCGCCGTCGGGGTAGAAACCATAGAGCGTCGGCGAGAGCCAGCGCCCGACACCCTTCGCCTCTGGCGCGAGTGCGAGCGGCTGGGGCATCCCATCGGCCAATGTCGGATTCTGCGCGGCGGCGGCGACCTGCTCGGCCGGCACGACCGGCGCGCCGAACTCGACGGTGATCGGCGCGTCGAGCGCGACCTTCTTCGCGCCCTGCTCCGGCCCGAGGCGCGCGATCGTGACGTAGGGCGCGGTTGCGAAGGCGGCGGTAAGCGGTTTGTCCAGCGATCGCCCAAACAAATTCTTTACACTGTTGTCGATCGTCAGCTTATAGCGCGCGCCATAGCGCAATCCATCTGTCGGCTTAATCGTCACCACGCGGGTGAACCAACCACCGTCCCCGGCGATCGTGAACTCGGCCGGCGGGTCGAACCTCACCGCTCCCGCGACTGACCCAAGCTGAATCCATTGGTCGAATTCGACGCGGATGGCCGCCTGCGGGTTGGCATCAGCCGCACCGTCGGCGGGCGTGACGCTGACCAACGTCGGCCCGGCAGCCGCCAGCGGTCCGAAGACCGCGCCCAGCGCGACGAGCAGCAGCGCGACGAGGGCGATGACGATGTTGCGTATTTTAAGAAAGGGGCGCAGGCGGTTCATAGGTATCTCCCGCAGAAACTAATGTCCTTCCACCACAAACTCGACCTCCACGCTCCGCCGGACCTTGCCCCGCTCGTCCTGCGCCTCGACCAGCGCGCGATGCGCCCCTGGTGCGAGCGGCCAGAAGGCTCGATAGGGCGGCGCGCTGAACGTCGCCAATGGCTTCCCGTCCAGGTAGATCGTCAGCTTCGCCGCGTCGGCGCCGGCCTGCGCCTGGAGCGCGATCCGCTGCCGGTCGCGCGGGATGCCAGGACTGATCGAGAAGACCGTGCCTGGGGCGGGCGTGAGCAGCGCCGGCACGACGGCCGACGATCGGCGAACGACGGCCGACGACGGATCGCTTTCAGTAGTCGCTGATCGCTGGTCGCTGGTCGCTGGGCAGGTTTGTCTCGGCATTCGCGGCAGCCCGGCCGCCACCGCCCACGCCTCGGCGTCGGGCGGCAGCACACGGAAGACGCGCGCGCTCGTCCAGTCGGCGGGGTAACCAACGGGCGCGCGGCAGCCCAGCGCAGCATCGACCGCGACGCGCACATGCGTATCGTCGGGACGGATAGGCTGCGTGCCGGCGACAAATAGCTCCAGCCGCGTGGCCGGACAGGCCGGTGCGGGCAGTAGACCGCCCTCAGCGCAGATCGCCAGCTCGACGACACCATCCGGGCGGACGAAGGGCCGCGGCGGCAGCCCGCGGTGCGCCGCCAGCATCACCTCGTGCCAGACTGGCCCGGCGCCGCTCACCCCGCTGATCGCCTCCATCGGCAGCCCATCGGCGTTGCCGACCCATACGCCTACCACCCGATCCGGCGTGTAGCCGACGGTCCAATTGTCGCGCCAGTCGCTGGTTGTCCCGGTCTTGGCCGCCGCCGGCCGATCGATGTCCAGCGCGCTCGACTCGCCGAAGGCCCGCATCCGCGCGTAGCGATCCGAGAGGATATTCGTGATCAGGTAGGCGACCGAAGGACTGAGGACTGAGGACTGAGCACTGAGAGAGGGCAGTGAACACTCAGTACTCAGTGCTGAACAACTCAGTCTTGAGATCGCATAAGGTGTGACCCGGCTCCCGCCGTTCGCGAACGCGCCGAACGCGGCAGTTAGCTCCAGTGGTGTAACCTCGCCCCCGCCGAGCGTCAGCGACAGGCCGTAGCGCGCGCTGTTCTCGCTCAGCGTGGTGATGCCCAGTCGCGCCGCCATATCGAGCAGCGCCGGGATGCCGATGCTATTCAGCACCCGCACCGCCGCGACATTCGAGGAAGTCGCAAGCGCCTCGCGTAGCGCGATCGGGCCGTGGTAGGCGCGGTCGTAGTTCTGGGGTGTGTAGGGCCGGCCCTCGCGAGTCGTGAAGGAGGTCGGCACGTCGAGGATCGTCGTCGCCGGTGTCCAGCCGCGCTCCAGTGCCGCCGCGTAGGTCAGCGGCTTGATCGCCGAGCCGGGCTGCCGCCGCGCCAACGCCGCGTTGACCTGGCCCTGGATCGCGGCGGCCTCGAAATCCGGGCTGCCGACCATCGCCAGGATCGCGCCGCTCGAGGGGTCGAGGACGACGACCGCGCCGTTGCGCGCCCGGTGGTCCGGCCCGCCGTCGCGCGGGGTCGAGAGGATCGCGAGTTGCCGCCGCAGGATGGCCTGCGCCGCGTCGTTCAGGTCGGCGTCGAGTGTCGTCGTGATGGTTAGCCCGCCGCGTGTGACGACGTCGGGGCCGAGCTGCGCGGCGAGCTGGTCGAGGACGTAGTGGACGAAGTGCGGCGCGCGCATTGCGATATGGTCGGTCGCGAACTGGAGCGGCTCGGCCCGCGCCGCCGCCGCCCGCTCGGCGCTGATGTAGCCGGCGCGCACCATCGCGTCGAGTACTTCCGCCTGGCGGGCCAGCGCCGCATCCCGATCGGCGAGCGGGTCGTAGCGCGAAGGCGCCTGAGGCAGACCGGCCAGCAGCGCGCACTCGGCCAGATCCAGGTCGCGCGCCGGTTTGCCGAAGAAATGTTGCGCCGCCGCCTCAACGCCGTAGGCCATGCCGCCGTAGTAGCTCTGATTCAGGTACAGCGCGAGGATCTCGTCTTTTGGGTAGGTCGCGGTCAGCTTGAGAGCCAGGACGGCCTCGCGCAGCTTGCGCTCCGGCGAGCGGCGCTGCGCCAGGTCGGGGTCGAGCAGGAAGCCGCGGGCGAGCTGCTGGGTGATCGTCGAGCCGCCGGCGACCGCCGCACCGCTGCGCAGATCGATCCAGGCGGCGCGGGCGATCCCTTTCAGGTCGACGCCGGGGTTTGCGTAGAAATTGGTATCCTCGACGGCGATCGTCGCCTGCTGCAGCGCGAACGGAATATCCGCCAGCGGCAGTGGGCGCCGCCGGCCGCTGAATGGGTCGGGCGCTTCGTAGAGCAGCTGGCCGCGTCGGTCCAGGATGCGCGTGCCGCCGAGGGCCGCGCGTGCGCGCAGATGCTCCGGCGCGGGCAGGTCGGTCGAAAACCAGATGTAGCCGCCGAGCAACACCAGCGCCGCCAGGCCCAGCCCACACCCGCGCCCGCCCCACCGGACGAACCGGCGGCGCAGCGTGATACGAGCGGGCCGAGCACGAGATGACATTCGTTCCTCAGAAAACTGATCTTTATTCACGTATCGCGTATCGCGGATTTTACATTATACGCTTTACGTTTTACGCTCACATTTCATGTAACCAATGACGGGCACGCGCGCTAAATGGTTTCCTACGCCCTCATCTTAGCACGAACCGCGGCGCACTGAATGAGACATCGCTGACAGCCGGATGACCCACCGCATTTTGACAGCCTCGACGGTACCCTTTACAATCAGCACATTATATAATCTACGCTTAATCTATCATTAAATGAAGCTTAACATTAAAGGAGTCTGTGCCCATGTCGCCATTCCAGGTCCTGCCGGCCGAGACGAAGTTCTACGACTGGTTTGAAAAGGCAGCCCAGAACATCGTTTCTGCCGCAATGCTGCTCCGCACGATGCTCGACGACGGCCAGGACTGGCCCGGACGGGTCGCGCAGATGACCGAGCTGGAGCACCAGGGCGATTTTATCACGCACGAGATCTTCGACCTGCTCCACAAAACGTTCATCACCCCGCTCGACCACGACGAGATCCATAAGCTGACGACCTCGATGGACGATGTCGTAGATGTTATCCAGGAGGCAGCCGACGCGCTCCTGCTCTACAAAGTCGAGCAGCCGCGCCCGGAGGCCAAAGAGCTGTCCAAAGTGATCCTGGCCGCGGCGCAGGAGATCGCCGCCGCGGTCGCCAGCCTGCGGCATAAGCGGACGCTGAGCGAGATGATGCCGCGCGTCAGAGAGATTCATCGGCTGGAAAATGAGGCCGACCGGATCGCACGCGGCGCGGTCAGCGCGCTGATCGAGCATCCTGACGAGCTGTTCGAGCTGATCCGCTGGAAAGAGATCTACCAGCAGCTTGAGGACGCTGCTGACCGCTGCGAGGATGTTGCCGATGTGTTGCGAACAGTGGTGATCAAGTATGCCTAGTGTGCCGATCTTGCTGGTGATCGTCGTCGTGCTGGCGGTCACATTCGACTTCATCAACGGCTTCCACGATACCGCCAATGCGATCGCCACGGTCGTCGCGACGCGGGTGATGACGCCGCTCCAGGCGATCAGTATGGCGGCGCTACTCAACTTCTTCGGCGCGATCACCGGCACCGCCGTCGCGAAGACCATCGGCGCGGGGCTTGTAGACACCAACGCGATCACTCAGTCGGCGGTGATCGCCGCGCTGGTGGCGGCGATCATCTGGAACCTGATCACCTGGTATTTCGGCATCCCTTCCAGCTCGAGCCACGCACTGATCGGTGGGATCGTCGGCGCGGCTATCTCACAGGCCGGCTTCGGTGCACCGAACTACCAGGCGATCCTGGATAAAGTCGTGCTGCCGTTCCTGGTTTCACCGCTGGCCGGCTTCTTCGGCGCACTACTGTTCATGATCCTGCTGCTGCGGACGGTCGGCTCGCACACTCCAGCCTGGATTCAGGCGGTCTTTGGCCGGCTCCAGGTCTTCTCCTCGGCGTTCATGGCCTACTCGCACGGTGGCAACGACGCCCAGAAGACGATGGGCGTGATCACGCTGGCGCTTGTGACCGCCGGGATGCAGAATGATTTCAACGTCCCGCTGTGGGTCATCCTGATCTCGGCGACGGCGATGGCGTTCGGAACGGCTTTGGGAGGCTGGCGGATCATCCGCACGATGGGCACACGGCTGACGGTGCTTCAGCCGATCCACGGCTTCGTCGCCGAGACGACCGCCGGCGTGGTGATCGAGATCGCCTCACGGTTCGGCTACCCGCTCAGCACAACCCATGTAATCAGCTCGAGCATCTTGGGCGTGGGCGCCTCGCGGCGGCTGCGCGCAGTGCGCTGGAGCATCGCCGGCAGTATCGTGACGGCCTGGATCGTGACCCTCCCGACCTGCTCCATGCTGGCATGGGGTATCTTTCGGGGCGTGCAGATACTGCTCGGGTAGCCGCGCACGGCCCGCATTAACGCCCCAGTGTCCGTAAAACGGGAAATGAGAACAATGCCATTATGTATCGCGCAAGGCGTTTCATAGTTCATACCGCCTTTAGCCCTTCACAACGCCCTCCATACATAAACGGGAACAACTGTGGCGCGGTTGACATAGCTGAACGGTTGCGGTAACATACGGCGACATAATCAACCGCTACCCGCAAGAGCGGCGCGTACGCCCGCCGCCCACGCGCCAGAGAGAGCGTATGGACGAACAGGTTGAGGTATTCCTGCGGCACCTGGCCGAGAAGCGTGGGCTGTCGGTGAACACCACCGCCGCCTACCGCACTGACCTGGAACAGTTCTGCGCCTTCCTGCGCGAGCGCGGCATGGGAGACTGGCAGGCTGTCACGCACGACGACATGCTGGCGTTTCTGCTGTTCTTGCGCGAGCGGCGCTATGCGAACTCGACCGTCGCTCGGCGCACCGCCGCCGTTAAGTCGTTCTACGCCTTCCTGACCGCGGAAGGCCTGGTTCCGAGCGACCCGACCGAGCAGATCGACTCACCGAAGGTCGATCGCTACCTGCCCAAAGCGCTCTCGCCGCATCAGGTGGACGATCTGCTCGAGCTGCCGCTGCGCGAGCCAACACCCGAGCGCCTGCGCGACAAGGCGATGCTTGAACTGCTCTACGCGACCGGTATGCGCGTGAGCGAGATTGTGGCGCTCAACCTGCGCGATCTCAACATGGAGGCCGAGTGCGTGCGCTGCGTCGGCAAGGGCGGGCGCGAGCGCATACTGCCGATCAGCGGCTCAGCGATCACCGGTCTGGAGGAATACCTGGACATCGCACGCCCACAGCTCGCGCGCGGCAACGCCCAGAAGATCGACGCGCTGTTCCTGAATCATCGCGGCAAGCGGCTGACGCGCCAGGGCTTTTGGCTCATCCTCAAGGGCTACGCCGAGGAGCTGGGGTTGGACGACCTGACGCCACACACGCTGCGCCACTCGTTCGCCGCTCATATGATCAGCAGCGGCGCGGACATCCGCTCAGTGCAGGCGCTGCTCGGCCATGCCTCGCTCTCGACGACCCAGATCTACACCCAGCTCAACCAGGCCGACGCGTCCCAGCGCGACGATGGCCGCCGCACGGCCGCCGCGCCCGCCCAGGCTGACAAGGCGGTGTTGATCGAGGATGAGACATAGCCCCACGCGTGCCCATGCGCAGAAATGATCGCTGATGAAACGCCTCGTTCTGCTTGGCACGCTACTCGCGGCGCTGACGGCGCTGAGCTTTATGCTCACCAATGCGACGGCTATGCCCGGGGCAGCGCCGAGTACTACACCGACGCCTCAGGTCTTCCTGCCGCAGGTGCAAAACGGCGCATGCACGACTCATACCGCTTTGCTGACCCTCTCGGCGCCGACGGCGGTGCGGCTGGGCGATGTCGTGACGATCACGGCGCGGCTAACTAATCAGGGCTGCGCGAGCATGGGACTGCCCCTCTACCGCCTGAGTGTGCAGCCCGACGGCGCGCAGCCCCTGTTTGACCCCGCCAGCCCATCGCCGGTCGAGCATTATGTGGGGATCGCACCTGGAGGGTCCGACAGCGCAGTATTCGTTCTGCATGCGATTCGGGCCGGGCAAGCCACCGTGAGTGCGTCGGCCAGCTTCGAAGTACACCTGGGTTACCCCGGCCCTGCGTACTGGGCAGCCAGCAGCGCCGCGCCGATCATTATTCCAGTTGGCGCAGCACCTTCCGCCGCGCGATCGGCACCATAACTTGTAGGGCTACGTCAAAGTCGAAAAATAGAACGCAGATTGCCACAGATCAAGATACTAATCTGCGTGAATCTTCTCCATCTGCCTCATCTGCGTGCCGGTAGAAGGTCTTTGACCCAGCCCTGTATAACTTGCGCGCGGCGCTCCGGCTGTGCTATACTAGCGTTCGCGGCGACGAAGCAGAGGAGTACCTGCTGAACCAGCCTCAGCGAGCCGGGGAAAGTGAGAGCCTGGCGGCGACGGCGGCGGGGAAGGGCGCTGTGGAGCCGTGTTTCTTGAGGGATCAACTCTCGAGAGTTTTGAGTTTTGAGTTTTGAGTTTTGAGTTTGTCTGGCCGTAGCATAACTCATAACTCATAACTGAGAACTCATAACTCCCTGGTTGGTAACTGGGGTGGAACCGCGTATCGCGCTTGTGATGCGTCCCCAGGCGATCTACTATCGCCTGGGGCTTTTTGTTACCCCAGGCAGCTCAAAAGGAGGTTCCGATGCCTGCATCAACAATGGATCAGCTTGTCTCGCTGTGCAAGCGGCGCGGCTTCATCTTCCCCAGCTCCGAGATCTACGGCGGTCTGCAAGGGGCCTTCGACTACGGTCCGCTCGGCGTCGAGCTGAAGAACAACATCATAAGTTCGTGGTGGCGCACCAATGTCTACGAGCGCGACGACATGGAAGGGCTTGACGCGGCCATCCTCATGAATCGGCTGGTCTGGAAGTACTCCGGCCACGAGGAGACCTTCACCGACCCGCTCGTAGATTGCCGCAACTGCAAGAGCCGCTGGCGTGCTGATTATGTCAAGGACAAGTGCCCGAACTGTGGCTCGACCGACCTGACCGATGCACGGCCCTTCAATATGATGTTCAAAACCGCCGTTGGGCCGGTCGCCGACCCCAACTCGTTCGCATACTTGCGCCCCGAGACCGCCCAGGGTATCTTCGTCAACTTCGGCAACGTACTCGCGACGACCAGCCGCAAGCTGCCCTTCGGAATCGCGCAGATCGGCAAGGGCTTTCGCAACGAAATCAATCCGCGCAACTTCCTGTTCCGGGTGCGCGAACTCGAGATGATGGAGATCGAATACTTCGTCTACCCTGGCACCGAGGACGAATGGCATCAGAAGTGGTTGGACGATCGGCTCCGGTGGTGGGCCAGCGTCGGCATACCGCGCGAGCGCATCGCCGTCTACGATGTGCCGAAGCAAGATCTGGCGCATTACTCCAAGCGCACCTTCGATTTGATGTACGCGTACCCCGACCTCGGCGCGCAGGAGATCGAGGGAATCGCCAGCCGCACCGACTACGATCTGGGATCGCACTCCAAAGACCAGGAGACGCTCAACCTCATGGCCCGCGCGAACCCGAACCGCGAGAGTACCGCGCGGCTGACCTACTTCGACCAGGCCAGCGGCAAGCACATCGTCCCGTTCGTGATCGAGCCGTCGGCCGGGGTCGGGCGCTGCTTCCTGGCGATCATGGCCGAGGCGTACGAGGAACAAATGGTCAAGTCG
>WNFV01005910.1_pt1 | contig 14700 bp, 13 predicted proteins | sample 5400101 | NCBI WGS metagenome assembly WNFV01 (sample SAMN13153361, study PRJNA577476) | soil metagenome | isolation source: 115 cm soil or saprolite under grassland replicate 1 | place: USA:California | collected 2016-06-15 | reverse complement strand
TGATGGTCTGCCTGGCGATCAGCACACCGGCCAGACCTCCCGCCTCGGCAGCGGTCACGGCCACGATCGAGGCGAGCGCCTTGGCGAGCAGGAACGCCAAGCGGCCGACGGGGCGGGTGAGCACCAGGTCGATCGTGCCCCGCTCGACCTCGGTGGCCACCGACCCGGCGGCGACCAGCAGCGCCGCTGAGGTCAGCAGGGCCAGCGTGACCGGGTGGGTCATGCCGGTGCTGAGCCACCCGGCGGCGTGGAAGAAGTCGGCCGAGCCACCCAGGAACGCCGTCATGGCCTTGGGCGGCGTCTGGAAGAAGGGGATGTTCGGCGCCTGCTCGGTGAACGATGAGGAGGCGAGCAGCACCAGGTAGAAGAACGCGCCGGCGCCGAGCGCGAGCACGCCCAGTGGGCGGCGCACCTGCCGCAGCGTGTGGCGCAGCACGGTCGTGCTCATCGCGTCCGCTCCTGCTCGGCCTGCCCGTAGATCTCGAAGAACGTTTCGGCGAGATGCTCGGGCTCGGCCAGGAACTCCTGCACCGCCAGCCCGCCGAGCCGTCGCAGCAGCGGCTCCATGTCGCCCCGGAACTCGAAGCGGTAGGCCAGGCCGTCGCCGGCCAGGCCCGAGACGCCCTCCAGGTCCAGGACGGCAGCGTCGGCCAGCGGCTGCTTGAGCACCAGGGTGCAGTGGCGCACGCGTTCACCTGTGAGGTCCGCGGTCGCGCCGATGCGCACGACGCGGCCGGCCTTGAGCACCGCGACCCGCTCGGTCGTCTCCTCCACCTCGGAGAGAATATGGGAGGACAGGAAGATGGTCCCGCCCGCCTTGCGGTGCTCGGCGAGCAGCCCGACGAACCGCTCCTTCATGACGGGGTCCAGGCCCTCGGTCGGCTCATCCAGCACCAGCGCGCGGGGCGCATGCTGGAACGCCTGGACGATGCCGATCTTCTGCTTCATCCCCCGTGAGTACAGCCGGACCTGGCGCCGCAGGTCGGCGTGGGAGAGTTCCAGCCGGTCGCACAGCTCCCGCTGGCGCACAGGCGGGCGCCGCTGCAACGCGCCCAGGTAGTCGAGGCATTCGCCGCCGGTCATCTGCGGCCACAGCCCGAACTCGCCCGGGAGATGCCCGACCTCGGCCAGCACCGCGCCCAGGTCGGTGGCCACGTCGTGTCCGAGGATGCGGACCATCCCGGCCGTCGGCCGGATGAGGCCGAGCATGCACCTGATGGTGGTGGTCTTGCCGGCCCCGTTGGGGCCGACGTAGCCGAACGCCTCGCCCTCGGCGACCGACAGCGACACCCCATCCACGGCCAGCTTGCGGCCATACCGCTTGACGAGCCCCTCGACCTGGATCGCCGCGCCCATCGGCCGACCTCCCGCCCGGTCCGGGTGGTCGCCATCACCCAGCTGAGCTTATCCGGTCGACCGCGCCAGTTCTACGTGACACTACTTCCGCCGTCTTTTCGAGTTCCGTAGCAGATGGGCACATGAGGCGCTGACCACGGAGAACATGAGTTCGTGGGCACACGCCCGGACCCCACGTTCAAGCATTCGTGCAGTCCAGAGCAGGTCAAGCAAGGTCATGTGCCTACAAGCTGCGGAACTCCGGCCTCTTCCCGACCCCCTATTGGAACCGACCGCACCTGGCCGCGCCGCCTGGCCGAGCTGACCCGCCCCGCCCTGCTCATCCTGGACGACTTCGCCATGCGCGAGTTCACCGCCGCCCACGCCGACGACCTCTACGAGCTGGTCGCAGAACGCACCCGAGCCCACCACTCGCTGATCCTGGCCAGCAACCGCTCCCCGGTGGACTGGTATCCGCTGTTCCCCAACCCGGTCGTCGCCGAGTCGCTGCTGGACCGGCTCATCAACACCAGCCACCAGAGCTTCATGAACGGCCCCAGCTACCGGCCCAACCAGCGCCCCGGCCGAGCCGACGTGACAGGCAAGGAGGTGACCCGGTAGAACTCACCCGAGGGCCACACCCTGGGGAATAACGTGAGCGCAGCCCCGGGGAATAACGGGCTCTGACGCACATCTCGTGATGGAACCGTCGCCGGATCGGTGGGGAGGTCCGTGATCTTGGCCGCTATGTGACGATCAGGGTCTTGATGGCCTTCTTCCGCACCTGGCTGTCGTTGCGGTCGAGCGGGTCCAGCAGGTCGAACACGCCGTGCATATCTGGGCACACGCCCGCGCCACCACGGCCGCCTGCCCCCACTGCGGCCGCGCCTCCGCCAGGGTGCACAGCCGCTACCTGCGCCGGCTCGCCGACGCGACCATCGCCGGCCGGCGGGTGGTGCTCCGCCTTGGGGTTCGCCGGTTGTTCTGCGAGGCCCCCGACTGCCAGGCCCGCACGTTCACCGAACAGCTCCCGGGGCTGACCACCCGCTACGCTCGGCGCACCCCGCTGCTGCGTGCGCTGCTGGAGCAGGTCGCCCTGGCGCTGGCGGGCCGCGCCGGCGCGCGGCTGGCCAGTCGGCTGGGGCTGCCGGCAAGCCGCGACACCCTGCTGCGGCTGCTCCGCGCGCTGCCCGATCCCAAGATCGACCAGATGGCGGTGCTGGGCGTGGACGATTTCGCGTTCCGCCGTGGCCGCCTCTACGGCACCGTGCTGGTGGACATGGCCACCCACCGGCCCATCGACCTGCTGGAAGACCGAGAGGCCCAGACGTTCGCCGCCTGGCTCGGCGAGCATCGCGGCACCAAGGTGATCTGCCGTGACCGGGCCGGCGCCTACGCCGACGGCGCCCGCACCGGCGCGCCAACGGCCATCCAGGTCGCGGATCGCTGGCACCTGTGGCACAACCTCGCCGAGCACCTCGAGCAGACGGTGCTTGGCCACCGTGGCTGCCTACGCGAACCCCTTCCCGAGCCGCCGACCCCCACCCCGCCGGCCGATGCCCCGCTACAGGCACCGCCGGAGAAGAAGATCGTCACCAGGACCACCCAGTGTTACGCCCAGATCCAGGACCTACGCGCCCACGGCGAGTCGATCTCCGCCATCTCCCGCAGCCTGCACCTGGACATCCAGACCGTGCGCCGCTTCGCCCACGCCAGCAGCCTGGAGGAGCTGCTGGCCAAGACCGCCGAGCGGGCCAGCGTCCTGGACGGGTTCACCGCCTACCTGCACCAGCGCTGGAACCAGGGCTGCACCGACGCCGCCGTGCTCACCAAGGAGCTCAAGGCGCAGGGCTATACCGGCAGCGACCAGACCGTGCGCCGCTACCTGCGACCCTTCCGCCACGGCCATCCCACCCCGCCGCCAGGCCCGACACCACCGACCGTGCGCGAGGTCACCGGCTGGATCCTGCGCCACCCCGACACGCTGGACCCCGAGGAGCAGACGAGGTTGAAGGAGACCCTTGCCCGCTGCCCGCACCTGGACGCGGCCAGTGGGCACGTGGCGGCGTTCGCCGAGATCATGTCCGGGCTGCGCGGCGACCGGCTCGACGGCTGGATCGCCGCGGTGGAAGCCGACGACCTGCCTGGCCTGCACTCGTTCACCATCGGGTTGCGACGCGACTACCAGGCGGTGTCCAACGGGCTGAGCTTGCCTTACAGCTCCGGCGCGGTGGAGGGCACCGTGAACAGGATCAAGATGCTCAAGCGGCAGATGTATGGCCGCGCCGGCTTCGACCTGCTCCGCAAGCGAGTCCTGCTGGCATGAGACCAGCCGCCGCGCCTGGTCGAGCTTGTGCTGCAGACGCCCTGAGCAGCATCGGGTCGTCAACCCCAAAACGCCGCCGGGTGGCGGTCGATGAAGTCCAGCAGCGGCCCCGGCGCACCGGCCGGGGCAACGTCCGGCACCAGGTGCCAGCGGTTGTTCCGGTCGGCCCAGTACAACCGCCAGGATCCCTCCTCGCCCGCCTCAGGCGACGGCGTCCAACGCAGCTGGGCGACCGGACGGCTGCTCCACTCGGGACCAAGGTCCGCCCGCCACGGCGGGCGGCGCTCCACGATGGTGACGCTTCGTCCGCGAATGCGGGAGCTGACCTGGACCTGGTCGCGGGCGTGCTCAGGGACGCGCTGCTCGCAGTAGCGGGCGATCTGGCGAACATGCAGCTCAGGGACGGCCGGCAACGACAGCACTCCTCCATCGCGGCGAGAGTCCGGGTGGCGGTGGCAGTAACGATCACGTTATCTGCGCCAGAGCCGAATAACGTGAGCGTCCACAGACTGGTCGAGGGAAGCAGCGCCCGGCTCCGCGTCGTTGGGCGGTTGCTTGCTCCGCGGCCGGTGCTGGGCGACCCAGCCGGCGATCTGCTGCTGGTCGCGCCCGCTGGCGCGGCGGGCGGGGCCTGCCAGCTCCAGCCCAGCCGCTTGGGAGCTTCCAGACCCGGCCCGGTGCGGGTACTGCTCGCCGGTGGCCCGCTGGATCACCTGGGCGACCCGCTTGAGGGTCCACTGGTCGGTGTCGAACCCGTGCGCGGTGGGGCCGAGCTCCAACGCGTGCTGGACGGTCTTGCGCTGGGCGGGGGTCAGCCGCGGCTTGCGGCTTGCGGCCGGGGATCTTGGAGCGCCCAGGGTGCCGGCGACGTCGGCCTGGCGGGCGCCTTGGGCGAACAGTTCGGCGGCTTGCAGGCGGCGCTGCTCCTGCTGGCGGCGGCGGTGTGCGGCGGTTGTGGTCATTGCCCATCGCGGTCACATGGCAGGAAGATAGGAAAGTCTCTCAAGAGGGCAGCGTCGCGATGTCGTCGACGTCGTAGCCGAGGCGGTCCTCGACCCCCACCACCCCCTCGAGCCCGCTGACGGCCGCCACCAGGAGCGGGATCAGGCTGCGCCGCTCGCAGCTGCCCTGCAGCACCACCACGCCGTTACCGACGCTGACCTGGAATCGGGCCGGGTCCATCAGCAGATCCCCCCGGATCGCCTCGTCCACGATCTCCCGGCGGATCTCTTGATCCGGTCGCAGGAACACCCGCAGCAGGTCCGAGCGGCTCACGATGCCGATCAGCCGCCCCAGCCGGTCGACCACCGGCAGCCGCCTGACCAGGTGCTTGCGCAGCAGCCTGGCCGCCTGGGCGATGGGCACCTCCGGGCCGACGGTGATGGCCGGCCTGGTCATCAGCTCGGCGGCGGTCGCGCCGTGGGCCTTGGCCCGCTGCAGGCGGTCCCGCTTGCGCTCCAGGAAGAACCGCTGGAAGGCGTCGGCGGGGTGCTCCTGCTTGAGCAGGAGGTCGGCCTCGGAGACCACGCCCAGTACCTGCCGCTCGGCGTCGACCACGGGCAGGGCGCTGACCCGGCGTTCGGCCAGCAGCCGGATCAGTTCCTTGTACGGCGTGTCCTTGGTGGCATAGGCGACGCTTCGGGTCATCACATCCTCGACCTTGCGCCGCATCATGACCTCCCTTCATCAGCTCCCGAAGGGCTTGCGCGCACCATCCTCAGCGGGCGTCGGATGGGATGGCAACCGCCGGCCGATCGGGTTGCTGTCGTCGCGGTCGGGACCGGTGAGCTGCTCACCGCCGGCGCGGGCGCTCCTGCTTGGGTGGTCGTCGACCGGCGGAGCCTAGCTGGGGCGCACCGGTCACCGGTGGCCCCCTCCCGGGCCGGGTGGCGTGTCCATCGCATCGCCTCCTTACCGCAGCCAGCTGCGACGGACACCCGCTGCCGCGCTGCCTGCCGCAGTCGCAGCGGGCCTGCTCGTGTCGCCCGTGGCTGGCCGACGGGCAGAGGATAGGCCTCCCACACCGTGCGGTAAGGGCCATGGGGCCCGAGGGTTCCCGGTCGTTGGACCCAGTCCCGGCTGCCCGGACGCCCAGCCCTCGCGGAGCCGCGGCCCGTCATGCCTGCTGCTACGCCACGAGGCTCGAGGTTCGGCGCCTGCCAGACGCATGCCCGTGTCGGCTGCCGCAGTCACGGGCCGGATGCGGCGTCTGGCCGCCGGCCTGCCGCAGTCTGGTCCCGGGCGTCCGCGGTGTCCGCTGGCCACCTGTCGCCGTCCGGGTGTCCGCTCTATGGTGTCCGCCGTCCGCGGGCTCGTGGTGTCGGCTCCCCGGTCGCTGTAGCTCCAGGTCTCGCGGATCCTTGACCGGTTGGGCATCACCACGGCGGGCGGCGCAACCACCGCGGCGCTGATGGCCCTGTATGTGACCGGCCTGGTCTTGTTGTCGGCTGACGTGGGGAAGCCCGATCCTTGCTTCCGACGAACGCCCATGGCGGTGCGGGAGGATCGGCGTGGATCGAGCCCAGTTCTGGGCCATGGTCGAGGCGGCCAGGCCAGCAAGCGACGTAGACGGCCAGGACTGCCAACAGCACACCGTCCAGTTGATCGCGGCGCTGCGCGAGCTGCCAGCCAGCGAGATCCTCGACTTCGAGCGCCTCCAGCAGGAGCTGAAGCTGGAGGCCTACCGCTGGGACCTGTGGGGTGCCGCCCACCTGTTGGGTGGGGGCGGCTGCTCCGATTCCGGCTTCATCGCGTTCCGCGGCTGGCTGCTGGCCCAGGGGCGTGCCACCTGGGAGGGTGCGCTGCGTGACCCGGACTCGCTGGCCACCCACCCACAGGTGCGTGGGCTGCCCCGTGAGCAGCGCTGGTTGGGCGGCTGGTTCCAGTGCGAGGAGGTGCTGTACGTCGCTGATGAGGCCTACTTGCAGCAGACAGGTGAGGACCTCCCGCTCGAACAGGTCCCGGGTGGTCCTCTGCCGGCCGAGCCGCATGGGCAACGGTGGGATCCAGACGACGACGAGCACCTGCGGCGGCGCTACCCCCGCCTGTTCGCCTGGTTGCACGACGCGCCGCCGCCCTGGGAGGCCTGACGCTCACCGCCGCGGTGGAGCGTGGAATGGTGACGTTCCCGGCCACTCCCCAGGGCATGACCTGCTCTTGATCGTTGATTTGGAACCTGTATGGCGCACTTGCGAGTCCTTCTTCGAGCCATCACTCCTACCGACCTTTCAGACGGCTTTCGGCAAGGCCGAGACGAGAAACGCGCTGCATGACGCCACATCGCAGCGCCGTGACCAGCAGCAACACGGCAACGCCACTCCTCTACTGGGCCGGACACCTCGTATGTGCGCTGTACCACTTCCAGCCATCGGCGGCCCGCTCGACCGCGTTGCGCCAGCGACTGTCCCCGGTCGAACCGACCCATGGTGACGCTGCGCGCCACGCACGTGTCGCTGCACCCGCTGGCCGCTGGGCGGTGCTCCTCCTCGTACACCACGCCCCGGGGACGCGGCCTCCTAGACCGATGCTTGACCGATCTTCGTGATAGTGAGAGCGAATACGACCCTGGGGCGCTCCGTGACGGTGCTGTCATGGTTGCCTGATAGGGTCCTCCCACGGTGCGAGCGGACGCTCCCGAGCATTGGCGTCTTTGCGGGAGGAGGAGGAACGACTCGCCTATGCGGGCGCGATGGCGGCGAGCGGGGCGTCGGCGGTCAGCTGACAGGCTGCGGAGGTTGGCCGATGGATGTGGTGGTGACGGACGCGACAGCGATCGGCAAGGAGACCGCCAGGCTGCTGCTCCAAGGTGTACCGTCGCCGCTGACGCTCCGCGACCTCATCTGGTTCCGCGTCCGCGAGGAGGTGGCGCGGCACAACGCCAACCCCGCCCCGAGGTTCAACGGCCTGGTGCAGCCCTTGGAGGCCGAGGCCGACCTCAACGGGTCTGTGCTGCCGCGGAGTCGGCGGCTGGACTGGGAGACGCAGGCGCATACGGCCATCCAGTCGTTTGAGCGCAACGGGTTCTTCGTCTTCGTCGGCGACCGTCAGGTGGATGACCTCGACGAGGAGCTGGCCCTCGCGGACACTTGCGTCGTCAGCTTCGTGCGTCTGGTGCCGCTGGTCGGGGGCTGACCGCGTGAGGCTCTGGCGCCGCGGCGACCACGCCGCTAGGGAGCCGCGTGGGCGTCGCACGAGGCGCGAGGCGCGAGGCTGCTCGCCGAGCTCGGCGACCCGGTGCTCGCCGGCAACGGGATCGGCCGCGAGCAGATGATCTTCGGCCGAGACTGGGTGGAGCGTGTGGTGGTGCAGTCGCCGGAGACGGTCGGGTCTGTCCTCATGCTGTTGGTGCGCCAATGCAGCGACCGCGGTGGGAGCTGGTGGCTGCGGCAGCAGGCCGGGGAACTGGCCAAGCGTCGCTACGTGGTGTCTGCGGAAGACGCACTGCTCGCGGCGCGGACGGCGTTGCGGGCATCGGACGACTGGTATGCCGGGCCGCTGCTGCGGGTCGTTGAAGGCATGCTGCGCCGCACGGTCGGGCCGGTCGCCGACGACCAAGCAAGTGTCACCGCGATCCGCGAGCTGGTCGACTCGGTCGACCGGCGGCGGCAGCTGATGGCCGACGACCGCAGCGCAGTGCGGACCCGGCTGCTGAAGCTGCTCCCGGCCGACGACACCGGCACCGTGGACACGTCGCTGATCGCGCCAGCCGACGGGTGGGCGGCGACCGTGATCCCGTGCCTGGCGACCCTGACCGAGGGCACCGCCGAGGTGACGGCCCTGCTTCGCCACCTCGCCGCCGCCACCGGCAGCAAGCCGACCCGAAGGTGGCTGGCTGCCAGCCATGCGCTGCTCGAGCCGTCATCGGCACGCGCTGTGCTGCGGCTCATGTTGGAGCGGCTCACCGACGCCGAGCCCGTCACGACGGCCACACGGTGGGGCACCTTCCCGGTGGTGCTCGACGAGCGCAACACCGACGTCGCTCGTGCCGCCGCGTGGGCGACGATCGGCCTGCAGGAGCGTTGGGTCGTTCCCACCCTCCACCGGCTCGCGGTCCGCGCCATCCACTCCACGGCTCTGGTCGGGTGGCTGTCAGGGGACAAGGTGCCGAACGCGTGCATCGTGTCGCTCGGTCAGATCGGCAGTGCGGAGGCCGTTGCCGCGCTCCAGCAGCTGCAGGACGGCACCAAGCACAACGGATTCCGCAAGCGCACCGCCGCGGCGCTTACCGTGGCTGCCGTCGCATCCGGGCTCACGCCAGGCCAGCTCGTGGAGCGGACCGTGCCGACCGGCGGGTTGCGCGAAGACGGCATCGTGGACCTCACCGCGGGGACGCTGACCGTGCGCGGAGCCGTCGACGACGGCCTCAGGGTGACCGTGACGTGGACGGTCGCTGGCGGGTGGGCGGCCAAGCCGCCCGCCGACGCTTCCGTGCATGACGTGAAGGCCGTCCGGCGACGGGTGAAGGAGCTCCGCGATGTGCTTGGCGCCGAACGGCGTCGCGTCGAGGGGCTGTTCGCGGTGAGCCGCAGCTGGGACGTGGCCGTCTGGCGCCGGTACTACCTCGACCACCCGGTCACCGGCAGGCTCGCTCGCCGGCTCATCTGGCGCATCGCCGTCGGCGATGGCGCGACGGTCACCGGCCTGCCGACCGCGACCGGCACGCTGCGCACCCTCGACAGCGAGAGTCCGCTGCCCTCCATGGGGACAGTGGCGCTGTGGCATCCGGCAACCACGCCCACCGACGAGGTGAGCGCGTGGCGGTCCTGGCTGCTCGACCAGCAGGTGCGGCAACCGTTCAAGCAGGCGTTCCGCGAGGTGTACCTGCTGACCCCAGCCGAGCTGGACACCGGCACGTACTCCAACCGGTTCGCAGCGCACGTGCTCCGTTATCAGCAGGTGTACTCGCTGTTCAAGGAGCGCGCCTGGGCCGCCAACTACCTCGGCCCCTACGACGGTGGGTACGAGGGCCGGGCGCGCCACGACTTCCCCGACGCCGGACTCACCGCAGTGTTCGAGCACTTCCAAGCCGACGCCGAGGCCGGCCGGGACCGCGTCGAGCTGTGCAGCACCGACCGCGTCTGGTTCTTCGGGACAGCGGACCGGGCCAGGGCGGCGGTCCCTCTCGAGCGGGTGCCCCCGCTGGTGTTCTCCGAGGCGATGCGCGATGTCGACCTGTTCGTTGGCGTCTGCTCCATCGCGCTGGACCCCAACTGGGCCGACCGCGGCGACGACCCGTACTACGACTACTGGCTGCACGCGTCCTTCGGCCCGCTCAGTGCGACCGCCGAGGTTCGCCGCGACGTCCTGGCGCGGCTGCTGCCGAAGACGAAGATCGCCGACCGGGTCGAGCTCGGCGACCGCTACCTCCGCGTCCGGGGCAACCGCGGCACCTACAAGGTGCACCTCGGCTCGGCGAACGTCCTGGTCGAGCCCGACGACCGCTACCTGTGCATCGTGCCCGCCAACGCCAGCGGCAGCAGGCGCGTCATGCTGCCGTTCGAGAGCGACGCGGTCTTCAGTGTCATCTTGTCGAAGGTGCTGTTGCTGGCCGCCGACGACCAGATCACCGACCCGACCATCCTGCGCCAACTCCAACGGCGAGCCTGACCTGGGCGGATAGACGACTCGCCATTCGTGGGGCTGGGACGTGCCCTGCCCAGACGTGCCCTGCCCAGCATTCGAACCTGCGCGCCGCACCTGACGTGCTCCAACCGATTTGGAACGTGTACAGCGCACTTGCGCCTCCTCGTTCGAGGCAGAGCTCCAACGAGCCGCGCGGCGGCCTTTCGCGGGCTCAAGATGACAAACGCCGCTGCATGACACCACAGAGCAGCGCCGTGACCAGCAGCAACGCGGCAGCGCTACTCCCCCACTGGGCCCGGACACCTCGTAGGTGCGCTGTACCACTTCCAGTGATCGGCAGCATGCTCGACCGCCTCATGCCCGACCCTGTCGCACGGGAGGCCCGGTCGTAGCGATGCATCGCGACGGTGTGAACCGCTCAAGCGTTGCTGCACGCACTGACCGCCGAGGCGGTGCCTGTCCTACCCCACGCCACCGGGACGCGGCCCTTCTCCGACGTCACTCCCTGTTGCGCGACACGCTGGTTGGTGATGAACGGGCACACGATCGTGGCGACGACTCCGGTCGGGCCTGCCACGCCGACAACCAGCACAGTCTGGTCGGCCGGTCACCGGCTTGTGTCGCCTTGGTCCGCGCCTCAGCGGCGGCCAGGTAGCAGCTTGTACATCCCGTAGGGCACCCAATCGCCCAGCCAGCGATTCGGACCGGCTCGCAGCCACGCCTTGGCGTGGGAGCCGATCCGTGCTCGCCGCACCAGCCGGCCCTCCATGTCCGCCACATGCGGGTGGCTGCAAGCAAACAGGCGCTGCCAGGCCAGGCGGATCAGTGCGCTGAACCGCTCGACGACCCAGTCGGGCTCCTCGCCTGGGAACCACTTGTAGGCCTGACGCCCTTCCTGCAGAAACTCCAGGCCGTTCTCGTACCGTCACACCCGACTCGCCAAGTACTGCAGGATCGGCCCGGTCGCGACGCCGTCGGCATCGGTCACCCGAAGGTACGCCTGCACGTGGTGGCCTGTGTCCAGCGCCTCGCGCAGCAGCCGGTGGTAGCCGGCCTGCTTGCCCCAGGCCGGCTCGTCCATCCAAAGCGCACAACCGTCGAGCGCCGCAGCCAGGCTGGCACCGAAAACGCCCTCGTCTCGGGGACCATGAACAGCATCGTTTGCTTGGACCGTGAGCCTGGCTCAGGCATGGCGCCCCCCACGGCAGCGTCCTCCCATGGCAGCCTCTCGTCCACAGTCGAGGCTCTGCGACATGCCTACCACCAGGCACCGACCTGCGCTGGCAGGGCCGGCTGCTGTTCCAGGTGGAGGAGGATGCGTCGGGTAGAAGGCGGACCCTTCGATCAGCGCGCCGATCCTCGGCAGGTAGAGGGCGCCGCGGCCGATCGGGACCCCCAGGACGCTGGCGGTGCCGCTGGTCGGTGCGACCAGCCCCAGCAGCATCCGGATGGTGGTCGTCTTGCCGGCCCCGTTGGGCCCGACGAACCCGGCGACGGTGCCCGACGGCACGGTGAAGCTCAACTCCTGGACCGCGTGGATCGGCCCGTAGGCCTTGGTGAGGCGATCGGCGCGGATCGCCGGCTCCTCGCCGACGGCCCCGGTCCACCGGCTACCGGTCGTCGTGCCTGCCGCTGGCTTCATCTGCGCTCCTTGAAGGATCATCGTGGCCCATTCCGAGGGTCCGTTGCTGGCGGGGGCTTGGCCCCGTCCCGTCCTGGCTGGGCGGGCAGGGGCCACCCCCACCGCCGGTCGGCGGGCCGGTGGCCGCCGGGGGGGAAGGCCGGCGGCTACCGGCGCCAGCGTGCCCTACACGGTCCGCAGTGCCTCGGTGGGGGCCAGGCGGGCGGCCCTGACGGCCGGATAGAGCCCGGCGACCGCGCCGATCAGCAGCGCCGCCCCGATCCCGGTGCCTACGGCGCTGGCGGGGATCACGATCTGCCAGTCGCGGCTGGCGGCGTACCCGGCGGTGACCGCCGCGCCGATCAGCACCCCGCCGAGGCCGCCGAGGACGGCCAGCAGCAGCGCCTCGGTGAGGAACTGCACCCGCACGTGCCCCTTGGTGGCCCCCAGCGAGCGGCGCAGGCCGATCTCGGAGCGGCGCTCCAGCACCGAGATCACCATCACGTTGGCGATGCCGACCCCGCCGACCAGCAGCGCGACCGCGCCCAGGCCGAGGAACAGCGAGTTGAACGCGCTCGCCGCCGCCGCCTTGGCCTCCAGCGCGTCCGAGGGCTGGCTGACCTGCACCTCCTCGGGGTTCTCGGGGTTGGCGGTGGCGGCCAGCACGTCGTGGACCGCCTCGACCGCGTCGGGGTCGGTGCGGGCGTACACCCTCGACGGCGGCAGGTTCCGGTCGGAGGCGTAGGAGGAGGGTGGGAAGGCCGCTTCGGCGGCCGGCCAGCCGACGAGGGCGGCGCGGTCGATGTCGGGCGCCAGGGGGAGGGGGTCGAGGATGCCGATCACGGTGAACGGCTGGCCGCCCACCTGGACGGTGATCCCGCGGCGCAGGGTGGTGATGCCGAGCCGCTCGGCCGCGACCGCCCCCACCACGACGGTGGGGTAGCGCTCGCTGGAGCGGTCGAGGAACCGTCCCTGGGCGACCGAGCCGCGCAGCACCCCGAGCAGGCTGGGCCGGGCCGCCTTGACGGTGATGCCGCCGGTGGCGTTCTGGTCGACCCGGTCGTTTCTGAGCACGGTGGCGTCCAGGTCGGCCACCGAGGAGACCTGCTGGACCGGCCCGATCCGCCCGACCATGGCCTCGGCCTCCTGTGGCAACGCGGCGTCGCCGCCCCCAAGGGTCTGCCCCGGCTGGACCGAGAGCAGGTTGGTGCCGAGCGCGTCGAGCTGGGCCATCAGGTCCGCCCGGCTCGACTCGGAGATCCCGAGCACCCCGACGATCGCGGCGATGCCGATGGCGATCCCGAGCGCCGAGAGGCCGGCCCGCAGCCGCCGGGTCCGCAGCCCGACCGAGCCCACCCGCAGCAGGTCCGCGGGGGCGAGCCGGCTCGGCGCGAGCCGGACCTGGCGGTCGTGGGCCGCGCTCACCGGGTCACCGCGGCCGAGTCGGCCACCACCCGGCCGTCGTGCAGCTCGACGCGACGTTCCATCGCCGCCGCCACCCCGTGGTCGTGGGTGATGACCACGATGGTGGTGCCGTCGCGGTGCTGCTCCTCCAGCAGCAGCAGCAGGCCGGCGCCCGTCCGCGAGTCGAGGTTGCCGGTCGGTTCGTCGGCGAACACGATCGCGGGCCTGGCGACCAGCGCCCTGGCGATCGCCACCCGCTGGCGCTCGCCGCCCGACAGCTTGGCCGAGTGGTAGTGGAGCCGGTGCCCGAGCCCGACCCGTTCCAGCGTTGCGGCGGCCAGCTCGCGGCGTCGCCCGGCCGGCATGCCGGTGTAGAGCAGGCCACCGGCCACGTTCTCCAGCGCGCTCATGCCCTCCAGCAGGAAGAACTGCTGGAACACGAAGCCGATCCGCCTGGCCCGCAGCGCCGACAGCTCCCGGTCGGACATGGCGGCCACGTCGAAGCCGTCGACCTTGACCGTCCCGGCCGACGGGCGGTCCAAGGTGCCCATGATGTGGAGCAGGGTCGACTTGCCCGACCCGGACGGCCCGACGATCGCGACCAGCTCGCCGGGACGCACCACGAGATCGACGCCGTGCAGGACCTCGACCGGCCCGGGGTAGACCTTGCCGACGCCGTGCAGGTCGAGCACCGGCGCGGCCGGCCCTTCCGTGGCGTCCGTTGCCTGCCCGGACGCGGCCAGGGGCGACAGGCGGCTCATTCGGGCACCACCACCCGCTGGCCCTCCCGCAGCCCGGCGCCGGTCACCTCGATCTTGCCGCCGGCGAACAGCCCGGTCTTGATGGCGACCAGGCGGGTGGTGCCGCCCTCGGCCAGCTCGACCGCGTAGCCGCCCTCGGCCAGGGCGACCAGCGCGGTCACGGGGACGGCGAGCACATCCGGTTTGCGCTCCTTGACGAAGGCGACCTTGACCGGCGCCTGGTCCAGCTCGCCGGTGGAGCTGCCAGCCTCGACCCGGATCGTGACCGTGATGGTCGGGGTGGTGTCCTCGCCGGTGCCTGTCGTCTTGGCGACCTTGCCGACCTCGCTGATCGTGCCCTTGGCGGTGCGGCCGCCTGGCAGCTCGACCTCGACCTGGTCGCCGGCGGCGGCGATGCCGGCGTCGTCGGCGGGGAGCTCGACGGTGGCGACCCGGGTGGTGGACGACACCTCCAGCACTGGCGCGCCCGGCTGCACACCGGAGCCGACGCCGGCCTTGTGCGCCCCGACCCGGACCTGCCCGGAAAGGAACACGACCTGGCTCGCGTCCACCGTGCCGGTCTGGTCCAGCCCGCGGTCGGCCTGCCAGGCCTTCACCGCCTCGGCCGTGGCGGCAGTGAAGGTCGAGTCCACCGTCATGCCGTCGCCGTAGCCGAGCGCGTCCAGGTTCTC
>WNFV01005909.1_pt1 | contig 14701 bp, 10 predicted proteins | sample 5400101 | NCBI WGS metagenome assembly WNFV01 (sample SAMN13153361, study PRJNA577476) | soil metagenome | isolation source: 115 cm soil or saprolite under grassland replicate 1 | place: USA:California | collected 2016-06-15 | reverse complement strand
TGGAATGATCTCGCGAACGAAATTGCGATTCCAAGCCTTCCGCCGGAAGTTCTTGTGGGATTGCCATCAGACTTGCTCAGGCGTCGTCCGGACATCCGGTTTGCCGAGCGTCAGCTTGCCGCGTCGACGGCGCAGATCGGCGCGGCGATGGCCGATCTCTTCCCTAAATTCTCACTGACCGGCGCGGCCGGCCTACAAAGCATCAGCGCCAGCGATTGGTTCACCGGGCGCAGCCGCTATTGGTCGATTGGACCGACGATCAGCTGGCCGATTTTCGACGCGGGCCGAATCCGGGCGAACATCGAAGTCCGCAACGCCCAGCAGGAACAAGCTCTGACCCAGTATGAAAAGACGGTTCTTGCGGCGTTCGGCGACGTGGAGAAGTCTCTTGTCAACTATTCCCGGGAGCAAGCGCGCCAGCAGGCTCTCACCAGTGCGGTGGCGTCCAATCGACGGGCCGTAGAAATGGCCAATGAACTATACGTGCGCGGCCTCAATGATTTTCTCAACGTGCTGGACACGCAGCGCTCGCTGTATGCGACGGAGAACGATCTGGCGCAGAGCGAGGCGGCGATGGCTTCTAACCTGGTCGCGTTGTACAAAGCGTTGGGCGGGGGCTGGGAAATCAATTGAAGTCCCAGGTAAATTTCCCCAAAATAACACCTTTGATTCCAACGTCCCCTTTAGTCTGTCCTGAATTCAGATTTCAGTAGGGACGGGTTCCAAACCCGGTCCTACAATGCTATCTAAATTCCGGCTTGGTATCGCCAAGCTAAATATTCAATTAGAGGGAGTGCTTCACGTGGAGAAAATTCTCGCCGGCTACGCGCCACAAGCTTATGCTGCCATGCGCATCATTTTTGGTTTATTGTTCTTCTGTCACGGCTTGCAAAAAGTATTCGGCTTATTCGGCGGTGTGAAGGGCGCTGCGGTCCCATTGCTCTCGTTGCTTGGAATTGCGGGTTTGATCGAGCTCGTCACGGGGGCGCTGATGGTGGTCGGTTTCGCCGCTGGAACGGCGGCGTTCATCGCGAGTGGGCAAATGGCCGTGGCATATTTCGCGGGGCATTTTCCCGCCGGCTCTTGGCCGATCCAAAATGACGGGGAACTGGCGGTGCTTTACTGTTTCGTATTTCTCTATATGGCGACGCGCGGCTCGGGGATATGGAGTGTCGATGCGGCGCACGGGCCATTCCGAAGACTGACCAAGATTGTCCTGCGATCGATTATCATTAGCACTTGCCGGCGGAATCGCTTTGATCTATGACTGAGACAATCGAAGATGATGAGGGCGCAAATTTCAAACTGATTGCGGGAGGAGAGAGCCATGAAGGATGGATTTAAAGTGATCGATGCCGACCGGCATATTTTAGAGCCGACGGATTTGTATCAGAATTATTTGCCGGCAAAATTTAAGAACCGCGTTCGTCTCGCCGGTCCCAACCAGACGGTGCGCGAAGTCGACGGTAAGCCGGTTTCCGATTCGGCGCAGCGGCCAGGGCGAGCAATGGAAGATTACGGCTACATCTTTTCTTCTTCGAAGCGCTGGCGGGAATGTTTCGCCGACGCTTACGCGAACAAATTCGATCCGGCATCCAACATTCGCGACATGGACCGCGAAGGCATCGATGTCTCCGTGCTGTTTCCGACCATCGGTCTCTACATCATGTGGCGCGACGATATTGATCCGGAATTGAGCGCCGCGATCTGCCGGGCTTATAACACGTGGTTGGCGGACTATTGCGATCACGATCGCAAACGGCTCTACGGCGTGATGTTGCTGCCGTTGCAAGATCCGGCGCGAGCGGTTGAAGAATTAAAACACGCGCGCGAGAAGCTCGGTCTAGTGGGCATTTTTTGGCGGCCCAATAAGTTGTGCGGCCGCACGTTTACCAGCCCAGATTATTATCCCATCTATGACGTCGCGGCGGAATTGGGAGTGACGATTTGCGTTCATGAAGGCGCACGGACGGTCCTGCCGCAGGCGGGCTCCGACCGCTACAGCGAATTCGGCCGCCACGTGGCGTGCCATCCGTTGGAACAGATGCTCGCTTGCCTGAACTTCTCCGCCGACGGCGTCCTCGAAAGATTCCCAAAACTCAAGGTTGCCCACCTCGAGTCCGGCTGCGGCTGGGTGCCGTTCTGGCTCGAGCGAATGGACGAGCACTGGGAGCATGAGTCTCACGGGTCGGCGAAGATCACCAAAGAGAAACCGAGCACCTACTTCAAACGCAACTGCTGGGTGAGCTGTGAAGCGGGCGAAGAGCTGGCGCCGGCGTTCATCGAACATGTCGGCGATGAATATCTGATGATCGCCACCGACTACCCGCACAGCGACGCCATCGACAAGTTTCCCGACAGGACCGTCGGCGCGATCAGCAGCAACGAAAAAATCTCGCGTGGTTCACGGACAAAGATTCTTTGGGACAATCCGACCAAAGCGTTCGGTTTGGGGGCGTAGCGGCGAGCGATCAAGCCAAGGGCACACGCATCGCGCATGAAGCAGATAGCCCGGATCATCATGATTCGGGCTATCTTGTTTAGAGGGGAGCACGCTGTGAAACTCAAGCGGGAGATTCATGTGGATTGCATGCTTAAATGGGTGCCATCAATTAAGCTGACCGCGCTGGCGGCGACGATGGTTCTCTTTTGGTCGATCGTATCGCCGGCTCACGCGCAATCATCTTTTTTCCAGGGAAAGACCGTTACGATCATACAGGGCCGGGATCCTGGTGGATCAGGAGACCTGAGAACGAAGGCGTTGGTGCCGTTTCTGCAGAAATACATTCCAGGGAATCCAACCGTGATCATGGAATACATGCCCGGCGCCGGAGGCCGAAAGGCGGCGAATCACCTCTTTAGCACTGCCCGTCGCGACGGACTCACCATCGGAAATCCGAGCATCGGCATGATTTCCAGCGCCATACTCGGAGAGTCGGGAGTCCAATACGATATCGATAAGTTTTTTTATCTCGGTTCGCCGTATAGCACCTATCATGCTGTCTTTGTGAGCAGGAAACAGGCCGGGCTTAACAGCATCGAGAAACTTCAATCCGCCCCCGGCATCCGGATCGGAGCGCAGTCGGTGGGATTCGTCACCTACAATGAAGGTCGTCTCTTTGCTTTCATCCTGGGTCTTAAGGAGCCGAGATTCGTTGCTGCTCATGCGCGGGGAGATCGACGCGCGCGCGACCGGCGCCGATACGGTCGTCGGGCGAAATAAGGATTGGCTGGAGAAAGGCTCACCAGTAGATTTTCACGCGATCCTAGAGGTTCCAAAAGGTGAAAAGCATCCGGATTTTCCCAAAGTCCCGGAGATCGAGAGCTTTGCCAAGTCGGATCTAGAACGCAAGCTCATCAACATGGCGCGCGCTTTCAGGATCGCCGGCACGCCGTTCGTGCTTCCTCCTGGAACGCCCAAGGATCGCATCGAAATAATCCAAGCTGCCTTTCGCAAGACCTATCAGGATCCGGAGTTCTTTCGTGAATATAAGAAACTAACCGGCGACGAACCGACGCCGCTCTTGCCCGAACTCCATGATAAGGCGATCAAAGAAATCCCGCGTGACCGTGAAGTGATCGAGCTTTTCAAGAAACTTGTCGGTGCCGGACCGCTGCCGTCGCGGTGAGGACGCGGAGGAAAATAAAGAGCATGGCGCGTGGAGCAGAAGGCCCTGAGTCGTGATGGTTTGGGCCTTCCCGTTAGGGAATAACTGTGTATCCGTAAAAGGCCTGCGTTGAAGCACGAAGAGGAAGTCTGCGCGCAGCTTTGCTTGGGTTGAACAATGCGCTTAAGAATGGAGCGGAATCGAGTGGGGTACAGAAAAAGTGAACGTTGAACCTTCGCCAGGGTGACTTTCGACGCGAATATCGCCGTGCATCAGATCAAGATATTTCTTCACGATGTTTAAGCCAAGACCGACACCATTAAAATCTCCGGTATGCGCTTCCCTTATTTGCTCGAATGCCCGGAAGATTCTATCGACATCGTGCTCTTCAATCCCGATCCCAGTATCGGCGACGCTAAATTCAATACGGTTGAGCTCGCGAATATTTCTAACCCGCACCTCGATCCGTCCCCGTGGAGTGAACTTAAAAGCATTGCCGATAAGATTTTGCAAAATTTCCTCGAGCTTAGTTACATCCGTGACAATGGTGGGTAGATCCCGTTCTATATCCCAGAAAACCTGCAATCGATTAAGCCGATTAAGTTGCTCGGCCTGACTCTGGACGTGAGCGATCACATCATTAATATCAACGGTCGCCAGATCCATCGACATCTTTTGCGCATCAAGCCGCGACAAAGCCAACACATCGTTGACCAGCTTAAGAAGAAACTGAGAATGATGCTGGATCTGCGCCATGGATTTCTTTTGTTCAGGGGTCATATCTCCGAAGAAACCGTTACCGGTCAGCTCCGCATTGCCCATGATCACATTTAGCGGGGTTCGAAGTTCATGGGACATAGCCGAAATGAACTCGGACTTGGCTCGGTTCGCCTCTTGTAGGTCCTCGTTCATCTGCCCCAGTTCAGCGGTCTTTTGATTCACTTGCTCGAAAAGCCGCGCATTTTCCGCGGCGACACCGATTTCCTGCGCAATGGACTCGATGAGCTGCAATTCATCGTGAGCGAAGTGACGTCTCGCTTTGTTGGCAAGGTGTAGTACGCCAATGACTTTTTCCTTCGCCATGATCGGGAATCCGGCTGCACTAGCAAAGCCTAAGGAGACTACGTTATTTCGCGGGCTCAGCTGCTTGTATTCTATGTCATTTTGCAGATCCTCAAACACCAATCGCTTGCCTGTCTGAAAAACTTTGCCGCTGACCCCGTCTGATAGGTTTCGTCCATTCATCGAGCGGGCCACTTCTTCCCCCAGGCCTTTGTACGCCTTGAGACGCAGTTCCTCTTCAGACGGGTTTATGATGTAAATCCAGGACGCGTCGAAATTGAGCGTTTTGATCATTTTTTCGATGGCCTCATTCAGGACCATTTCAAGATCCAGCGATTGGCTAAGCGCCGCGCCAATCGTGTTGAGCACGGAGAGCTGCTGAGCTCTCGTCTCCGATTCCCGGAACAAACTCGCCTTTTCAACAGCCACGGCAAGATGTTCGGACATCGACGTGAGCAACCGCGTTTCATCGCTAGTCAGTTTGCGCGGAGAGCGTGCGTTGAAAAGTATGGCGCCAAAGACTCGAGATTGGGTTTTTATCGGAAAGACCGCGAAAAAGCTCTGCTTGGCGCCGTACTTCGCTTTAGTCACGCTCAGTGCGGCATATCGTGGGTCCGTGCGGGTGTCTTCGAATATCATTGGCTCGGCGGACTCGGCAACCCGGCCGACGATACCTTCGCCGCGTTTGAACGTGCGTGTCGCGATTGAATGTTGCGAGCCTCCTTCAAAAGACGCCCACAACTCCAGTTCTTCCATCTCGTCGTTAAATAGGTAAACCCGCGTGCTCTCAAAACGGAATATCTCTGCGATTTTTGCGATTACCGCGTCCAAGATGTTCTTCAGAGATAAGGTTTGGTTTACCGCTGTCGTGACGCTATAGAGTGCGGATATTTCCTTGGTCCTCTGGTCGACTTTTTGTTCCAATGTCGCATAAGAGTTTTGAAGGGCGTCGGTCATCTTGTTAAATTCATCCGCTAACTCCTCGATTTCGTCGCCTGTTCTAATATCGGCTCTGTGTTCGAGACTGCCGGCTCCAATCGTTGCCACGTCCTGCCGTAGTTCTTGTATCGGTCTAGTAATCTTTTGGCTGACCCAAGCAATGATAGCGGCTCCGACGAACAGACCCACCGCCAGGAACACCAGCGCTGAACGCTTCAATATTTCCACGTTGGCTAACGCTACATCGAGGGGCTCCTCCAGGACAACCGACCAGCCTAATTCAGGTACCGGGGCATACGTGACTAGCACGGGGCTACCCGTCAATCCCCTCCCTTCGTGGGCGGGAGTGGGATCTGAACGAGTAGGGTTGCGCAAAAATTTCTTGACTCCATCAACTTGTCCGAGGTTCATCCGCTTCAATACCAGCGTCGCATCTCTATGGGCGATGAGATTTCCATGCTCGTCTACTAAGTAGGCGTAGCCCGCAGTGCCGAAGCGAATCTTTCCAATCGCTTCCCAGAGAAACGAGAGATCGGCTTCTGCCGAAGCCACGCCGACGACACTCTGCGCGGCGCCCCAAAGCGGGATCGCCAGTGTGACGTACGGCTGGGCCTGGCTCGAAGTGTGGACCGGGCTGATATAATCCTCACCCTTGAGCGCTTTGATGAATTTGGGCGATTTACTCTGGTCGGTTAGATCGGAGGGAAAATAGACTTTTCTGTCGGATACCTTCACGACCTCCATGCCCTGCGAGTTGATAATGGAAGCGTCGGTGAAGCTGTTGTCGTTTTTGACAACGAGACCGAGGAGTAACTGTTGCTCTTTGCTCCCCAATTGATAAAGACTCAAGGCGTCCGCGCTATCCGAAAACCGCTCGATCTTGCGTCGAACAAAGTTGCGAATTTGCTCGCCGGTGACCGAGGCGAGCTCCGACTGCAAGGCGGCAGCGTCTTGCCGGATCTGTCTTGCCATGTACGAATAGCCGGCGACAACGACAACCAACAGTGCAATGCCAAAAAGGCTAAGGCCCCACATCAGAAGCCGACGCCGGATACCGCCGCCACGAAGAGGAACTAGAATTTTTTTCCAAAAATCCCGCATAACCAGGGCCGATGGGATTGCTCCGTCAGCTAACGGCGCTAATTCTGTGGGGGCGATAGGTCCCCACGAACTTGCCGCTTTGAATGCGGAGCGGGCTCGGTTCTTTGTCTCGCTCATTAATTCCGATCTGTTGCTGCCAATTATATTCCATCAGGTAAAACCACCGAGGGCCTGATTTGCGTAGCAGAAATAAATCTTTGACTGGCAAGCTTGCTGACTTACCTCGGATAAAGGTAGAAAAACTTAATAGCATGGTCCGGTGCCAATACTTCAGCCAACAAAATCTCATGCGTGTGGATTTGGGCCTAAGGATTCGATAAACGCAGGAATTATGCCAAGTTCTTTTGTGTTAATTACTCACCCGCAAGTAGCTGTATTTTGACGGATTATTGAGTTTCACCAAGGAAGGCCATGCGCTTTTGGTTCGGAAAACGTCAAAAATGCGGAAAATGAACGGATTTGTCGCTCTTAGGGTGTGTCTATTGACGGGAGGTTCCGCACTTCACAAGCAGATTGCACAGCGAAAAAAGTCAAATTGCTGACGTTTTGGAGTCGCTCTCAAGGTTCCAGAGCTATAATCAAAAAGAGTGGAAATAGAAAATAGGTGGCGTACTGGACTGCGCCCCTCCGACTGGAGAGTTTTCAGCGAGATTTGAGGGGGGCGCGATCGGCGGTTTTGGTTTTCTGAATTGCCATCTCGTATTACTTCGGGGTAGATCTGATGGAATTTAGCTATGGATGGGTTAATGCCTTGTCAACTCCGCCGATTGGACGAAAGGTAAAGCTGGGCTGAAACTTCCCGTGTGGGAAATTTCATCGCGCTTACGTTTATTTTATGACCTTGTCCGCCTGGAGTAGCACGCGTTGGGGCACGACGACACCAATTTGCTGTGCAGTCTTCAAATTCACGAAGATATCAAATTTTGAGGCTACTTTTACCGGCAGATCGGCTGGTTTAGCACCTTTCAAAATTTCGACCGTATACTCGGCGGCACGTCGATAAAGATCGGCAAGGCTTGCACCATAAGAAATCAGTCCGCCCGCTTCTACGTACCGATCCTCTTCGGTCATCGAGGGCAGACGATGCTTGGTTACGAGTGGAAAGAGAGATTTCAGGTTTTGAGACATCACGGGGTTTCCCACGACAATCACAGCGTCGGTGTTAGCATTCTTAGCCGTTTGCAATGCACCAGCGAGGTCGGGCGTTGGCCCACGTACCTCAAGGGAGCGAAGCTCCAGCTTAAATGCCCCCGCTGCTGCATTGTACTCTTTGAAGGCGACGGTTGGTCCTGGTGCATCGGCATCCCAAAGGATGGCGATGCGAGACAACTTTGGAAGCAGTTCCTTCAAGAGTTCTATGCGCTTGGCGCTAATATCTCGGTTAAGCCAAGCTAGGCCCGTAATGTTTCCCCCAGGATGCGCAAAGGTTTCTACATAACCCGCGGCCACGGGGTCAACTGAGCTGATCATGACGATTGGGATGGTCTTGGTGGCTTCTTTCGCGGCCCGGATGATTACGTTGTTAACTCCAAGTATGACATCCACTTTCTGTTGAACAAATTCTTGTACAAAAGGTGCCATCCGATCCAATCGGCCTTCCGCGTAGCGGCGTTCGATGACTATGTTTTTCCCTTCACTGTAACCCAGATCCCGTAATCCTAGCTTGTAGGCTTCGTGAGTAGGCGAAGGAGTATCCGGCGTGCCAATGGTAAAGATAACGCCGATTCTCGGAGGGGCCTTAGTTGGCTGTTGTGCGTTAGACGGAATGGGCAATGTAAAAAACAATGCTAATGTGAGTGATAAAACATGGCTAAGTGTCATAAACGTAGGCTCCATCCGGCGACAAGGTAAGGGCTATAAACATGGACTGCCGCAGATGTATTGTCCAATCACTATGATTGCCAAAGACAATCATAACACGCTCCAAAAGTTTGTTGGAGGAAATTCTTGGCTTAGCGAGACGTATTTAGCTTATTTGCGTGAACAAACGGCTCGGGCCTTCCCGTAACTTGCTCACTTAGGTTGTTCGCGAAAGGAAACGCCGCAACAGAATGGAAAAAAAGGGAGATCGAAGCCATTTGCGCACACGTAGTGCGCCGATTGATTAACGATTGTTTTCAGGACCAGAACTCTATTGTTGACTACTGGCGCGTTGATAGAGCTGGCAATTCTACGAGGTAAAAGCCGTCAGAGCATCGATATGAGGTGTCTTTTCATTAGTTTACGGATTGATGTTGGCATTCTCGGCGGTGGGAGCTTGTTCGAACGTGTAACCAAACCGTTCGATCACCGCGCGGTCTCGGATTGAGACTAGTTGCGCTAATTCGGGTGTGTAATAGGTTGAGTAATGCGAGTGATCAGCGGTATTCTTTCTTTCGGACTCAAGTATGTGAGCTCGAATCTTATCACTCGCAGCACCGATCCGTTCTAGAAAGTGGATCAAGTCCGCTCGCAAACGTTCCTGCCGGCAGAAAAACAGTTCGTCAGCGTTCCCGAACAGGTGATTGAATCGGAAAGTGTAATATCCCACGCCACTACCACGAATTTTCCGCAGCGCGTCTTTAGTAATGTTAGGAATATTTCTCTTGCGGTAGTCGACCTCGTCGGGCATTTTCTCAATAAGAGCGTCGAGCCGGTCGTTATGGGTACCAAGATTTAGAGCGTTGCGCGTCGCGCCTTCGAATTGCTGCTCGCCATTTTCGGTTAGCCATGAAGTTAGCGGAGTTGCGGCGTCCCTAGGCCAGACATGATAATACCAAGAAACATAAAATTCCCAAGGATTGCGCACCGTACCAAGTACTGGCAGGTGGGAGTATTCATTCGGTAACAAGAATCTCGGTAGGTGGTAGCCGATCTCCTGCGCTGACGGGAAAAATCTCATGATTACGTCTGTGATAAATGTGCCACCAGTTCTTGGGAAATGCACAAACACAAACTTGTCGGTGACGATCATCTTCTGTCCCCGAGTTTTCTAGATTGAATATCGCGGCATTATTACCCATTGGAAAATCGCCGCTACAAAGCCTCCTGGGAAGGGTGTCTCCGCGGATCTAATTTTCGGGTTAGCGGGTCAACGGCTGTATCGAGATTTTCGGTAATCTTCGTAATAGGTGAGCGACGTCCGATAATTTTCGCGTTAGGTGCGGATGGTAATCTGAGAATTGAGAAAGGAATTTGTTGACGTATCGCTGTTTCGATCATAGCTTTCTGCAGCAAAACGTTTCGCTTCACGAAGTTTTGAAACCCCTCTCGTTCGAGAATGTGTTGTTGGAATTTGTGCCAGGCGGCACCCCGCTCCGGATGTGAGCTTCGCGATTCAATTTCACTCTCCATCAGTTGCAAGATAAATACATGCGTGGGCAACGTGCGCAATGTTTTGAGAATGATGTTGTACTCACGCTCCAATTTAGGCTGCTCGGTAACTCCCATCGTATATGTCGATAGATGGAATCGGTTGAGTAAGAAAACTGCCCTATCGTCACGCTTGATTGTATCTGCCGCATAATTGATGAAGTTTCTCATCAGTCGAACTTGCAGTTTGAAAATGTCTTTGATCGGACGTTGATTCCATGACAGCAATAGGTCGCCTTCGGAATAATCATACACATCTCGGCCCTTGAGCATCTTTTTTAAATACCGCTGAAATGTGTCTTTGCCAGATCCCGAAATTCCTTCGATAATGAGAACACGAGAATCCAATGCAACTTTTTCTGGAAAATAGGAACTTTGATCTAGCAACCGCCGAAGAAGGTTCCCAGGTTCGTCGATCCCTTCCGACAGCACGGGCTGCTCTGACCGAGCAACCATTGCATCATTATTGTTGGCGCTTGAAGGATTCCCTAAGGAGACAGGAACTATTTTCATAATCCGTCCTAATCTGACGACCAGCCGGAGTTACTTACGCTCCTCAAAACTTTGCCACCCTTACCGTTGCTATATATTCGTTTTCCCGTACGCAATATTAGGACCTTAGAGGAAGTACAATGGAATTGCATGTATTTTAAGGAACTTACGATATGTTAAAAGGATGGCTAAGTTTGTCAATCGATGTCAAATTGTCGCATAAGTAATGACAAAATGACAATTCATCGCAGAACGATCGATTCGGCATGGTTGTTGACGCGTTTAAAGTAGTCCGTAACACTTTTGTAACAAATACGGCGGGCTCTAATACGTCATAAATGATAATGTTTGTCAAATATGGATAAATAGGCACATTTGTCGTTAGTTTTGAGGATAAGCAAGATGAGAGGGTCGTTTCAGAGAGCGAGTGTCCTTGTCCCGTGGCTCAGATACCTATTTTCTACTTGCGATGCTTAAAAGGGTGAATCTATTAACCAGGATTCTGCAGCTGGTTATGAAAAATATCGGTCGCCGACAAAGTGGTTGTAGATTGCGGTTTAACACTTTGACACTTGCAGCTTTCACCGGTTTCAACTGCGGCGCGGTTAGAATCCGTCGCAGATCGATTCAATGCCCGAGTGCTGCCATCTTTCGAAGAGCTCGAGTTATTCTCTCGCCGATGTCGCAGCTCGCAAATCTTCCGACAACAGCCTAGTGGTTTTTCGGATCCTGAAAATAGGTGAATGATTCGATAAACGTTTTGACCGTGCGCTTCGATCAGTCTGCAGAACTGAATTTTATCTCAACGAAACGATTGAATTCGCTGCCGCTCTTGAAGAGGTAAGGGGGAAATGACATAGCGTAAGCGCCAAACCAATTTACAACAGTCACTGTCGATTCACGACGCAGGAGGTCAATGATGTTGAAAACGCATGGTGTATTGCATTTCAGTTTGCCGGTGACAGATCTCAATCGCAGCCGGAAGTTCTATGAAGAACTGCTCGGCATGAAGGTCATCGAACAATCGCCGCGCATGGTATTTCTTCAGACCGGGGACGACCACATCATTTTGGCAAAGGGAAACGAGCCGTTAAAATATGACTCGGCGAAGACGACGCCGGTGCATCACGCCTTCAAAGTGACGCCGGAGGATTTTGAGCCGTCGATCGAGTTTCTGCGCAAGAACGGGGTCGAAGTGTTCAATATTGAAAATCGTAATGAGGGCGTGTTCTGGGGCCCGCAGGCTTACTTCCTCGATCCGGATGGCAATAAGCTTGAAATTTACGCTGGGCCGGGGGCGAAGAAAGCTTGAGTCTTACATTCCCAAAAGACGTAGCGCACTCACACGGAATGGGCTACGTCTTCAAGCGAGATTCTAGTTGCAACGCCAAGGGCTGAGCACTTAGGATGCTCTTATCCTTCCGCTTCCTTTTACTTTCCTGCCCGCGTCGCGCTCCATTTGTTGCTGCCGGCGTTTCCTTCCATCGTATTGCCGTTCACACGGCCGGTGTACTGCGTGCCCGCTGCAGTGAAGGTAATCTGATCGCCGTTCATTTTGGCATTGCTGATCGGAGCGGCCACATTTCCATTTTTGAGCGTGCCGGTTAACATCTGGAAGGTCTGCTTGAGCACTAACTCGCCCTGAGGTGTTTTCCAGGTCCCTTCGACCTTGGCGGGGACGATCCACAGATGAGCCGTGCACCAATTCATGCAACCCTCGACGTTGGCGGTTTCGTCGGCTTTCCAATCTTCCATGTCAAAAGTATTCGAGACGATGCGCGTGCCGGGTTTCAAATTGAGGATTTTCGGTCGCAATTTAATATTGATGCTCGGCAGTAAGAACATGGTAATGACTTGCGCCTGAGAGAAGTCGCTCTCGAAGAGGTCGGCTTTCATGAAAGTCGCCTTGTCGGTCACGCCTTCTTTCGCGGCGTTGCGTTTCGAAAGCTCGACCATGTCGGGATTGTATTCGATGCCGAGCGCTTTGGAACCGTGCTTGGCTGCCGTAATGACGGTCCGGCCATCACCGGAGCCGAGATCGATGACATAGTCCTTCGGTGTGACCTTGGCCATGTCGAGCATTTTGTCGACCAACGCTTGCGGCGTCGGTACCCATACGACGTCTTTGCCCGCCTGACCGACTTCGGGCTGGTAATCCTTGGCCGGCTGCGCGTGAATGAAACCGACCGCGACAAGCTGATAAACCACGAGCAGCAGGAAAAACTTACGTGCAACTAAAGCTGTATTCATAATCTCCTCCGAAAACTGTTTTATAATTCTTATAGCAAGCCTGCGAAGCAGAGGGGAGAGCCGATCGTAAAAAAATTTTATCGCGCATGTGAAGTCGCATAGGCCGAGCCAGCACGCCGGGATTTTTCATTGGCGCTTGCTTGCAACGCGAATCACTTTCCGGCCCGGCTCGAGCTCCACTTGGTGCCGGAGGCGCTGCCGTCCATGGAGTTTCCACTGACGCGACCGGTATAAGAGATGTTGCCTGCGGTAAAAGAGATCTGGTCGCCGTTGAGCTTGCCGTTGATCGGCGTGACCGAATTGCCGGACTTGAGCGTGCCGGAAATCATTTGAAAGGTTTGTTTCAGCGTCAGCTCGCCTTGCGTCAGGTTCCAGGCGCCTTCGACTTTTGCCGGCACGATCCACAGATGCGCGGTGCACCAAGAGTTACAGCCGGGCACCGTGGCGGTCTGGTCCGGTTTCCACTCGCCCATATCGAAAGTATTCGAAACGATACGCGTGCCGGGCTTGAGGTCGAGAATTTTCGGCCGGAGCTTCATGTTGATGCTCGACAGCAAAAACATGGTGATCACTTGGGCCTGTGAAAAATCGCTTTCGAACAGGTCGGCCTTCGTGAAATTCGCTTTGTCGGCAACGCCTTCATTGGCGGCGCTGCGCTTCGATAGCTCGACCATGTCGGGATTGTATTCGATGCCGAGCGCTTTGGCGCCGCGCTTGGCGGCAGTGATGACGGTTCGACCGTCGCCCGAGCCGAGGTCAATGACATAATCCTTCGGTGTAACCTTGGCCATGTCGAGCATCTTGTCGACCAACTCCTGCGGCGTCGGCACCCAAATGACATCTTTACCTTCCTGGCCGACTTGCGGCTGGAACTCTTGTGCCGGTTGGGCGCGGGCCAGTTGGTCGCTCGATAACAAGCACAATGCGAACAGAAAGATGCCGACAATTTTTTTTGTTAACATACGTAATCCTCCGAAAGTCGTATTTAGAAAAATAGCACTGAAGGAAGTGTCATCCTGATACGCCAAGGTGAAATAAATGTCCAGCGACGCATACCTGTTCGTGAGGCAATTCGCTCTGAGCTGGTTTCGTAGGATTAAAAAAATTCTTGCTTCGTTGGGATTGACGCTTAGACGATGGGACACGCCAAACCCTTCGATTAGGACTCCCGTGGCCGACTTCGTAAAAGCTTTTGACTGCACTTAATAGTTGTTGCTACTCAGCTTGCGCAGAAATTTATATTGATTCAGCCGCCATCAACTTTAAAGCGCTCGAATCGCGGGAATGCGCCAGGCGACGAACAGCGTCAGAGCAATGACAGTGGCGCCCATGATCGCCACGGTGAGCGGTGCGCCGATAAAGTGCGCCGTTGTGCCGGCGAACATGGCGCCCAGCGGCATGAAGCCGCGGTCGAGCATGTAAAGACTCAAAACACGGCCACGCAGTTGGTCGGGAACGATCAATTGAAGGATCGTCGCCGTGCTGGCGAGAAAGAACATTTGAAACGCTCCGACGATTACCAAAGTGACCAGTGCGAGGGGAAACCAAATAATTTGGGAAAAGAGAATGAGAAATGCACCGAGAATGACGATGCTGCCGACCAGCAGCAGACCTTGGCGTCTGATGCGATGTCCGAGAGACGCGAGCGTCAGCACGGCGATCAGGGCGCCGATGCCAGGTGCGGCCATCAGTAGGCCCAATCCTTCGGGACCGATCCTGAGCACGTCTTTCTGAAACACCGGCATCAGCGTTTGATACGGCACGGCGAAAACGCGCGGCACATAGGCGAGGGTTAGCAGCGCCAGCACTGCCGGCGTGGACCAGACGTAGGCGAAGCCTTCCTTGAGGTTGGCAAGCGCAGTGGCCCGCTTCGCCTCGGCGCGGTGGGGCGGGACATG